>Ga0137796_10000420_pt1 | contig 26752 bp, 26 predicted proteins | sample OV2TP3_FD_97704 | JGI IMG/M metagenome (GOLD analysis project Ga0137796, IMG submission 97704) | reverse complement strand
GGCCCGATCGCCACGCCCTTGCCCTCTGGATGGATGACGTGCTCCCGGCTGACCAGGTGCCGCTCCACGAGAAACTGGCGGTCCACCTCGTCCAGGTCCGAGAGCTCGAGGACGAGCGCCTTCCTGAGGGACGCCGTCGCGCCGAGCCCCTCCTGGACGACCTTGAAGACCTCGGCCTGCGAGGCGCGCGTCGCGCGCGTGGCGAACGGGGACTTGTCCAGGTTGCGGGCCAGCCGGATCCGGCTCGAGATGACGATATCCGACACCGGCCCGACGCCGCGCAGCCATTCGCTCGGCTGCTTGAGGAACTCGTCCAGTTCTCGCCTCATTCTTTATTCTTCCTCTGTTTCGCTTGCTGTTCCTGCTGCTCGGCCCGGCGGATCTGGTCGCGCAGCCGGGCCGCCTCCTCGAACTCTTCGCGCTCGATCGCCCGCTCCAGCTTGCGCTTCAGCTCCAGCAGCTCCGTCTTCGCCGCCTTGCCCGGCTTGATCAGCCGCGCGGGCGACTTGCCGACATGAATCGGCGAGCCGTGGATGCGCTTCAGCAGGCTGCCGAGGCTGCGCTTGAAGGTCTGGTAGCATTCGGCGCAGCCCAGCCGGCCCACCTTGCGGAAGTCGTCGTAGGTCATCCCGCAGACCGCGCAGGCCTTGACCGTGGCCTCCTCCGCCTCCTGCGTCTTGCCGAACTCCGCCAGGCCGGAGAGCAGGTCGGAGAGCCCGAAGTGGCTTTCGACCTGGGCGCCCTTTTGGTTGGCGCACACCTCGCACAGGTGCAGCTCCGTCATCTGCTCGTTGACGATCTCGGTCAGATGCACCGTCGCCTGCGCCTGTTTGCACAGCTCGCATAACATCGCATTCACCTCCACTATCTAGTCTAGCAGGTTTCCCGTCACTGGCAAAGTGGCTCAGCGGCCAAGTGCGCCGGACCCATCACTCAGCCACTTCAGTAGCGGACCCCTTCCGTCTTCGTCAGCTGCCGAAATCCCGCCTGGAGCCGCTTGGTCGCCGGCCCGGGGCGGCCGGAGCCAATCAGCCGGCCGTCGATCCGCACCACCGGCACGATCTCGGCCGCGGTGCCGGTCAGGAATACCTCCTCGGCGTTGAACAAATCGTGCCGGGTGAGGAGTTCCTCGCAGACGCTAAGCCCCTGCCGCTCACCCAGCTCCATGACCGTCCGGCGGGTGATGCCGCGCAGCACCCCGATGTACGGCGGGGGCGTCATGAGCCGCCGGCCCTTCACGAGGAAGATGTTCTCCCCGGTGCACTCCGTCACGTAGCCGGAGTGGGAGAGCATGATCGCTTCCTCATAGCCCGCGTTGATCGCCTCGATCTTCGCGAGGATGTTGTTGAGGTAGTTGAGCGACTTGATCTGCGGGTTGAGCGCTTCCGGCACGTTGCGCTGCGTCGCCACGGTGATGAGCGACAGCCCCCGCTCGTAGAGCCTTCTCGGGTAGAGCTGGATCTTGTCCGCGATCACGAACACCGTCGGCTTCGTGCACTTGCGCGGATCCAGGCCCAAGTCGCCCACGCCGCGCGTCACCACGAGCCGGATGTAGGCGTTGTGGAGCCGGTTGACGCGGAGACTCCGTTTCACGACCTCGATGAGCTGCGCCTTGCCCAGCGGAATCTTCAGCATGATCGTGTGCGCCGACTCGAACAGCCGGTCGATGTGCTCGCGCAGCTTAAAGATCAGCCCGTCGTAGGAGCGGATCCCCTCGAAGACCCCGTCGCCGTAGAGCAGCCCGTGATCGAACACCGACACCATCGCTTTCGCGTGTTCCACGAATTTGCCGTTCAGATAGACGTTCACGTAGCACCTCCTCAGAGACCGGGGTCAGACACCTGGCAACTGTCTCGCGATAGCCAGGTGTCAGACACCGGCGACGATCCGCCCATCCTTAAGGACGATGATGCGCTCGGCCAGCTCGGCCAGCTTGTGTTCATGGGTCACCAGCACCAAGCCGACGCGCTGGCGGCGGTGCAGCCCGACAAGGAGCTCGATGATCTCGGCGCCGGTCTTCGTATCGAGATTGCCGGTCGGCTCATCGCACAGCAGCCACCGCGGCTGGTTGACGAGCGCCCGCGCGATCGCCACCCGCTGCTGCTCCCCGCCGGAGAGCTGGCTGGGCCGGTGGCGCAGCCGCGCACCGAGGCCGACCTGTTCCAGGCCGGATCGCGCCCGCTCGCGCAGCGCGCGAGCGCCTCGGTGGCCATTGACCCCGCCCTTCAGGGCGGGGTTGACCAACCCGGGCAGCGCCACATTCTCCACCGCCGAGAGCTCCGGGAGCAAGTGGTAAAACTGGAAGATGATCCCGAGGGTCCGGTTGCGAAATGCGGCTCGCTTGGCATCCGGCAGGCTGGACACGGATCGCCCTTCCCACAGCACCTCGCCTCGCGTCGGCGTGTCGAGCCCGGCCAAAAGGTGCAGGAGCGTGGATTTCCCAGCCCCGGACGGCCCCATGATGGCGACGAAGGCGCCGTCATCGAGGCGCATCGAAACGCCCTTCAGGACCTCAAGAGAGACCTTGCCCATTTGGTACTGCTTATAGATGTTCCGCACCTCAAGCATAAAGTGCCAGGCACTTCGCCGGTTCGTTTCTTGCCCGAACTGTGGAAAACTCGGGTTTTCCACAGATTCGTGAAAATTCCAAGCGGGAAAGTGCCTGGCACTTTTTACTCATAGCGGAGGGCGTCGACGGGGGCTAGGCGCGCCGCGCGGACGGCCGCATACGTGCCGGCGAGCACCGCCAGGCCGAACGCCGCGGCGACGACCCGCGCCACGTCGGGCCCGTTGACCTGCGTCGGGATGTGGTCGAGGTAGTAGATCGTCGGCGGGAACAGCGACCAGCCGAACGTCCCCTCGAGCCACTTCGCGATCGCGTTCAGGTGCCGCGCGAGCGACAGCCCGCCCGCCAGCCCCAGCCCGATGCCGATCAGCCCCACCACGCAGCCCTGCGCGAGGAAGAGCCTGGCGATCGACGCCCGCGTGGCCCCGAGCGCGCGCAGGATCCCGATGTCCTTGGTCTTCTCCATGACGATCATGATGAGCATCGAGGTGATGTTCAGCGCGGCGACGACGATGATCAGGGTCAGGATGATGAACATGACCCGCTTCTCGACCGCCAGCGCGCCGAACAGCGCCGGGTTGAGCTCCATCCAGCTCCGCACGTCGTAGGCGGGGCCGAGCACGCGTGCGATGGCCTGCTTCACCTCCGGGGCGAGCTCCAGCCGGTCCAGCTTCACCCCCACGCCGCTGACCACCCCGTCCAGGCGGTAGAGCTGTTGCGCCCGCGCCAGGGTGACGGCGATGAGGTTCATGTCGTACTCGAACATGCCGGAGCGGAAGACCCCGCTGACGATGAGCTCATGCGTCTGGCCGTCCGCCGGGCTGATCAGCCGCAGCGGCTCCCCCACGCCGAGGCCGAGCGACGCGCTCAGTTCGGCGCCGATCACCGCGTCCTGATCGGCGACGGGCAGGCGGCCGGCGATCAGGTAGTCGCCCAGCCGGTTCACCCGGGCCTCCCGCTCGCCGTCGATGCCGCGCACGAGCACCCCGAACGCCTGGCGGGGCAGCCGCAGAATCGCCTGCCCGGCCACGAAGGGGCTCGTGCCGACGACATGCTCCATGGCGCTGAGCCGGCGCAGGACGCCGTCCACATCCCGCACGCCCTCCGGCGCCTCGACGATCAGGTGCGCGTTGGTCCCGACCAGCTTGTCCTTGATGTCGTGGTCAAAGCCGCTCATCACGGCCAGGACGACGAGCAGCGCCGCCACCCCGAGCGCCACCCCGCCGATGGACAAGACCGCGATGAGCGAGATGAACCGCTCGCGCCGCTTGGCGAACAAAAACCGCAGCCCTAACCACAGCTCGTAGCGCATGTTCCTGGCTAGAGGATATCCACGAGCGCAAACCAAAAAGGGTAAAACGTGGAGCCGCTCGCCGTATTTGCCGGCAGAACGACATGACCGATCATGATGACGATCTCCTGCCCGGCGCGAAAACCCAGAAAGGACTGCGATCCTTTCAACGGGTGGAGTGTTTGTGCCGACAACGTGTAGTGTGTCACCCCGGGCTCCCAGGCTATTCCGTACTGCTGGCCTTGCCCTGTCGACACCATGATCATTGTGGGGCTGCCCACTCCTAAGAAAGCGGGGATTGAAAACCGGTAGCCCGTAGCGTCCAGGATGATTTGCCCTGCCGCTGGCACCTGATATCGAAGGGGCTGCGATCCGTCGCTTCTCTCGGTCTGCAAGTGCTCATTGTCCACTCTGATCGTCGGAACGCCACCGAGCTGTTCTGACTCTTGAGCATGACCTGATCCGCTCACAAGACTCAGCACGATAGCTACAGCACCTCGCAACAGGTCACGGTTACGCTGGCCTTTCATTCGACGACGGTCTGAAGAGGGCTGCGCGTTGGACAACAGGACATCTGCCGTGGCGGTCACCGACAGCCGGATCGTTTCTTTTTTAAGAGCTTGGTGAGGTCCAGCTTATCCTGGGGTCGGCCGGCGGCGCGCTTGGCCTTGATCAGTTCCGGCAACCCGATCACCTGAATGGACGTTTTGCCGTATCGAGACTTCACTCGGCTCTTCCAGGCCTCTTCGACACCCACACCCGGCACCGCGGTCATGATGTCGACCCGCACCGGGGCCACGCCGATCTGCAGGATGATACCCGGCGTCCCAAAACTCTTCGGCGTCAGGCCTCGAAGGGGGGCGCCGTAGGCTTTCAAGGCGTCGTACACCCGCTGGCTATCATTGAGCGCCGTCGGCACCCAGACATCCAAATCCTTGGTGAAGCGAGGCTGCGCGTAAAACGCCACGGCGTGTGCGCCGACGACGAGGTACTTGATCTTATAGGCGTTCAACGTGCTGAATAGATCTTCGTAATCGGAGCTGAGCACGCGGCCTCCCCTTCATTTTCAAGAACTCACCGACCATGGCCCATGCGGCCTCAAAGCGGGCGGACGCCCCGGCTTGCTGCCAGAACCATGTGTCAAACCGCTTGGCATCCTCAAACGATTTCGCCTTATGCATCCAGGCTTTTTTCATCGCGCACTATTCCTAGCGATCGAGATGAACCGCTCGCGCCGCTTGGCGAACAGAAACCGCAGCCCTAACCAGGGCTCGTATCGCATCGCCGCTCAAGAATGACGGAACGCCAGCGGGGCCGTCAGAAGGACGTCCTGCTCAGGCATCTGGGACCCATCAGGTTGCAGGTCACCCGAGCTGCTCATGGCGTCAGCAACCCGGCGGACTCCAGCAGCCTGACCGACCATCGTTGCGCCTCTTGAGCAATGCGCGAGGGGCTCAAGCGCCCTCCCCATCCTCGTTCCCAGAGTGCCAGGTCGACTTGCAGTTCAGCAAGCAACCCCTGCTGCTCTACCGGAAGCGACGGGGCAGACCATTCGGTGAAGTACTTGCTCTCTTGGAATACCGGGCAAGCGCTCTGCTGATCGCCGCGCTGAGCAAACCAGGAAATCCGGCTGAGGTTTGACGCCAGCCCTCCCAGTTGGACTGGCGGGTTGTCCTGTTGGTAGCGTCTTCGACGGCTGGCCCAGTCCCTCATCGCCGTTTTAAGACCCTCCGAACAATCTCCTCCACCCGCTGTCGGACGGCCTGCTCTTGAATCTCCAGACTCGGGTTCAGCCGGGGGCGGATGTTGATGAGCGCCGAGCACCGGACGGCCTGTTCCGCTGGGATCCAATCTGCGCCCCAGATGTCTTCCCGTCGGCTACCGTCTTCAACCAACAGGGACTCGCAATCGGCGTGGAACTCGCCTCCGCCGGCCACCACCCCCCGTTGCACATCACCGGCGAGCTTGAGATACGTCTCATGCACTTCGAGCATTTCGCTGATCTGTTGGTCTGTGGCAGCCGCACGCAGGAGATGGATCATCCCCATCACGCTCACCCCTGCGGCTTCAGCAGCGGGAACAAAATCACGTCCTTGATGGTTGGCTGATCGAGCAGGAGCATCGCCAGCCGATCGACGCCCACGCCGAGCCCGCCGGCCGGCGGCATGCCGTACTCCAGCGCCTCGACGAACGCCTCGTCGATCTTGCGCGCCTTGCCTTTCACCCCGGCGGCCTCCAGCTGCGCCTCGAACCGCGCGCGCTGCTCGAGGGGATCGTTCAGCTCGGAGTAGGCATTGGCCACTTCGAGGCCGCCGAGGAACAGCTCAAACCGCTCCACGATCAGCGGGTTGTCCGGCTTCGCCTTGGCCAGCGGCGACAGCTCCGTCCAGTAGTCGACAACGAAGAGCGGCTTCATCTTGGTCTTCGGCTCGAAGAGCTGCTCGACCAAGCGCACCAGCTGCGAGCGGGTCAGCCCCTTCACCCTCAGCCCCTTGCGCTGCAGCACGGCCTGGATGTCCTCCAGCGAGGCGCGCGGGGACAGGCCCATGTCCGCCATCGCCTGCGCGAACGAGGCGCGCTCCCACGGCGGGGTCAGGTCGATCGGCTGGCCCTGGTAGGTCCACTGGAGCGACCCGCGCAGCGCCTTCGCCGCGTCGCAGATGAGCTCCTGCAGGAGCTCCATCATGAAGGCGTCATCCTGATACGCGGCGTAGGCTTCCAGCATCGTGAACTCCGGGTTGTGGCGGCTGGAGAGCCCCTCGTTCCGGAACGAGCGGTTCAGCTCATAGACCCGCTCGAGTCCGCCGACTAACAGCTCCTTGAGATACAGCTCAGGCGCCAGGCGCAGGTAGAGCTCCGCGTCGAGCGCCTCGTGGCGCGTCACGAATGGCTGCCCGGCCGCCCCGCCAGGGATCGGGTGCATCAGGGGCGTTTCGACTTCGAGGAACCCGTGCCGCGCCAGCGTCTCGCGCAGGCTCGAAAGCAGCCGGCTGCGCTGGAGGAACACCTGGCGCACCGGCTCGTTGGCGATGAGATCCAGGTACCGCTGGCGGTAGCGGATTTCCACGTCTTTCAGCCCGTGCCACTTCTCGGGAGGCGGCCGCAGGGCCTTGGCCAGGAGCGTCAGGCGCTCCACCTCAACCGTCACCTCGCCGGTCTTCGTCTTGAAGAGCGCGCCCGAGACCCCCACGATGTCGCCGAGATCCAGCGCCTCACAGAACGCGTACGCCTCCTCGCCGAGACGCTCCTTCCGCAGGCAGATCTGAATCTTGCCGCTGGCGTCCCGCAGATCCGCGAAGGTCAGGCCGCCGTGGCCGCGCGTGGCGGCCAGCCGGCCCGCCGTCGTCACCGCGCGGCCCTCCTGGAAGGACGCCGCCAGCGCCTGGATCGGCTCCGTCTTGGGAAACCGCTCGCCGAACGGCAGGATGCGCTGCCGGCGCAGGAGGTCGAGTTTGTGCCGGCGGGTCTGCTCTTGGTCGGGCATTTTTTCGATTATACGCGCTTGACGAGCAGCCGGCAAATGACGACGCCGAGGCACAGGAGGACGAACCAGTCGCCCCAGCGCAGATAGAGGCTGTCGGCCGTCCCCGGCGAAGGCGCGCAGGGGTGCGTGCCGGCGGTGAACAGCTCGCGGCCCTGCGCGTCGCGGACCGCGCCCCCCCAGCGGCCGCTCGCGTCAATGCAGCCGGACCAGCCGGTGTTGGCAGCGCGCGCCACCGGCACCCGCAGCTCCACCGCCCGCAAGGTCGAGGCCTGGGCGTGCTGGTAGGCGGCGGCGGTCGGTCCGAACCAGGCGTCGTTCGTGATGACGAGGAGCAGGCGCGCGCCCTCGCGGACAAACCGGCGCGCCAGCTCCGGAAAGATGTCCTCAAAACAAACCAGCACACTGAATTTCAGCTCGGGGCTCTGGGCTGGGGGCTGTGGGCCAAGCTCATGCCCTGAGCCCTGCGCCCTGAGCCCTGCGCCGAGGTGAAATACCGTGTCGTCTCGGCCTGGAACGAACTCGCCGATCGGGGGCAGCGCGTTGCGCAGCCAGGGCAGCCACTGCTCGCCAGGCACGAACTCGCCGAAGGGCACCAGGTGCAGCTTGTCGTATTGGGGCCCGAGGATGCCATCCGCCCCCACCAGCACCGCGCTGTTGGTCATCTTCCCGACGGGCCCGTCAACGCCTCTGTCGAGGCGGCTCATTGGCGCGCCCACCAGCAACGGGATGCCGACCGATGCGGCCAGCCGGCTGATGCGCTGGGTCAGCGGCTCGTCCAGCCCGAGGAAGCCTGGCACCGAGGTTTCCGGCCAGACGATCAGCGCCGGCTGGTCCCTGGCGGCCTCGCGGGTCAGGCCCTCGTACGTATCCAGGATGGCGCCCTGGTAGGCCTCGTCCCACTTCTCTTCCTGTGGGATGTTGCCCTGCACCACCGCCACCCGCGTCATCTGTGCGCCGGTCACCTGCGGGATGCGCCACGCGCCGTACGCGAGCGTCGCGAGCACCACCGCGGCCGCCAGCGCTACTCCAAAAGCCGGGACACTTCTATTTTTCGCCTCCTCGACGTGACGGCGAAAAATAGAAATGTCCCGGACGGCCTCATTGATGGCGACGTTCACGAAGACGATGAGAAACGACACGCCCCAGGCGCCGGTCACGTCGGCGATCTGGATCACCGGCAGCCACGGCGCCTGCGAGTAGGCGAGCAGGTTCCAGCCGAAGCCGGAGAGCAAGTGGCTGCGCGCGTACTCGAGCACGACCCAGAGCGCCGGCGCGAACAGCAGGCCGCCCGGCCAGCGGTGGCGCGCCCAGCCGAAGAGGCCAAAGAACAGCGCGAGATACGCGCACAGCGCGAGCCAGCCGATGACGGCCATCGGGCCGGCGACGGCGCTCAGGCGCACCAGCCACCAGATCGAGCCGAGGAAGAAGAGGAACCCGATGAGCCACGACCACCGGAACGCGCGCGCCCCACCCAACCCGCGCAGCGCCAGCAGCCACGGAACGAGGGCGACCCAAGCTAACCACCACAGGTTAAAGTTTGGGAACGACAGAATGAGCAAAACGATGCTTAGGAGCGTCGAGAGGAGCGGGGGTCTTGCCGTTCCATTTGCTAGGGGCGCCATAGGAGGCGTCCGGGAGAAATCGAGTAGATTTCTTTTCGATGCCCGATTGCCACGACCAGCACCTTGCCCTCAATGATTTGGTAGATCACTCGGTAATCCCCGACACGAAGTCTCCAGTAACCCTCCAGGCGATACCGAAGCGGCTCTCCGTAGTAGGCTGGTTCGGTCGTGAGGCGTTGCTCGATAGCTCGGAGAACCCGGTGCTGAAGGGTGCGATGGACAGCTCGACGATCCTCTGCGAGGACGAGAGGGTGGTAGACGACCTGATACGCCATTACCGGCGTCGTTTCTTCAAATGCGCCCACACCTGCTCATGTGTCAAGGCGTCCCGCAGCTTGAAACCCTTCATTCTCGCGTGGGCCTTCTCTGCCCAGTAGGCGTCTTCATAACGCTCCAGGGCCTCACGAATTAACTCACGCGCCTTCATCGACCGTGAGACGCCGTCCTTCCTCGCCAGACGCCCCACGGCGTCCATCACCATCGGCTCCAGCACCACGTTCAACCGTGGATATTTCGTCGGCATCCGCCCCGTCCTCCCGGCATGGAGTGTATCATAAGTGATGAACCCCTGTCAACGCCGCTGAGGCGGGCCCTGCTGGGAGCGCCAGACGCCGTAGCCGACGAGGCAACCCCAGATCGTCCCGTGCAGCAGGCTGAAGTACCACACGCCCCAGTTTGTCCAAAACCACAAGGCTCCCAGCGCGCCGCTGAGGCTGCCAGCCGCCAGCTGCGCGGATAACCGCGTTGAGGCGAGGCCGCGGCCGAAGTTCAGCCACGCGTAATAGAGCAGGCCCGCCAGGCCGAAATAGCAGAAGGGCCACACCGCGAGGGCGGGGAGGTTGCTCGCATAGTTCGACCAGCCCATCTGGAAGATCAGGTTCATCGGCATCCATGACAGCCAACCGGAACCCCACCCGGCCGCCACCGCCACGGCCAGCCGCAGCCAGAGCGGCTTCCGGCGCAGGAAGGCGGCTAGCCCGACGGGAACGATGGCCAACAGCGCCCCGTGCACCGCCCCGGCAGGAATCACGGTCCAGGGAAACCGCACCGGGGTGGCGCCGCCGAACAGCTCCCCTTCGAGCCGCACCGGGACGGGCAGCCCCGCATAGCACAACCAGGCGTTGATCGCCCCGGCGGCCGCGCCCAGCAACCCGATGCGCCCCAGCGCCCGTCGGGTCAGCCGCCTGAGGTTACTTGCCATGGCATCGCTTATATTTGAGACCGCTCCCGCACGGGCAGGGCTCGTTCCGGCCGACCTTGGGCCCGGCGCGCATCACAGACGCAGGCTGCGAACGCACGGTGGCTGGGGGCTGGGGGCTGGGGGCTGGGGGCAACTGCCCAGAGCCCAGAGCCCCGAGCCCAGAACCAACCTCCACCGGCCGCTGAGGAAGTATCCGCGCGGCCTCCGCTGCGTCGGGATGCAGCTCAGTCACAGGGGTTTTGGCAAACACGCTGACAGGGCGCGCCTCGGCCACCGGCTGCACGCGCAGCAACAGCTCCAGCGATTCGGCTTTGATCGAGGCGATCATGTCCTGGAACATCGCGTAGGCTTCGCGCTGGTACTCGACAAGCGGATCGCGCTGGCCGTAGGCGCGCAGGTGGATGCCCTCCCGCAGCGCGTCCATCATGTAGAGGTGGTCCTTCCACTTCGCGTCCATGACGGAGAGCAGCACCGTCCGCTCCAGCTGCGCCATCAGCTCGGGGCCGATGGCGGCGCGCTTGGCGTCATACGCCAGCCGGAAGGCCTCCACGAGCCGATCGGCCAAGGCCTCGCGATCCCCGCCCGTCGGGCGATCAGCAGGCGGCGCCTCCTCGGGCGGCATCGGCACCCCGAACTGCCGGCCGAGCGCCTCGCGCAGCCCGTTGAGGTCCCACGCATCCGGCCGTTGCGCGGCCGGGGCAAACGTCTCCAGCAGGCCGTCGACCACTTCCCCCATGATGTCCACGACGAGCCCCCCAAGGTTCACGCCTTCGAGGATGCGGTGGCGCTGCTCGTAGATGACCTCGCGCTGGCGGTTCATCGTGTTGTCGTACTCGAGGAGCTGCTTGCGGATGTCGAAGTTGTGGCCCTCCACGCGCCGCTGCGCGGTCTCGATCGCCCGCGTGACCATCGGGTGCTCGATCGGCAGCCCCTCCTCCCACTGGAACCACTTGAACTCCATGAGGCGCGCGATGCGGTCCGAGCCGAAGACCCGCATGAGGTCATCCGCCAGCGAGAGGTAGAAGCGCGACGAGCCCGGATCGCCCTGGCGGCCGCTGCGGCCGCGCAGCTGGTTGTCGATGCGGCGGGCCTCGTGCCGCTCGGTGCCGAGGACGTGCAGCCCGCCCAGGGCCACCACCTCGTCGTGCTCTTTCGCGCACTGCTGCTGGAAGCGCTCGATGATCGCGCGGCGCTCGTCCTCGGCCAGCGGCTGCGGTGGGCCGGCATCGGCGGCGGCCTGCTCCGCGCCGGCATGGGGCGGGGGCTGGCGGCGGCTCTCCTCCTGGCGGATCGCGTCGTCGGCCAGCGCCTGGGGGCTTCCGCCGAGCAGGATGTCGGTGCCGCGCCCGGCCATGTTGGTCGCGATCGTCACAGCATGCTTGCGCCCGGCCTGCGCGACGATGTGGGCCTCCTGCTCGTGGTACTTCGCGTTCAGGACGCTGTGGCGCAGCCCCTCCCGGATCGTCGCAATCGCCTGGACCAGGCGCAGGATCGTCTCCCACCGGTACACGAGGAGGGATTTGGGCAGCTGCTGCTTGACGCGGCCGAGCCACTCCAGCGCGTGCGGCTCGGTGATCGCCGCGGGGCGCGCCAGCGCCTGGTCCATCGCCTGGCGCAGCTCCGGATTGACCTGTTCCTTCTTCAGCTCATCCCGCGTCCATTGGCAGACGGTCGCCAGCCGCGCGAGCAAGGCTCCGGGCTCCTTCAGCATGCGCGAGAGCCGCTCGGACTTCTCGATGGAGATCGTGCCGATGAGGACCGGCCGCCCCATGCGGTACAGCTCGACGATCTCCTGCACCACCGCGAGGAACTTCTCCTCCTCGGTCTTGTAGACCATGTCGGGGTGGTTGGTGCGGATGAGCCGGCGGTTCGTCGGGATCGCCACGACGTCCAGGCTGTAGATCTGGCTGAACTCCTGCGCCTCGGTGGAGGCGGTGCCGGTCATGCCCGCCAGCTTCTCGTACATCCGGAAGTAGTTCTGGAACGTCACCGAGGCGAGCGTCTGGTTCTCCTGCCGGATCCTGACCCCCTCCTTGGCCTCGATCGCCTGGTGCAGCCCGTCGCTCCAGCGCCGGCCCGGCATGAGCCGCCCGGTGAACTCATCGACGATGATGATCTCGCCGTCCTTGACCATGTAGTCCACGTCGCGCCGGAACAGCTCATGGGCCCGGAGCGCCTGGTTGATGTGGTGGACCAGGCGCATGTTCACCTCGTCGTACAGGTTCGCCACGCCCAGCAGCTCCTCGGCGCGCTTGATCCCGGCTTCGTTCAGGCTGACCGCATGGTCCTTCTCGTCGACCTCGTAGTCGTCGGCCTTGCGCAGCTTGCGCACGAGCTGATCCAGCCGATGGTAGAGCTCGGTGGACTCCTCGGCCGGCCCGGAGATGATGAGCGGGGTGCGCGCCTCGTCGACGAGGATGCTGTCGACCTCGTCGACGATCGCGTAGTGGAACTCGCCCTGGGTCAGGTCCTCCTTGCGGAAGCGCATGTTGTCGCGCAGGTAGTCGAAGCCGAACTCGTTGTTCTGGCCGTACGTGATGTCGACCCGGTAGGCCTCGCGCCGGCTGACCGGGCGCAGGTGGATGAACCGGTCGTTCGAGGCCACGAACGTCGGATCGTAGCGGAAGGACAGCGATTCCTCACCGGGCCGCCGCTCGGCCGGATCCACCCCCTGGATGACGCCGACCGACAGCCCCAGCGCGTGGTAGATCGGCCCCATCCAGCGCGCGTCGCGGCGCGCGAGGTAGTCGTTGACCGTCACGATATGCACGCCGCGGCCGGTGAGCGCGTTCAGGTACGCGGGCAGCGTCGCGACGAGCGTCTTGCCTTCCCCGGTCGCCATCTCCGCGATCTTGCCCTCGTGGAGCACGAGGCCGCCGAGGAGCTGCACATCGAAGTGGCGCATGTTCAGCGTGCGCCGGGCCGCCTCGCGCACCACCGCGAAGGCCTCCGGCAGGATCGCGCCCAGCGCGCGCTGCTGGATGGCCCGCCGCTCTCTGCGCAGGGCGAGGCGCTCATCGTGGTTCAGCGCATACCACTCGGGGCTGGCGGGCGTGATGAACCCCGCCCCACAGGAGCCCCGCCCCGACAGGCCGTGGGGCGGGGTGAACGCGTGGGGGGCCAGCGCCTTGGCGAGCCGCGCGCGCAGCTCCTCGGTCTTGGCCCGCAGCGCCTCGTCGGTGAGCGGCAGGATCTCCGGCTCAAGCCGGTTGATCCGCTCCACGACCGGCCAGAGCCGCTTGCACTCCCGCTCGTGGTGCGTCCCGATGATCTTCTGCAGGATCCAGTTCACCATGCGAGCATCGCGCGTTGCTTCTCTGTCTCGGACCATTCCTATTTTCCTACCTGCCTGCCGGCCGGTCGATCAACTGAAGGAAAATAGAAGTGGTCCGGCTTCTCCGAGCAGTCCGGCTGTTCCGCTAGCCCCTACCCTGCGACGCTTTCCACTTCAGATACGCTTCCATGAACGGATCGAGCGCCCCGTCGAGCACGCCTTGCGCGTTGCCGGTCTCCTGCTCGGTGCGATGGTCCTTGACCATGTTGTAGGGGTGCAGGACGTAGGAGCGGATCTGCGAGCCCCACTCGATCTTCTGCTTCGCCTGGTAGTCTTTCGCCGCCTGCTCCTCCCGCTTGCGCCGCTCGGCATCGGCCAGCCGCGCCTTCAGGACGTGCATCGCCTTACTCTTGTTCTGCAACTGCGAGCGCTCGTCCTGGCACTGGACGACAATCCCGCTCGGCAGGTGCGTGATGCGCACCGCGGAGTCGGTCGTGTTCACCGACTGGCCGCCCTTGCCGCTCGAGCGGTACACGTCGATGCGCAGGTCGGACTCCTTGATCTCCACCGGGGCGTCCTCCTCGGATTCCGGGACGACGTCCACCGAGGCGAACGAGGTGTGGCGCCGCTTGTTGGCGTCGAAGGGCGAGATCCGCACGAGGCGATGGACCCCCTCCTCGGCTTTGAGGTAGCCGTAGGCGTACGGGCCCCGGATGATGACGGTCGCGTTCTTCACGCCGGCCTCTTCGCCGGGCAACAGGTCGATGACTTCCGTCGAGTGCCCATGCTCATCCGCCCACCGGCGGTACATCCGCAGCAGCATCTGGGTCCAGTCGCAGGATTCGGTGCCGCCGGCGCCGGCGTGGACTGCCAGGATCGCGTTCTTGCCGTCCACGTCCTCCCCCAGCAGGCGCGTGATCTCCAGCTGGCCGAGCTGACGTTCGAGCGCGGCGAGGTCGCGGGCGAGCTGGTCGAGCGAGGCGAGGTCGTCGGGTTCCACCAGACCGAGAAATTCCCCCAGCTCGCGCAGCCCGTGGTCCACTTGCTCGATGGGGGTGCGCTGGGCCTTGAGGGCTTTCAGGCGCTGGACGGCCTGGTTGGCGCGGTCCTGGCGGGACCAGAAATCCCCCTGCGCCATCTCCTGCTCGATCTGGGCGATGCGGGCGCAGAGGGATTCCGGGTCAAAGATACCTCCGCAGTTCGAACCAGCGCTGCTGGAGGCTGCCGTGCCGCACGCGCAGCTCGGCGAGTCGATCGGGAAGGCCGCTCGATGCCATCAGAGGGTCTAGTCTAACACGGAACGCGCGCGCCGAAAAGGTGTCAGACACCTTTTGAAGCGGGAAAGGTGTCTGACACCTAGGGCTTGGCGGTTTGGCGGAGCTCTTTCTTGGCGAGGACGCGCAGGAAGGCGTCCACCACGGCCGGATCGTGCTGGATGCCGGCGGTCCGCGTGCACTCCGCCTTGGCCTCGTCAACGGAGAGCCGCTTGCGGTAGGGCCGGTCGGTGATCATCGAGTCGAACGTATCCGCGACGGACAGGATCCGCGCCCCCAGCGGGATCGCCTCACCCTTCAACCCGGCGGGGTAGCCGCTGCCGTCATAGCGCTCGTGGTGGTGCCGCACCAGCTCCACCACCTTGCTGAGCGACCGGACCGGCTTGACGATCGCCTCGCCGATCACGGGATGCTGCTGCATGATCCGCTGCTCGTCCGGGCTCAGGGGCGTGGGCTTCAGCAGGATCTCATCTTTGATGCCGATCTTGCCGACATCGTGGAGGATGCCGGCGTCGTTGAGGGTGCGCAGCGTCTCCTGGTCGAGCCCCATCTCCTCGGCGATCTGGGTGGCATAGAAGCCGACCCGCTTCGAGTGGCCGGCGCTGTAGGGGTCCTTGGCCTCGACTGCCAGCGCCAGCGCCATGATGGTCTCCACGTACGTCCGCTCCACATCGAGGTTCAGCCGGTAGTTCTCGATCGCCACGGCCACCTGGGAGCCGATGCTGGCCAGCAGCATCTCATCGTCTTCCACGAAGCCGCGCGTGCCCTCCCGAATCACGCTCATGACCCCCACCGGCCGGTCGCGCAGCTTAAGCGGCACGCTGAGGATGGCGTGATCCGCTTCGTGGAGGTCGCTAAACCCCATCGAGGAGGCCAGGCCCGTGCCGCGCATCGGGCGGCCCTCGCGCGCCACCCAGCCGGGTATCCCCTCCCCCAGCTTCAGCCGGAAGGCGCGGTCCCCCACCTGCCCGTTCGAGGACCAGGTCGTCTTGATGGCCAGCTCCTGCTTTTCGCCGTCCACCAGCATCAGGCTGCCCATCTGGGCCTCCAGCGCCGCCGTCGTGTTCTCGATGATCAGGTTGAGGAGGTCGTCGATCCCTTCATAGGAGTTCATCGCCGTGCCGATGCGGGAGAGCAGCCGCTTCACGAGCTGGCGGGAGGATTCCAGCTCGTCGATCTTGTGCTCCAGCTCCTGGGTGATCCGGTTGAAGGAGCGGGCCAGCTCCCCGATCTCATCGTGCTCGCTGACCTCGATCCGCTCGGTCAGGCGGCCGCTCGAGAGGGCTCTGGCTTTTTCGGTGACCATCAGCACCGATTTGATGATGCGCCGCGCGATGAAGAAGTAGCCGAGGAAGGCCGAGGCCACGATGGGATAGAGGGCGTAACTGATCTCGATCTGGACGGCCCACGCCCACACCACCAGGAGGATGGGGATGACGGACATGAACCCGAACGCCAGCACGAGCTTGCGCTCCAGCCGCTCGTCCTGGATGGAGGTCAGCCGCAGCCGCCGTTTGGGTTCTGGAAAGAGAGAGGGCGCCTGCTCCACAGCCATCACCATGTCGTCGCCTCGGCACAAGTATACCTGACCGGAGACAACGGCAACAAACGACTAACAACTGCTATGTAGAATTACGCGGCCGCGAAGGGCGGCTGCCCTCGCGGCGCAGCAGGGCCCGCTTGGCTGCCGCTCCCCGGGCAAACCCGCCCAAGGAGCCGTCGGCGCGGATGACGCGGTGGCAGGGCACATGCGAGGCGTAGGCCTGCCTGCCGCGCCGCAGCTGACATCGACAGGCGCGGCGCAGGCAGGGGTTGCGGTGGAGGGCGTTGCCGACGGCGCGCGCCCGGTTCGGGTCGCCAAGCTGGACGGCCACCCACTGGTAGGAGCGGGTCTGGCCCTTCGGGATCCGCCGCACGATAGCATACACCGCCTCTTCGAACGCGGTCGGTTGCCGAAAAAAGTGCCAGGCACTTTGCCGGTTCGAATGTGCAAAAGTGCCAGGCACTTTTTTCATGGCGCGCGCAGGTGAACCCCGCCCTTAAGGGCGGGGTGAAAGGTGCGGGTGGCCGGCCGGCCCAGGCGCTCGAGCAGCTGGCACGCGGTCGCGTGGCTGACCTGGGCGACGCAGGCCACATCCTCAGGCGCGGCCTGGGCGAGGCGGCCGAGCGACCCGAAATGCGCCAGCAGCCTCGAGGCTTTTTTCGGCCCGATGCCCCGGATGTCGTGCAGCGCCGACACCGACACGGTCTTGCCGTGCAGCAGTCGGTAATAGGTGATGGCGAACCGGTGGGCTTCGTCGCGGATGCGCTCCATCAGATGCAGCACGGGCGAGGTGGCAAGCAGCACAATAGGCTCGGGCGCCTCCGGCACGAAGAGATGCTCAAATCGTTTCGCCAACCCGATCGCCGGAAGCTGCAGCGACAGCGCGGCCAGCTCGTCGCACGCCGCGCTCAACTGACCTTTGCCCCCGTCGACCAGGATCAAATCGGGCAGCGGCAGTTTTGCGGCGAGGGTGCCGCTGTAGCGGCGGCGGATCACCTCGCGCATCATGCGGGTGTCATCGATGCCGCGCACCGTCTCAATCCGGAACCGGCGGTAGTGCGCCTTGTGGGGCGCGCCGTCGACGAACACCACCATGGAGCCCACGGCGAACTTGCCGAAGATGTTCGAGATGTCGAACGCCTCGATGCGGCGCGGCAGCCGCGGCAGCTTCAGCGCCGCCTGGAGCTGCTCCAGCGGCCCGGCCTCCGCCGACTTGGCCCTGGCCGCTACGACCGACGTCAGCGCCTGGATCTGGTCGCGGGTCCTGGCCGCCTCCTCGAAGCGCTGATGGGCCGAGGCCTGCGCCATCCGCCGCGCGAGCTCATTCAGCAGATGGTCGCGCTCGCCCTTGAGACACGCCACCAAATCCTGCACGATCCGCCGGTACTGGGCCTCGGAGATGTAGCCGGCGCACGGCGCCAGGCACTGGCCCAGGTGATACTCCAGGCACGGCGTCTTGGGGAACGCCCGGCAGGTCCGCATCGGAAAGACCCGGCGCAAAAACCGCACCGCCTCATGCATGAGGCTCGCGTCCGGATACGGGCCGAAGTACGCCGCGCCGTCGACCTGCCGCCGCCGCGCGACCATGAGCCGCGGAAACCGCTCGCTGGTCACCTTGAGCAACGGGTAGGCCTTGTCGTCGCGGAAGGCGACGTTGTAGGACGGCTGCCGATCCTTGATGAGCTGGGCTTCCAGCAGCAGCGCCTCGGCTTCCGATGAGGTCTCGCGCACTTCGATCTCCGCGATGCGGGGGATCATCCGGGCGATGCGCGGGGGCAGGTCGACGGCGCGCAGGTACGACGCCACGCGCTTGCGCAGGTTGAGCGCCTTGCCGACGTACAGGATCGCGCCCTGCGCGTCCTTGAAGAGATAGACGCCGGGCGCAGCCGGCAGCGTGGCTACTCGTTGACGAAGGCGGTTTGAATCAGGGGGAGGGTGCGCACCCATCGAAGGAGCGTGGAGACTTCCTGCACGCGAATCGCCGCGCAGGCCATGGCATAGACCAGCGCGCCGGCCGGCACCACGAGCGCCAGCGCCGCCCAGGCGGGCCACCCGCCCAGGAGCGGCCAGAGCATCCCGCAGGCCGCCATCATGACGAGCGAGGCGGCGGCCATCCGCGCCAGCGGCCCGCGCAGGGGCTCGCCCAGCGGCAGGCCCAGCCGCCGCTCCATCTGGCGGACGAGGCGCAGCGCGTTCCACGCGTTCGTCATGGCGGCGGCCAGCGCCAGCCCGTTGAGTTTGAGCGGCCACATGAGGACCACGCTCAGCAGGACGTTCAGGCCCATCGCCTCCATCGCCAGCCGAACCGGCACCCGTGTCTCTTTCAGGGCGTAGAAGGCGCCGGTGAGGATCTTGCTGGCCGCAAACGCCAACAGCCCCAGCGCGTAGCAGGCCAGCGCCTGGGCCGTCTGGGTCGTCGCCCGGGCGTCAAAGGCGCCCCGCTCGAACAGGCCGTGGACGATCGGCGTTGCCAGGACGATCAACCCGGCCGCGGACGGCAGCACCACGAACGCCACCATGCGCAGCACGGAGACCAGCGTCGCGCGAAACGCCGCCAGGTCCTGGCGGGCCGCCTGCTCGGCCAGCGACGGCAGGCTCGCCTGGGCTGAGGCGGTGCCGAACACGGCCAGCGGCAGTTGCACGAGCCGGTTGGCATAGTAGAGCGCGGCCACCGCGCCTTCCCCGACGACCACGCTGAGCGACGCCAGCGCGGTATCCACGAGGACGCTCAGTTGGTAGACGGCCGAGCCGACCGTCCGCGGCCCCAACAGCCGCAGGATCTCGCGCGAGCCCGGATGACGCCACCGCCAGCGCCAGCGCCAGCCCTGGCGCAGCGCCACCGGCACCTGCATGGCGAGCTGGATGACGCCGCCGACGATCACCGCCAGCGCCAGCGCCACGATCCCCGGCTCGGCCCGCGGCACCCCCCAGAGGCACGCGGCGATCATCGCAACGTTCAGCACCGCCGGGCCCAGCGCGGGGACCGCGAACTGCCGCAGGCTGTTCAACAGCCCCGTGAAGAACGCCCAGCCGCCCACCAGCGCGATGAAAGGAAACAGGATCCGCGTCAGCCGCACGGTCAGGGCAAATTTCTCCGGATCGGCGAGGAAACCGGGCGCCACGACACGGACGATGACCGGCGCGGCCCAGGCGCCCAGCAGGCCGACGCCGCACAGCACGATGAGCAGCTGCGAACCCAGCGCCTGGCTCAGGCGCCAGAACTCGGCCGGTTCGCGCTTCGCCCGGTACCAACTGAGGACCGGGACGAAGGCGCTGGTCACCGCGCCCTCGGCGACCAGATCGCGCATGAGGTTCGGCAGCCGGAACGCCACCACGAACGCCTGCGCCTGCGCGGTCGTGCCGAACAGGCGGGCCAGCAGCAGATCCCGCACGAACCCCAAGATGCGGCTGACGCCCGTGGCCGCCGCCAGCACACCGGTCGATCGGGCGATCCGCCTCGTCTCCCTCATTCAGAGAGGTGTCAGACACCTTTCAAAGCGGGAAAAGTGTCTGACACCTTTTCCTGGGGCTTGGGCCATGTTAGAATAGTGGCCTTTTAGGAGGACGCCATGCCGATCAAGCACGCGGCGCTCAAGCAGCTACGGAAGGATCGCCCGCGCCAGCAGCGCAACCAGGCGGCGCGCTCGGAGCTGCACACGCTGACGAAACGCTTTCTGACGCTGCTGGCCGAGCAGAAGGCGCAGGAGGCACGCACCCTGTTGCCGCTGATCGCCAAGCGGTTAGACCACGCCGCGTCCCGCCACGTGATCCACCGCAACACCGCCGCCCGCTCCAAGTCCCGCCTGATGCGCCGGCTCAATAACCTTCAGCCCGCCGCGCCGTAACGACTCTCTTCGCTCCGCCCAATCCCCCTCATTCATCTAACAGTCGTACGTGTGGACGTGGATGTCTCATCGGTAGATCTCGCGGCGGTGGCCGATATCAATAATGAGCACGAGCAGCTCCTGGTGACGAATACGGTACACGATGCGGTAACTCCCGATCCGATAGGAGTACCGGCCCTTCAGTTCGCCCTTGAGGGGCTTGCCTTGATGCGGGTCGCGCTGAAGGTCATCCAGGGCGCTGGCGACCCGTTGATAGAAGGCAGGTTCCCGCTCGGCCATGCGGCGGATGACGCGTTCGGCCTGGTTGGAAAGTTCGACCTTATAGGCGGCCAAGAGAGGCTTTGATCTCTGCCCACGAATGGGTCCGGCCCTTGCGGATATCCTCCTCGCCCTTGCGAAGGTCTGCCATCGCCTGTGGATCGGCGAGGATATCCAGGGTTTCTATGAGGGACTCGTAATCCTCAATACTCAGCATCACGATCACGGGTTTGCCGCGCTTGGTCACGATATACCGGTCCAGCTTTCCATCGATTCTGGCGACCACCCGGGGTAGCTCCGGTCGAAGCTCCTTCAGACTCATGGTGGTAATCATTCGGCTCTCACCTCCTAATATAAAGTATACACTTTAGAGTATATTTATTCAATCCCGTATTTTGGCAACCAGCAAATCGGGGACAGGAATCCGTCCGTGCGCTCGTTCGCTACGGGCTACTTAAGCAGACCTCGACAATCAACTGCTCGACGGCCAGGTCGGGGATCGCGCGGCCGCTTTTCGCGACCACGTCGAGCTGCCAGCACCGCTGCAACAGCTGCGCCAGCCGCCCCGTCGGGCGGCGGGCGGCCTCGGCCCGAACCCGCTCCACCTGCCACTCCCGCATGCCGGTCACCGAGGCGATGCGGCCGGGGCCGAACCCCGCCTCGCCCAGCCGCCTGACCATCATCCACCGGTTGAGCTGCCACGCCACCAGCCCCAGGAGCTCCAGCGGCTCCTTCCCTGCGGCGAGCTGATCATGCAGCGCGCCAAGCGCCCCCTCCACATCCCCGCGCCCCAACGCATCCGCCAGGGCAAAGGGCTTCGCGGCCGCCGCGTCCCGTCCGGGAAACCGCTCCACCGTGTCGCTGTCCAACTGCGCGAGCGGCCGGCGCGCGCCCAGCTCTCCCTCAACGAGCAGGACCAGGCACGCCGTCTGCCGGATGGCCTCGGCGTGGCGCCGCAGGCCGTCGACGCAGGCCTGATCGAGCCGGTGGGCGTCCTCGACGACGATCAGCCGCAGGCGGCTGGCGGCGGGTTGCTGGCGGCACAGGGCCAGCAGCTCGCCGGCGGTGAGGGCGGGCGCCTCCACGTGGTGGCGGTCGAGCGGATCGATCTGGAGGGTGCGCTCAAACTCCTGGAGGCGGGCCAGCTTTCGAGCCCGGTCAGGGCCCAGGAACAGGTGGACCCCGCCCTTAAGGGCGGGGTGGATGCCGGGGCGGGACATGCGTAGAGGTGCGTCTTACCAGTTTTCGACGCTGCGCTCGACGATGCGCCGGGCCAGGTCGATGAGGGCGCGATCCAGGGCCGCCGACTCGCTCTCCGTCTTGGCGCCGCGCGCGAAGTACGTCGTATCGCCGGTAAAATCGTCTTCCTCCCAGATGAGCGTCTGGTCGGTCTGGTCGTAGAACCGCAGATCCACCACGATGTTCAGGCGCCATTCCTCCACCTGTTGGGAGGCATCGTAGCGCAGCGGATCGCGCCGGAACGCCACCAGGTCTCCCTCCAGGCGGCAGTCGGCGCGCTCGGGGCCCACCGGGCGCAACAGCCCCGTGAACTGGTAGCGCTTGATCACCTGGTTGGTGAGGTCCACCTCCATCTGGTGGCGGTAGAGGGGAAACTGCGTGTCGTAGCCGGTGGAGAGCGCCGTGAGGTCGATGGTGTTGGTGAACGGCTTGACGTAGACGGTCTTCAGGTGGGTGGCCAGGCCGGGTCGGGTCGTGTAGCCGCAGCCGTTGGCCAGTAGGCAAAAAGCAGAAAGCAGAAGGCAGCAGGCGCGCAGACTTGACTGCCTTCTGCCTACTGCCTTCTGCCTTCTGGTCCTCATCACATGCGGTGCTCGATGACCTGGATGCGGACCGCGGCCTGGGGGGCCCACGTGGTGGCGGGAAACCGCTCGATGAGCGACTGGTAGTAGATGAGGGCGGCCTGGGGCTTGCGGCGGCGCTCGTAGAACTGGCCGACCTCAAACTCGTGTTGGGCCCGCCGCTCTCGAAACTCCGTAAGCCGGACGGCCGCGTCCGTCTTCAGCTCGCTCTCAGGATATTCCCGGAGGAAGGTCTCCAGCTCGCGCAGCGCCACGTCGGTCGGCGATTGGTCATAGCCGGGCTTGAAGGTCCCCTTGAGGCTTGCCTGCGCGATCTGGTAGCGCGCGTCATCGACGAGCGGCGAGTCCGGGTAGCGCTCGATGACCTGCTCGAACGCGGTGACCGCAGCCTCGTAGTCGCCCAGCGCCAGGTGGGCCAGGCCGAGCTTGTACTGCGCCAGCTGCCCGTGCTCACTGAACGGCCCGTCGTCCACGATGGCCTGGAAGATCTCGACCGCCTTGTCGCGCGCTGGAATGATGGCCGCCTGACCGAGCAGCTTCCGTTTCTTGCCGCTGAGGAAGTAGTTGCCGATCTGGTACTCGCGCTCCAGGATCTCGTCGAACCGCTTGGTGGAGGGATAGACCTGGATCGTCTTGCGGTACTCGAGGAAAGCCTTGTAGTAGTCCCCCAGCTCTTCCTGGGACCGGCCGAGGTAGTACTGCGCCTCGGCCGCCTCGCGCGAGCCCTTGTAGGCCTTCAGGAGCTTCTTGAACTCCTTGACCGCGCGGGGGTAGTCCTGCCGGTCGAAGAACGCCACCGCGTAGGCGAGCTGCTCCTCCGGGCTGTCCTTCACCGCCCCGGTCGGCCCGACCCATCCGGTCTGCGGCGACCAGATCCAGGCCGCGAATGCGGATGGCGCTTCGGCCGCGAGGCAGCCGGCGGCGACGAGCAGGCTGAGGGCACAATGACGGAGAGACATCGACGGCACCACGATACCAAATTGCCCCCGGAAAGTCAAAGACGAGTGAGCAGCGGCAACAGCGCCACGATCCAGGGGATGGCGAGCGCAGTCGTGGACAGCCACAGCGCGTTGGCCAGCGGCCGGTCGAGGCCGAACAGCAGGGGCAACACCAGCGGGGAGACGGCGACCGGGGTGGCGGCTTCGAGCAAGATCACCGTCCTCGCCAGCCCATCAATCCGCAGGAGGCTGACCAGCGCCCAGGCCACCAAGGGGGTATAGAGGAACTTGATCCCGCTCATGACGAGGCAGGGGCGCAGCCACGGCCGCGGCGAAGTCACGGTGATCTGCGAGCCGATGGCGGTAAGGTACAGCGCGGTATCCACTGGGATCAAGACGTGGTTGAGCCACTCGAAGACCAGCGGCCGAGGCACCTTCGACAGGTTGAGCGCCAACCCTGCGAGCATGCCGAGGAAGGGGTACAGCCGCAGCTCATCGTTGTAGGCGCTGCCCAGGCCGGAGGACGCGCGCGGCTGGCCGTAGCGCGAGGCGATCGAGAACCCCACGGTGTAGAAGCACGGGGTGAAAAACACGAGGTAGAGCATGCACAATCCGTACGCCACCTCGCCGTAGAGCGCGAAGGCGGTGAACGCTCCCAGATAGCCGAGGTTGGAGAAGAACGCGCAAGTCAGGAAGCTGCCGATCTGCGGCCGCGACAGGGCCCGTCGCGCGTAGAGGAACGCCGGGATCAGCGTCGAGGACGACACGAGCAGGCCGACCAGCGGCAGCAGCCACGGCTCCGGCCGGCGCAGCGGCAGCTGCCAGAACACGAAGCACAGGACCAGCGGCGACAGGCCCTTGACGATCACCCGGACGAGACGCGCGGCCTTGGGCTCCGTCAGCACGCCGAGGCGGCCCAGCCACCAGCCGAGCGCCATCGATCCCAGGAACAGCCCAAGCCCCAGCCCTACCCGAATCGCCATTGCCACTCAAAAGGTGTCAGGCACCTGGTGGGGGTGACGTCGATGGGTCCGCACCTCAAGCCGTGTGCCGTCTGTGCGCAAACGGATGGCGCCGTCCTCGCGGGTCGAGAGGAACGCGCCGGTGTCGGCCAGCGCGGCGACCGTCTCCGGCGCCGGCAGCCCGTGCGCCGTCCCGACGCTGAGGACCGCCACGCGGGGCGAGACGGCCTTGAAGAACCGCCTGCCGGCGTCGCCCAGGCGGCTTCCGTGATGCGGCACCTTCAGCACATCGGCTGCCAGCGACGGCGCGTGGGCCATCAGCCACGGAAGGCCTTCTTCCTCAATGTCGCCGGTCAACAGGAGGCGCACCGATCCGTAACCGATCATCAGGACCACCGAGTTATCGTTCGCGGCCGGCTCCGCGCCCGGCACCAGGCCGGCAGGCGGATGCAGGACGTTGATCCGCGGCCCGGAGGGCTCTGTCAGGGCCGCGCCAGCTCTGACGACCACTTCGGGAACCCGGCGCACGGCGACCACGCGGCGCAGCCGGCGCGCGGACATCGTGGCATCTCGCACCCCGTTCGTCAAGAGCCGCCTCACCCGCATCCGCCGCATCACCGGCGCCGCCCCGCCGAGATGATCCTCATCGGTGTGCGTGACGATCAGGGTGTCCACGGTGTCCGTGCCGAGCCATCGCAGGAACGGCACCACGCGAAACCGGCCGGCCTCCTCGGTGCCGGCATCCACGACCAGCGTGCGCCCGCCCGGGGTACGCACCACAATGGCATCTCCGTGGCCCACATCCAGGATATCCACGTGAAGCCAGCGGGATTGGGCCGCGCGGCCGGCGACACTGGCCCACGCCCAGACCCCGAGCGCCGCGACCCACACGACCGCCAGTCGTCCCGGGCTGATCCGAAGCCAGCCGTGCAGCCTCGACAGCCCGATGAGCCCGTAGTAGCCGGCGAGCAGCAGGGGCGAGGGTTGTCCCACGAACCACACGCCGCCCGGCAGCGCATGGCACCAGGTGACGCAGCCCATCGTCAGATCCAGCAGACCCATCAGGGCCCCGCGCCCCCACCCCATCACCGGCTCCCACACCGTCGCCACCGCCAGGAGGGCCGTCCCGAACCCTACCAGCGCGCTGACGAGCGGCGCGATGAGGAGGTTCGCCAGCAATGACACCGGCGCGACCAGATGGAAGTACCAGGCCAGCACCGGCGCCAAGCCCACCCATGCCGCGCTCGTCGCGCCGAGGCTGAGGGCGAGATACCGCCGCAGCCAGACCGGGCGAAGCCAGCTCATGCGCGCGTCAAGCCAGCGCGCCCACGGCGTCGCGAAGAGGAGCAGACTGAGGACCGCGCCGAAGGAGAGCTGGAAGCCGGCATCGAAGAGCTGCGTCGGGTTGATCCACAGGATGACGAGCGCGGCCGCCGCCAGCGTGTTGGGCCAGGAGATCACCCGGTCGAGCGCCAGCGCCCCCAGCACCACCCAGGCCATCAGCGTGGCCCTCGCCACCGGCGGCGCCAGGCCGGTCAGGACGCAGTAGCCTCCGAGGCCGAGAGCGGACAGCGCCAGCCTCAACCGCCACGGAAGGCCGAACAACCGCAGGAACCCCTCCAGCAGTAGCGCGATCAGGCCGACGTTGAACCCGCTGATCACCAGCAAGTGGATGGTGCCCGTGGTTGTGAAAGCTTCTCTCAAGTCCTCATCGATCTCGGTCCGTTCACCGAGGAGTAATGCGAGCAAGAGACCCGCATCGCGTGGCTTAAAGTGCTCCTGGATCAACCGCACCCACCGCTCGCGTAATCGAAAAACCGCAGCGAGGATGGGGTTGCCCTTCCCGCGTTGCAGCACAACAAGTCCATCGAACGGCCGCGCCCGCAGGAGCCCGTGGATCCGTTTGCGGGCGAGGGCGCCCCGCCAGTCATACTGGCCGGGGTTGCCCGGCGAAGGCACCCGCTCCCACGTTCCCTCGACGAGGACCTCATCCCCGTAGCGCAGCAGGGCGCGCGGCTGGACGAGCGTCGCGCGGACGCGGCCCTGGAGCAGCCGCCAGCCGGATGCGGTGCGCAGGTGCCGCAGGGCCAGCACACAGGTCTGGCGGTCCTCCCTCCTGCGCCCGTACTCCTCGGCCTCTACCTCAGCCTCGCCAGGCTCAAAGACCTCCACCGGATCGTCGGCCACAAGGCCGTGGAGCTGGACCGGCTGTGGTTCATCAGAGAGGATCTCCTTGAGCTGCATGTCTGGATGCATCTCCCAGATTGTCATCCGCAGCGCCCCCAGACACCCCCAGAGCAGGAGCAGAGCGATCATGCCAGACCAGGTACGCCTCCACCGCCACAGCGCCATGCCAGCACTCGCGACGCCCATCCCCGCGAGACTCCATAGAGGAAGCCGCGCGTAAGTCCCTACGAGGATCCCTGCGAGAAACGCGAGCGTGACCGGTAGGAGCGGTGCATTCATCCTGGCTGTAATCGGCGTAATCATCTGTTCCAATCGGTGTAATCACACACAAGAAAACGCAGAAGAGAGCGTCTCTCTCCTGCGTGTTGGGTTGTGGTGGGACTTGAACTATAACTTACTGCTGGACTTTTGCAAAATGGCTTCGGGTTGACGTATGATACCCGTTGAGGCCCCGGACAACTTGGCTGTGGGAGACACCCTCACCTGG
>Ga0137796_10000418_pt1 | contig 26811 bp, 16 predicted proteins | sample OV2TP3_FD_97704 | JGI IMG/M metagenome (GOLD analysis project Ga0137796, IMG submission 97704) | reverse complement strand
ATGATTGCTTGTAATTCCCGTGTTTGTTTGTGAGAGAGCTTTGGTGGTTTCCCCATGGTTCTATGGTACCATAGAGTTCACTTTCATGGTGTGATGTCTATAGTCCACGCCGAGATCATGAGAGAGACGATACGCCGGTTGTTGTTGATAAAATCCCTGGACGATTACGATTTCTTTTTTGAGTTGTGTGAGCGACTTCTGTTTCCCACAGGCCTTATTTCTGCACCGGACATACCCACGATTCATTCTGCATACTTTGAAAGATCCGCAAAAGATACACTTCTTCCCCCTTAAAAAGTTGGCCGCGCAACTGAAAACGTTCTTTCGTCTTGTAACCATAAGGATATTGTAGACCTTGATGGTTACGAATCCAACTAATTACCGGAATTTTTTTGGAAGAAATTCACGAAGTTTCTTTTTTGTTTTGACTTGATTTTTATTGACATTTCAGCTAATGTAACTTTGGTATTAAACCCGATTATCGGGCTTAAATCGTACATTCCAAACTAAAGAGAAGAGAGAGAGACGCATGGAACTACAAATTGAAGTCGCAGGTATTCGATTGGAACATCCGCTGATGAACGCGGCGGGCACATGCAAGATGTTGGAGGACGTGAAAGAGCTTTCACGTTCAACCACAGCGGCGGTCATGGTCGGCTCAATCACCGTAGAGCCAAGGACTGGCAACGCTGGTGATGTTTACTGGGCGGGACCGATGTTCTCGCTTAACTCGCTCGGTCTTCCGAATCGCGGTGCGCCGTACTACAAGGAGGTGCTTCCCGAGATGGTCGCTGTGGCTCATAGCGAGGGCAAACCTCTTTTCGTGAGTGTGGCGGGTTTCTCGCCGGAGGAGTACACAGACCTCACGGAGTTGGCGTTCCGTGGCGGGGCAGATCTCGTGGAGCTAAACCTCGGTTGTCCAAACGTGTGGCAAGGCAGTGCGCAGAAGCGCATCGCGTGCTTCGATCCGGCGCTGGTCGCAGAAGTGCTTCGCCTTGTCGAGGAGAGAATCGGAGCCGACGCGAAAGTGTCGGTAAAGATTTCTCCCTTCTCGGACCCTTTCGCGCTTGCCGAAGTGGCGCAGGTCATCGGCGCGTCGAAGGTGGCGAAGGCCGTCACAACGGTGAACACCTTTCCCAACGCGTTTGGCTACAACGGCGCGAAGCCGAGAATCACGCCAGGCGGTGGTCTTGCCGGATTCGCCGGACCCGCGATGAAACCGATCGGCCTCGGACAAGTCCGGCAACTTCGCGGACTTCTGCCGGAACACATCCAACTCATCGGTGTCGGCGGTATCACGCACGGTCAAGACATTCGGGAGTATCGGGAAAGCGGTGCTGTGGCAACGCAAGTGGCCACCGCCTACCTCGAGCGACACGAGCAGGTGTTCAGTTCGCTTCTCGGCGAGCTCCTCGAAGGCGCGGGCGCATGAATTGCTCGCAGAAAATCGTTCCACGGGACGCGCATTGGAAACAGTGTGCGTCCCATTTTTTAATGTCCGTATCCTGGGTTTTGGAATTCCCTCGCCTTCAGGCGACAGCTTCAGCATGGTACGCTGAAACGCATGGGGCAACGCTATCGGAAATCGTCACATGGTTTGTATGACCTCAAGGCACATTCGGCTACTTTTGGAAAGGCGGCAGCGCCGCCCACCTTATAAACTTTAGTCGCCTTCCAGGCGAATTCACAATCTGTGCGCTTCAGCGCACAGTGGTTGAATGGGGACGAATTTATGGCGTACAAACGACGGCACGAAGAGCTGTCTTCCAGGGTAAATGAGTGTCTACTTTCAAAATGGCTATCGCACGACAACCTTCCCGGTGGCTTTGAGGACGCTGGATAAAGGCCAGTAAGAAGAGAACTCAAACGACTGATCTGCGACAAATTCGACAGTCGCCAATCCGCCCGGTTTCACTGAAGCGGTTTTGAATTTTATGCTCCTGAAATCAAGACCGCCGTAATAGACATTTGTGCTTCTGACAATGAAATGAATTTTTACCGTAGCGCCTTGGCTGATTTCAATGACCGAGGTCGGATAAAATCCCGAATCATCGGCTTCTATTTTAAATTCGGATGCGGTGGGCGCTGTGGACACCGTTGCTTCGCCCGATAACGTTGTGGATTGGGATGTCGGTTTGTCAGTGCTTGTGGGAGACGGAGGAGGTGGTGGAGGCGGCGGTGATGGACACAGAAGTGTGTAATTCCACTTTCCCTCTTTGCAATACGGCCCATCGTATTTGCATCCCACAGGAGGAGCCGCAAGTGTGGGCTCGGGCCCGCAGCTTGATTGTATTCGGCACTCGCCTGCATAATTTATTCCGGCATTTGCGCATCTGGCTTCGCATGAATTGGGATATGTTGTCCCGTCAACGCCGCATACAGGCGCGTATTCTTTTGTGCAAACGCAGCCATCGGCCGCCGGAGGCGTGATAACGCGGCATTCTCCTGAGTAATTTTCGCCAACGCCCGCGCATTGAGCTCTGCAGGAATTTGAATAGGTTTTTCCGTCCGTTCCGCACACGGGCGCGTAATCCTCGGTGCAAAAGCAGCCTTCAACCGTCGGAGGCGTGATAACGCGGCACTCGCCAGCATAAGCCACCCTCACTCCGTTGCATTCGGCTTCAGCTGCTCCGCAAGAATATGTTGTTCCGTCTGCACCGCAGACCGGATCATAACGAAAACAGGCGAGTGTGCAGGTGGGCTTTTCACAAGCTCCTTCGTGTTTCATCGGCACCCCGGCTATTTTGGCGTTACAGGAATTTGAATAAGTTGTGCCGTTGGTACCGCAAACAGGAGAATAAATTTGCGGGCAGTCAGGTGTCGGGGGTTGCAGAGACGGCGCGGGTTTTACAGGTGGGGGCGTTGACGCAGGCCCGGCTTTCGATGGCATCCATTCAATGCAAATTGTCACTTCTTCAACCGGATCGCCGCCCCGATAGTGAAGCGCCGGCGCTTTCCATTTGCAGGGCCACGCTTCAAAATAATTATACCGATAGTGATAGCGATCACGAGGTATGGGGGACTGGTTTTGAGCAATGATGGAAATGTTCTTTCGTTCCGTTGTCCCCTTGATAACCTTTTTATACCACTCCCAAAGATCTGACGTGTGGATGTTTCCGCGACGAAGAATTATATTGGAATAATTTGTTTTGCCGGGTCTTTTATGGCTTATTTGATCCGTCCCCGCTTTATATTCAATAACCTCTTGGGCGTTTTCAAGGCCGTCTGCGCTGTGAAAACGGGCGATTGTTTTGCCGTCGGTCTCCACGTCAAAGAAAAGATCCTCGTCCAGTCGCGACGGCTCGCCCGTGGTAAATTCCATCGTCGGCGCGTCCAATCCTTGCATATCGCGCTGTTTTTCCCTGGCATTGGTGACGATGTCGGTGATTTTTGATTTCAAGCCTTCCACTTCTTTGGCGACCTCTTCATATTGGGGCTCGCCGATATGTTTTTGGGCAATCCGGTCAAAAAGCCGGGTGTGTTTGGCAGAGAGATCGTCAACCCTTTCAATAAGTTTTGCCACGTTCGGATTTTCCGACGTTTCTTTGAGGGACTCAAGGCGCCCCATCAGCCGTGTTTGCGACTTTTCGTAATTTCGTAAGGCCTTTGCAAGCGCTGTTGTATCTTCAGGATTTTTTTCCTTGACCGCCTTGATCTCAGCCGCTTTTTCATTGGCGATGTCGAGCTCCAGGCGAACTTTGGCCGTTTGACGAAAAGTAAATAACTTTCTGAAGCCCCGTCCCCACTCTTTTAGGAAATACCAGCGGCTCGTCGGCAGCATCCGCGGCTCCTCAAGCCCTAAATCTTGATAAGACACTTCTTCAAGGGGAATCAGGTTTTCTGCCAGCCGGGACATTGCGGCAAACGACCCTTTATACTTATCGAAATACTGCTGAAACTTTTTGAAAAACTCTTCTTTGCCGTCGTTATCCGGATTGTCGTCGTGGTCCTTAAACGGCGGTTTCAAACCCAGAACTTCATAGGCATACAGTTTTGCGTGGATAAACTCGTGCAGCATCTGTTCAAAAAGTTTCCAGCCGCCGGTTTCGTTATTGTCAATGGTTCGGAGCCGTAAATCTTTGGCGCAGAAAAATTTGACCTTGATCACCTGCACACCCTTTTCTGTCTGATCCGACGTATACGTATAGGCCGGATGCGTATTGTAAATATTCTCGGCTTCCTCGTTAAACTCTTTCTCGGTCTTGCCTTTATTGCCGGGAAGCCCATCCGTGTCATTTTTCCATTGCTTCTTAAAACCGTCCAGGTCCTCAATATAAATCTCAATGGGGATGGTCTTTTTGGTTTTGGTGTCGTCGGCGATTTGCTTATCAATTCCTGCCAGCGCCTCGCCGGAGAGAAACTTGGCGAGCGCCGACCTGAATTGGGCATAAATATCATCGGGCATCACGGCCTTGTCGCACGGGTTTTTTTCCGGCGTTTTATCCTTGACTTGAATAGCCGAAAACGCCAGGCCTTGGCTGCTGGACAAAGCAAATATGAATATAACGACCAATGCCGATATAATTCTCCGCATATATTTATTATAGCATATTCCAGGAGAAACCACTCAACACGACGCGCTTCGTGTCGTGTTTTTTGAGACCGCTGCCCCGGAGATAAAAGAGTGCATAGGGATCACTTTGCTTCACGTTTGAACCGCGGACGTGAGAGCAGACGTTTGAAACCACTATTGAAAACCGCGGCTTACCGGGGCACCCGATCAAGCGCCATGAGACGCAGGTACTGCTTAAATTCCTGCTCTGCCCGATCTGCCGCACCGGGTACGCCAGAAACCCGGGCATCAAAATCTTCCGCGACAAACTGGGCGTACCTCTGCCCCGCATACACCGCGGAGAGTTGCATCTCGCTCAAACGTGAGAGGTAGGGGTCATCACTCGGCGGCACCTCAACAAATAAGCGCCGGAGTACGTCGCGCGTATCGCTCTGCACAAGCCCTGCAGTTATTGCCCTATGCTTCGGCGCGAGATATTCAATGCGCGGGTGATCATCGGTCTCTAATGGATATGAGAGAAACTGAGATGCGTTCGCTCTGATATTCCCTGCGTAGAACGTAAATGGGGTCCGCAACGCAAGATGAGGGAGTATAGAGTCGCGAAACTGCGGGCGTCGCACCTCATCGCTCGCCACAAGCGCGCTGAGACCACGGACGCTCACTAAAAAATCAGTCAGACGGTCAACTCCGCCGGGTGCGCCGCCGAATGTCTCCGCTACGCGTAACAACACTGTGGGCTCAAGCGGACGGGCGCTCCCCTCCCCCACGAGTGCTGCAATCGGCTGCGCCGGATCAAAGTTCCCGCGCCAGAGCGTCGCCTGCGGGAACACTTCAAGAAACGTCCGCGCAATACTGCCGAATTCCTCTCGAGAGAGCTGGTGGAGCGGAAGCCATTGCGCGAACAAGCCGCCCGGGGTCAGCCGTGAGCGCACCAATTCGAAATGTTCTTTTGTATACAGATTACCGACGCCGCTTGCTTGCGCGTCAAAGAGGTCACCGACGACCACATCGTAGGAGTCGCGAGTCCGCACGAGGTACTGCCGGGCGTCTTCCACCACTATGTGGGCGCGAGGATCGCCGAAGAGATTATTATTTTCCTCGAAAAAATATTCCCGCGCCGCCCGTACCACTTCGGGATTAATCTCTGCTATGACCATTCGTTCAATAGGGTGCGCAAGCGCAGCGCCTGCGGTAATACCAGTCCCCAAGCCAAGAAAAAATACCGACCGTGGGTTGGGGTGAAGGAAAAGCGGCAGATGCGCCTGACGCGCTTCATGCGGCGCGGCTCCTCTCCCGCCGAGAATATAATATCCGTTCAACTGAATGAAGAGATCGCGGAAATTGGGAGGATAATGGGGAGGCCGCGAGCTCACCACGGCAACCACGCCATCGCGCCCGCGGTATACCCTCTTAAGCACTTCGCCATCCTCTGCGCGGAGAGAAACTTCCGGGATTCGGGCGGTAAAAAATGCGATCACGCTCGCGGCAAGCAGCACACCTGCCGAGCGCCACGCCGGTCTCCCTTGAGAAAAAAAAGTCAGCGCGAGCACGCTGTAGACAATGCTCAAAAGCGCGACACTTCCGAAGATGCCGACGTACTGTATCAAGAAAAATCCGGCAAGAAAAGAACCGACGATTGCGCCCACGGTATTAAAAAATAAAAGCTCCCCGGTTGCAACGCCGACATCGGAATAAGCCGCCCCCGCGTCCTTCAAGAGGGACGGAAACAAGATTCCCATAACTGCAGCCGCGGGCACGATGGCGATGCATGCGCTAAAAAGAAGTACTCCGATACTTCCGATCCAGCTCGCGGTTGCGCCTCCGGCGAAGAAAACGACGCGCACCAATACGAAAAACAGCGGCGATAGCGCGAGCATCACCGCAGAACCGAGTAAAGACATGCGCAGCATAACGGAACCATCTCGCGCGCGAGAGGAAAAATAACGGGCCAGCGTTGCGCCTGCCGCAATGCCGACGAGAATCGCCATGAGAACAATGCTGAATGAGTACACGTCGTCCGGCGTCACGAGCGAAAACATACGAACCCACAATACTTCAGACGCCACGAATATGCACCCACTCGCTGTCGCAAGTATTACAGTGCGGCGCGTCAAGGCATTTTGTACCGCCGTAGCTCCGCTCTTCCTCCCGACATCGCGACTTGCCGCGCGATGCCCATCAAGGTCGCCCCCGAAACGCCGTCGCAGCATAAGCGCCGAGATGCCGCAGAGTATATGGATGAGCGCAAGTACCAAGGCGGAGATCCGGAATCCGAGCAGAAACGGCAAATAAAACCCGACGGCAAAGACACCCGCAACAGCCCCGAGCGTGTGCACCGCGTAGACGAGAGTACCTGCATGAGCACACTCCTGCCGATCTCGAACCAAAAGGCGTACCATCGCCGGAAAGGTGCCGCCGAGAAAAAAAGCAGGGACGGCCAAAAACACGAAGCCCACAAAGAACCGCATGAGGAACAATCTAAATGCGCTCTCGCCTGCAATCGTAAAAAGCGCCGCCAGACAAGGCGTCAGAGCCGCGAACAGCATAAAAAAACCTGCCGTTATAAAGCCGGCGCATATCTCGAGCCGAGCGTATGATCGCCCGGCATCGCGCTCTGTTGCGAAGAACCGTGCGAGATAGTAACTCCCTGCGGCAAAGCCAAGGAAAAAGGTTGCGAATACGATCGCGGTTGCGTGGGCCGTGCTGCCAAACACGATACTGAGCACCCTAAACCACAAAACTTCAAAACCGAGTCCTGAAGCACCCGACAGAAAGAAGATGCCGAGCCATATGTGCCGATGTCCACTCGCATTCATAGTGTGCGTTCAATAAACCAATATACCGCAACGAGCGCAATCAGGAGCGAACAAATCAAAAGTATTTTTGTCCTTACGCGCGGCAGTTTTCTCCTAAGAAGCATGAGGACCGGAACGATAAGCGCGAGAAGCGCCAATTGCCCCGCTTCGACCCCGAGATTGAAAGTTACGAGCGCCGACACAAAAAAACGCGACGGCACCGAAACATCGGCAAGCGCCCCGGCAAATCCGAGGCCGTGCGCAAGTCCGAATCCGAATGCGAGAGTCCACCGGCTGTGTATTGACGGGGCCTCTTCATTTCTTCTCAATATGAAAAGATTCCACACCGCCATAAAGACGATGGACGCTGCAATGAGCGGCTCTACGATCTGCGCGGTGAGCGTCACATACCCGAGACCCGCCAAAATGAGTGTGATGGAATGCGCAACGGTAAATGAGGTGACCAAGAGAAGCGTGCGGCGAAATGATACCGTGAGGAGAATCATTGAAAGGAGAAACAGAATATGGTCTGTACCGGAGAGGATATGCTCAACGCCCATGCGTAGGAATCGTTTCAATACATACGGCAAAGCGGCTTGCGGCTGGCCAATGGCTGGCCGCTCGAAATTCGCGAGAACAAACGTGTCCGGAGGCGGCTCCGGGAAAAGTGCGCGCACGACTTCCTCCTTAAGCGGAAAATTTGTGAGGGTCCATTGGTTGAAGATATAATGCGCGCTCCGCCCGCCGATAGAAAGAGAGACATAGTGGTCAAAGCGCACAAAAATGTCTGAAAACGCGTCAGTGACGACGTACATCTTCGATAATTCAGTGACCGGCTCGGGACACTCATACGTTCCCGTGATCGTGGTTTTTTGTGATGCGGGGTCAACCGCGTAGTCGGCGAGCTCCGCAATCGCGCACGGAGCGGATTTCTCCGGCTCTACGCCGTATAGGATGGAAAAAAACTCGCCGTAGTAGTCCTTGACCCTTGCGAGTTTCTCGTCGCGGGAGAGTCCCTCCGCTTCTTGAATATCCGTCGCGGCGTTAAAATTCGTGCGAAAACGCACTGTTTGTCCTTCCGCGCTGAGGTCCGTCGTGATGGCCATGTAGGGAATAACATGCGCGCGGACAAAAACTGCAGGAGCCAGCATGAAAAAGGCGCCCGCGAGTATAGGAATTGCTTTTACCTTTCCCATTTTCCTCATTATACACCAAACACACCACATCCCCTCGGCATGAGGGGTGTGGTGTTGTAATATATTCCTCTCACCTCCCTACCTCCCCAACAACTCATTGAGTTTCTGTAGGGTCAGCGGTCCTACTCTGCCCACAGAAGGCAGACCGTAGAGCGATTGGAATGCAGAAACGGCGCTTGCGGTGAGTTTGCCGAAGTGGCCGGTGACGAGTTTCTCGGGATAGACGGCGTCGTGGGATGCAAGGAAGGACTGGAGGAAGGAGACGTCCGGAAAGAAGCTTGCGGACAATGCCTAATCCAAACAGGAAAACTCGCCTGATGCATAGAGCGCAATACACTGGGAATCCGCAGGCGTCACGTTCCCGTCGCGGTTCGCGTCTGCCCTTTCGCGCTGACTCGTATTGAGCGTAACTTTGCCGAGGTAATAATTGAACGCGAGTTCCGAATCCGCCATAGTGATCGACCAATTCCCATCAACGTCACCGATGTCGGGCTTCTCGGGTCCGATCTGCACAAAACACGCACCTTCGGGTACACGAAGAGACGGGGTGATCTCCCGATCTCCGCAGGGGAACGCGACATACGCCCGATCCCGATAGGCGACGAGCATGTTGTTATAGTCGCCAATCGAACGGCCGCTTCTCATCGAGACCAAAGCATCAGTCAGCCGGAGGTTGGAAGAGAAGTGAACGCCGTCGGATGATGTGGCGTAGTAAACGTCAAAGCGCGCGTCCTCCGGAGCATTTCGCCGGTCAATGAACGCGGCATGGACTATTCCGTTTGGGTCAACGGCGAGCGACGGAAATACCTGGTCGCCTGTGCCGTTATCGTCATTGACCAGTACCGGCTGAGACCATGTATCTCCTTCGTTATCCGAATAACTTATAAATATATCGAAGTTGAAACCATAGTAATCATACGGATACTCGGGATCGATTGACGGTTCCGGTCGTTCTTGCTCCGCCCAGAGCATATAGACACGGCCGAGATGGGGACTTTGTGCGCTGTTATCCGCCACTATCTCTGGGCCAAGGTACGTATACCATGGCAGATGGTTTGAAACCGATGATCGCGGAGGCCAATACTCTTCATTGCTCCTATTCGCTATATCGATGATGCTGAGCTTCGTGGGATCTGCATCGTCAAATCGAACAAATCGGCTCGTCCGACCTCCGTTGTCCTTGGTGGCACCGTACAGTGTTCCATCACGTCCGACAGAAAGTGAAGAAAGTGATCTAAATTTCCGCGGCAAAGGATACTCTGTAAAACTAATACCGTCGTCTCGAGAAACAAACAATGCGTTCTCGGACCGCTGTAATGACTCTATCCAAACTGCCAGACCGGAGATATATACCATTTGGCGCGACTTATCATATGCGAGTTTTGGATAGTCAATTGCTACTCCCGGCGGTGCAGAGCCTGCCTTTTTGTAAAATCTAGAATCGACGGGCGGACCTTTCATCCCCCAACGCGAGAGATGGCCCTCCTCGGGTGAAATAGAGTCTACATCAAGAATTTCACCGCCTAAAAAGCTTAAAAAGAATTGCCCGTCATCGGCATACACAACTTTTGCGTCACAGCAAAGAAATATGTCAGGAAAGTATTTACCATCATCCAAGTTCTCGGCTAACCAACTACGCCCTCCATTAATAGAACGAAAAAGCACCTCATCATTATTGGTGTATAATAGCTGCGAGAATTTGTCGGGATTCCCCGCAAATGCGGATTCCCAAAAACACGCATCGCCGTGTTCACCATAAGTACAAACGCTTCCCCTATATTTAATCAGTGGAGACGGAACATACGATTGCTTGGCTTGGCCCGGTGCCGCCAACGGAGCAGTGGACACGCCGCCAACAGACAGAGCGGTTCGCCGCGTAACGCCATTATCCAAAAAAGACAACGTGTAATCCGCAGTCGGGATATTCGGCACATCGGCCACGAAAGCATCGGCATGTGTCGTATCCGGCATAAAGTTAAGCGCATACGATGACCCTGTTACGTTATTCACGAGCGCAGCGCCGGTGACTGACGTGAGGGAAGTTTTTGACGATAGGCGCAGTTTTTCTCCGGCAGGAAATCGGCGCGGATATCGGAGCGTATCCGAAAAATATCGGGGCAAGGCCAATTCGAGCACGATATCACCACTACCCCGTACCTCCACTCCCACCACCGCGTAGTCCACGCTTGAGGAGAATGTGCCGTTGACCGGGTAGGAGCTTCCGCTTGGAGTTGCCCTGTCCATCACCTGGATGCCCGCAACCGAGCCGCTTGATCCAGCAGAGAACTCTGCGCGCTCGGTGTAGCCGCTCCCCGGCGTGTGGGAGGCGGCGCGGTCTGCAATAGCGGCATAGATGACGCTGTTTGCGGTTGTTGTGATTGGGACGCTGTAGGAGGAGGCGTCGATGCCTGCTCCGGTGCAGGAGGCATTGTTGTCGCCGAGCGTATTGTCGCCAACCACTGCTCCAGTGGGAGTGGTCGGGTCTGCTCCGCTGTAGCGGGAGACCGCAATGACTGCGGCGGTGACGCTTGTATTGAGCGTTGCGGTCACAGTGCCGCTTGTGGTGGGAGAACCGTATGCTCTCCAGACCTCGATGCCGGTGTTGTTCCTGCCGGAACACTGGTCTCTGAGACGAGTCCATGCGAGGCCGAGACCGGTGATGTTATTGACTGTCGCGTGATTACGGGAAGTGAATGCGGCAAGATAGAGGGTGTTCAATGAGGCAGGGACAGAGAGAGCGGAGACTGTGGAGGCGTTTTGTGCAGTACCCTCTGTGGTGGAGAGGTGGGAAGGGGATACAGATGATGGGGGCGGTGGAGACGGAGATATCGCATTCTGCACCGTCACGCCGATTGACGTTGATGTCGCTCGTTTCCCCGCCGCATCACGCGCAACAGCGAGGAGGGTGTAGGAGCCGTCAGCACCGGTGGTAGTGTCCCATATTATACCATAGGGGGAGGTCGTGTCTTCCAATCCAAATTTCGTTAGTGAGAGTGAGGGGCCGGAGATATAGAACTGGACTCCGACGACACCGGAACCTCCGGTATTGTCCGTGGCAGAGGCGGAGACCGCCACACTCGTGCCGGAGATCGTGGCGTTGTTTGCGGGAGCCGTTATGGAGACGGCGGGAGGGGTGGTGTCCGTCGCAGCACTCGTCGTGTACTCCACGCGGAGGAGCGGTGCAAGGGACGACCCCCCGTTGTAGGACTCGGCAACGCGGCGTCCCGTACCGGTGATGATGAAAACCATTGAATTGCCGGATGCCCAGGAGGAGCGGTTGATTACTTCCTGCACCACCGAGGAGAGGTTTGGGGTCTGCTGTTTTGCTCCGACGGTGGTCCACTGGGGAGGGATCCAGGGGACCGAGGTGTTCGTTCTTGAACGAGAGGAAATGTTGCTCGTTGCAGTGGTGAAGGTTGTCGGGTTGTCTGCGGCCTGTGCTTGGATCTTCAGGTTGATTGGATCGAGGTTTGCGGTCTCATCCACGGTGAACTCGAGGTACGCGTTCGTGATGGTCGCTCCTTTGGGAACCGCGACATTCGTGAAGCGCATGCCGACGATCTGGTCCGTGGAGCCATCACGGATGAGTTCGAGGTCGCTTGAGGAGAGGTCCATTGCCCCTGAGGACACATTCTGCTCCGCGTCGTCGGAACTCACAGAGAGGCGGGCGGAGAATGCTGTAGTGGCCTCGGCGGTGGGAAACGCCGCAATCTTTATGCCGAAGAGCAACTCTTCAAAGCGGGAGAGTATTCCGCGAATATAAGGCAGAATGGATGAGATCGCGGCAAGCTGAGAGGATTCTCGAATAGATGGCGTCTCCTCGGCGTAGAGAGGTAAAGGAAAGAAGACTGCTCCAATGCTGAAGGAGAGAGTGAAGCCCGCGATTATTATGAGGCATTTTTTGGTCATGGCGTTTCGACCTCACGGATTCACATCCGTCCGCACCGTGAACTGGTCAATGACTTCGCCGTTTGTTTTTTTGAAGTACCCCGTTGCCTTGCGCGGATCGCCGTCTACATTGAAGGTGATGAAGAGCGCTCCATAGACATTCCCAGCGACTTTCGCCCAGTACGATTCGGTACGGCTCGTACTATCAGGGCTTTTCCCGCCGGTACCCGCGACAACGACGAAGGTGGAACCCGGAGCGACACGAGGAGCTGATGCGGTTGACGCCGCCGGATCAACCGTCTGAGTGATCATATTGATGAGCGATTTGGTTCTTGTATAGGAGTGCTCATGGCCGTTGACGATCATGGCGCCATGGTTCCGGCATGCCTCGTAGGGCGCCCAACCCACTTCATCGCCTTTGCCTCCGCCATTGAGCGCATGCTGATTCCGATGCCAGGTGCACAGGCGCCAGATAGACGGACTTCCGGTGAGCGCGGAGTTGATGAAGTTTGTGTTGGTACCCGGAGAGTCCTCTTTGCTCGACTCTCCGGCGTCAGAGAGCACGAAGCGGAATCCTTGCATGGTGCAGGCAGTATTGCGGCCGGCGTTTGAGGAGAGCTGGCCGATGCAGGTTGAAGTGAGATTGAGGGTTGAGATGCGATTCGCGACAAAAGGACCGTACTTTGCGCTCCAACGGCTTGAGTCCTCGTGGTTCCCTTTGGTCATGAAGACCGGAAAGCTAGAGCCGAGCGTGTTATTCACCATGCTGATCCAGCGATCATCATCCGTGAGCCCGCCATACGAGAGGTCGCCGGGAACGAAAAGCGCGTCCACGGGCTCGCCGTTCACCCTCTCGTTCTTGATGAGATTGAGCACGCTCTGGAAGACCGAGCCCGCTTCGGTGTCTGCCGTGAAGGCAACGGTGAAGTTTGCGGCGGTGATGCCGCCGCCAGGGGGAGGCGGCGGAGGGGTAATCGTGTTGCTCACCGTCACCGTGACCCCGCTTGAGGTGGTCTGATTCCCCGTCGCATCCCGCGCGCGTGCGGTGATGGTGTAGGAGCCGTTTGCTCCTGTCGTGGTGTCCCAGACGAGCGAGTAAGGGGAGGTCGTATCTTCCGCGCCAAACGGCTGGTTCGTGATGCTCGGGCCTGTGATGTAGAACTGCACTCCCGCAACTCCCACGTTGTCCGATGCAGAGGCGGAGACCGTAACCGATGTTCCCGAGACCGTGGCGCCGTTCGCGGGGGCGGTCATGGAGACTGCGGGCGGGGCGGTGTCGGTCGTACCCGTCGTGAAGTTCACGCTCGCGCTGTCAATGCGGAATCCGCCGGTTTGCGTGTGTATAAACCGAAGCGTGTTGTTGCCATTCATCCACCATGAAGGATCGGTGGCGTATGATACAGAAACGGTCTGCGCGTCGTTTCCAGATGCCGCGCGCGCGCCGAAGAGCGCAACAGGGCCGTTGCCGTTAATGTAGACGTTCCCTTCGCTTGCATAATCAGCGTCATACGCACTCATGACAAGAGTGGCTCCCGTGGGGCTCGAGGGTTTCGATACCGATAGTGTAACGGTCTTCTCCTCCGGGAGCGCCGTGCCCTGGAGGTTGACGGGGAAACCGGAGACCGCGGCACTCGTGACCGTCAAGGTGAAGCTCGTTGTTCGTGAGAGGCCGCCTGACGTTCCAGTGACGGTAATAGTGTATGTCCCCGTGGGCGTTGACGCGCTTGTTACGATAGTTTTGGTTGTGCTGCAGGTGGGCGTACAGGAAATTGGAGAATATGTATATGTAGCGCCTGATGGCAATCCTGATGCGCTGAATGAGACCGTTGCTGCGGTTCCGGTGAGATAGTTCGCGGTGATGGTGCGGGTCGTGGACTGACCTTGAGTGACCGAGACATTGCCGCTGTTTGAGAGGGAGAAGTCGAAGGAGGTGGAGGATGGTGTCGTCGCGCTCACGATATTTGAGTATCCCGAGAAGAGACCTGCACTGTCCTTGGCGCGCACTCTAAAGCGATAGGTGGTGTTTGCGGTAAGGCCAGTGTTCGAGTAGCTCGTGCCTGTAGGGGTCGCGATTTGAACGAAGTTCGTGCAGGTGGATCCACTGCAGCGTTCGAGTTCGTAGTTGGCAATACCGCTTGCGTCTGTGGAGGCGCCCCAGGACAGATGGATCTGGGAAGAGGAGATTGCAGTTGCGGAGAGGTTTGTGGGGGTTGAGGGGGCTGTGGTGTCGGTTGCGCCTCCGCTCGATCCCAAATTCTGTACGAGCAATGAATAGTCAATGGAGTTCACGATGCCGTCGTCATTGAGGTCCGCGGCGGCATCGTTCGTATTCCACTTTGAATTCATATATGACCAGTCAAGGGAGTTGACCGCGCCGTCGTTGTTGAAGTCGCCGATGAGCGTTTGAGCCGAGAGCGTGTAGCTTGCCGTACCTGCGATGCCGAGGATGTCAGTACCTCCTGATGCGATGTTGGTGTCTGTGGTGGATCCCGGGACCGCGTCGAAAGAGAGAGAGGCAGTACCTGCAGCCTTGACACGGAATCTCGTGGTCGCGAGCGCCTGGGGCGCGGAATTGGAAAATGTCGTACCAGCCCCCGCAACTTGTGAGAACAAGATGGTGCTGAGCGCGTTGTCTGCCGTGTTCGCCGTGGTGATGGGCATGAGTGTCCCGGCTTGTATCTGGATGCCATTCTGGGACGTGTTTTCGTCAATCACCTCGAGCAGGGTCGGGTTGAAGCGCAGGTATCGGATATCAACGCCGTCAATGGCGCGGCTCGCTGTGTTCAAGAGGATGGCGGTTGAGATTGTGCCGTTTACGGGATAAGAACCAGTGGCGGGAGAGAGGGTGAGGGATGGTTGACCGGTTGTGTCTCCTCCGCCGCCCGAAAATTGCACAGAGAGCGCGTCAATACGATACCCGAGCGTATCGGTATGTCGGAAACGAAGGGCGTTCGCTCCGTTCACCCACCAAGAGGCCGGAGTGTTAAAAGCGACGGTCGCTATTGTCAAATCGTTTGCGCTTGATGCCTGAACGCCGAAGAGCGCAAGCGGGCCGTTTCCGTTAACGAAGAGTTCGCCTTCGTTCGCATTATCCAGGTCAAACCCGCTCATCGTGAGCGTTGCGTCCGACACATTTGACGGTTTCGTCACGTTCACGCTGATAGTCCGCTCCTCCGGGGTGTTGCCCTGAAGATCAACGGGGAACGTGGTTCCTCCCGCAACCGTCACCGTTATCGGCGCGGACTCCCCTTCATTCTCTGCGGCATCCGCCGCCACCGCAACGATGGTGTGCGTACCGTTCGATACAGTCGCGGTATCCCAGTTGAATGAGTACGGTGCGGAAGTATCAATAGCGAACCCGACATCATCTATCAAGAGACGAACACTCACGACCCCGACATTGTCAGAGGCAGAGGCAGAGATCGTTACCGCGCCTGATACCGTTGCGCCACTCGCAGGAGCGGTGATGGAGACCGTAGGTGGTATGTGGTCACCCGTATCGGGAGGAGGAGCGGGCGTTGTCGCGCTCGCGATGTTCGAGTAGCCGGAGACATTGCCTGCGGCGTCGGCGGCGCGCACGCGATACCGGTAGGTCGTGTTCGCAGAAAGACCGGTATTTGAATAAGACGTGCCGGTCGGGGTGGCAATCTGCGCGAAATTCGTGCACGAGCTTCCGAGACACCGTTCGAGACGATACTGCAACACGCCCACGTTATCAGTACTTGCGGTCCATGAAAGATTAATTTGTGAATCAGAAATAGCGGTTGCGGAAAGGTTTGCCGGCGTGGAAGGGGCGGTGGTGTCCGAAGACGCATTCACCGTGAGTGTAAAGGGCGTGGTTCGCGTGACTCCGCCTGCTGTACCAATCGCTGTCACGGTATAGCTTCCCAATGGAGTGCTTGCCGATGTCGCGATCGTCATTGTCGTCGAACATGATGGAGAACATGAGGCGGGAGAGAACGATGCTGTCGCGCCCGTGGGAAGTCCGGAAGCCGAGAACGAAGCGCTCTGAGATGTTCCTGAGAGAAGCGTCGCAGTAATGATATTTGTGACGGACTGTCCTTGTACCACACTGCGGGAACCGCCGTTGGTCAGCCCATAGTTGAAAGTTGGTTGCGTTATGTCGGCGCAGGAGCCGGAGTTGCAGACGTCATAGAAAAGGAGCAGAGCTCCGGCCTGCACTCCCTTCTCATTTGTCTCCTGCGATTGGAAATACATCTTATGCCTGCCGTCGGTGAGCCCCCGCGTATCCCAGTTGAACGTACCGTCGAAATTGCCGTTTTTGAGAAAAACGAGCCGGCCGCCTGATGGGTGGATATCCCCTACTTGCGCGTCCTTCCATGCCGTCGGAGCGGCATGATGATTGGTGTCTTCCCAGATTGCCACCTTGGCCGTTCCGGAGAGATTGGCGGACTTCACGCGGATGGGCACCACTCCGCTGACAACCGGGACGATCTTGTCAAGCTCACCGGTCTTAAACTGATCCATATATCCTACGTTAATGTTCGCGTAGTCGAGTCCGGTGTACCATGTGCGTCCGATAGGATCATTGTTGCTTCTATATCGTCCGCTCTTACCGTCGACGGCGACTTGGAAATTCAACGTTGCAAATTGGCGAGTGCTCAAATCAACGTGATCCGCAACATTTGGAGATAAGCGGAGTTCGGATACGCCGTAGGGAGCCGTACTTGGGTCTAGCGGCACGTCAACATACCAGACGCATTCTGAACGCCCGTCTACATACTTGTGACTTGCGACAGATGTATTGCAGGTCATCTTGATATCGCTAGGGGGAGTTCCACTCGCGTCAAAAAAGCGCGCCTGACTGATATTCACGACGCTCGGATTGTTAAATGCCACGACCCGCATCGGCGTTGAGAGCTTGTTCTGACTGATCGAGACGGAATCATCATTGCGCGCGTTAGGGACGCATGCCGCAAGATGAATATGTCGCGGCGCATTGTCGTTGGTGTAGCGGTTGGCATCGGCGTGGACCGCCGGGTTCGCGTCTTCGTCCCACCAACTATGGACCTCGATCGGTATCGCCGGGGCAATACAGTTGGGATAGACGCCCCACGGCCCGACATTTGCCGGAGGAGAAGTGTAGACCGCCGCCTCTGCCGAGGCGCTGAACGCAAACACGCCGACGAGAACGACGGCGGAGGCGATACTGACGCGGAGCGCGTGATGCATGATACGCATAGAGTGTGATTCCCGCACTCGAGCGTCTGTCCTGCTGTTCTCGGTGAGAGAGCCGGACAGTTGCATGAGCGCGTGGAGAATTACGGTTGATAAAAAATGTGTGGATAAATTTCGACTGCTACTGCTTGTCTGTAGTATAGCCCCCCCCCGCGGATAGGGGAAGATGGGGGTGTGGATAAGTACGGCTTAACGGCTATCCACCGTTTACTTTACTATTACTACTGTTGACATCGGGCATCACGCGTATATACTATAAATTGTATTTCTAAAGAAAAGCACTGCTTGTGGTCTCGTCCTTAAGCGGTGCTTTTCTTTTTGTATTCAAGCTTATTTCGCAATTCATTCATAAACCATATCCTTTCCTTTGCCGTCTGTTTGAGCAGCTGTGAACAATTTTTTATGTCCGGACTCAACACCACCGCTCATTTTTCGTTCTCATACAAATATTGCACCAACGAGAATAGAAGTTGCCGTCGCTCGTCACGATAACCGCCTTGTCGTACTCGTCCAGTTCAAGCGCTGCCCGCAACACAAGGTCTGCGTCAATATTGCCTTTGATTTTACAACACTCCGACGCTTTTTTAGGAAACCCTTATTTTAAGCCACATTTTCAAAATTCAAAATGGCTCTGTTGAGCCGTTTTGCAAAAAAGTGTCGGAGTGTTGATATGGACATAATGAAATGGTGGCTGACCCCATTTCCGACTGACCCATTTCCATTTCTTCGACCCCCTGGGGAACGGCTGGGGGTATTATGAGTCAGAGCGCGAGGTGCTTCCCCTGCTGCACCGAATCCTGAGGAGAGCCGCCGCGGCTCACTCTGCTAAAATCGCTTGCTCGAGCGCCGTGCGCAGCAGTTCGGGGTTTGCAGCGCCGCGGCTCTTCTTCATCCCTTGGCCGACGAGGAATTGGAGCGCGGCGGCTTTTCCGCTCTTAACGTCGCGTGCGGTATCCGGATATTCGGCGAGGAGCGAGCGAGCGAGGGCAGCTAAAGCGTCAAAACCGCTCTCCTGCATCAGTCCCGCATTCTCTGCAATACGCCGTGGTTCACCGCCCTCGCGCGCCATGATTTTTAACACCTCTTTTGCGCCGCGCGAGGAGAGCTCACCCCCGGCGGTCATACGCATGAGCTCGAGAAACGACTCCGATGTAAGCCGATCGAACACGCTGTCCCCTGCCTCCTCACGGATACCGGCGACGTCGGAAACTATGTAATTCGACGTCCGCACAACAAGCGCGCGGTCCTCACGCGCGAGAGTCACCAGCGCGTCAAAGAATACACCTGCCTTTCTGTCTCCCACAAAGTACTCGGCATCCTCTTCGCTAAGCCCAAGCGCGCGGTAGCGCGCGCGGCATGCCTCGGGCAACTCCGGGAGCGATGCGCGGATACTCTCGGGAGAAAATTCCGGCAGCTCGTCAAGCCGGAGCTTCGGCACATCAGGGTCAGGAAAGTAACGATAGTCGTGCGAGTCCTCCTTGAGACGTTGCGAGAATGTTTTGCCGGCCTGTTCGTCCCACCCGCGCGTCTCCTGCACAACTTTCTCGCCCCGATCGAGCACTGCCGCCTGCCGCTCGATTTCATACTCAATCGCGCGCCGCAGCGCGCGCACCGAATTGAGGTTTTTAACTTCAACCTTGGTTCCCAATTTCTGATTTCGGATTTCTGATTTCGGATTTATGCTGATGTTCGCTTCAAGCCGCATCTCCCCTTTCTCCATATTTGCGTCACTCGTGCCGAGGTAGCGAAGCAGGAGTTGGAGCTCGCGGGCAAATCGCGCCGCCTCGTCGGCGCTCTGAATCACGGGTTCACTGACAAGCTCCATCAGCGGTACCCCGGCGCGGTTGAAGTCAAGGAGGCTTGAATCACCGGCCTCTGTGTGCTGCGAGCGCGCGGTGTCTTCCTCGAGGTGGACGCGCGTAACAGCCACCCCGGCGAGCATGCCGCCGAGAACGAGCGGGTGCTCATACTGGCTGATCTGGTAGCCTTTGGGGAGGTCGGGATAAAAATAGTTTTTGCGGTCGAATTCAGCGAATGTCGCGAGCGTCCCCCCGATTGCGGCGCCCACGCGGAGCACATGCCGCACCGCCGCGCTGTTCAGCACCGGAAGCGTCCCCGGGTGCGCAAGGCAGACCGGGCAAATATTTCTGTTCGGCTCGCGCTCGTCCGGATCGTTTCTCGACGAGCAGAAGAGCTTCGTCATGGTCTTGAGCTCGGCGTGGATCTCAAGGCCGATTGTCGGCTCGTACGAAGTTTGCATATCATGCGCTCGCACCGAGCCGCTTTTTTACGAGCGCAACAACCTGCTCGAGCCGCTGCTCGTGCTTGATGAGAAAGTCAACCGGCCCACTCTCGAGCGTCTGCGAAAGAGACTCAATGTCGTCTCGATTCGTCAGAATGATAGTCGGAGTCGTCGCCAGTGCGCTCTCGGTACGCGCTCGCCGCAGCACCTCGGTGCCGTCGAGCTTCGGGAGCGTGAGGTCGAGAATCATAAGATCCGGTGACGACTTTTTCGCGAGCGCAAGCCCCAACTCGCCATCACCCGCAATGTCCACCTCGAACCCAGCCTGGGCCAAAGCCTCCCCGAGCGCTTTTGAGAGCGTCTCATCGTCCTCAACTATAAGAATGCGTTTTCTCTGCTCGGGCATATGTGTAACTTGTAGCTTGTAAGCGATTATACTCCACATGCAGAGTACGCCACAAGTGATGGCTGTGTATTACGCCGCGATCTGAATATGAAATGGCCATTGACAGCCGCCATGACTGATTATCACACGCCTATCTTATCCTACTGTCAAGTATTTGCCAAACCACGACAGTGCTGTTAGACTGCCCGTGTGTCTAAGCACGAAATCCGAATACCGAAATCCAAAACAATATCGAAATACGAATGCTCAAATGACCGAAACACGGGCGTCGTGTTTGTGAGTATTTGAATTTCGGTTATCCGGATTTGTTTGAGCATTTCGTGCTTCGAATTTCGGATTTCGTAACCCCTATGCCCAAGATCAATCCTGACGTTGAAACCTTTGCCCGCATCCGCGTCGTCGGCGTCGGCGGCTCGGGACGCAACGCGATCAATCACATGATCAACTCCAAAGTCAAAGGGGTTGAATTCATCGTGGTCAATACCGACGCGCAGGACCTCCACCACTCAGCGGCGAAAAAGAAAATCCACATCGGCAAAAATCTCACCAAAGGCCTCGGCACCGGCATGAATGCCGAGCTCGGGAAGAGAGCGGCCGAGGAGACGAAAGAGGAAATCCAGGAAGCGATCAAGGGAGCCGACATGGTCTTCATCGCCGGCGGTATGGGCGGCGGCACGGGAACAGGCGCCTCACCCGTCGTCGCCCGCACAGCAAAAGAACTCGGCGCACTAACCGTTGCCGTCGTCACGCGGCCGTTCGCTTTCGAGGGCGCGCAGCGCAACCGACTCGCGATGGAGGGACTTGAGCAACTGCGCAAAGAAGTTGACGCTATGATCGTGATCCCGAACGACCGGCTGCTCGCCGTCGTTGAAAAAGAAACGACATTCCGAAATGCGTTCGCGATGTGCGACGAGATATTAAAGCAAGCCGTCGAGGGAATCTCCGACCTCATCATCATGCCCGGCATCATCAATGTGGACTTCGCGGATATTCGTGCCGTGCTTGAGAACGCCGGCTCGGCACTGATGGGCATCGGCACCGCAGGCGGCGATCGTAGAGCCGACGAGGCCGCACGCGCCGCGATCAACTCACCGCTCCTTGACCTCTCGATTAGCGGCGCAAAAGGAGTTCTGTTTGCAATCGCCGGGGGCGACGATCTCGGCATGCTTGAAATTCAGGAGGCGGCAAAAGTCATCACTGAGTCCATTGACCCCGGGGCCAAAGTCATCTTCGGCGCGTTCAAGGACGACCGGCTGAAAAAAAATGAGCTCCGCATCACGGTCATCGCCTCCGGCTTCCCAAACGGTGCCTTCTCGAGAGAGACGCTCGGCCTCGGCAATGTATCGCTCTCCTCGATGAGCAAAGAGGAAGTGCGCGGAAAAATCTTTAACGCGATCCCCACTCCACCGCCGGAGCCCGCTGTGCCGCCGAAGCGCGAGGAGGAAAAGAAGGCCGTGCCGAAGGAAGAAGACGATGACTGGAGCGCAGTGCCGTCGTTTTTGCGGCGGTCGAAATTGAAGTAGTTTGAATAACGAAATTGCAAGACATCCGATGTCCCCCTCCCCAAAAGGTACGTGTAACACCTCTATGCTCCGCCACACGCCACTAAAAATGGTCAAGCGAGACGTGTTTGAGGACATCGGATGTCTCCGTCGGCAATTTCGTTATTCAAAGTACTTTTCATCCTTTGTATCCTCGCCCTGAAATTTGATAAAAGTATCGCCGCTGTGGTTTAATAGCCGCGGATTCGGGCGCCTGATAGATGAAGCCCTACACAAACACCTAAACAAAGGAGATCCGAATGAACAGGATGTTGGGCAACGTGCTTGGAACAGCAACCGTGTGGGGTGGCGGAGCGCTCCTAACGTGGATATTCCACTTGACGGACGTATTGGGAAACAACGGCGCTGGATGGCTGGCGGCTGGAGTGATAATCAAATCATCACACTCGTCATCTGGTGCTGGGACTGAAGGGGTCGACTGATGGATGAGACCCTGATCCGCCGCATGATGCATGAGGCGCGGAAGCGCTATCGAAAAAGAGCCGTGTCGTCGCGTGTGCTGCCGTCAAAAAAACGACACGAGTTGTTTAGCCAGATGCTCAGCGACGTGGTCGCAACATTCGGAGTGCCGCGAGGAACCGATGAACACAATGAGTACAAATCGGAACTCGGCAGACGGCTCCACAAGCTCGCGGTGCCGGCGCTCAAGCGGGCACAGGAGGAGCGACAGCACCACAAACGCGAGGCAGAAAAGGAAAGCCGCGCACTGTTCACAAAACTCGATGCCGCGCTCGCAGAGTTCGTCGGCACCGATACGATTGCCGCGCTCAACGCTGACGAGATGGCGCAGAAAGCGAGGCGGCGTAGCCGCTCTCGAGCATGAACCGCCACGGCTTCGCACTCCAAAGAGGCCCCGCGTAGTCTACACCGACGCGCGGGGCTTTCGCTATTTTCGAGCGCGGAATAAGAACACCGCGGTCCTCGATCCATAATCCACTCACACGCGACGCGGGACGCGCATTGAGGACGCGGTGAACCTCAAGCTCTCGCGTGAGCCGCCCGGGGCCGCTCACCCCCGCGAGCGCACGGATCAATACGGCAGCTGGATAGCCCTCGGGACCGGTGACGACGTTCAGCATGTGGTGCATGCCGTAGACGAGGTAGACGTACCAAATACCGGCCGGGCCGAACATCACTTCATTTCTCGGCGTTCTCCCGCGCGAGGCGTGCGACGCGCGATCGTGCGGACCATCGTACGCTTCGGTCTCAAGAATCATGAGTGCGCGCGTCTGGCCGCCCTCGAACCGCCGCACCAGAAATTTTCCCAAAAGCTCCGAAGCAACTATGAGTGTGGGGCGATCAAAGAATGATTTTGCAAGCATAGAAGACATGTCTTTCATCCCCTGGAGCATGAGTAAGTGCACGGCAGTTGTAGTAGAGACACCAATCTCTGCTTCCATCACTCGCTTTTCAATGTGCGCCTTCAGAGCGCCGAGCGCTTCATCGTCTTTCTTCGGCGTATGCGCCTCAACCGCATTTTTGATCTCCTGCTCGCTAGTGCCGTTACAACTAAATCTGAACCTATGCGTTGCACATAATTGCCTTATTCTGCAGTCTTTATTCAATATACCGTCGCAGCTTAGCTCTCGCGGTTCGTGATTGGCGTATATGTGGGCTCAAAATTAAGTTGTAACGGTACTAGAGATGAACGTTTGTACTATTCGAGCGCAGCAAAGCTGACGCAAAATACACCGACAGCGGCAAAAGAACCGTCATCTGTACAATCGGACTCAAGCCAACGCGAAGCAAAGGAACGATTGGCATCGCGGCTGAATACTCCCAGCGGTCGAGTGCGAGCGCTTTGTATTCGACGCCGATCGCGATGAGGAAGCCGAGCACCGCAAGTCCGATAAAGTCAGACACCCTCGCCTGCGCTATCCAGCGCAGGCCGCTTTTTTTAAACAAACTCACGAGCCCGATCGCAAGGAGAGTATAGAGCACGTCGCCGAGCGCGGCCCACAGCGGCAGGGGTAACAGCGTACGCAGCTCCTCGTAATCGCTGTAGAGCGGGAGATGGAGCATCTCCCAGGCGAGGTGTAATACAAACGCTGTGACAGAGACAAAGAGCAATGTCATAGACGCTTTTTGAGTAACAAAACAGTCTCTTCCGCCCGCGTTCTGCGCCGATCCGCGTACATTCCGCGAAGATCTGCGCGCTCGCACCGCCTCGCGAGCGGAAACCCCCTCCTCGTCCATGCCGAAATGGTGCGCGACTTCGTACCAGAGCGTCTCGACTATCACGCGCCGCACTTCCTCGGGACTCTCGTCCGCCTCATCGTCTCGCCCAGCACTCAAATTTTACGAAAGTAATGTGAGTGCTGGGCTCGCGTAAAAATCAAAAATTTCGCCACGAAAGGAGTTTCCGAAGAAGTCTAATTAATGGACGGGCCTTACCACCCTTTCTTCTCAAGCGCGCGCCGTGCCGCCACCTGCTCCGCTTCCTGTTTCGATTTCCCGTCGCCGCGCGCGATCTCCTCGGCCGCAAGGAAGACACCGACGGTGAATTTCTTGTCGTGGTCCGGTCCCTCCTCACTCACGGTCTCGTAATTCGGCGTGATGCCAGCCTTCTCCTGCGCCTGCTCCTGAAAACGGCTCTTTGCGTCGCGATAGAGCCCCTCCTCGACGATGTCGTCAATGAGGTGGAAGAGATTCGCGGCGATAAACCGCTTCGCAGCCTCATAGCCCTGATCAAGATATAGGGCGCCTATCACAGATTCAAAAGTGTTCGCAAGGATATACTGGCGCGCGCGGCCGGTGTCTTTGCTCTCGCCGCGGGAGAGCAAGAGATACTCGTTCATGCCGAGCCCGGTCGCCACGGTCGAGATCGTCGAGGTGTTGACGAGCGCCGAGCGGAAAGAGGTGAGCTCGCCTTCGGGCTTATGTGGGTACTTCGCAAACAGGTACTCCGTGACCACGAGCTCAAGCACTGCATCGCCAAGAAACTCGAGTCGCTCATTATGCTCGATGCCGCTCGTGCGGTGCTCGTTGATGTAGGAGCGATGGGTGAATGCCTGGGCGAGCAGGCCTTTATTATTGAAAGAAACGCCTATCGATTCTTCAAAGGGCGTGAAGCGTGAGAGGTCGAGCATGTGCTGGGATTTCAAAGCCAAAACATTATACTTTAATTTTCAGTTTATTTACAACTCTCAGGCAGCATCCCGCAAAGAGCGAAAAACGCAAAGTGCAAAGCGAAAAACAACAGTGCAAAGTTTAAAAGAATCTTTTGGATTTTTCGTTGTTGTTTTGCGCTTTTCGTTTTACGCTTTACATTTACCGACCCACTGAGAATTGGTCGAAAGTTAAGACGCCGCTTTGGTCTTGAATTTAGCTGCTGATAAAATACTGACCGCCTTCGTTATGAGAGGCACGATGTCTTCGTAAAAATTGAGCTCGCCGATGTCCGCGGCCCTAAACCAGCGCGCGTCGTCGAGGCCGCCAGATGACTCGAGCTTGAGATCAATAAACGGTGCCTCCGCGAGATAGTAGCTCACCCGCTTGCGTTTCTTGCCAACCTCAGGATCGTTCGCCACATATTCATTCTCACCGAGCTTCTCCTTGAGCTCGACCGCAAGGCCGATCTCCTCTTTAATCTCACGGGCCGTACCAGCTGTCTCGTCCTCGCCGTACTCAAGCTTGCCCTTCGAGAGCGTCCAGTGACCGAAAACATCATGCACAAAAGCAAGGTAGAGTGCTCCGGTGCCATCTCGCGCATACACCACCGCTCCGCCAAGCCGCTCCTGCGGCAGCTCGTCGTAGGGCACATCCTGGCCCACATGACGCCGTTTGCTCACCTCGTCTTTTCCCGGCTCGCCAAGCTCCTTGTACACCGCCCCGAGAACCCCGTTTACAAACTTGCCGCTGTTTTCTCCGCCGAAGGTTTTTGCAAGCTCAATCGCCTCGTTGATCGCTACCTTTGCCGGCACCTCGCCGCGGTTTGAAAACAAGAGCTCAAAAAGCCCGATCCGAAGTACGTTTCTGTCAATGTACGAAATTTTATCGAACGGCCATTCGGGTGCAGCCTGCTCAACGATGCTATCGAGGTCAGTGGCGCGGGAAATGATGCCGTGCGTGAGCCGCTCTATGAACGGCACGTCGCCCATACCGGGAGCGAACTCTTTGGCGTTGCGCACGATAACCGCGTCAACGTCGCTCTCGCGCATCGCGCGAAAATCCCACTCAAAGAGGGACTGCAACACTATGGATCTTGAAAGGTGCCTATTTGCCATACGGCAAGACCACATGCAAAAGTTCGAACGTCACAATCAAGTCCGGAATTCAAATGTTGGACCAATGCCTATACCAGCGCAAAGCGTAAAGTACAAAGTTCAAAACAACAACGCAAAACTCAAAAACAGCTCTTTTGCATTTTGCGCTTTTGTTTTGCGCTTTTCGCTTTGCGTTTTACACTAGACTTCTTCGGAAATTCCATTCTGCTGCAATTTTTGATTTTTGGCTGCGACGTCGTCAAGCTTCACAAAATGACTCTCGTCGTACAACAAGTACGCCGTCGAGTCATTTTGTTCGCTTTCCTTGTCTCGCTCAAAAATCAAAAATCTCGCCACGAAAGGAATTTCCGAAGAAGTCTACTCAGTGACCACTGACTCCAGACTTGGAGGTACACTATTGCAAAAAGTCCAAAGAACAGCACGTGCCCTATTTTCCTCTCGCCTTCTCTTTCGCCTTCTTTCGCCTCTCCTCACGCTCCATTCTAGCAACAATATCAATGACCTGTCCCCCCCGGTATTGTCCACAGCCCTCGCAGGCGCGATGGCGCAAGTGCGCCGCGCCACAGTTGCCGCAACGCGAGAGGCGCGGAGTGATAAGCGCATGGTGGCTGCGCCTGTTTGCCGTATGAGCGCGCGTTGAGCGCATTCGTACAACCATGCGGCTACTATACTATACGCAAAAGCGGCAGGCAAACAACAGTCTTGTACAATACAAAAGGACCCTGAAATGAATATCGGTTTCCAACGCACATGAGCCCCATACGAGGCCCGTCTGCGCACGGAA
>Ga0137796_10000415_pt1 | contig 26936 bp, 18 predicted proteins | sample OV2TP3_FD_97704 | JGI IMG/M metagenome (GOLD analysis project Ga0137796, IMG submission 97704) | reverse complement strand
CGCCCTCGATGTTGCGATACAACTAATAGATAAAACGCCCTCGATCTACCGATACAAAAATCGCCTACGATGTACCGAAAGTCCTCAGATAAGGAGATGTTTCCCGTCACCGTCACCCATGCTTTGCTCCCTGCGCCTATCGAAGGAGAGTTATCCATGCCTCGTACCGTTGCGCGAGAGGCAAAGCCGCAACTGACAGAGGCGAAGGGCACATTTCAGGTATCCGACAGGACTTCATCTCTGAGTTCGGCGTGGGTCGAATGGAGCGGGACAACGTGGCGCATCACCCACCTGGACAGAGTTTGGCAAATAGGGAACATCCTCCAGGGGCATAAGAATTGGTTGGGTCTGCATGTGTCTTCGATAGCGTTCAGCCCGGATGGGAAGACCCTGGCATCGGGAAGTGACGACAAGACGGTCCGCCTGTGGGATGTGACGACGGGGAAAAACCTCCAGACCCTCCAGGGGCACACAAGTGGGGTGTCTTCGGTAGCGTTCAGCCCGGATGGGAAGACCCTGGCATCGGGATGTGACGACAAAATGGTTCGCCTGTGGGATGTGACGACTGGAGAAAACTTCCAGACCCTCCAGGGGCAAACGGGTGTGGTGTCTTCTGTAGCGTTCAGCCCGGATGGGAAGACCCTGGCATCGGGGAGTTGGGATTATACTATCCGACTGTGGGATGTGACGACTGGAGAAAACCTCCAGACCCTCCAGGGGCACACGGATTGGGTATCTGAAGTAACGTTCAGCCCGGATGGAAAGACCCTGGCATCGGGAAGTGGCGACGAGACGGTTCGCCTGTGGGATGTGACGACTGGAGAAAACCTCCAGACCCTCCAGGGGCACACAAGTGGGGTGTCTTCGGTAGCGTTCAGCCCGGATGGGAAGACCCTGGCATCATCGGGAACTAACGACAAAATGGTTCGCCTGTGGGATGTGACGACTGGAGAAAACCTCCAGACCCTCCAGGGGCACACAAGTGCGGTGTATTCGGTAGCGTTCAGCCCGGATGGGAAGACCCTGGCAGCAGGAGGTTACGACAAGACGGTTCGCCTGTGGGATATGAGGACGAGAAAAAACTTCCAGACCCTCCATGCGCAAACGGGTGCGGTGTATTCGGTAGCGTTCAGCCCGGATGGGAAGACCCTGGCAGCAGGAGATGACGACAATAGGGTCCGCCTGTGGAGACTTGCTGTGGATGAGCGCCCGGATGAGACGGCCGTTATCTCTGCGTCTCCATCGGGGCGACCTGCACCTGTCCCGGCCCTGCCGCCTGCTTTGAAAGCGGCCGCCGTCTTCACCGATCCCTCCGGCGACAACATCCTCGACGCGAACGAACGCGCCACGCTCAAACTGACCGTCACGAATACCGGCCAGGGCGGGGCATTTGGGGTTGCGACGATGGTCTCTTCAGAGGGCGTCCCCGGCGTCACCGTCCCCTCCGAGGTTTTCGTCGGCGAGGTCGCTGCAAACAGCAACCGTGAGGTTGAAATCCCCCTGACAGCAAGCGAGTCTCTTATATCAGGGAAACTGATCGTGACGCTCACCTTCCGCGAGACGAACGGATTTGCGCCGGACCCGGTGAAGATCTCCTTTCCCACAAAGGCGTTCGTCCCGCCTGAGCTTGCCGTTGCTGACGTGGGCATCGACGACCAGTCGAAAAACGGACAGATCGAGCCGAGCGAGATCGTGATGATCACGGCCCGCGTCCAGAACAGGGGTCAGGGCGAGGCACGGAACGTCACCGCAACCATACAGATCGGTGAGAATGTATTTTTAACTCCCGATTCCAAAAAAGAGTTCGCATTGGGCGATCTGCCACCTGGAGCGTTCAAGGATGTGGCCTTCTCTGCCTTCACGAACTCTCAGGCGACCGGTGTCCCGATCAGCATTGCACTCAAAGAGGCGTGGGGACGGTACGGTAAGACAGTTCCGCTGAACCTGGCGTTCAACAGACCGCAGAAGAGGGCCACCGAGGTTATCGTGGAGGGGAAGGAGACCGGTCCCAAACTGCCCCCTGACGTGGCATCGCTCTCCGTGGACGTGGACGTGAACATCCCCAAGGGCCAGACGCAGAACCCGGATGCCATCGCGGTCATCCTGGGGGTGGAGCAGTACCGGGGCATGGACCGCGCCACCTACGCAAAGCGGGACGCGGCGGTGTTCAGGGAGTATGCGGTCCACGTCCTCGGCGTGCCGGACGACAGGAACTACCTGTATTTCAGGACTGATGAGGAGGTCACGAAGGGGGAGTTCGAGAAGCTCTTTACCGGGGGCGGCTGGCTGGAGAAGCGGGCGCAACCTGCGTCGGACGTGTATGTCTATTTTTCAGGACACGGCGCTTCCAAAGAGAAGCACCCGTACCTCATCCCTTCGGACGGCGATGCCAACTACCCGGCCCAGACGGGCTTCAGCCTGGACCGGCTTTACGAAGAGCTTGGCAAGCTCCCCGTCCGTTCGGTGACGGTGTTCCTGGATGCGTGCTTCAGCGGCAGGTCGCGGGAGGACCGGACACTGCTGGCCGAGGCGCGTCCCGTCTACTTCGAAGTTGAAAATCCGGCGCTTCTCTCCGAGAAAATGGTGGCCTTCGCGGCGTCCGGCGGCGTTGAAATCAGCAGCGGCTATCCCGACAAGAAGCACGGCTTGTTCACCTACTTCCTCCTCAAGGGCCTGCGCGGGGACGCGGACAGGGACGGCGACCGGGCGATCACGGTCGGGGAACTGGAAGAGTACCTGGTCGCCAACGTGAAGAGGACAGCAGGACAGTTAGACCGGGAGCAGACGCCGCAGGTGACGGGGAGGGACAGGTCGCGCGTGCTGGTGAAATTTTAGCCACTTGCGATTGCCCGATGAAATACGTAGATTTCGACCTGGGTGAAGGGATTGAACTTCAGAACAAAATACGACTCAAGAAGGAAGAATATGCTAGCAGCGATCGGCAAGATACGGAGTGATGGCCTGAAAATAGCGGAAAGGTTCAAGAGCCTGATGCTTGAGTGCGGTGTGCCACTGTGCAAGACGATCATGTTTGGCTCGCGGGCAAGAGGCGATGCCGAGCCGGAGTCGGACCTGGATGTGCTGGTGATCGTGGAGACGCTCAATTCCGCGCTGAGAAAGACGATCAGTCATTGCGCCTGGGAAGCGGGCTTCACAGCAGGGGTTGTCATTCAATCGGTGGTGATGACTCGAGATCAAGCGGAGAACGGGCCGGAGAAATCCTCCTTGTTGATGCTTGCTGTAGAGGAGGAAGGGGTGCCGGTGTGAATCTGGAGCACGCCAAGATTCTTATAGCAGCCCGGATACGGCAGGCCCAGGAGTGCATAGATGACGGCAAATTTCTCCTATCGGCTGGCCGTGGGGCGCGTACGGTGATCAATCGCGCGTATTACGCCGCGTTCTATGCAGTGCTCGCCCTGTTGCAAACCGTCGGCAAGACGCCGCGTAAACACAGCGGCGCATTGGCACTTTTCGACGCTGAGTTCGTCAAGCCAGGTCTCTTTTCGAAAGAACTATCGGTAGCGCTTCATCGGTTGTTCGAGACGCGTCAGGAGGACGACTATCAGAAACTTGATCCGATACCTCAGGAGGAAGCCGCTGAAGCAATCGCTGGGGCTGAAAGTTTTGTTCAGGCTATACGCAGCTACCTGATCGACAAGGACTATTTGGATAAAGAATAAAAACAGAAAAAGGAGCACAGGCCATGCCCAAAGGACACTCTGAGGGCGTTCCAAAAGCGATGCAGCCTGTCTACGACGCCGTCATTCAGTTGACAGACGCCTTCTGCAAAGAGCACCTCAACGACGAGTATGCCGACCTCTGCCGCAGGCTGACCGCCGCTCTGGCCCGCAAGCGGCCCTCCCCCCTGGCGCGCGGCAGGCTGGAGGTCTGGGCCTGCGGCATCGTGTATGCCCTCGGCTCGGTCAACTTTCTGTTCGACAGGACGCAGACCCCCTACATGCGCGCGGACGACCTGTGCGCCGAGTTCGGCGTGAGCCAGAGCAGCGGCGCGAGCAAGGCCAAGCTCATCCGCGATATGTTCGGGATGATCCAGATGGACCCGCATTGGTGCCTGCCCAGTCAGTTGGAGCGCAACCCGCTTGCGTGGATGATCCAGGTCAACGGTCTAATCGTGGATGCCCGCCGTGTACCCCGTGAAATTCAAGAGGAGGCATATCGGCTCAAGTTGATCCCTTACATCCCGGCGGATCGTAAATGAGGTTTTACCGTGAACATCAGACCCATTAAAACCGAGTCGGATTATCAAGCTACCCTTGCCGAGATAGAACGGCTTTTTAATGCTAGACCCGGCACGCCGGAGGGGGACCGCCTGGAAGTGTTGACCACTCTGGTAGAGGCATACGAAGACCACCACTATAACATACCGTTGCCGGACCCGATTGAGGCCATTCGTTATCACATGGAGAGCCGTGGTTTGTCGCGCGCCGATCTGGAGCCTTACATCGGGAATCGTGCTCGTGTTTCGGAGATACTGAATCGAAAGCGCTCCCTTTCGCTGGAGATGATCCGGAGGTTGCACGCCGGGCTTGGCATTCCGGCAGATGTATTGATACAACCCTACAAGTGCAGGCGAGCGGCTTGAGCGGGCGGGAAGACGAGAAACATCAAAGGGCCGGCCAAAAGGTCGGCCCTTGCATTTTGTCTGAGGGGGTGTTATCTTTGGGTGTGAAGACGATCACTTTACAGGAAGAAAAGGAGACATTGTATGACCACGATGACGGAGCACTACTACATTGTCAAGGATAATCAGATCCTGAATGGAGAGCCGATCATCCGGGACACCCGGACGCCGGTGCGGGCAGTGGTAGAGCTGTGGCGTCTCGGCGTGATGCCGGAGGAAATCCCACAGCGCCTGCCCCACCTGAGTCTGGCGGCGGTGTTCGACGTCCTGAGTTATTACAGTGATCATCAAGACGAGATCAACGCCTATATCGAACGGAACCGCATCCCTGAAGACCTGATCGATCCTCTGGTGAAGAAAGCCCCGTGAGCCGCCTGTTCATCGAACTCTATCTGGACGAGGACGTGGATGTCCTGGTCGCGGACCTGGTGAGGGCACGGGGATTTTCAGCCTTCACCTGCCGGGATACAGGGCGGCTGGGTCACACGGACGCAGAGCAACTGGCCTACGCTGTGGAGCAGGGGAAGACGCTGCTGACCCACAACCGGGTTGACTTTGAGGCCCTGCATCAGCAGTATGTCCTGGTAGGCCGGACGCATCACGGTATTTTGATTGCCGTGCGCCGGCCTCCCTATCAGATCGTCCGGAACCTTCTGACGATCCTGAATCACGTGACTGCCGATGAAATGGAGAACCGGGTGCGCTATATCTAGTCCCTTGCCCAGGAATCGTGAAAAAGGGCCGGCCAAAAGGTCGGCCCTTGTGTTTTGCGTGAGGGGGGGTTATCTTTCGGGTATGTGGACCAACATCACCTTTGCGCCTCGCGCCCTTCGCGTCTGCATGTTGCACGTTGCACTCTGCGCTCTGCACTTTGCGCTCCCCGCGCTGCTCCTTGCGCAGACGCTCCGCCGCGAGACCATTCATCCGGACGCGGACCTCGCCCCGGCCATCTCCCCGGACGGCCAGTGGCTGGCATTTGCGTCGAACCGGAACGGGAACTACGACATCTATGTCAAGGACCTCCGGACGGGCCGGCAGACCCAGATCACGCGCGAGACCGCGGACGACCTGAGCCCGTCCTGGTCCCCGGACGGCCGGCGCATCGCCTGCGTCTCCCGTCAGGAGGACCCGGAGGGGGACATCGTCGTCGCGGATCTCGACCTGCGGGAGGGACGTGTGGCGGCGCTGAGGACGACGCGCGTCACGACGGAGGCCGGCCGGGAGGACTTCCCGTCGTTCCTGTCGGACGGTCAGCGGATCGCCTTCAGCGCCGTGCGGGGGGGGCAGGAGAACGTCTACCTCCGCGACCTCCGGACGGGCGCGGAGCAGGCCGTGACCGCCGACGGAGGCGCGCAGCCCGACGCCTCGCCCTCAGGAGATCGCATCCTGTTCACGCAGATCGGGTCGGACGGGCCGGGGACGGCGGGCATCTTCTGCGCGGACCTGGGCCGGCCAGCGGGGCAACAGATATTCCGGGTGACATCGGGGGCGCTGGACGGGTTCCCGCGATGGGGGCCGGACGGCAAGGGGCTGGTGTTCTGCCGGGTGACGCGGGACGCGAACCGCAACGGCGTCCTGGACGTGGAGGACGGGTGGGGGCTGTGGGTGGCGCCGGATGTGGAGGATACTCATCCGTTGCCACATCCGGTGCAGGTGACGCCGGGGGTCAGGACAGACCTGCTCCCCCGGTGGGCGCGGGATGGACGGCTCTTCTTCGCGTCTGACCGGGGGAGAAATTTCGACATCTGGAGCGTCCCGGTGGAGGGCATCCTGGTCCGGGAGAGGGACGCAGAGGCGCAGTTCAGAAGGGCAAAAGAACGAGAAACGGAGAAACGGAGAAACGGAGAAACGGGGAAAGAGTCCCTCTCCGATTCTCCCCTCTCCGTTTCTCCGGTTCAGAGGGGGATGGGGGGTGGGGAAGAGGCTGTGTTGGACTACCAGCGCTGCCTCGACTTCTTCCCGGACGAGGGCCGGTGGGCCGCGCAGGCCCTCCTCCGGCAGGCGACGCTCCTGCAGAGGCTCGGCTGGCCGGAGGAGGGGGCAGCCCGGCTGCGGCGGGTCCTGAAGGACTATCCGGGAGAGCAGGAGGCCGGGGCGCTGGCGGAGCTGAGGCTGATCACCCAGGCCGGGGGAGCGGCGGACTCGGCCCTGGTCCAACTCCGGGACCTGCTGCGGCGCTGCGCGTCACTGCCGGGGCCGGCCTCGCAGACCCTGTTGCAGATCGGAGAGGTCGAGGCCCGGGCGGGCCGTCCGGCGCGGGCGCTGGAGGCCTATCGTCGTGCCTTATCAGACTACGCGGGGGAGCGGGAGGCGTGCGCGGAGGCGCTCATCCGGGTCGGGAACGTCCTCGGTCAGGCGAACGACCGGGAGGGCGTGGCCTCGGCCTTTGTGTCAGTCGTGCGGGGCTATGCGGACCTGCCCGCCCAGGTGGAGCGGGCCATCGAGGGCCTGATGGCCGTGTCCACCTCGGGCCTCGCGGGGCCGGACCGGCGGGCCGCCTACCGGCGGACGATCGAGGGGTGGCCGGACCTTCCGGCCATCGGCGCGGCCGCGCAGCGGGCCCTCGGCCTGGAGGTGGCCGCAGGGCAGGGGCCGAAGGCGGGCATCGACGAGGTCGAGGGCGCGGTCGAGAGGCTGAGGGGCCGGAGGGACGAGGTTTCCCGGACGATTTTGGCCCGGGCGCGGCTGGACCTGGCGCGACTCTATGTGGCGACGGGGGAGGACGACCGCGCATTTGAGGTCTACGAGGTCGTGGCCGAGGATGCGGCGGGCCTCCAGGGGGACCTCGCGGGGGAGGCGCGACGGGCGACAGTGCGCGCCCTGCTGGAGCGAGGGGAGCGGCTGTTGAAACGAAACGACCGGGAGCTGGCGCTAACCCGCTTCCGGCGCATCCTGCGCGTGGACTCGACGAACGTGGAGGCCCTGCGGAACATCGTCGGCATCCTGGCCGCGTCCGGCGGGCTGGACGGGTTCATCGCGGAATACGAGCAGCGCGTGGCGCTCCGGCCGGACGACGCGGCGGGGCGCTACGCCCTCGGCCTGGCCTATTCCTACAGGGGGGAGCGAGACATCGGGACGATGCGGCGCTCCATCGCGCTGATCGAGGAGGCCGTGGCCCTCGACCCGGCGCTGCTGCATGGGTACCTGACGCTCAGCTTCAACTACAAGGCGATGGAGCAGATGACCGCCCTCCAGCGGACCTCGGAGGAAGTCGAGGCGCGGCGGGGGGTGAAGGGCGTGGCGGCCCCCTTCCTCCGGGCCTGGAGGGCCTTCTCCCGGCGCAAGGAGGTCCCGGAGCCCTGGCTCGAGCGGGCCGTGGACGCCCTGAACGTGGCGCTCGTGCTCAACGACGAGCAGGAGCGTCCCGGCTTGAAGGCCCTGCTCCTGCGGAACCTGGCGGACCTCCATTACGGGTTCGGGGAGTTCGGGTTCGAGAAGGCCTTTAAATATTATACGGAGATGATGCGCCTCAACCCGGCCTTCGGGCCGCCAAAGGAGCAGGCGGCGGTGTTCGAGCAGATCGGGCACGCCGGCTACGTCGTGGGGCGCTACGAGGAGGGGCTCGACTACCTGAGACGGGCGGCGGACCTCTACGCGCAGATGGGGGATGCGGAGCGCGAGCTGCGGGCGGTGATGCGCCTGGGCCTGCTCTGTCAGGTGCGGGGCGGGGGCGAGAACGTGGACCAGGCCGTGGGGTATTTCAGGCGGGCGGAGGCGATCTGCGGGCGCGAGGGATGGGAGGAGCCGCTCCAGCGGATCGTCCGGGACATCGGGATGGGGTATCACCTGCTGGAGGAGCCGGAGGCGTCGGAGGCCGCCCTGAGCCGGTCCCGGGCCCTGTTGGGCGCGGACACGGCGAGGGCGGAGGCCCCGCGCGAACCCGCGTTCATCGAGGTGGGAGTCCTGGGAGTGACGGTGCCGGTGTGGGACGTGGGGTCCATCCTGGACGCGCAGGGGTCGAAGGCGTCGGGGTTCGGGGCCGAGGACGAGGAGGCGCTCCTGCTCACCCTGTCCGCTGAGAACCGGGCGCTGAAGAAGGACTTCGACGGGGCCATCGCCCTCTACCGGCAGAAGCTGACGCTGTTCGAGGAGCAGCGCAACTGGCTCGGCCTGGCCGTGACGCAGAATGTCATCGGGCATCTCCACCTGCGGGCGCACCGGTGGGAGGAGGCGAGGGATTTCTTCAGGGAATCCCTCCAGCGATGCCGGAGGTCAGGCTATCGGACCGGGGCCCTGCTCAACCGTCTGGCCCTGGGGTGGATCGCCACCGTGCAGGGGTTCCAGGGAGAGTTGGAGGAGGGCCCCTGGCGGGAGGCCGTGAAAGTGCTGTCAGAGGGCATCGCGGAGTCCGCCGGGGTCAGGACCGATCGGCAGATCGCCCTCTGGGCCACGCTCGGCAACCTCTATCTCTGCCGGGCGCGCGGGGCAACGGATGTCATAACCCGTTTCGACGCGGCGGAGCGGGCGTTTCACTGCTATCAGAAAGGGTTGAAACGGACAGAGGGGCTGGCCCTGTCCCGATCTCGCGTCGTCCTTCAGAAGAACATCGGCGATGCGATGCGGCACATGGGGATGGGCCGGGAGGCGCTGGAGCGCCACCGGCAGGCGCGGGACGAGGCGCGCAGAGGGGGGTTCCTCGACCTGCTCTGGCGGGTCGACCTGGCGATGGGGGATCTGATGCAGAGGTCAACCCCCGACCCCCGATCCCCGACCCCTGCCCTTTCGCTCTACGAGGAGGCGATCTCCATCCTCGAAGGACTGCCCCCTCGCACGCGGGACGCAGAGGTGCTGCTGTCGGACCGGGAGGACCGGCGGGGGGTCTACGAGGGCCTGATCGAATGCCTGATCGAGCGAGGCGACGACCGGAGGGCGCTGGAGGTCTGCGAGCGGATGCGGGCGCGGGAGGGGGTGGACCTCTTCGGCGAGCGGGAGGTGCTGCTGGAGGGGGCCGAGGAGCGGGACAAGGAGTTCTGGGGGAACGTCCGCTACCTCCAGCGCAAGCTGTACGAGATCGACCGGGACCTGGCCCGGCTGCGGGGAAAGGCAGAGCCTGACACGGCGAAGGTGGCGCAGATGGAGGCGCGCCGCCGGGCCCTGGAGGAGGAGTACCGGACGCGCTGGGTGGGGCCTATGGCCGCCCGAAACCCGGAACTGGCCTCGTTCGCCGCAGTCCTCCCGCTGAAGGGGGAGGAGGTCCGGCAGGCCCTGCGGGAGGACCAGACGGCGGTGGAGTACCTGGTCGGAAAGGAGGCCCTGATCGCGTGGGTCGTCCGGCCCGATGGAATCACACGCCTCTCCCTCCCCGTGTGGCGAGACTCGTTGACTGCGCTGGTGTCGGAGTTTGTGGACCGCATCTCCACCCCCCCGGAGCGCCGGGGCGCGGGGGCAGATGTCGAGAGGCTGAGCCGGGCGCTCTACGGGATGCTCATCCGGCCTCTGGAGCCGGCGGTGGAGGGGGCGTCTCAGCTCATCGTCGTGCCCGACGGGCCGCTGACGAACCTCCCGTTCGGGGCCTTGAGCGATGGGTCGAGCCCCCTGTTCGAGACCTGCAGCGTGGCGAAGACGCCGAGCCTGCAGGTCTACCTGTTTAGTCTGCGCCGGCAGAAGGTCAACCTGTCCCGGACGGTCTTCGCCACCGATGCGCCCCGGACCCAGGTCTGGGAGGAGGTGGCGCGAGAGGTCCTGGGGTCAGAGGTTGTGCAGACGGACTCGCAGGGCGTGGCCGGCGCCCTCAACAGGGGGGACCTGGTCGTGGTGGATCGCCCCTTTGCGCTGGACCCTGAGTCCCCGCTCCGGAGCGGGTGGGTCCGGGCGTCGGAAGACAGCGTCAGGGCAGACCTCCCCGCGCTCCTGAACCTCAACCTGAGGCCGGCCCTCCTGATGCTCCGGTCCGAGGAACGGCAGAAATGGAGAAACGGTGAACCGGTGAAACGGAGAGAGACATCCTCCCCGGTTCACCGGTTCCCCGATTCCCCGATTCGGAGTGAGGTGTGGGGCGGGGCGCTGACGGCGACCTGCCGCGCCCTGCTCTACGCCGGGACCCCCTCCGCCGTGTGGCAGCGGTGGACCCCGCCGGACGAGGCGATGCAGGCCTTCCACCGGCGCTTCGTCGCAGCCCTGCGGGAGATGTCCCCTGTGGACGCGGCGGCGGCGGCCACGGCAGCGGTCAGGAAGCGGTTCCCTGACCCCTATTTCTGGGCCGGAGCGGAGTTCATCGGGTGGCCCGGCCTCTCCCCGGAGGAGGCGCGCGCCTTCGCGAAGGCGAATCTCCGGAAGGTCGTCCTTCTGGGCAACCGGCTTTTAGAGGAGAAGGAGTGGCGGTCGGCCTTCCGGCAGTACGAGGCCGCGCTCGGCCTGGCCACGGCCCAGGGGGACTCCACGGCGGAACAGCGCCTCTGCGCCCTGCTCGCGGAGGCCGCGCGGAGAGGGGGGATGACGGACCGGGCCGCGGAATACCAGGGGCGGGCGCTGGAGGTCGCCGCGCAGTCCGGGGACGCGGCGCAGGAGGCGGCCGCGGCGGCCGCGCTGTCGGCCATCTGCCTGGAGGCCGGGCGCTATGAGCAGGCGGCGCATCACCGGGAGCGCGTCCGGGACATCGCTGGTAGGGCGGGCCGGAAGGACGCCGAGGCCGAGGCGGAGAAGGCCCTCGCCGTCATCCACGAGCGCGCCGGGGACTACGAGAGGGCGCTGGGGCACGCCGGGCGCGCCGCGGTCCTGCGGCAGGGGGGGCCGCCGGAGGCGGAGGTCGAGGCCCTGACCCTGATGGGAAAGATTCAGATCGAGCGGGACGACTGCGTGGCCGCGCTGGAGGCCTTCGAGCGGGCGCGGGCCCTCTCTCCGCCGCCGTCAGAGGGCCTGTCAGCAGAGGCGCAGCAAGGGCTGTTCCCCCTGTATCAGTTCATCGGCGTGGCCAGGGAGCGGCTGGCGGACTACGCAGGGGCCGAGGCCGCGCAGCGGACCGCCCTCCGCCTGGCAAAGGGGGCAGGCGTCGAGGCCTACGTCGGGCAGGCGCATCAGAACCTGGCCAACGTGGCGTGGGCCACGGGGGACTTCGAGAAGGCCCTGCGGGAGCAGGAGGCGGCCCTGAAGATCGCGAAACAGACGGAGGACCGGGAGGCAGAGATGCTGGGCCTGGCCACGCGAGGCCTGATCGAGGTGGGGCTGGGGGACCTGGACAGAGGGCTCCTGACGGAGAAGCGGGCCCTGGAGGTCGCCTTTGCCGCAGACTCCCGCTCGAACCAGGCGGCGATCCTGAAGAACGTGGGACTGATGCTCGTGCGCAAAGGGGACCACGAGGCGGGCCTCAACCACTTTCGGCGGGCCCTCGCGACCGACGAGGCCCTCGGATCGAAGCGAGGGCAGGCGTCGGCGCACCGGCACATCGGGAACGCCCTGGCCTACCTGAACCGCCCCTCTGAGGCGCGGGCGAGCTTTGAGCGGGCCATCGCCCTCAGCCGGGACCTGAGGGACCGGCGGAACGAGGCCCAGTCCCTCTACGGCCTGGGCGCGGCGCTCCAGGCCGCGAGCGACCGGAAGGAGGCCGCCGTCCGACTCGCGGAGGCCGAGGCCCTGGCGATGCAGCTCAGGATCCCGGACCTGACGTGGCGGGCCGCCCTCCGGGTCGGCGAGGTCCAGGAGTCAGAAGGACACCTCGAAGAGGCGCTCCAGGCCTACGACCGGGCCGTGGGAGTCGTGGAGGGCATGCGGGGAAAGATCCAGACCGAGGCCCTCCGGAGCGGGTTCGTGGGCGACCGGCAGGAGGCCTACGACCGGGCCATCCTGCTGCTCCTGCGGATGGGGCGGCCGGAGGAGGCGCTGACGCGGGCGGAGCGGGCCAGGTCGCAGACCCTCGTGGAGATGCTCCAGGGCCGGGCCGTCCGGTTTGCGGGGGTCGACTCCGGGCTGGTGGATCAGGAGCGGGCCCTGCGCCAGGAGGTCGAGGCCGCGCAGGCGCAGCTCTCGGCCCTGCGCAGCGCAGGGACGGCCCGGCCGGAGGCCGCCGCGGCCCTGGAGGATCGGCTGAAGGACCTGGAGGGGCAGCGCCGGGCGGCCCTGGAGTCGGTCCGGACAGCAAACCCCGAAGTGGCGTCGCTCCTGACCGCCGAGGCCTGGTCCGCGCAGGACCTCCGGGAGAGACTGCTCCCGGAGGAGGCCCTGGTGGCATATTACACGACGACAACGGGGCTGGTCGCCTGGGTCGTCACGCGCGACGGAGTCACGGCCCGGCAGGCGCCCCTCTCGCCGGAGGAGGTGGCGGAGCAGGTCTCTGCGCTGCGGGCGGCCATCCGCAACCTGCTCTCCGCGCAGCGGAGCGCCCGGTGGCTCTACGACCGGCTGATCGCCCCCCTGGAGGCGGACCTGACGGGAAAGACCCACCTTATCCTCGTGCCCTATGGCCCGCTCCACCTGCTCCCGTTCAACGCCCTGCAGGACGCGCAGGGGGGCTATGTGATCGACCGGTGGACCTGCTCCTTCGCCCCGAGCGCGCGGGTGCTGTCCATCTGCCTCGGCAAGGACGCGGGCCGGACCGCGGCCGGGGTCCTGGCCTTCGGCAACCCGGACCTGAGGGACTCCGCGTTCGACCTGCCGTTCGCGGAGAAGGAGGTCCGGAGCCTGAGCAGGACCTACAGGGACGTGAGGAGCTTCCTGGGCCGGGCGGCCACCCTGGAGACGGTGAGGCGCGAGGCCGGGGGCGCGGGACTGCTCCTCTTCTCCTGTCACGGGGAGTATGACGCGGCGCAGCCCCTCTCCTCCGCGCTCCGGCTCTCGCCGTCGGCCGGGGACGACGGCCGCCTGACGGTTGCGGACGTGTTCGGGATGCAGTTCAGCGCCCGGCTGGTGGTCCTGAGCGCGTGCGAGACAGGGCTGGGCAGGGTGACGGGGGGGGACGAGGTGGTGGGGCTGACGCGGGCCTTCGTCTACGCGGGCGCGCCGTCCCTGGTGTCGAGCCTCTGGAAGGTGGACGACGTGGCCACGGCCGTGACCGTCAAACGCCTGTTCCGGAACCTAACGCAGGGCGCGGGCCGGGCCGAGGCCCTCCGCCGGGCGCAGCTCGACGTGAAGCGCCTGGTCAACGCCCACCCGGCCTACTGGGCGAGCATGGCGCTGGCCGGGGCCTGGCGCTAATCGCTCCTCACAGCGCCTTGACAACCCGGCGCGAAGGGTATATATTGGGCGCGGACGAAACCGGTTGTTAGACGCTCTTATGAGGAGGTCAATCCGATGAAAATCTCAGATATTGAAGTCATCCCCATCGCCATGCCCCTGGCCAAGCGCTACCAGGACCACCACGGACGCACGCGCATGTACGACATCGACCAGCACCTCGTCGTGAAGGTCCGCACGGACAATGGCCTGGTGGGCTACGGGGACGACGAGGACCATTTCAGGCCCATCCCGAAGTCGGAGACCGAGCCCCTGATCGGGCGCAACCCCTTTGACTTTCTCCACAACAACCTCCACAAGGCCCTCGGAATGGCCCTCTACGACGTGATGGGCAAGCACCTGGAGGTGCCCGCCTACAAGCTGATGGGCCAGAAGGTGCGCGACGCCGTGCCCGTGGCGGCCTGGACCCGCCCCTGCCCCCCGGAGGTCTTCCGCGAGGAGATCCGGCGGGCCGCGGCCCAGGGCTACACCATCTTCAAAATGCACTCCAGCGCCCTCTACGACGTGATCGAGCAGACGCGCCTGGCCTCCGAGGTGGCCCCCCCCGGCTTCAAGATCCACTGGGACTTCAACCACAACCGCACCCTCGGCGCGGTCCTGCCCATCATCAACGAGCTGGAGCGCAACTACCCCATCGTCGGGTTCATCGAAGACCCCCTCCCCTGGGCGGACATCGAGGGCTGGCGCGCCCTCCGGGGGCGCACCCGCATCCCGCTGATCATGCACGTGCCCCAGCTTGGCGGCATCCAGGAGGTCATCCACGGCGTGGCCGACATCTACATGATCGGGGGCGGCGGCATCGGCAATACGCTCATGTCCGGGTTCGCCTACGCGAAGGCCAACGTGCAGGCCCTCATCCAGCAGTCGGGCAACGCCCTGATGAAGGCCCTCACGCTCCACCAGGCCGCGGTCCTGCCCACGGCCACGGCCCACGTCATCACCCTGGACGACCAGTACGACGAGGACATCACTGCGCAGAAGATCCCGGTGATCGAGGGGTTCTCCCCCGTGCCGGAGGGGCCGGGCCTGGGGGTGGAGGTGGACGAGGACGCGCTGACGAAGGCCGCGGCGCGCAGGCACCTGGAGCAGATCCCGGTCATCGGCGTCCTGACCCTGCCGGGCGGGCATCGCGTCTACAGCCTGGGGGACCCGAGGGTGGAGCGGCTCACCGGCTACGAGGAGGGGGCCATCCGGGGCATCCGCTACGAGCGCTGGGAAAACGACGGGTCCGCGGACTACGAGCGCATCCACAGACGTCTGCAAAAGGAGGGGCCGTTCGTGGACCGGGGGGAGACCTGAAAGTTGTAGGGCGCGATCGGGGATCGCGCCGATCGGGGATCGCGCCGCCTATAGCCCAAAATCAGGCGACAAGGTCACGAATATATCATGTTCCTCCGAATCGTCCATAAGCAGTTGCTGGAGTACCTCCTGAGCCTCCGCTTCCTGGTCGGGGCGGCCCTCTGCCTGACCGTGGGCGTGGGGGCCACCTGCGTGCGCGCCCACGCCTACCGCACGGCGGTCACGGACTACGGCATCAACCGGCGGGAGCACCACGCCGAGGCCGCCGGCTACGTCGCCCCCTTTCCCCTCACCTATTCGGGGGTCTCCGTGGACAGGCCGCCCGCGCTGCTGGGGGTCTTCTACCGGGGGCTGGAGCCCTCCCGGCCCATGAGCGTGCGGGTGACAGGGAACCGGGACCCCAAGACCGAGGACCAGTACGAGCGGGCCAACCCGGTCCTGGACCTCTTCCAGACCGTGGACCTGATCTCGTTCACGGCCCTGGTCGTCAGCCTGCTAAGCCTGGTGTTCAGCTACGACCTGATCTCCGGCGAGAAGGAGGCCGGGACCCTGCGCCTGACGCTCTCGTTCTCCCTGCCCAGAGACACGCTGCTGCTGGGGAAGTGGACAGGGGGATACCTGGCCCTGATCCTGCCGTTCCTCCTCACGGCCCTCTGCTGCTTCGGCGTCGTGGCCCTCTATCCGGGGACGCAGGTCTCCTGGGGTGACCTGACCGCCTTCGGCCTGCTGACCGGGGTCTGCCTGCTCTACATCGGAAGCTTCTACTCCCTGGGCCTGCTCGTCTCGGCAACCACCTCCCGATCCTTCACCTCCATCATCGCCCTCGTGGCCATCTGGGTGGGCGTCAGCACGGGCCTGCCGAACCTCAGCCCCTACGTGGCCGGGGCCCTGATCCCCCTGCCGACCATTCAGGAGACGGAGCGGAGGAAATGGGCCGTGGCCGGGGAGGAGAATCAGATCAGAGGCCAGCAGATTCGGGACTATCAGCAGACCACGAAGGACTCGGAGGCCCAGCGAGGGGTGGTGATCAGCGAGATCTTCCGGGAGAGCTTCGCAAAGATCGCCCGACGACAGGAGCAGGTCCAGGCCGACTACGAGCGGAGGCTGGACCGGCAGGTGGCCGCGTCAATCTCTCTCTCCCGCCTGTCGCCCACCGCATCCTTCATTTACACGGCGGGGGAGATCTCCGGCACGGGCGTCCGGGACTGGCGTCGGTTTCGAAAGGCCCTCCACGAATACCGGGTCCGCTTCCTGAACTACGCCGAGGACAAGTGGATCGAGCGGGCCAGGCAGGGGGGCGGAGACATCTCCACGGCGGACTACCCGCGATTCACCTACTTTCGCCCCGGCCTGACGGAGCGCCTCGGCGCAGCCCTGATGGACATCGGCCTGCTAACCTTCTGGAACCTGCTCTTCTTCGTGGCCGGCTATGTGGCGTTCTTGCGCTATGACGTGAGGTAAAGGATGCTCCGGCAACTCATCCATAAAGAAGTGCTCCTGCACCTGCGCGGGGCCCGGTTCGTCTGGGTGGCGGGGCTCTTCTGCGGCCTGGTGTTCCTGGGGCTGGCCCTGATGAGCCAGGACTATGCCCGGCGTCTCGCAGACTACCAGACCAGCGTGGCCGCAGAGCGCCGGGAGCTCCTCTCCGTGGACGGCAGGGACCCGATCCCCCGGCAGGTGCGGGCCCTCACGGGCGACCGGGGGGTCTACGCCTTCCGGCCCCCGAGGCCCCTGGGGCCCCTGGCCTCCGGGCTGGAGCCCGCCGCGCCCGTGCACATCCACGTCTCGGAGGCCCAGATTTGGTCCCGCCAGGCCAGCGAGGTCTTCTACCGGAACCCCCTCCTGACCCTCTTCCCCCGCCCCGACCTCGCCTCTGTCGTGGCCTCCATCCTGAGCCTCGTCGCACTCTTCTTCACCTTCGACGCGGTCTGCGGGGAGAAGGAGGGCGGGACATTGAAGCTGATGCTCTCCGCCGGCGTCAGCCGGGACCGCATCCTCCTGGGCAAGTGGGCCGGCGCGGCCCTGACCCTGGGCGCCCCGTTTCTGCTATCCGTGGTCGCGGGTCTGCTCCTGCTCGTCCTGATGGGCCGCGCGGCCCTGGACGGCCCGGCCCTGGCCCGCATCGCCGGGATGGCGGGCCTCGCCCTCGTCTATCTGTCGCTCTTCGCCACCGTCGGCCTGGGCGTCTCGACCCTCACCGCCCGGTCCTCCTCCTCCCTGCTCATCTGCCTGACGGTCTGGGTGGGCGCCACCTTTGTCCTCCCCCACCTGCTGGCCTCGGTGGGGGCCGCGTTCGCGCCCGCGCCCACCTTCCAGCAGCTCAGACTGCAGAGACGGGCCGTGGACCTGGACCTGGCCAGGCAGGTCGATGCCCTGACGCGCCAGGCCAGGAGCGCCGGGCTGTCCGAGGCCGAGGTCCAGCGGCGTCGAGACGCCCTCAGGCAGACGCACGAGGCCGAGAAGGGCCGGATCGACGAGGCCTACGTGCGGCGGGTGGACCAACAGACCCGGGTCAGCCAGGCCCTGTCCCGGCTCTCTCCGGCGGCCTGTCTGGTCTACGCGGCCGCGGAGCTGGCCGACACCGGCCTCGGCTTCTACCGCCGGGCGCACGAGGCCTTCGGGACCTACCGCCGGGCCTTCCACGACTACGCCCAGCGCCTGCTGCGCGAGGCGGACGCCGGCCGGCTGGGGAGGGACTGGCTGAGGCCGGAGGAGGTCCCGGCCCTCACCCTCCCTTCCTGGGGTCTCGAAGAGGCGTTGGGGGCCGCAGCCCTGGACCTGCTCGTCCTGCTCCTGTTTCACGCGGCGGCGTTCGCGGCCGCCTACGTGCTGTTTCTCCGTTACGACGTGCGATAGACAAGGAGGGCAACCATGCGTCCATTCCGCAACTACCAGGAACTGCTAAAGACCATCGAAGCGCGAGGCCCCCGCGTGCTGGGCTATGCGCCCGACCGGTCCCCCATCGTGGCGGTCAGGACAGGAGGGGACAAAAAGCCGCCCATTTTCATCAGCGCCGGGAGCCACGCCACCGAGCAGGCCGGGGTCACGGCAGCCGTCGAACTGATGAACAGCCTCCAGACCGGGCACGAGGTCCACATCCTCCCCTCGCGCGACCCCATCGGGCTGAACGGCTACCGCTACGCCCTGGGCCTGGGCCTGGGGCAGGAGCCGTCCGTCAGCTCCCTCCAGGAGGTCGAGGCCCTGTTGCGCGAGCGAGGCGAGGTCCTTCGCGACAGCGACGACACCCTGCTCGTCCTCCTCGGCGACTATGGCTACGCCAATCGCGGGCTTTACAACCGGCTCCCAAAGGGCGATCCCCTCCTGGAGCCGCTCAGGGGCCGCCGCGTCTTCTTCCCCTCGCGGGCCGAGGACCAGGAGGGCGCGGCCCCGCTGGAGCGCGCCTACACCCTCGTCGTCAGCCTCGACGGAGAGGTGCTGCACCTGAACCGCTTTCACGAGTCCCCGTGGGCCCCGGCGGAGGTCCGCTGTGCCCGCCGCCTCATGGCCGAGCTCCGGCCCGGCCTCACCCTCGACCTGCACGAGCACGGCGGAGACGCCTTCTGGATGTCCGCCCGTCACCAGCGCACGGACGAGGACGAACGATGGGAACAGCAGATGGCCGCTGAGGCCATCCGGGCGGTGAGGGACTCCGGGGCCAGGATCGTGGACGAAACCTACTCGCCGGGGTCCTTCTTCCGGAAGCTGGAGCGGGGCGTCTTCTACCTGGAGGCCGACGTCCGCGGAGAGGGCCTGAACCTGGTGGACTATGCCGCGCACGACTACGGCCCCGCCTTCACCGTCGAGACCGGCATGCGCCTCCCCTTTCAGGAGCGGGTCCGCGCGGCCACGACCGTCGCCCAGGCCGCCGTCAGGGCCTTCGAGGGACGCCACGCGTGAGCAGGCGCGCCTCCGCCTGGGCCGCCGTCACTTCCCCTGATGAACCACGATCTGCGAACGGGTAAAGGATAGGCAAAGCTGCCGCCGGGGACGCAATTTCTGCTCGTTCTGCTTGACATCGGATAGCCCCCGGCGTAAATTGACCGTGTAATCCCACCTCCTCGATCTTTGTCAGACTGAGGGACGTGTGAACCCAAATCTGATTCCGCTCGCAGAGGAGAATCTGAAAGGCGCACGGCTTGCGCTTGAGCACAGCCTTTTGCGAGTGGGGGCGAGTTGTGCCTATTATGCCATTTACGCGGCAATGTGGGCCTATTTGGGGGACCCACCGAGAGGACGATGGGATCATGGAGGCATCGCAGTAACTTTTCTTCAGCGGTTGCGGTATGACTTCACAGAGGACGACCTGGTGCCTTATGGCTACAGGACGGCCCGGAGAAAGATTGAAGACCTTTACGCCCAGAGGTTGCAGGCAGATTACAGCGTTGAGCCGATGGATCAGGATGAAGTCTCGGCAGCCGTGGATTTTTCTGAGTGGCTATTTTCTCTGATTCAAAAGAGGTATCAGCCATGAGTACGGTATCTTTGAGCACAAAAGTGCAAGGCATCCAGGAGTTCGAATCACGGGTTAAATCGCTTTCAGAAAAGGTTCGGATTGAGATTCTGGACCCCTTCGAAGATGAGGACGCCGTTGCGAAGGTCTATCTCTCCGAACGGGAACTAAAAGACACGATCCAGGACATTGCCTTCGATATTCAGGATCGGACGGGTGTGCGGATTGTTCCGATGATCATCTACGTATGAGATTTGGAATATCTTCACACGTCAGCATAATGGCCTGATATACGAAGTGGCGCCAGGGATAAAAGCCTTCCTCGTTCTGCTTGACATCGGATAGCTCCCGGCGTAAATTGACCGCATAGTCCCACCTCGTTCTGGTGCGTCCCTGACGTCGGGAGGGAAAAGGATGCACGCCCTCACGCATGACAGTCGAAACCAACGGCGACAGGCCGCATCTGGACAGGTGCGGCTTGTTGATTGTCTATATGGTTCGATATGCGAAGCTATGCACCATGAGACTGCTCAAGAACAGCGGCAATGACCGGGTTGTGGATGAACTGCGTCAATGCCTCGTTTTCCAAGGCGCCCTGGATATTGCCTCGCCGACTTTTTCGCTGTTTGCCTTTGGCGAACTTCAAGAGCCTCTCTTCAAGCTGGCCAGGTGCCGGCTTCTGGTGCCTGACAGCGAAGTGGGGGACCTGGTTTTACTCGGCGCAATGTCTGACCGCGCCTACCGAAATCGCCTTCAATCTCGCTGGCTGGCGAGACAATGCGCAGCCTGGCTTGAAATGAAGGCTGAGGTGAAGAATGCGCCGGGCGTCATTCCGCAGGCCACCCTGATTGCCAGCGGCGAGGATGCTGCACTGAACCGGGTCATCACAGGCAACTGTCCCTTTACCACCGAGGGACTGGGGATCACCCCCGGAAATCAGTTCAGCCTCATCCAGGCCGCTGAGAGCGCGGAGGAATGTGCCCTCCTCGGCTCGTGGTTCACCGGACTCTGGAACAGCCTTCCCTCGTCCCCAGAGCCCAAGCAGGCCCTTCTTGGCCGGCTCAAGGAACTCATAACCCACCGCGAACCATCGCTCATCTATTTCCTCACGCTCTACCACCTGTTCAAGGATCTGGGCGATGAGCTGGACGAGGAACGCATCGTCAAATCCGCCACCGGCATTAGAGACACCACCGTCTGGAAGAAGCTCTTCAAGTTCCAGCGCGACGGCGTCCTTGGGGCCATCGACAAACTGGAGCGTCTCGGCGGCTGCATCATCGCCGACAGCGTCGGTCTCGGCAAGACCTTCGAGGCCCTCGCTATCATCAAGTACTACGAATTGCGCAACGACCGCGTGCTGGTGCTCGTGCCCAAACGTCTGCGCGACAACTGGACGCTCTACAAGGCCAACGACCGCCGCAACTTCCTCGCCTCTGACCGCTTCAACTACGACGTGCTCAACCACACGGACCTCTCCCGCGACGACGGCACGTCCGGCGACATCGATCTCTCGTTCGTGAACTGGGGCAACTACGACCTCGTGGTTATCGACGAGTCCCATAACTTCCGAAACAAGGCCACGCACAATGACCGCGAGACCCGTTACGACCGCCTCATGCGGCGTATCATCAAGGAGGGCGTCAAGACCCGCGTCCTCATGCTCTCCGCCACGCCGGTCAACAACCGCCTCGCGGACCTCAAGAACCAGATCGCCTTCGTCACCGAGGCGGACGACATGGCCCTGGACAACCACGGCATTCCCAGCATCGAAGCGACGGTTCGCCAGGCGCAGCTTCAGTTCAACCGCTGGCTGGCCCTGGAAGACGCCGACCGCCGGCCGGATCGGCTCATGGACATGCTCGGGTTCGACTACTTCAAGCTGCTCGACCTGTTGACCATCGCCCGCTCCCGCAAGCACATTGAGAAATACTACGGTACCCACGAGACGGGCCGTTTCCCGGAGCGCCTCAAGCCCACCAACATCAAGCCCGACGTGGATCTCGCCGGAGAGTTCCGCTCCATCCGTGACATCAACAACGAAATCCGCAGGCTCACCCTCGCGGCCTATGCCCCCCTGCGTTACGTCCTGCCGCACAAGCAGGCGGCCTATGACGCCAAGTACAGCACGAAGGTTCGAGGCGGCGAGAGCTTCTTCCGCCAGGTGGACCGCGAGGAGAGTCTTGTCCACCTCCTGCGCGTGAACGTCCTGAAACGGATGGAGAGTTCGGTCACGTCCTTCGCCCTCACCCTCAAGCGCCAGCTCGCCGACGTGGAAGCCATCCTCGCCAAGATCGAAGCTCACGCAGACGCGGTAGAGGAGATCGACATCGAGGCGGTGGACACGGACGACCCGGCGTTCGAGAGCCTGCTTGTGGGGCGCAAGGTCAAGGTGCTGCTTCAGGACGTGGACCTCGTGCGCTGGAGACAGGACCTCATCGAAGACCGAAACCGGCTTGCCACGCTCCTCTCCGCCGCACAGCAGGTGGGCGCGGCGCGGGATGCCAAGCTCGCCGCGCTCCGCGAAGTCATCGGGCGCAAGTGCCGTCAGCCGATCAACCCCGGCAACCGCAAGCTCATCGTCTTTACGGCATTCGCCGATACTGCCCAGTATCTCTATCAGCAGCTTGCCCCGTGGGCGCTCCAGGACCTCGGACTGCACACTGCTCTGGTCACCGGCGGCGGACGCAACCAGACCACACTGCCCAACCTGCACAAAGACTTCGCCAGCATCATCACGGCCTTCTCACCCTGCTCGAAGGAGCGCCCCGACGATCTGGCAGGGGAAGGCGAACTCGACCTGCTGATTGCCACCGACTGCATCAGCGAAGGCCAGAACCTCCAGGACTGCGACACCCTCATCAACTACGACATCCACTGGAACCCGGTTCGCATCATCCAGCGTTTCGGTCGCATCGACCGGATCGGCTCGGTCAATGAGCGCATCCAGCTCGTCAACTTCTGGCCCAACATGGAACTGGAGGAATATATCAACCTTGAACAGCGCGTCAGCGGGCGCATGGTCTTGCTCGATATTTCCGCCACCGGCGAGGAGAACATCATCGAGCACCAGTCCGGCAACCAGATGAACGACCTGGAATACCGCCGCAAGCAGCTTCTCAAGCTCCAGGACGCCGTCATCGACCTCGAAGACCTGAGCAGCGGCGTGTCCATCGCCGACCTGACGCTGAACGACTTCCGGATCGACCTCTCAGGCTTCCTGAAGGAGCACCCCGGCCAGCTTGAAAAGCTCCCTTTCGGGGCTTTTGCGGTCACCACCACACAGGGCAACGAGGAATTCGCCATCCCGCCGGGCATCATCTTCTGCCTGCGGGCCGTGGGCGAAGCGACTCTCAAGGCCATCGAGCCGGGCTACCCGCTCGCGCCGCACTACGTTGTGCATGTGGGCGACGACGGCGAGGTCCTGTTGCCGTTCACCCAGGCCAAGCAGGCGCTCGACCGCCTCAAGCGGCTCTGCATCGGGCGCGACCTGCCCGACGCCGGGGCCTGCGCCCGCTTCGATAAGATGACCGGGGAAGGCAAGGACATGAGTTCCGCGCTGGACCTCCTTGGCAAGGCCGTCGCCTCCGTCGTCGGCAAGAAGGAGGAGCGCTCTGTCGCCAGCCTGTTCACCCCCGGCGGCACTCATGCCATGAAGGGCGAGTTTCAGGGGATCAACGACTTCGAGGTGGTGGCCTTCCTCGTCGCGCTCCCGGAGGCGGCGTCCGCATGAACTTCGCCCCGGTCATTGACGCCCTGGCCCTGCCAGCCGACGCCCGCGTGGATCAGCGCGTGCCCAAGAAGCTCCTGCTGGAGCAGGGCGCGCCCACCGCCGCCGACAAACGCCAGATTCAAGACGGCATCGAGGAAATGCTCTGGATCGCCGCGCTCAAGCCCACCAACATCGGCGTTCCAGCCTTCCGGGATGAGGCGCGGGAGTACCTGGAGATCGCCGTGCTCACCGTCACCCTGCGCGCCGCAGCCAAGCCGACCCGCCTCACGGAACTGATCCACCGCGCAATTCCCTATCCCGTCGTGCTCGTGACCGCCCACGATGAGACCGTCAGCCTGTCGCTCGCGCACAAACGCTGGTCCCAGGGCGAGACGGGCAAGGTGGTCATTGAGGAGGTGCGCCGAACCGCCCCATTTCGACCGGATACGCCCACGGCGGAAGAAGCTCCGTTTCTCGCGAGCCTTGCGCTGGCCGGGCTACCCACCCGCGACCTGTTCGCGCTCTACCAGGGCTGGCTCGACCGGGTGGCCGCGCTGGAGGCTGCCCAGATCACCGGCGCGTTCGCCTCTCCGGGTTCCGCCGACCGTGCGTCGGTCCTGCGCGGTGATCTCGACACCCACGCCCGGCTCCAGCGCGATCTCGCCGTATTGCGTGCCCAGGCGGAAAAGGAAAAGCAACTCAATCGCCGTGTGGAACTGAACCTTGAGATCAAGCGGCTGAAAGGCCAGATTGCCGAAATTGCCTCCCTGCTTCAGGATAAAAACCCATGAACTCCATCGAACTGACATCCTTGCTCCAATCTCTCATTCAAGGATGGGAGAACGAGGTGGTTGAATTCAAGAATGTCAGCGACTCTTATTCAACCTCGGAAATCGGAAAATACTTTTCCGCGCTTGCCAACGAGGCCAACCTGCGTGGTCGTGAACGGGGCTGGCTGATATTTGGCGTGGATAACTCAAGCCGGAAGGTTGTCGGCAGCGCCTATCGCATAGAACCGGAACGTCTGCACAGCCTGAAACACCAGATCGCCCAGGACACCGAACCCTCCATCACCTTCCGCGAAATCCACGAACTAACCCACAAGTGTGGCAGGGTTGTGCTGTTTGAGATTCCTGGCGCACCTCTGGGTATCCCCGTGGCCTGGAAGGGTCATTACTACGCCCGGGCCGGCGAGAGTCTGATGGCTCTTGGGCTGGATAAGCAGGATGCGATCCGTGCTCAGAGTCTCGCCACTGACTGGAGCGCGGCAGTAGTCCCCCACGCCACCTTAAAAGATCTGGACCCGGATGCCGTATCGCGGGCTCGCGCAGCCTTCGCGCACAAACATGCCAACCGCTTTCCTGCGGACGAAGTCACAGCGTGGCCGGATGCCACTTTTCTCGACCGGGCGAAAGTCAACATCCAGGGCGCGATCACCCGCACCGCCCTGCTTCTTCTGGGGCGTGCGGAATCGGCCCATCACCTTTCACCCCATCCCGCTCAGATCACCTGGAAGTTGGAAGGACAGGAACGCGCCTACCAGCACTTTTCTCCCCCATTCCTCCTGAACACCGGCCTTCTCTACCAGAAAATTCGCAACATCCAGCTCCGCATCCTTCCCGAGGACCAACTGCTCCCCGTGGAGGTTGCCAAGTACGATCAGAAAATCATCCTCGAAGCCCTCCATAATTGCATTGCCCACCAGGACTACACCCGCCATGCGCGCATCCTCGTCACCGAATGGCCTGACCGCCTCCTCTTCGAAAACGAAGGAAGTTTTTTTGACGGCCTTCCTCAGGATTACATTACCGGCGCCAAAACTCCCAGTCGCTACCGGAATCCATTCCTGACCCAGGCCATGGTCGAGTTGAACATGATCGACACCATGGGCTATGGCATCCACGGCATGTTCGAGGGGCAGGCCAAACGCTACTTCCCGCTGCCGGATTACGACCTCTCCAATCTCCACTCCGTCCAGATGACCCTCTACGGCAAGGTCGTTGATCCCGCTTATAGCCGACTCCTCATCCAGAAAACCGACCTGAGCCTCGTGGACATTCAGGCTCTGGACCGCATCCAGAAACGCCTTCCCGTGGACGACGCCACCGCCCGGCGGCTCCGCAAAGCCGGGCTGATTGAGGGCCGCAAGCCAAACCTTCACATCGCCGCCGTCATCGCCGCCGCCACCGGCGTCAAAGCCCACTATATCCGCTCGCGGCGTCAAGACAATGCCTTCTACGAAAAGCTGGTGATGGACTACCTCGAACAGTTTGGCTCCGCCAGCAGGGAGGAACTCGACAAACTCCTTCTTTCCAAACTCCCCGACGGCCTTGACGCCGACCAAAAAGACAGTCTGATCCATAACCTCCTCACTCGGATGCGGCGCAAGAGCCATGTTGAAAACCAAGGCACACGCAAGGCTTCCAAGTGGGTGCTTGCACAAAAGGCTTGCACAAAAAAAAGGAACTGAAAACAAAAGGAATATCTTGTAACTTCTTGCCAATCCCTTTTGTGCAGTCCGTCACGAGCGGCCATTGCACAAAAGGTTTATCAAAGAAAAACGAAACCGCACGAACCGCCCCCCACCCGACGGGCAGTTCAACCTCGCAACACTCAATTGATTATAGTCGGATTAAATCTTTAATTTAAAGCGACTTAGACCGAATATTGCCACTGCGGAGAAGTTAGGAGTTAGGAGTTAGGAGTCAGGAGTTGGTATGAGGAAACCGGCGCAGTCCTTTATGGACCTGATCGTCTGGAAAAAGGCCCATGTCTTTGTGCTCCAAATTTATGCCGCGACGCGGGGATTTCCGAAGGAGGAACTCTATGGGTTGACCTCGCAGTTTCGCCGTGCGGCTGTCTCCATTCCGGCAAACATTGCGGAGGGTTTTCGCAAGCAATCTGTTCCAGACAAAGCACGGTTCTTGAACATCTCCGAAGGTTCGCTTGAGGAGTGCCGCTATTACCTGATCTTGGCCCACGATCTCGGTTACCTGGATAAAACCGTATTATGGGAGCAGAGCGAAGAAGTTGGCCGACTTCTCAACGGCTACCGCACCGCCATTCTCAATTCTAACTTCTAATTTCTAACTCCTAACTCCTAAATATTCAAGGACCTGAACCATGCAAAAACTTACCACCGAAGATACCCAAACCAAATCTCCCGACATCGTTGCGGGTAACATCGAGCAGCTCAAGTCTTTGTTCCCCGAAGCCTTCACCGAGGGGAAGGTAGATTTCGAGGTGCTCAAGCAGCTCCTCGGCGGTGCGGTGGATGAACGAGAGGAGAAATATGGCCTGAACTGGCACGGCAAGCGCCGCGCCCGGCAGCTTGCCCTCACGCCCTCTACGGGAACCCTGCGCCCCTGCCCGGAGGAGAGCATCGATTGGGATACCACGCAAAACCTCATGATCGAGGGCGACAACCTCGAAGTCCTCAAGCTCCTCCAAAAATCCTACGCTGGGAAGGTCAAGCTCATCTACATCGACCCCCCCTACAATACGGGTAAGGACTTCGTCTATCCCGACAACTTCCAGGACAACATCAGGAACTACCTCGAACTCACCGGTCAGGTAGATGGTAATGGGCGTAACCGGTCGTGCTCGGTGGGTTTTCAGGCTACCAAAGGCAATGGCCATTCAACGATACCGATCGCCTCAGCGTGAGGATA
>Ga0137796_10000411_pt1 | contig 27087 bp, 21 predicted proteins | sample OV2TP3_FD_97704 | JGI IMG/M metagenome (GOLD analysis project Ga0137796, IMG submission 97704) | reverse complement strand
GGGCGGCGCCGGGCGGCACCCGCTTCTCCGGGACGCAGTCGGGTGCCCAGGCATTGCAGCGCTTCCGCCAGCGCCTGCTCGAGGAGGTGAACCCCGACGAGGCCCAGCGCCAGAAGATCGATGCCGTGCTCGAGGGCGCGCGACCCCGCTTCGCCCAGCTGCGGGAGGTGCGCGACGAAGCCGAGCGCCGCCGCCAGGGCGAGCGGGTGCGCGCCGAGGTGCGCGCCGGCATCCTGGCGGTGCTGCAGCCGGAGCAGCAGGCGGCCTACGAGCGGCTGCTCGCCGAGCTCGGCGGGCGGCGCGCGGCGAGCGCCACCGGGCGCCTCTGGCTGCTCGAGGGCGGACGGCCCAAGCCGCTGGAAGTGCGGCTCGGCCTGTCCGACGCCTCGAGCACCGAGCTCCTGGGCGCGACCCTGAAGGAAGGCGACGAGGTGATCGTGGGGCTCGCGGGCCCGGCGCAGGCCGCGGGCTCCGCCGTGCCGCCCCGCTTCCGCCTGTTCTGATGCCCGGCCCGCTCATCCGCTGCCGCGACCTCGCCCGCGACTACCGGCTGGGCGAGAACGTGGTGCATGCGCTCGCCGGCGTGAGCCTGGACATCGAACGCGGCGAGTTCGTCGCCATCATGGGTCCCTCGGGGTCGGGCAAGTCCACCTTCATGAACCTGGTGGGGTGCCTCGACCGGCCCACGCGCGGCGAGTACCTGCTGGAGGGCCGCGGCGTCGCGGCGCTCGACGCCGACGCGCTTGCCGCCGTGCGCAACCGCCACGTCGGCTTCGTGTTCCAGAGCTTCAACCTGCTCAGCCGCACCAGCGCCCTCGAGAACGTCGAGCTGCCGCTCATCTACGGCGGGGTGGCGCGCGAGGAGCGGCGGCGCCGCGCGCTCGAGATGCTCGGGCGCGTCGGAATCGGGGACCGCGCCGACCACCAGCCCTCGCAGCTCTCGGGCGGCCAGCAGCAGCGCGTCGCCATCGCCCGCGCCCTGGTCACCGGGCCGCTGCTGATCCTCGCCGACGAGCCGACCGGCGCGCTCGACTCGCACACCAGCCTGGAGATCATGGCGGTGTTCCAGGCGCTCAACCGCCAGGGCATGACCGTGGTGGTGGTGACGCACGAGCCCGACGTGGCGCGCTTCGCGCGCCGCGTGCTGCGCTTCCGCGACGGCCGCGTCGTGGAGGACGTGCCCAACGCTCCGGCGGACGCCGCCCGGCTGCTCGCCGCCGCCGGCCAGCCCGCATGAACCTCGGCGCGCTGCTGCGGGTCGCGCTGCGCTCGCTGGCGGTGAACAAGCTGCGCAGCGCGCTCACCATGCTCGGCATCATCATCGGCGTGGCCGCGGTGATCGTCATGATCGCCGTGGGGGCGGGCGCGCAGGCGCGCGTCGAGGAGCAGATCAAGGCGCTGGGCTCGAACCTGCTGCTGATCCTCTCGGGCGCGCGCACGCAGGCGGGCGTGCGCCTCGGCCTGGGCTCGAGCTACACGCTCTCGGAGGAGGACGCGAACGCCATCAACCGCGAGATCCCGGAGGCGCGCGCGGCGCCCGCGGTGCGCGGCGGCGCGCAGGTAATCTGGGGCAACGCCAACTGGTCGACGCAGATCTACGGCACCACGCCGGACTACCTCGAGGTGCGCCAGTGGGCGCTCGCCGCGGGCCGGGCCTTCGAGCCCGCGGAGATGGCGGGCGCCGGCAAGGTGTGCATCGTGGGGCAGACGGTGGTGAAGCAGCTCTTCGGCGGCACCGACCCGGTCGACCAGGTGATCCGCATCAAGCGCGTGCCCTTCACCGTGATCGGCGTGCTCGAAACGAAGGGCCAGAGCATGATGGGCACCGACCAGGACGACATCATCCTGGTGCCGCTCGCCACCGCGCGCAACCGGGTGCTGGGCTCCGCCACCCTCGCCAAGCAGCGCGCGGTGACCACCATCTGGGTCAAGGTCGCGGAGGGCTACGACACCAGGGCCGCCGAGGAGCAGGTGCGCGCGCTCCTGCGCCAGCGCCACCGGCTGCAGCCCGGCGCCGACGACGATTTCTCGCTGCGCAACCTCGCCGAGATCATGGCGGCACAGGAGGCCTCCAGCCGGGTGCTCGCGCTGCTGCTCGCGGCGGTGGCCTCGGTGTCGCTGCTGGTGGGCGGCATCGGCATCATGAACATCATGCTGGTCTCGGTCACCGAGCGCACGCGCGAGATCGGCCTGCGCATGGCGATCGGCGCGCGCACGCGCGACATCCTCGGCCAGTTCCTGGTCGAGGCGGTGACGCTGTCGCTGATCGGGGGCCTGGCCGGCATCCTCATCGGGCTCGCCGGCGCCTGGGCGATCGCCGCGGTCGCGGGCTGGCGCGTGCTGCTCTCGCCCGAGTCGGTGATGCTCGCCGCCGCCTTCGCCTTCGCGGTGGGCGTCTTCTTCGGCTTCTACCCGGCGCGCAAGGCCGCGCGCCTCAACCCGGTGGAGGCGCTGCGCTTCGAGTGAGCCGGCGGCGCAGGCTCTCGAGGTTGGCGCGCGACTGCGCGAGCCCCGGGTCGGCGCGCAGCGCATCCTCGTAGCACCGCGCCGCCTGGCGCAGGGCCCCGTGCTGCTCCAGCAGGCAACCGAGGTTGTTGGCTGCCTTGGCGAGGCCCGGGTCGAGCTCGAGCGCCCTGCGGTAGGCGTCCATCGCCTCTACGAACCTGACCAGCTCCTGCAGCGTGCAGCCGAGCATGTAGTGGAACCTCGCCACCGCGCCGTTGGCGGCGATGGCGGCGGCGAGCGCGTGCAGCGCCAGGTCGCGCTGCTGCGACTCGTGGGCCACGTCCCAGAGGAGGGTCAGCGCCTCCTCGTGATCGGGACGGCCGCCGAGGATTTCCCGGCACGCGGCGATCGCCTCCTGCGGCCTGCCCTCGGCCCGGTGCTCGCGGGCGCTCGCCAGCAGCTGCGCCGTGCGCTCCTGCCCGAGCGGCGCGCGCCGCGCGCTCTCGCGCAGCTTCGCCTGCCACAGGTCGAGGTAGCACTGCTCCAGCCCCTGCACGAACCCCCGTTCGTCCATCAGCGGCGAGCGGCGCATGCGGGTGCGCATTCCCTGGCGCAGGGCGGCCAGCCGCGCAACGTCGCCGGCGAGCGCCACGGCGGTGCGCACGTACCCGTCCGCGTCGCGCGCGACCAGCTCGCCCAGGCCGACCGCGCCGAGCAGGCTCGCGCCGACGCGCGCGGCGTGCCGGCTCCCGGCAAGCGTGACCACCGGCACGCCCATCCAGAGCGCCTCGCAGGTGGTCGTGGTGCCGTTGTAGGGGAAGCTGTCGAGCGCGACGTCGACCTCCTGGTAGGCGGCCAAGTGCCGCTCCACCGCCGGCTCCCAGCCGCGCAGCACGAGCCGCGCCGGCTCGATGCCGGCGCCCTCGAAGCGGCTGCGCACGGCACGCGCCACGGAGGCGAACGCGAGCGGCCTCGCCTTGAGGAGGAGCCGCGAGCCAGGCAGCGCCGCGAGGATTCTCGCCGCCGCGTCGAAGAACGGGTCGGAGAGCTTCTGGAAGTTGCTGAAGCAGCCGAAGGTCGGGCTCCCCGCGCGCTGCGCGGGCGGCGGCGTGAGCGCATGGATCTCCGGGCCGGGCCGGTAGCACAGGAACGGCCCCGGCAGGCGCGCGAGCCGCTCCGTGTGCCAGCGCTCGGACTCGCCAGGCGGATCGGCGATCGCGTCGCTGATGCGGTAGTCGATCGCGGCGAGCCCCGTGGTATTCGGGTACCCGAGGTAGGTGAGCTGCAGCGGCGCGGGCCGCAGCGCGAACACCCGCAGCCGCCGCCAGGCCATGTGTCCGGCGAGGTCGACGAGCAGGTCGATGCGGTCGGCGCGGATGCGCCGCGCGAGGTCGGCGTCGGACTGCCCGCCGCACTCGGCCCACCGGTCGGCGAGCATGCGCAGGCCCGCAGTGACCGAATCCGCCTCGGGGTGGGTGAAATAGCAGAACACCTCGAAGCGCTTGCGGTCGTGCCGGGCGAGGATCGGCAGCATGAAGCTCGACACGACGTGCGAGCGGAAATCGGGCGAGACGTAGCCGACGCGCAGGCGCCGGGGCCAGGACGGGTCCGGGGCCGGCGGCACGGCCGGCTCGGCGTGGCGCTCGCCGAAGCGGCGGTGCTCCTCGAAGATCTCCTGCGGCTGGCAGTCCGCGCTGTAGTTCAGCGTCAACGCGAGGCTGCTCTGCGTGTCGGCGTGAAGCGGCCTGAGCTCTGCCGCGCGCCGGTACGAGGCGATGGCCTCGCGGATGCGGCCAAGCTGGCGCTGGACGTGCGCCAGACTGTAGTGCGCGTGCGGCAGCTCGGGCCCGCGCTCGCGCAGCCGCTCGAGCTCGGCCTGGGCCGCCTCGTAGTCCTCGAGATCGATGAGCGCGCAGGCGAGCTGGTAGCGCAGCGCCGGGTTTCCGGGATCGCGCTCGAGCGCCGCGCGATACGCGGCGGCGGCCTTGCGTCGCTTGGCGCTGCGTCCTGTCCGGTTCATCGACCCGCCGATTGTGCCATGGTCGCTGTGCTAGGCTTTCCCGCATGAGCCCGGCGCTGCGCTGGCTGGGCCGGCTGCTGCCGGCCGTGCAAGAGGACGCCACGCGCATCGCCGAGCGGATGCGCGAAGCCTACCGCCTGCACCAGGCGGGCGAGCTCGACGCGGCGGCGCAGGGCTACGAGCGCATCCTGCGGCTGCGGCCGCAGGATGCCGACGCGCTTTTCCTCCTCGGCGAGATCGAGCACCGGCGCGGGCGGCTCGAGCGCGCGATCGGGCTGCTCGAGCAGGCCGTGGAGGCGAACCCCACGCTGCCCGCATTTCAGCGCGAGCTGGGCGCGGCGCTGCAGGCTGCGGGCCGCCTGCCGCAGGCTGCCGAGCGCTACGCCAGGGCGCTGGAGCTCGAGCCGGGCGACCTTGCCTCGCACGTCGACCTCGCCGCCGTGCTGGTGTCCCTCGGCAGGCACGAGGCGGCGCAGACGCATTGCCGGCGCGCGCTCGTGCTCGATCCGCGCGCGGTCGCCGCGCACGTCAACCTGGGCTCGGCGCTGGAGGGCCTCGGCCAGCCTGCCGAGGCCGAGGCGTGCTACCTGAAGGCGCTCGAGATCGAGCCGGGCTGCGCCCAGGCCCACTGCAACCTCGGCACGGCGCGCCTCAAGCTCGGGCGCGTCGGCGAGGCGCGCGCCAGCCTCGAGCGGGCCATCGCGCTCGACGCGGACCTGTACGAGGCGCACCTCAACCTCGGCAGCGTGCTGCTCGAGGAAAAGCAGCTCGGCGCGGCGCGCGAGGCCTTCGGCGCCGCGCTCGCCCTCAAGCCCGGCGCGGCGATCGCGCTGTGCAACCTCGGCTACGTGCTCGAGCGCGAGAGCGACTTCGAGGGGGCGATGCGCTGCTACGAGGAGGCGCTCGCCGCCGATCCGAACTGGGTCCAGGCGCACGTCCACCGGGGCGGCCTGCTGCTCGCGACCGAGCAGTTCGAGGAGGGCTGGCGCGAGCTCGAGTGGCGGCTGCGCCTGCCCGGGAACCAGCGGCTGCACCAGCGCTTCGCGATCCCGCGCTGGGACGGGACATCGCTCGCCGCGCGCAGCATCCTCGTGTACGGCGAGCAGGGCCTGGGCGACGAGATCATGTACGCGTCCTGCCTGCCGGAGCTGGTCGCGCAGGCGCGGCACTGCGTGCTGGACTGCGACCGGCGGCTCGAGGGCCTCTTTCGGCGCTCGTTCCCGGGCGTCACGGTGCACGGCGGCACGCAGTCGGACCCCGCGGACTGGCTCGCCGCGGCGGGATGGGTGGACTGCAAGATCCCCTCGCCCAGCCTGCCGCTTTACCTGCGCCGCTCGGCAGCCGACTTCCCGCGCCACGCCGGTTACCTGCGCGCCGATGCCGGCCGGGTCGCGCACTGGCGGGAGCGGCTCGCAGCGCTGGGGCCGGGCCTGAAGGTAGGCCTGTCGTGGCGCGGCGGCCTGCGCAAGACGGCGCGCGTCTGGCGCTCGCTCGAGCTCGAGCAGCTGCTGCCGGTGCTGCGCGCGCGAGGCTCGCATTTCGTCTGCCTGCAATACGGCGAGTGCAGCGAGGAGCTCGCGCGGCTCGAGCGCTCGCACGGGACCCGCATCCATCACTGGCCGGAGGCGATCGAGGACTACGAGGAGACCGCCGCGCTGGTGTGCGCGCTCGATCTCACGCTGAGCGTCTGCACGGCGCTGGTGCACCTCGCGGGCGCGCTCGGCCGGCCGGTGTGGGTGATGGCGCCGCTGCGGCCGGAGGCGCGCTACGGCCTGCGCGGCGAATCCATGCGCTGGTATCCTTCGGCGAGGATGTTCCGCCAGGCCGCGCTCGACCACTGGACGGGCGTCATCGACAGGGTGGCCCGCGAGCTGGCGCGGGCCGCGGAGCTCAGGTGAACCTCGAAGACTACGAGAAGCTCGACCCGCGCTGCATCGTGAAGCAGGGCGGCGTAGAGGTCGTCTACGCCACGCCGACCACCGCCGCCAGATGGCGCGTCGACACGCTGTTCGAGAAGGAGCCGGTGACGATCGACTGGATCGCCCGCATCAGGCCCGGCGAGGTGCTCGCCGACGTCGGCGCCAACGTCGGCATGTACACGATCTGGGCGGCCCGCACGGCGGGCGCGCAGGTCTATGCCTTCGAGCCCGAGTCCCTCAACTACGCGCTGCTCAACCGCAACATCCTGTACAACAAGGTCGCCGACCGCGTGCACGCCTACTGCCTCGCGCTTTCGGACCACCAGGGGCTGGGCGAGCTGCACCTGTCGCGCTTCGTCGCGGGCGGCTCCTGCCATCAGCTCGACGAGAAGGTGGACCCTTTCCTGCGCCCCGCCGAGCCCGTCTTCACGCAGGGTTGCGTGGCGGCGACGCTCGACGGGGTCGTCGAGTCCGGCAAGGTGCCGCTGCCGCAGCACATCAAGATCGACGTCGACGGCTTCGAGCCGAACGTCGTGCGCGGCGCCGCCGCCGCGCTGCGCTCGGGCGGCGTGCGCTCGCTGCTCATCGAGGTCAACCCGGCGCTGCCCGAGCACCTCGCCATGGTGAGGCAGCTCAACGCGATGGGCTTTCGCCACGATCCCGAGCAGGTCCGGCGCGCGACGCGCGCCGGCGGCCCTTTCGCAGGATGCGCCGAGTATGTCTTCGCACGCTGAGCAGCACACGCTCTACCAGATCGCCAACGCGCCGCTGCGCGAGTACCCGTTCCCGCATCTCGTGGTCTCCGGGGTGTTCGATCCGCCGTACTACGACAGACTGATCGAGAACCTGCTGCCTGCCGAGCTCATGAAGCCGATCCGCTCGGCGCGCCCCGTCGCCGGAAAGTACTCGGACGCGCGCTACGTGTTCGCCCTGGAGCCTGAGGCGCTGGCCGCGCTGCCCCGGCCGTACTCCGACTTCTGGCTGGAGCTCGCGGGGTGGCTGCTGGGCGGTTCGTTCCTCGAAGCGCTGCTGCACAAGTTCCAGCCGCAGCTCGACCTGCGCTTCGCAGCCGCCAAGCCGCGGATCTACCGCGAGGCCATGCTGGTGGACGACCGCAGCAGCTACTCGCTCGGGCCGCACAGCGACTCGCCGAACAAGGTGCTCACCCTGCTCTTCTATCTGCCTGCGGACGCTTCGCGCCCGCACCTCGGCACCAGCATCTACGTGCCGCGTGACCGCGATTTCCGTTGCCCGGGCGGTCCGCACTACTCGCGCGAGATCTTCGAGCGCGTCACCACCATGCCCTATCTGCCCAACACGCTGTTCGCCTTCTTCAAAACCGACAGCTCCTTCCACGGCGTGGAGCCGATCCGCGAAGCGGGCGACTACCGCCGCCACCTGCTCTTCTACGACGTGAAGTGCGATCTGAAAAGCCTCGCCGCGCAGCCCGCGGCCCCGCAGGCCGCGACCGCGGCGGACAGCCGGCCCACCATCGAATTCACGTTCTAGCGCGGCGCCCCGGTTGGCCTAGAATCACGCCCATGAGCGAGACGCCGAACGCCGTCGCACCGCTGATCAGCGAGGACTACCGGCGCCTGCAGCGCTCGCTGCACGAGAACCCCGACTACGGGATGGCCTCGGTGCAATACGCGCCGCTGGTGGCCGACGTGGTGCGCAAGTACAAGGTGCGCGAGCTGCTCGACTACGGCGCCGGCAAGGGCAGGCTCGGCGAGGAGCTCGAGTGGCTGGTCTCGTGGCCGATCGAGGTGCGGCACTACGATCCGGCGGTGCCGCAATGGGCGGGGCGCCCCGCGCCCTGCGGCTGCGTCGCCTGCGTCGACGTGCTCGAGCACATCGAGCCCGAGCTGCTGCCCAACGTGCTCGATGACCTCGGGCGCGTCACCGCCGGGATCGGCATCTTCACGGTGCACACCGGGCCCGCCGTGAAGGTGCTCGCCGATGGCCGCAACGCGCACCTCATCCAGCAGCCGCCACGCTGGTGGCTGCCGCAGATCCTGGAGCGCTTCGAGCTGCTGAAGTTCTCGCGCATGGCGAACGGCTTCCTAGTCCTGGTCCGCGCCCAGGGGAACTGAGGGCGCGCGCGCTTTCAGCCGGGCGGCGCGCCAACGAGGCGCGCGAGGTTGGCGGCCACGGCGTCGATCACCGGCTGCCATTGCCCGAACGCGGGCTGGCGGAAGATCCGCACCGAGGGGTACCAGGGCATCGTCTCCCCCCTGTAGCCGTAGCGCCACTCGGGGCTGTGCGGTGCCATCACCCACACCGGGCGGCCGAGCGCCCCGCCGAGGTGCACCAGGGACGTGCAGACGGCAACCACGTGATCGAGAGCGCAAGCGAGCGCCGCGGTCTCGCCGTAGTCGTCGATCGCCTCCTGCCAGTGCTCGATGTGCACCGCGTGGCGCTCGCCGAGCGCGGCGAGCTCGGCCTCGGCTTCGTCGGTGTACTGCAGGCTGACGAAGCGCACGCCGGGCACGCGCAGGACGGGGAGCAGCTGCTCGAGCGCAATCGAGCGCAGCTCGCGCCGCGTCACGCGCAGCCCCCCGGTCCAGGACAGGCCGACCTTGAGTCCCGGCCCCAGCGCCGCGAGCCGCGCACGCCAGTGCGCCACGCGCGCGGGATCGGCCGCGAGGTAGCCGGAGTGGCGCGGAAAGTCCGCGAGGCTCCTGCGGCGCAGCCGCGGCAGGCTGCCGGCGTCGACCTCGAGCTCGATGCCGAGCCCGCGCAACGCGTGTGGAATGCTGCGGTCGGGAATCGAGCCGAAGACCGTGGCGGAGGGAAAGGAGCGCGCGAAGAGCGCGCGCAGCCTTGGATCGCACTCGAGCACGCAGTGGCGCGCAGCGGCGATCAGCTCCGGCAGGATCGAGGCGAACATGATCTCGTCACCCAGGCCCTGCTCGCGCCGGATCAGCAGCGTGCGCCCGGCGAGCGGCGCTCCGTCCCAGCGCTCGAGGCCGCTCGGGCCGAGCTTGAAGTAGCCGCCGCTGATCTGGCGCAACTCGTAGCCGTCCCACCCGGCGCCGAAATCCCCCGCGAGCAGGCTGGCGAGCGCGCGATGGAAGCGCGGGCGGGGCGCGCGCGGGGCGATGCCCAGCGCGCGATCGAAGTCGGCGAACGCCTCGTCGATCCGGCCCAGCACCTGCAGCGCGCAGGCGCGCATGTCGCAGAGCTCGGCATCCTCCGGGCGCAGCGTCGCGGCGGCGTCGTAGCACTCGAGCGCGCGCTGCGGGTCGTTCAGCTTGAAGTGCGCGAAGCCGAGCATCAGGCGGGCCTCGTACGAGCCCGGGTCGCGCTCGACGGCGCGCCTCGCCACGGCGAGCGCCCGGTCGCACAGATCCTTCTCGACGAGCAGCGTGACGAGCTGCCGCAGGGGGCCCGCCATGCCGGGAGCCGCCGCGTGCGCGCGACGCAGCTGGGCCATGGCCTCGTCCGGTGCGCCCGCCTCGCGCAGCGCAAGGCCGAGATTGAAGCGCGCCACCGCCGAGCGCGCATCGATGCCGAGCGCGCGCCGGTAGCACTCTATGGCGCGCCCCGGGTCGCCGCGCGCCAGGTGCACGTTGCCGAGCTCGTTCCAGCCGTCGTGGCTCGCCGGGTCGAGCGCGATCGCCCGCTCCAGGCTGCGCAGCGCCCCCGCGTGGTCGGCGCGCTTCTGGCGCGCGATCGCGAGGTCGACCAGCGAGCTCGCGCGGCGCCCGCGCCATTGCCGCAGCGGGACGGCGAGTACGCTGCGCAGGAGGCTGGCGAGCATGCGGCCGGGGTCTGTTGAGCGGGTCCGGCATCGGCGGTTGACCGTGCCGGCAAGGCACACCATAATCCAGCGCCTCGCAATTGTGAACCGGCGTGACGCTGTGCGTGACGTGCGTCACGCCGTCTCCGGCCCTCATGGGACTGTTCGGTTCGGTTTCAGGCAAGCAGATCGACGAGTTCGCCAAGGCGCTGGCGCGCGAGATCGCCTCGCGCTGCCCCCCGGCGCCCGGCGAAGGCGGCGGCCGGCCCGACGTTCCGCCCAGACGCCTCACCACCGCGATCGACGAGGTCTGCGCAAAGGCGCTCGGCTTCAAGAACCTGCACCGGCTCGGCATCTACCGCAAGGCCCGCCTCGGCAACACGTTCCGCTGGGAGCTGACCGACCTCGGCTACGACAAGCGCTTCGCCGAGGAGCTCACCCAGCGCCTGGTCGTCCACATCGCGCGCAAGGCCTGAGGCGGAGCCCCCGGCCCTGCGGCTGAACCGCGGATCGAGCGCGCGCGCCGCAGGCAGCGTCGCGCGCCCGCGGTCCGCCGACGGAAAGCCCCGATGATCACGCAGCGCAACGCGCTCTACCTCCTGTTCACGCTCTCCGGGTTCTCGGGGCTCATCTACGAGTCGATCTGGAGTCACTACCTGAAGCTGTTCCTCGGGCATGCCGCCTATGCGCAGACGGTGGTGCTCGCCACGTTCATGGGCGGCATGGCGCTGGGCTCGTGGGTGAGCAGCCGCTGGTCGGCGCGCTGGCCCAACCTGCTGCTCGGCTACGCGCTCGCGGAAGGGGCGATCGGCCTGTGCGGCATCGTGTTCCACCAGGCGTTCGTCGCCCTGACCGAATTCAGCTACGACGCCGTGATCCCGGCGCTCGGCTCCGCCGGCGCCGCGACGCTGTTCAAGTGGTCGGTCTCGGCGCTGCTCATCCTGCCCCAGTCGGTGCTGCTCGGCATGACGTTTCCCCTGGTGGCGGCGGGCATGATCCGGCTCTTCCCGGAGCGCAGCGGCGGCACCCTCGCGATGCTCTACTTCACCAACAGCCTGGGCGCTTCAGTCGGGGTGCTGGCAAGCGGCTTCTTCCTGATCGAGCGCGTCGGCCTGCCGGGCACGATCCTCAGCGCCGGCCTGATCAACATCGCGCTCGCCCTCGTCGTCTGGCTGCTCGCGGGGAAGCGGCCCGCGCCTGCGGCGCCCGCGGCGGCGCGCGGCGCCGGCGCCTCTGCCGACCGGGGGGCGGGGCTGTACCTCGCCGTCGCGCTGCTCACCGGGGCGGCCTCCTTCATCTACGAGATCGGCTGGCTGCGGATGCTCGCCATGGTGCTGGGCTCCTCCTCGCACGCCTTCGAGCTGATGCTGAGCGCGTTCATCCTCGGGCTCGCGCTGGGCGGGCTGTGGATCCGCGGGCGCATCGACGCCATCGCCCGGCCGGAGCGCTTTCTCGGCATCGTCCAGGTGGTGATGGGACTGCTCGCGCTCGCCACGCTGCCGCTTTACGACCAGACCTTCCACGTCATGACATGGCTGCTGCAGGTGCTGACCCGCACCGACGCCGGCTACACCCTGTTCAACGTCGCGAGCCATCTCATCTCGCTCGGCGTGATGCTGCCCGCGGCGTTCTGCGCCGGGACCACGCTGCCGCTGATCACGCACTGCCTGCTGCGCAGCGGCTCGGGCGAGCGCGCCATCGGCGCGGTGTACGCGGCCAACACCGTCGGCGCGATCCTCGGCGTGGTAGCCGCGGTCCACGTCGGCATGCCCGGGCTCGGGCTCAAGGGCCTGATGTCCTTCGGCGCGGCGCTGGACGTGGCGCTCGGCCTGCTGCTCCTGTGGCGGCTCGCCGGCCCGCGCTGGGAGCCGGCGCTCGCGAGCGCGATCGGCGTGGGCGCGATCGGCGCCACCCTCGCGCTGGTGCAGCTCGATCCGTACAAGATGGCTTCCGGCGTCTACCGCACCGGCACGCTGTTCGAGCCGGGCTCGGCGCGCATCGAATACCACGGCGACGGCAAGACCTCGTCGGTGAGCCTGGTGCGGGTGGGGGACAGGTTGAGCCTGCACACCAACGGCAAGCCGGACGCCTCGCTCAATGTCTCCGGTAAAGGGCCGCCGCGACCCGACGAGCTGGCGCAGATCCTGAGCGCCGTGCTGCCGCTCGCGGCGCACCCGCGGCCGCGCACCGCGGCCAACATCGGCTTCGGCTCGGGCGCGACCAGCCACGTGCTGCTCTCCAGCAGCGCGCTGCGCGAGGTCGACTCCATCGAGATCGAGCCGTTCGTGGTCCGGGCCGCGCGCGGCTTCATGCCGCGCAACGCGCTCGCCTACACCGATCCGCGCAGCCGCATCTACTACGAGGACGCGAAGACCTTCTTCTCGATCTTCGACAAGCGCTACGACATCATCGTCTCGGAGCCGTCCAACCCCTGGGTGAGCGGCACCGCGAGCCTGTTCACCGAGGAGTTCTACGCCCGCGTGCGGCGCCACCTCAACGCGGGCGGGGTGTTCGCGCAGTGGCTGCAGATGTACGAGATCAACCCGGGGCTCGTGGCCTCGATCCTCAAGGCGCTCGCCCGGCACTTCCCCGACTACACGGTGTACGCGGCGACCGACATCGACTTCGTCGTGCTGGCACGGCGCGAGGGGCGCGCCGAGCTCGCGCCCGAGCGCGTGCTCGCCGAGCCGCGGCTCGCGCGCGAGCTCGAGCGCGTCGCGATCCGCACGCCGGCGGACCTGGCGCTGCACCGTCTTGCCACGCGCGCCGCGCTGCAGCCCTACTTCAACAGCCTGCCCGTCCCCGCCAACTCCGATTATTTTCCGTACCTCGAGTTCCACGCGCCCAGGGCGCGCTTCGTCAAGGAGTGGGTAGGCCTGGCGCTCGACCATGCGATCGCTCCGATACCCGCGCTGGAAATGTTGAGCGCGGCGCCCGCGGTGGAAGGGCACACCACTCCGGGGTCGCGGTCGTGGCTGCGCAAGTCGCTGCAGCGCCAGGTTGCCCAGTCCTTGACCGGCTACCTGCTGACGGGTCAGCCCGCGGAGATCGGCGGCGCCACCGAGGATCTGAGGGCCCAGGCCCGGCTTGCACGGCTCCTGCTGCTGGAGTGCGCGCGGCCCGAGCTCCTCGCGCAGGCGCACGAGACTGCGTTCGTCCTCGCGAAAGTCGTCATCCCGGTGCTCGGCCCGGGCGAGCTGCGTCCGCTGTGGAGGCGCGTCCTGGAGGCGCCGTGCGCCGGGCGGCACTCCGAGGGGGCGCGGGCCTGGATCGAGCTCTACGCCGCGCTCTCGGACCGCGACGCGCCGGCGATGGTGCGCAGGGCCGAGGCGCTGCTCGCCTCCCGAGCGGAGGGCGACGCGGAGCGGGTCGCGTATCTCCTCGCCGCCGCCGTGACCGGCAGGCTCGCCCAAGGCGACCGCGAGGGGGCGCTCCGAGCCTGGACGGATCACTCGGGAAGGCTGCCGCCGCGCCTGGGATTCCAGCTCGAGTTCCTTGCCGGCTATCTCGCCGGAAAGTGACGAGATTCGTCAGCGAGTGGCAGAGCTGGGCAGTTTCCGGCTCTGTGAAATAGTTGTTTACCATTTATAATCATAGTGTTGCATCACATGCGCCTTGGCACGCAACCTGCTTCCGTGTTCGCAGGTCGCGGCGCAGTGGCGGGTGCGGCTTCGGTCAACCAAACAGGAGAGCTTGATGAAGAGCCTACAGAAGGGTTTCACGCTGATCGAGCTGATGATCGTGGTCGCGATCATCGGCATCCTGGCTGCGGTCGCCATCCCGGCGTATCAGGACTACATCGCCCGCGCGCAGGTCTCCGAGGCGGTGAGCCTGACGGCCTCGGGCAAGACGCCCATGGCCGAGTACTACAACGACAAGGGCCTGTGGCCGGCGACGGCGTCGGACGTGATGGGGACCGTTTCGGGCAAGTACGTCAGCTCGATCACCATCTCTACGGGCGCGAGCCTCACCACGTCGACCCTCGAGCTGACCGCGAAGATGAAGGGCTCGGGCGTCAACTCGGCGCTGATCGACAAGACGCTGATCCTGAGCACCGCGGACGGCGGCAAGAGCTGGACCTGCACCGGCGGCGACATCGACAGCAAGCACCGGCCGGCGGCCTGCCGCTAGCACTGGGCTGACGGTGAAGGGAAAGGGGCCCGCGCGGTATTGGCGGGCCTTTTTCATTTTTCCCGTGCCGGAGCGCCGCGTGCTGAGAATTCACAGGGGGTTCACGCTGATCGAGCTGATGATCGTGGTCGCGATCATCGGCATCCTCGCGGCCGTGGCAATCCCGGCCTACCAGGACTACATCGCCCGCGCGCAGGTATCAGAAGCGATAAACCTGACGGCCGCGGCAAAGACACCGCTGACGGAGTATTACAACAACCAGGGGCTCTGGCCAGGGTCGGCCTCGGACGCGCTGGGCGCGACCTCCGGAAAGTACGTCAGCTCGATCACCATCTCGGCGGGCGCGAGCCTCACCGCGTCGACCCTCGAGCTGACCACGAAGATGAAGGGCAGCGGCGTCAACGCCGCGCTCATCGACAAAACGCTGGTCTGGGGGACTTCGGACGCCGGCAAGAGCTGGACCTGCACCGGCGGCACGATCGACACCAAGCATCGCCCGGCGGCCTGCCGCTAGCGCCGGCCGGCGCCGGCGGGTCAGGGGACGTAGCCCGGGATCTTCGCCTCGTCGACCTCGTCGATCTGCTCCTTGTCGAGGAACGTCTCGGCGTAGCGGCGGTAGACCCTGCGGCGCACGAACACGTCGAACAGGTCCGGGTCGATGTGGCCGTTCAGCCTGAACCGGCCCAGGATCTCGAGCGACTCCGAGAGCGTCTTGCCCTTCTTGTAGGGCCGGTCGCGCGCGGTGAGCGCCTCGAAGATGTCGGCGATCCCCATGACCCGCGCCTGCACCGACATCTGCTCGCGCGTCAGGCCCTTCGGGTAGCCCTTGCCGTCCATGCGCTCGTGGTGGCCGCCCGCGTACTCGGGGACGTTGCGCAGGTGCTTGGGCCAGGGCAGCGCCTCCAGCATCTTGATGGTCGCCACGATGTGATGGTTGATCACCTGGCGCTCCTCCTGCGTCAGGGTCCCGGCGCGGATGGTCAGGTTCTTCAGCTCGTCCTCGCTGAGGAAGTTCGCCTCGTGGCCCGAGACGTCGGTCCAGCGGTAGCGCGCGATCGCGCGCACGCGCTCCAGGTCGGCTTCGCGCATCGCCTCGCCGCCGATGTTGCAGGCGCGCAGGAACGCGCGGTCGTCGTCGAAGCGCCGCAGCCGCTCGCGGTAGCGCGCGTCGGCGGCGGCGAGCTCGTGCGGGCGCGCGCCGCGCGCAGCGAGCAGCGCCTTCTCCTTGAGCAGCTCGATCTCGGCGTCGCGCTTCAGGATCTCGAAACGCGTATCGAGGAGGTGGATGCGATCGAACAGCGTCTCGAGCTTGGTGGCCTTGTCGACCACGTGCACCGGGGTCGTCACCTTGCCGCAGTCGTGCAATAGCCCGGCGATCTTCAGCTCGTAGCGGTCCTTGTCGCTCATGGTGAACGCGGCGAGCGGCCCGGCGCCGGTCTCGTTCACGGCCTCGGCGAGCATCATGGTGAGCTGCGGCACCCGCTGGCAATGCCCGCCGGTGTAGGGCGATTTCTCGTCGATCGCCATGTTGATCAGGCTGATGAACGACTCGAACAGCTCCTCGAGCTGGTTGATCAGCATGCGGTTGGTGAGCGCGATCGCGGCCTGCGAGGCGAGCGACTCCGCGAGGCGCTGGTCGGAAGCCGAGAACGGCACGATCTCGCCGGTGTGCGGGTCGGCCGCGTTGAGCAGCTGCAGCACGCCGATGATCTCGTGCTCGTGATTCTTCATCGGCACGGTGAGAAAGGACTTCGAGCGGTAGCCGGTCTTCTTGTCGAAGTTGCGCGTGCCGGAGAAGTCGAACCCCTCCGCGGTGTAGGCGTCGGGGATGTTGACCGTCTTGCCGGTGAGCGCGACGTAGGCCGCGACCATGCCGTGGTTCGGCTTGCCGTCCTTGCCGACGAGGTGAATCGGGTAGAACGGCACCGGGCTTCCCGTGGTGCCGCCGAGGTAGTACTTGAGCGAGGTGGTGCGCACGATCTCGAATCGCAGCGTGCCCTCCTCGGTGAGCCGGTACAGCGTCCCGCCGTCGGCGCGCGTGATGGTCTTGGCCGCGACCAGGATGGACTCGAGCAGGCGGTTGATGTCGCGCTCGGCCGAGAGCGAGGCGCCGATCGCGTTCAGCTCCTCGAGCCGCTGCACCAGGTCCTGCGCCGGCGCCGGGGCGTCGGCGGCGAGGGTCAGCTTCTGGGTATCGTCGGCGGTCGCGCGGCTCATGGGCGCGGGGACTCGCGGCCGGGTGCCCCGGGGGGCGTCACTTGATGCAAACCGAGCGCACTTCCTTGATGTGGGTCATCCCCGACAGGCATTTCTCCATGCCGTCCTGCTTCAGCGTGCGCATGCCTTCCTCGAGCGCTACCGCCAGCATCTCGGCGACGCGCGACTTCTCGGCGATCAGCTTTTTCAGCGGATCGGTGGCGATCAGGAGCTCGTGCAGGCCGCAGCGGCCCTTGAAGCCGCCGCCGCCGCACTTGTCGCAGCCGACCGGCTTGTAGAACACCAGCTGGCCGTTCTGCCCGTAGGTCTTCACCCACTCCCGGTACACGTTCTCCATCGCCGTCTTGGGGTCCTTCTTGAACGTCGAGGTGTTCATCAGCTCCTCGCAGTACTCCGTGAGGAACGACTTGATCTCGGCGCCTTCGGGGGTGTAGGACTGCTTGCACGAGCACAGGCGGCGCGCGAGACGCTGGGCGAGGATCCCCAGCAGCGCGTCGGAGAAGTTGAAGGGATCCATGCCCATGTCGAGCAGGCGGATGATCGACTCCGGCGCGGAGTTCGTGTGCAGGGTCGCGAACACCAGGTGCCCCGTGAGCGAAGCCTCGATGCCGGTGCCGGTGGTCTCCTTGTCGCGCATCTCGCCGACCATGATGATGTCGGGATCGGCGCGCAGGAACGCCTTCATCACCGCCGCGAAGTCCAGGCCCGCCTTCTTGTTGACCTGCACCTGGCGCAGCCCCTTCTGCGTGATCTCGACCGGGTCCTCCGCGGTCCAGATCTTGGTGTCCGGGGTGTTGAGGTACTTGAGCACCGAGTGCAGGGTCGTGGTCTTGCCCGAGCCGGTCGGCCCGCAGACGAAGAACAGACCGTAGGGCTTGGCGACCGCCTTCTGCAGCTCATCGAGGTTGTGCGCCGTAAAGCCCATCTTCTCGAGCGGGATCGGCTCGCCGGCGGCGAGGATCCGCATGACGATGTCCTCGACGCCGCCCGCCGTGGGGATGGTCGCGACGCGCAGCTCGATGTCCAGGGGACCGAACTTCTTGAACTTGATCTTGCCGTCCTGCGGCTTGCGCTTCTCCGAGATGTCCAGGTCGCACATGATCTTGAGGCGCGCCGCGATCGCGTTGCGGTAGCTCGCCGGCACCTCGATGTAGGGCTGCAGGTTGCCGTCCTTGCGGAAGCGGATCTCGGTCTTCGCCTTGCCGGGATACGGCTCGATGTGGATGTCGGACACGCCCTGGTTGAAGGCGTCGATGATCACCTTGTTGACGAGCTTGACCAGCTCGTTGTCGGCCGCCGCCGAGACGTCGTCCGCCACCGAGCCGTCGGCCGCCGCCTCGGTGCCCTCCTCGTCGCCCAGCGTCGCGAGCATGTCCCCGATGTCGCCGGTGTCGACCGCTTCCTGCCCGTAGAACTGGTTGACCGTCTCCTTGAAATCCTTCTGGGTCGCGACCCGGTAGATGATCTTCGACTTGGGAAACACGTTCGAGGCGATGCGCGAGTTGCGGATGCGCTCGGGGTCGAGGCACAGGACCGCGAGGCCCTCCTTCGACTCGTCGATCGGGATCCACTGGTTCGCTTCGATGTACTCCCGCTTCAGGTTCTTCAGCAGGTCCATCGGCTTGACCCGGTCGGCCTTGAACGCCTCGTAGGGCACGCCGAAGAACTTCGACAGCGCGGCGCCGATCGCGGGAAGCTTCACCTGGAATTCGTCGGTCAGCACCGTCTCGATGTCGATCGCCTTCTTGCGCGCCTGGCGCGAGGCGAGCTCGAACTCGCCCGCGGAGAGCACCGCGTCCGAGATCAGGTAGTCGTACTTCGTCTTGACGAGCTGGGGCTTCTGGCGCTGCTTGAACGCGATGGCGAGCGTCTGCGCGAGCTCGTTGACGCCCTCCTCGGTGAGCGGACCGAACGGCACCCCGGCCTTGTTGTTGATGATCTGGATGACGCCGATCAGCTCGGCGGCCGCCTGGTCGACGATCGGCGCCACCAGCATCTGCTTGGTGCGGTAGCCGGTGCGCTTGTCCACCTCCTGCAGGAAGCGCAGGTTCGGGTTGAGCGCTTTCAGCTCGCCGTCGTCGTACACGTCCTTGATGTTGGCCATCTTGCGCGCCAGGGCCACGTACCCCGCGATCGAATGCTCGGCGATCGGGAGCTTGAGGTCCTTGAACGAGTTGAGCCCCGTCTTCACCTTGGAGACGATCGACTGCTTGTCCTCGCCGATCGAGTAGATCGTGAGGCGGTCGGCGTTGAACAGCTGGCAGACGTCGGCGCTCACCTCCAGCATGATCTCGTCGATGTTGCTGGTCGCGTGGATCTTGTTCGTGACCAGCTGCAGCTGCTTCTGGAACGCCAGGCGGACGTTGACGTCCGTCTGGGTCGTGGTCTGGTGACTGAGTACCGCGCTCATTCCGAACCTCCGAATCCGGTTCGAGCCCCCGGAAAGAATCTATCGTAGCCCCGGGACCGCAAACATTCAACCGCAACCCCCATGATTTACAAGCGTCTTTTCAGCCTCAGCCCCCTCGCCCGGTGGCCGAGCGCAACCCCCCCTCGAGGAGCGCCGCCCGCAGGCCCTGCTGGGCGAGCAGGAACGCGGCCGCCGAGCTGCGGCGTCCGCTCTGGCAGTAGGCGATGTACTCCTTCGAGGGGTCGAGCACGGCGAAGCTGTTGCGCACCTCGTTGAGCGGCACGTTGATGGCGCCGGGCAGGTGGTCGAAGCGGTACTCCGACGGGTAGCGCACGTCGACCCAGACCGCGCCTCGCGCAACCCTGTCCAGCCCCTCGGCGTAACTGACTCGCTGCAGCAGCGGCTCGCGCAGCAGCGCGTCGAAGTCGGCCTTGCCGAGTCGCAGCAGCTCCCCGTCGGCCTGCATGAGGACCGTGGCATTGCGCCTGCCGCCGGAGGCGAGCGCTTCCTCGCCGAACGCATCCCCGCGCGCCAGCTCGGCCACCGTCACCGTGACCCCGCCCACCGTGCGCTCCACGCGGCAGCGACCCGAGACGATCAGGTAGTAGTAGTCCCCCTCCTCGCCCTCGCGGATCACCGCCTCGCCGCCGCGCACCGGGATCCGCTCGAAGCGCCGCAGCAGCTCCTCGATGCGCGCCGCCGGCAGCTGCGCGAACACGCCGTGGCGCAGGTTCGCGAGGGAGAAGATCCCGCTCGCGAGCCGCGAGCCGGTGCGCACTGCGCGACCCATCTTGGTCTCGAGCGCCCTGCCGCCCGAGGCGATCTGGTCGAAGGTCATCAGGATGTCGAGCACGTCGTCCTCCAGCACCAGCAGGTCGACCTCCGTGATCGCCCTGGAACGGGCGATCGTCGCCGCGCGCCGGTTGAGGGCGAAGCGACCCTCGCCCTTGCCCCCGACCAGCACCTCCGTGCCGCCGCCGCGAAAAACGAGCAGCAACTCGCCGCGCAGGAGAAACACGGTCCGGCCGTCACCGAAGCGCGAGGTCAGCGGGTCGCCGCCCCGCGCGCCGTACTCGAGCGAGCCGACCTCCGCAAGCTCCCGCAGCCGGATCGGCGAAAGCGAGCCGAGCGGCTCAAGCGCCGCGAGCCGCTCGCGCGTCGCGCGCCGCGCCTCCGGACGAGCCTGGCCCGTCATGCGCTCAGAATTCGATCACCTGTCCGGCCTGCAGCATGCGCGGCCGCAGGCTGCCCGCGCCGGCCTCGATCTCCTCCATGATCAGCTCGATCTCGCCGGGCTTGAGGTGCGTCACCCAGACCTCGGCGCGGCGCTCGAACTTGGCCAGCTCCTCGGCGAGCATGGAAGGGCACAGGTGGCGCGACACCTCGGCGAGATAGCGCTCCCTGTTGGAGAAGGCGGTTTCGATGATCAGGACCTTGAGGTTGGAGATGCGGTTGACGATCGCCCACAGCGCATCGTTGGGCCCGGTGTCGCCGCTGAAGACGAGGCTGCCCTCGCCGCTGTCGAGATGGTAGCCGACCGCCGGCACGGCGTGCACCGCGGGGAGCGCCGTGATCCCCCGGCCGGAGAGGGTCACGGTGCGCCCGACCTCGATCTCCTCGTAGCGCAGAAACGGCGCTTCAGTGGTCGGTATCTCGGTGAAATCCGGCCAGATCGACCAGTTGAACAGATGATTCCTGAGGATCTCGAGCGTGGCCCCCGTGGCGTAGACGGTCAGCGGCTTGCTGCGCATTCCGCCGACCGTGTCGACGAGGAAGGGAATCGAGGTGACGTGGTCCAGATGCGAATGCGTGACGAACACATGATCGATCCGGGCAAGCTCCGCGAGCGTCAGGTCGCCCACCCCCGTGCCGGCATCGACCAGCACGTCGCTGTCGAGCAGGAACGAGGTGGTGCGCAGGTGGCGCCCGCCGATGCCGCCGGAACAGCCCAGGACGCGCAGTCTCATCTCAGGCTACTTGGTGGTGAAACGGGTGACCCCGCCCCAGCCCGGCGCCGGCGGGGCGATGCGATGGGCGGCGATCCTGCGGGCATAGGCGGCGTACAGCCCGCCGTCGCGGCCGGCGCTCGCCAGTTCCCGCAGCACCGCCTCGGCCTCGTCCCAGGCTTGCGCCCGGTAGGCCTGCAGGCACTGCTGCCAGCGCCGCGCCTCCTCCAGCAGGCCCGCCTCCACCTGCCCCTCGAAGCCGAGCGGCTCGAAGATCGCGACCGGCTCGTCCTTGCCCTTGACCTTCACCCGGTCGATCTCGCGAAACACCACGTCCCCCACTCTCTCCCTGGTCGCCTCGCCGACAAGGATACCGACACCGTACTCGCGCGTCAGGCCCTCGAGGCGCGAGCCGAGATTGACCGGGTCCCCCATCACGGTGTAGGCGCGCCGGACCTTCGAGCCCATGTCGCCGACGCGCATGACGCCGCTGTTGAGGCCGATGCCGATGCGGACCTCCGGCCAGCCCTTGGGACGCACCACCTCCGCGTTGATCCGGGCGAGCTCCCGCTGCATCGCCAGCGCGGCCCGGATGCCGTGCCGGGCGTGCTCCGGGTCGTCCACCGGCGCGCCCCAGAACGCCATGATCGCGTCGCCGATGTACTTGTCGAGCGTGCCGCCGTGGTTGCGGATGACGAGGCTCATCGAGGTCAGGTACTCGTTGATGAACGCCGCCAGCTCGCGCGGCTCGAGGGACTCGGAGATGTGCGTGAAGCCGACAATGTCGGAGAACAGCACCGTCAGGTCCTGGCTGCGGCCCTCCATGCTGTACTTCTCCGGGTCGCGCGCCATGCGGTCCACGAGCTCGGGCGGGACGTACTGTCCGAACAGCTCGGTGAACTGGCGCTTCGAGCGCGACTCCACGAAGTAGCCATAGGCCATGTTCATGGTGTAGACGAGCGCCGCCATGAGGAGCGACGCGGCGAGCGGCAGCACCATGTCGGCCTGCGTCCACACGGCGAAGTTGAAGCCCGTGGCGAGCGCGATCGCAAGCAGTGCCACCCCGGTCGCCCACAGCGCCGAGAGCATCGGGATCAGCACCGAGAGCGCAACCCCGCCGGCCACGAGCAGGACGACCTCGGCGCCGACCGTGAAGGCCGGCCTGTGCTTGAGGTTCCCATCGAGCATGCCGGCGAGGAGATTGGCGTGGATCTCGACCCCGGGGAACACGCTGTCCACCGGGGTCGAGCGCAGGTCGAACAGGCCCGGCGCGGTGCTGCCGACGAGCGCAATCCTGCCCTTGAGGAGCGCCGGATCCGCACGCCCCCGGAGCACGTCGACCAGGGAGACGTAGGGGAAGCTGTACTTGTTGCCGCGGTACGGGATCAGCGCCGCGGCCTGCTCGTCCACCGGAATGGTGAGCGGGCCGACCTTGAGCCACTCGAGCCCGGCGTATTCCCCGGGCCGCGCGCCGGAGCCGGGCGCGAATCCGGGCTCGACCCGGGGCAGCACCCCGCCGGATTGCAGGCCGATCAGCGTGCGCAGCATGGCGAGCGAAAGGGACTCGTAGTACCCGCCCTCGAACTCGAGGATCATCGGCACCCTACGCGAGACACCGTCGTCGTCGGGCAGCGGATTGAAATGGCCGGCGCTCGCCGCGTGCTGCTGGAAGATCGGCAGGTTGCCGGTATAGCCGCGCCACTGCGCGAACGCGATGTTGCGCCCCGCGAACGTGCCGCCGGGCAGCACCGGGGCCGGAATCGCGTTCACCCTCACGGCCCGCTCGTCGCTGTTGAAGTAGTAGCCGAGCACCACGGGCCTGCCCTTGAGGCTCGCCGCGAAGCGCGCATCGAAATCGAGCTGCGGGCGAAGCCGGCGGTACGCGGCCTGGAACGCGGGTACCTCCTTCAGCTCCTCCCGGGCCATCGCGTCGAGCGAGTCGACTCCGGAGCTCGCGTCGCGCTCGGCCCAGACCACGTCGAACCCGACCATGGCCACGCCATAGCGCTCGAAGAGCGACTCCATGAGGCTGGCCATCAGGTCGCGCCCCCACGGCCAGTGCCCGACCTCGCCCAGGCTGCGCTCGTCGATGTCGAGGATGACGACCCGGCCATCGACGCCGCGCGGCATCGTCAGGGTGAGGCGCGCGTCGTAGGCGATGTTGTCGAGCCGCGTGATCAGCCCGATCTCGTAGAGTCGCGCAGCGTGGCCTACAAATACCAGCGTGATCAGCAGTCCGAGGGCGATGCGGACGAAATGCTGTTTCACGCCCTTGGTCCGGCGAGCGCGGCCGCGCCGGGGCCGGCCGTTCTCAGCCCTTGAGGAAGAACTCCATCTTCACGCCGGCCAGCTCGATCAGGTCGTGATCCTTCAGCGCGTGCGGCGCGCTGCCGATCGCCTGCCCGTTGACCGTCGGGCGCTGCGCGCCCTCGACGTGGGTGATGAAGTAGCCCTGCGGCCGCCGCGTGAGCACCGCCACCTGCACGCCGGGCTTGCCGAGCGTGGTCAGCGGCTTGCTCAGCTCGAGCTCCTTGCCGGCGTTGCCCCCGGAGAGCAGCTGAATCGCGCCGAGGGGCTGGCCGGCGGGCTTGGGCGCCGCGGCGGCGACCGCGGCCGCCTTGTTGTCCCGGTCGGCAATGCCGGCGGTGGCGGCGCTGGCGGCCGCCTGCTGCACCGCGGCCGCGCGCTGCGCCTGCGCGGCCTGGGCCCCGCCGCCCGCGGCCCGCGCCTGCTCGGCGGCAGCTTTCATCGCGGAGGGCCGCAGCACCATCGTCTTCTCGAAATCGGCGGCGCTCGCCGCAGGTTGCGCCCCCGCCTCCTGGACGAATTTCAGCTTGTACTTGCCGAGCTCCACGACGTCGTTGTTTTGCAGGAAGTGCTTCTTGACCGGGTTGCCGTTGATCAGCGTGCCGTTGGTGCTGCCGAGGTCCTCGAGGAACGAGTCGTTCATGATCGTCACGATCACGGCATGCTCGCCGCTCACTGCCAGGTTGTCGATCTGGATGTCGTTGTGCGGCTTGCGCCCGATGGTGGTGCGCTCCTTGGTGAGCGGGATCTCCTTGAGCACCAGGCCATCCATGCTAAGAATCAGTTTCGCCATAGCCGACCCCTGGGGTTATTTTCTCCATCCGAAGAGCTTGCCCATCACGCCGCGCGGCGCTGGGTATTCCCGCAGGACGCGCACGAGTATAACCGATACGTTGTCCTTGCCGCCGTTGTCGTTGGCCATCTGCACCAGCTGCTGCGCCGCGAGCTTGAGGTTCCCGCCCAGCGCCTGCAGGGTCATGCCGATATCGTCGTCCTCCACCATGTCGCACAGTCCGTCGGAGCACAGCAGATAGACGTCGCCGGGTCGCGCGTCGTATTCGCGGATCTCGGGATCGACGCTGGCGTCGATGCCGAGTGCCTTGGTCACCAGATTCTTGTGCTGCGCGTGCTTGGCCTGCTCTGCCGTGATGATGCCGCTGTCGATCTGCTCCTGCAGCAGCGAGTGGTCGCGCGTCACCTGCTCGAACTTGCCGCCGCGCAGCCGGTACAGCCGCGAGTCGCCCAGATGCGCCACCAGCATCCGGTTGTCGTAGAACAGGCACACGACCAGGGTCGTGCCCATGCCGGCATACTGGGACTGGCTCTGCGCAGCCTGGTAGATCGAAGTATTCGCCTTGAGGACCTGCTCGCGCACCATGCGCACGGCGACCGGGGCCTTGCTTTCCTCGTCGACGTCGAACGGCTGCACCTTGGCGAGCAACTGCTGCAGCTCGGTGGTGATGACGGTCGTCGCCATGCCGCTCGCCACTTCGCCCGCGTTGTAGCCGCCCATGCCGTCGGCGAGGACGACCAGCCCGTTGACGGGATCGGAGGCGATCGAGTCCTCGTTGTGGGAGCGCACCATGCCCGGGTCGGTGCAGCTGGCGATCTCGAGAACCTGGGTGTAGTTCATCTGCGCCGCTCAGTGCTCGACGTCAACCTTGGCCGGCGCAGCGCCGAGCCGCGCCGGCGCGGCGCGCCCGTTGGCGCGCGCCAGCCGCTGCTTCAGGTCGCGAAACGCCGGCTCGATGCCGCTGATCTGCCGGAACACCGCGTCCGCCTTGTTGAACTGGCGCCTGCGCTCGTACTCGAGCCCGAGATGGTAGAGATTGTCGAGCAGCGCCGCCGACACGGGGGCCTGCCGGAACTCCTCCCACGCCCGGTCGAGCTGCCCCTGCCCCTGATAGGCAAGGCCCAGCAGGCGATGCATCTCCCGGGAATCGCCCGCCGCCGGGGCCGCCGCGGCGCGCGCTCCGGCGATGAACCGCTTGGCAAGCAGCACGCCGTGACCGAGCAGGAGCAGCACCGCGGGCGTCATGAGTTGCAGCCGTACCCCGCTGCCCGCGGCGAGCACGAGCTGAACCGCGATCAGCGCAAGCAGCATGCCGCCCGAAATCAGCAGCGCCGATCCGGCCCGCAAGCGGGGCAGGGCGGATGCCAGATACGCCGCCACCAGCACGAAGGCCGAGGTTTCGGTCCAGCCGGCCCATGCAGGCACAGCCGCCGCGACGCCATGCACCCCGGCGCGCGAAGCCAGCGCGATGCCCAGATCGAAGACACTCCGCTCCAGGTCCGGCAGGAGCCCGCCGGCATGCCCGAGCAGGGCGACAACCGCCGTGGCCGCAATTCCGAGGAACCAGTCTGCCTTCCAGAATGCTGACTTCCTCATCCGGCCGTTCGAACTCTCCGAGCTCGCGTGCGTTTCGGGAAGATGCGCGGCGCAAAAATTCTACGCCAGCGCTGTTCCCCGCACTCAGGATTCCTGGACCGATGTTTCCTCCCAAGAAAACAGCTTTCTGAGGCGAATTCTTGCAGTTAAATGTGAGCTACGTCAAATATTTGCGCGAGACGGGACCCGCGGCCGCGGGGGCCGCGCGCCGGACGGGGTGGGGGATTTCAGCGGCCCAGGGACTGACCGGGCTTGACGCTGCCCGCAGCGAGCAACTCGGCCGCGGCGAGCTTCTTGCCCTCGCCAAGCCTGGCCCGCAGCACCTCGATGCGCCCGCCCTGGGCGGCGACCTGGAAGGACTCGGCGGTGCACTCGAGGACCTCGCCGATCCTGCCCTTGACCGCGCCGAAGGTGCGCACCGGGTGCTTCCGGCAGTCGAAGATCTGAAGCTTGGTGCCGCCCAGGGTCGTCCATGCGCCGGGGGCGGGGTTGCTGCCGCGGATCAGGTTGTAGACCGCGTCGACGTGATTGGCCCAGTTGATCCTCGCCTCGGCCTCCCGGAACCACCCCTCGTAGGTCGCCTGCGATTCGTCCTGCGCGAGCTCGCGGTGAGCGCCGGCGACGACCCGGTCCGCCGCCTCCAGCATCGCCTGCACGCCCATCGGGAACAGGCGCTCGAAGTACACGGTTCCGAGCGTATCGTCGGGACCGATGAGCGCTTCCTTCTGCAGGATGATCGGCCCTTCGTCGAGACCGTCGGTAGGGCGAAAGATGCTGAGCCCGGTCCTGCTGTCGCCGCGCGTGATCGGCCAGTTGATGGAGGACGGCCCGCGGTACTTCGGCAGCAGCGACGGGTGGTACTGGACGGTGCCGTGCTGCGGGATGCCGACGAAGTCCTGCGGCGCGAATTGCAGCACGAAGGCCATGACGCCGAGCTCCACGCCCAGGCTGCGCATCGCCGCCTTGGCCTCCTCGGCCTTGAGCGACCCGAACTGGAAGACCTCGACCCCCTTCGCCTGCGCGGCGAGCTTGAGCGCATCGGGCCGGGCGCCCGGCTTCTCCAGGGCGCAGAACACGCCCGCGACCTGGTCGCCGCGCTCGAGGAACGCCTCGAGCACCGCCTTGCCGAAATCCTGCTGGCCGACGATCGCGATGCGCACGTCAGGCGGCCTTCTTCGGCGGGCTCGAGAACGCGCCCGCCTGGCGCAGGGCGGCAATCTTCGCTTCGTCGTAGCCCAGCACCTCCCTGAGGATTTCATCGGTGTGCTCGCCGAGCGTCGGGGAGCGCCGGATCACCGCGGGGGAGGCCGACAGCTTGATCGGCATGCCGACGTTCCACCACTTGCCGCGCTGCGGGTGATCGAGCTCGACCCACATCTGGCGCCCGCGTACATGTTCGTCGCGCGCAAGGTCCTCGGTGCCCATGACCGGGCCGCAGGGCACGTCAAGCTCGTTGAAAATCTTCATCAGCTCGCGCTTCGTGTACTTCAGCGCGAATTCGCCGATCAGCTCCCACATGTCGTTCTGATTCTTTCGCCGGTCCGCGATCCTGGCGAACTTC
>Ga0137796_10000409_pt1 | contig 27211 bp, 23 predicted proteins | sample OV2TP3_FD_97704 | JGI IMG/M metagenome (GOLD analysis project Ga0137796, IMG submission 97704) | reverse complement strand
AACCCCTTCGGGACGATCGTCATGCGCACGTATTCGACGTTGGCGAGCGCCACTCCGGCGTCGAACGCGGCGCGATGCAGATCCCCGGTGTTCGCCGGGCAATACCAGAGATTGAACGGATTTCCGGTCTGCGCGTTGAACATGCGGCTCGTGTTCCCGGTCGCGATCACCGCCGCCTTGGCGCGGATGCGATAGAAGTCGCCCTTGCGGATGTCGAAGCCGGTGATGCCGGCGAATTCGCCCTCGTGCAGCCAAAGGTTGGTGACCTGCACGCGGTTGAGCACTTCGCATTTGCGCCGCTTCACTTCCATCGCCATCTTCGGCTTGAGCTTCTTGCCGTCGAAATTGATCCAGTACGGTCCGGGCTGGCCCATCGAGGCGGTGCGAAAGATCTTCCCGTCGGGTTGCCGCAGCGAAACGCCGATGCGCTCGATGCGCTTGAGCGCCGCGGGAAGCTCGTCGCAGTAGACGGCTTCGTGCACGCCGATATCCACCGCGCCCCGCGCGACGCGCGTCACGTAGGCGAGATAGGCCTCGCGCGTGTCCCAGGGTTCGCCCGTCTCGAGGTAGGCGAGGAAGTGGTCGATGCCGCCCGCGATCGAGCCGCTGTGCACGATGTTGGCCTTGTCCACGACGAGCACGCGGCATCCCGCGCGCGCGGCGGCCATGGCGGAATTCAACCCCGCGGTGCCGCCGCCGATGATCACGACGTCGGTCTCGAGATCGTGAACCTCGCGCTCGCTCATACGCGCATTTCTTTCGAGGGTGCCATCACGCGTCGCAGTCTCGATCATGGCGCGATGGCGAGGGTTGACCGGCGTCAATAGGTCGGCATCGGTTCGCTATGCTAGAGTCGCCACGAAGAGGAGGAGAGCGATGACGCGCATCCTGTTGACCGTCCTCGGCTTGTTTGTTGCGGCGCACACTTCGGCGCAAACGCTCGGCATCGGCACCGCGCCGCAGGGAACGATCGGCTACAACATGGGCTCGGCGATCGCCAAGGCGCTTGCCGAAGCCGAGAGAATCCAGAGCCGCGTGCAGCCGTATTCGGGCTCGAGCGCGGTGTTCCCGCTGGTGAACACGGGCGAGATGGATCTCACCGTGGGCAACGTGCTCGAGGCGCAGGAAGCGGCGAACGGCGAAGGCCCGTACGCCGGCCGCAAGCAGGCGAACCTGCGCATCGTCGCGGTCATCTTTCCGATCCACGTCAGCCTGTTCGTGAAGAAGGACTCGCCGATCCAGACGATCGCCGACCTGAAGGGCAAGCGCGTCACCTACGGCTACACCGCGCAAGTGACGCTCAAGCGCGTGGTGGACGCCATCCTCGCCAACGGCGGCATCGACAACACCTACATCCGCACCGCTCTGGTGCCGAACGTGATTCGCGGCGCCGACGACTTCGCGGAAGGCAAGGCCGACGCCGGGTTCTTCGCCATCGGCGCGGGCAAGGTGACCGAGGTGGACAAGTCGGTCGGCGGCATCCGCTTCCTGCCGCTTTCCGACGACGCCAGGGCGGTCGAGCGCATGCGCAAGATCTTCCACTACGCCTACGTCAGCGAAGTCAAGCCGAGCCCGGCCTACGCGGGTGTGGTCGCGCCCACCAAGCTGATGGCCTATGACTATCTCGTGCTTGCGGGAACGCACGTCAAGGACGAGGTCGTCTACCGCGTGGCGAAGACCCTGCACGACCACAAGCCGAAGCTCGTCGAGAGCCTGCGCGCCTTCCAGGCGTTCGACACCTCGAAGATGTTCAAGCCGATGCCGGCGCCGTTTCACCCCGGCGCGATCAAGTACTACAAGGAAATAGGGCAAGCCAAGTGATCGATGGCTGAGGAGTTCATCGAGGACCCTCAGCCGGGCAGGCGGCCTTACGCCCGCACCATCTTCGTCCTGCAGACGCTGCTCACCGCGACGGTGGTGGGCTGGGTGCTCGACCTGCACCGCGCCGCGGGGCTCGAGCTCTACACCGAGCAGTTCCTGGTCGCGGTGCTCGGAATCGCGATCGCGCTCTGCTTCCTGATTGCGCCGGCGAGCGCCGCCTTCCGGGGACGGGTGCCCTGGTGGGACGTGCTCGCGGGCGCGTGCGGGCTTGCGATCTGCGCCTACATCGCGCTGCGCTATCCGACGCTCGTGAACGAGCTCACCGAGCGGCCGCTCGACGGCATCCTGATGGCGAGCGTGCTGTGCCTCCTCGTGCTGGAGGGCACGCGCCGGATGGCCGGCTTCTCGCTCGTGGGCTTCACGCTCGCCGGCGCGGTGTACGCGCTCTACGGCAAGTACCTGCCGGGCGTGTTCGAGGCGCGCCCGGTGGAATTCACCCGGCTCCTGGTGTACCTGGGGCTCGATACGAACGCGCTGCTCGGCTCGCCCTTGGCGATCGGGATCATCGTCGTCATCCCGTTCATCCTGATGGGGCAGGTGCTCGGGCGCTGCGGCGGCGGGGAGTTCTTCACCGACCTGGCGATGGCCTGGATGGGGCGCTACCGCGGCGGGACGGCCAAGATCTCGGTCGTCGGCTCGGCCTTCTTCGGCATGATCTCCGGCAGCGCGGTCGCCAACGTCTCGGCGGTCGGCGTGGTGACGATCCCGCTCATGAAGCGCGCCGGCTTTCCGCCGCAGATCGCCGCCGCCGTGGAAGCCGTCGGCTCGACCGGTGGGCAACTCATGCCGCCCGTCATGGGTGCCGCCGCGTTCCTCATGGCCGAAGTGCTGCAGGTTCCCTATCGCGAGGTGATGGTGGCGGCGATCCTTCCCGCGTTCCTCTATTACCTGGCGCTTTTTTTCCAGGTCGATCTCGAAGCGGCCAAGCGCGGCATCCGGGGCGAGCCGGCCGCACGCCTGCCGCAGACGCTCCGCGTGCTCAGGGATGGCTGGTATTTCCCGATTCCATTCGCGCTGCTCGTCGTCGCGCTGCTCGCCTGGAACATGCAGGCCGAGTACGCGGCGCTCTTCGCGACGGGCGTACTGATCGCCTGTTCGCTCGCCTTCGGCTACAAGGGCGAGCGTGTGCCGGTGAAGGACGTGTTCATCGCGATCGTCTCCACCGGAACCGCGGTCGTCGATCTGGTGCTCATCTGCGCGGTGGCAGGGTTATTCATCGGCATCCTGAACATCTCCGGCCTCGCGTTCGGCATGACGCTGCAGCTTCTCGCGATCACCGGCGAAAACCTCGCCGTGATGCTCGTACTGACGGCGCTCATGGGAATCCTGCTCGGGCTCGGACTGCCCACGGTCGGCGTCTATGTGATCATGGCGACGCTGATCGCGCCGGCGCTGGAAAAGGTGGGCGTGCCGGCGATGGCGGCGCACATGTTCCTGCTCTATTTCGGCATCATGTCGATGGTGACGCCTCCCGTGGCGCTTGCGGCGTTTGCCGCGGCGAACATCGCCGGCTCGGACGTCGACAAGACCGGCTGGACCGCGACCCGCATCGGCTGGGCGGCCTACATCGTGCCGTTCCTTTTCGTGCTTTCGCCGTCGCTGCTCATGCAGGGCGAGCCGATGACGGTGCTCTGGGCGGTGCTCACCGCGTCGCTTGGCATCTGGATGGGGACGATCGGCGTCGTGGGCTATTTTTACGCTCCTGTTGCGCTGGCGTCGCGCGCGCTCTTCATCGCGGCCGGCGTTTCGATGATGATTCCGGCGGATGCCTTTGCGGGCGCGCTGCTGACCGACCTTGCCGGCCTCGCCCTCGGCGGCTCGCTCCTCGCGCGCGAATGGTTCCGCAAAGTGGGGTCAGAGTAAAAGGGGTCAGAGTAAAAGGGGTCAGAGTAAACCCCAATCCCATGACCGACCGCAGGCGTATCTATGCGGCGAGCTTCCTGCGCGCCCTTGCCAACGGGCTGTTGGGCGTCGTGTTCGGCATCTATGTCGCCAAGCTCGGCCATTCGGTCGTCGCGCTGGGGCTTGTGCTTTCCTCCGGGCTGGTCGGTGCCACGCTCGCCACCGCCCTCGTTACCTTCCACGGCGATCGCTTCGGCCGCCGGCGTTCGCTGCTTGCGCTCGGCGCGCTTGGCGCAGCGGGCGGCGCGGTGGCGGCGCTTGCCACCGACGCGCTGCTCATCGCGGCTGCGGCATTTTTCGGCATGTTGACGGGCATGGGGAAAGACCGCGGCGCGATGCTCGCCCTCGAATCGGCCGCGCTGCCCTCGACTACCGACGACATCGGGCGCACGCGCGCGTTCGCCTGGCACGCCGTGATTCAGGACGCCGGACAGGCGCTCGGCGGCCTGCTCGCCGTGCTGCCGAGCGTGCTTCGCGACACCGGCGCGGCGAGCGAATCCGGTTCGTACCGCGCCGCGATCCTGCTCTACGCGGTGCTCACCGCGGCAAGCCTTCTCTTCTATCGCGCGCTCTCGGCGCGCAGCGAGGCGGGCAGCGGGGCTGCGCGCAAGCCGCTCACGCCGCGCAGCCGCTCGATCCTGTGGAAGATCTGCGCGCTCTTCTCGCTCGACGGCATCGGCGGCGGCTTTCTCGGCTCGGCGCTGTTCTCGTATTTCTTCTTCGCCTACTTCGGCGCGAGCGAACCGCAGATCGCGGTGCTGTTTCTCGGCGGCAAGATCATGAGCGCGGCCTCGCACCTCGCCGCGGCGTGGCTCGCGCGCCGCATCGGCCTGGTGAACACGATGGTGTTCACGCACATCCCCTCGAGCCTGATTCTGGTCGCGATCCCCTTTGCCGGCAGCTTCTGGGCCGCTGCGGCGCTCTATCTGCTGCGCGAAGGGCTCGCCGAGATGGACGTGCCGACGCGCACCTCCTACGTGGTGGCGGTGGTCGAGCCCGAAGAGAGGACCTTCGCTTCGGGCGCGACCGGGATCGCGCGGCTCGCCTCGTGGGCGGTTGCGCCGGCGGTGGCCGGCGTCGCGATCCAGACGGTTTCGCTCGCGATGCCGCTATTCATCGCCGCGGGGCTGAAGATCAGCTACGACGTGCTGCTCTACGCCGCCTTCCGTCACGTCCGGCCGCCTGAAGAACGTTGACCTGCGTCAACATCGCCGATGTCGCGCCAGCCGCGGGCCGGCAATCGGTTCAGACTGCACGGCCAATGCGGCTCCTGCTCGTCAACCCGAAATTCCCGGAAAGCTTCTGGAGCTTTCGCTGGGCGGTCGAGGAGGTGCTGCCGCGCAAGCGCGCGCTCAATCCGCCGCTCGGTCTGGCCACTCTGGCGGCGTTGTGTCCCGCCGACTGGCAGGTCACCATCGTGGACGAGAACGTCGAGCCGCTGCCGCTCAAGCCCGAAGCCGATCTCATCGGGATCTGCGGCATGGGCGTGCAGGCGCCGCGCCAGAAGCAGCTGCTGCGCTTCTACGGGAACGCAGGCTATTTCACGGTGGCCGGCGGCAGCTACGCCTCGCTCTGCCCGGAGGAATACATCGACGTCGCGGACGCGGTGATTGCGGGCGAAGCCGAATGCACCTGGCCGCGTTTCTGCGCCGATTTCGTGCGCGCCGCGCACCAGCCCCTGTACCGCGAAACGGGCAGCGTGGATCTCGCCGATTCGCCGGTGCCGCGCTTTGATCTGCTGAAGCTCGACCGCTACGCCACCGCCACGCTCCAGCTCTCGCGCGGCTGCCCGTACCGCTGCGAATTCTGCGACATCATCGTCATGTTCGGGCGCCGGCCGCGCTACAAGTCGCCGGCGCAGATCGGACGCGAGCTCGATCAGCTGCGCGCGCTCGGCGCGCGCAAGGTGTTCTTCGTCGACGACAACTTCATCGGCAACAAGGCCGTCGCGAAGGACGTGCTGCGATTCCTGGCGGACTACCAGGACCGGCACGGTCGCAGCATGCGTTTCGGCACCGAAGCCTCGCTCAATCTCGCCAGCGACGATGAGCTGATGAGGCTATTCCGCGAGGCGGGGTTCGAGTGGGCGTTCGTCGGCCTGGAGACGCCCGACCCGCGGGCGCTCCGGGACGCGAACAAGACGCAGAACTGCGGTGGCGACATGCTCGAAGCGGTGCGCCGCCTGTATGCGAACGGCATCGACGTTCTCGCCGGGTTCATCATCGGCTTCGACCGCGACACGCCGGCCACCTTCGGCGTGCAGAAGCGCTTCATCCTCGACTCGGGGATCGTGGTCGCGATGGTGGGGCTTCTCACCGCGCTTCCGCGCACGCCGCTGTTCGAGCGGCTGCGCCGGGAGGGGCGGCTCGTCGAGGGGGTCCCGCACGGCGACAACACGAAGCTGCGCACCAACATAGTTCCCAAGGGCATGAGCGCCGAGGAAATGGTCGAAGGCTACCAGCGCCTGTACAAGGAATTGCTCGCCGACGGCGCCATCGCGCAGCGGGTGCGCAACAAGCTGCGCCACTTCGGCGCCCAGGCGCGGCTGCAGCGCGAGTCGCTGCGCGAGTCGGTGCAACTGCTGTGGAACCTGCTGCGGCGCGGGATCGCGCGCGGCGGATTGGCTCGCGCGTGGCACTTCGCCGCGAGCCTTCCCTGGACGCGGCCGCGGCTCACGGCGCACGCGGTGAACGATTGGATCGCCGGCCTCGCGATGCGCGATTACGTGGACCGGCATTTTTCTCCCGCGCCGGCGAAGGTGCTTGCCGAGCGGAGCTTTACGCGCATGCGCGCCTCGCTGCGGCGCTGGCTGCAGCGCGGCAGCATCCAGCTCGCGCTCGAACGATCCGCCGGGGAGACGCTGCGCGTCATCGTGCAGGTCCGGGGGCGCCTGGATCGAACGCTCGCGCGCAAGCTCAAGCGCCAACTGCGCGCCCAGCTCCTGCGCACGCAGACGCGGCTCGTGCTCGCCGTCGAGAGCCTGCGCGACTCCGAGCGGCGCGAGCTGGAGCGGCTGACGCGCTCGCTTGCGTGCTATGGCGATCGCGTCGCGATCGTGCTCGGCGAGGGCCTGCGCGACCTGCTGCGGCTCGAAGCGCCGGAAGCGGCGCGCTAGCGCTGTCTAAATGGTTTAGGCCCCCTCCTCGGGGAGGAGCGGACGCACCACTCCGGCTGCTTCGCAGCCAACTATTCGAAGAGGGTGACCTGCGCGCCGCGCTCGCGCAGCGCGGCGACGAGCGCGGTGGTGTGCTCGCGGTCGCGCGTCTCGATCAGAAACTCGACTTCGGGCGTGCGCACCGAGGCGGTGCCGAAGATGCGGTGGTGCTCGACTTCGACGATGTTGCCGCCCGCCTCGCCGATCATGGCGGCGGCCTTGGCGAGGCTCCCGGAGATGTCCTGCAGCGTCACGCGCAGGCGGATGAGCCGCCCGTCGCGCACCAGCCCGCGCATCAACACTGCCGCGAGCACGCGGGCGTCGATATTGCCGCCGCAGATCGGCGTGCCGACCCGCTTTCCCGCAAAGCGCGCGGGATATTGGAGCAGGGCGGCGAGCCCCGCCGCGCCGGCGCCCTCGGCGACCGTCTTCTCGATCTCGATCAGCGCCACGATCGCGCGCTCGATCGTTTCTTCTTCCACCAGCAGCACCTCGTCCACGCGCTCGCGCACGATCGAAAGCGTGAGTTCGCCGACGTCGCGCACCGCGAGACCCTCGGCGATCGTGTCGCCGCCCACCGCCACCGGCTCGCCGCGCAGGCGCTGGCGCATCGCGCACCAGAGCTTCGATTCCACGCCGATCACCTCGATTGCGGGCTGGAGCGCCTTGGCCGCGGTCGCCATCCCGGCGATCAGCCCGCCGCCTCCGATCGGAACCACCAGCACATCGAGCGCCGGCTGCTCCTCCAGCATTTCGAGCGCGACGGTGCCCTGGCCGGCGACAATCAGCGGGTCGTCGTAGGGATGGATGAACGCGAGTCCCTCGCGCGCCGCGAGTTCACCCGCATGGCGCGACGCGTCGGCGAGCGTGTCGCCCTCGATGACGATCTCGGCACCGTGCACCTGCGTGCCTTTCACCTTGCTGTTCGGCGTTCCGCGCGGCATGACGATCACGGCGCGCAGGCCGAGCCGCGCGGCGTGGTAGGCGACGCCCTGCGCGTGGTTTCCGGCGCTCATCGCGATCACGCCGCGGCGCCGTTCGCTCTCGGCGAGCGAGAGCAGCTTGTTGAGCGCGCCGCGCTCCTTGAACGAGGCGGTGAACTGGAGGTTTTCAAACTTGAGCCACACTTCGGCGCCCGCGAGGCGCGAGAGCGTGCGGCTTTGCAGGAACGGCGTGCGCTCGACCGCGCCTGCGATGCGCGACGCGGCGGCGCGAACGTCCTCGACGGAAACGGCGGCCATGCCCGATTCTATAGAATCGTCCCCGTGAGCATCCTGATCGTGGGCGGCGGCATCGGCGGGCTGACGCTTGCGCTTTCCCTGCGGCAGGTGGGGATTGCCTGCGTGGTGTTCGAAGCCGCACCGCAGTTGAAGCCGCTCGGCGTCGGCATCAACCTGCTGCCGCACGGCACCCGCGAGCTGACCGAACTCGGGCTCGAGGAGCGCCTTGCGAAGCGCGCGGTGACGACGCGCGAAGTGGTGTTCTGCAACCGGTTCGGGCAATTCATCTTCCGCGAGCCGCGCGGGCGCTTCGCAGGCTACGACTGGCCGCAGTTCTCGATCCACCGCGGCGACCTGCACGAGGTCCTGCTCGATGCGGTGCGCGAGCGGCTGGGCGCAGACGCGATCCGGCTCGGAAAGAAGTGCGTCGGGGTGGAGCAGGATGCTCGCACCGTCACCCTCCGCTTTGAGGACGGGGGCACGGCCGAGGGCGTGGCGGCGATCGGCTGCGACGGCATGCACTCGGCGGTGAGGAAGATCCTCTACCCCGACGAAGGGCCGCCCGCCTACCAGGGCATCAACATGTGGCGCGGCGCGACCCGCGCGATGCCGTACCTCACCGGCGCGAGCATGGTGGTGGGGGGCTGGCTCGAAGTCGGCAAGATCGTCGTCTACCCGATCCGCGACGCGATCGACGCCGAGGGCAGGCAACTCGTGAACTGGGTCGCCGAAATCCAGTCGCCGCGCAACGTGATGCAGGACTGGAACCTCGCCGGCAGGCTGGAGGATTTCTACCCGGTGTTCGCGGGCTGGAGCTTCGACTGGCTCGATGTCGCGGCGCTCTTGCGCAACGCCGACACGATCCTCGAATACCCGATGGTGGATCGCGATCCGCTGCCAGCGTGGTCGTGCGGGCGCGCCACGTTGCTCGGGGACGCTGCGCATCCGATGTACCCGCGCGGCTCGAACGGCGCCGGGCAGGCGATCCTCGATGCGCGGGCCCTCGCCGCGTGCCTGCGGCGCGAACCCGACCCGGCCGCGGCACTGCGCGCCTACGAAGCGATACGGCTGAAACCGGCGTACGACGTGGTGCTGATGAACCGCGCGAACCCGCCGGATGCGATCCTGCGCGAAGTGCACCGGCGCACCGGCGACCGGCCGTTCGCGCGGATCGAGGACGTCATCTCCGAGGACGAACTGCTCGCGCTTTCCGAGGATTACAAGCGCGTAGCGGGTTTCGAGCGCGACGCGCTGGCGCGCCGCGAGTCGTTCATCTGAGGCGCAAGGCCCTCCTCAGGCGATCCCGGGATCGGCGCCGACGCCGACAAGCCGGGGCAGATTGAGCCGCAGCGGGGGAATGGTCTTGCGCTCGCGCAGGTAGCGCGCCACCACGTCCCAGACCGGCTCGCCGGTGACGCCTTCTCCGACCGACGCCCAGCCGGCGACCTTGTAGGTCTTGTCGGCTTCGAGCGGCTTGCCATCGAGGCGCAGGTCCGAGATGCGCGAGCCCATCGCGGCGCGCGGATTGCAGGCGTAGGCGAGTCCGCCGACGCGGACCATGTCGCCGCCCTGTTGCAGGTACGGGTCGGGATTGAACAGGTTGTCGCCGACATCTTCGAGGACTTCCTTGATGCGCGCGCCGGTGAGCTCGTTCACCGTGACGGCGGGGTAGGTGATCGCGGTCTGATCCATGACGTGCTCGAGCGTGATCGTGTCGCCGGGGAGGAGCGACGTTCCCCAGCGGAACCCGGGGGAAAAAGCGATTTCGGCGTTCTTCACCGCCATGAGCGCATCGAGGATGAGCTGGTCGAAGGTACCGTTGAAGTTGCCGCGCCGGTAGAGCAGTCCCTCGGTGACCGCGATCCGCTCCGCGAGCCTCGCGGCGTACGGCGCGCGCACGCGCTCGATGTAGGCCTGCATCTCGGCGTCCGCCGGGAGCAGGTTCGCGAACACCGGCAACAGCCGGTAGCGAAAGTCCGCAGCCTTGCTGCCGCGCACCTCGAGATCGAGTACGGACAGGAATTTGCCGTTCGATCCGGAGTTGACGACCAGCGTCCGGCCGCTCGCGCCGGGCACCACGACCGGCGCCGGAACGCCGTCGTGCGTGTGGCCGCCGAGTATCACGTCGATGCCGCGGACGCGCGCCGCGAGCTTCACGTCGACGTCCATCCCGTTGTGCGAGAGCAGCACCACGACCTGCGCCCCTTTGGCGCGGACTTCTACGACCAGTTTCTGCAGGCGCGCCTCCTGGATGCCGAAGGTCCAGTCGGGAACCATGGAGCGCGGATTGGCGATCGGCGTGTACGGGAACGCCTGACCGATCACCGCGAGCGGGACGCCGTTCGCCGTGCGCAGGGCATAGGGCTTGAAGACCGGATCCTCGAAGTCGGTGGTCTTGACGTTCTGTGCCAGGAACTCGATCGGCGCCAGCTCCTTTTCGACCGCCTGCTTCACGCGCTCGCTGCCGTAGGTGAATTCCCAGTGCGCGGTCATCATGTCGACGCCGAGCAGCTTCTGCGCGCCGATCATATCGGCGCCCCCGGTCCAGAGCGCGCTCGCCGAGCCCTGCCAGGTGTCGCCGCTGTCGAGGAGCAGGGCGCCCGGACGCTCGGCGCGCAGCCGTTTCACCAGCGTCGCGAGGTGCGCGAAACCCCCGACTTTCCCGTAGCGCCGCGCCGCGTGCTCGAAATCCAGGTGGGTGTAGGCGTGGGCAAGCGCGCTCGCCGGCGTGACCTTGAAGTGCTCGAGCAGCGCCTTGCCGACCAGGTGCGGCGGGCGCGCGGAGGCGTCGCCCGAGCCGAGGTTGACGCTCGGCTCGCGAAAGTAGATCGGAAGGAGTTGCGCGTGGCAGTCGGTGAAGTGAAGCAGCGAGACGTTGCCGAACCTCGGCGCGGCATAGAGTTCGCCCGCTGCCTGCGCCGTCGACTGCGCGGAGCGAAGCGACGCGCCGGCTGCGGCCGCGAACGCAAGCAGCCTGAGGAATTCTCTACGTCGCATGGGCGTGCGCGCGGACGCCCTCCGGCGCCCGCCTCGGTGCCGCGATCAGGCGATCGCCGTTTCCGTGCTGTTCTTGTCGCCCTTGTTGTCGAGCCAGCTGATCTCGACCTTGTCGCCCGGCTTCGCCCCCCGGACCCGGAACGAAAACACGGGGTTGCGCGAAACGGCCTGGCTGATCTGGCCCTCGACCACGGTCTTGCCGTTCAGCCGGACCGCGATTTCCTGGATGAAATGCAGCGGGACGATCCTGCCGGCGCCGTCCGTGCGCTGCCCGGTTTCCATCGGGTGGTTCATGAGCACGCGCACGTCCGCCAGATCGCCCTTGAGCGTGGCGCGGATCTTCATCGGGTCTGCCATGTCAGCCTCCGCACCCTCCGATGGTCACCTTGACTTCCTTCACGGCGCCGTAGTGCCTGCCGCCGGCCTCCGCGACCACGCGCACGTTGGACGACTCGGCCATCTTCACGTTCACCTTGACGAACGGAACCGCGCCATCGAGAAAATCGAACTTCGCCGCGAGCGGAAACGGATTCTTCTCGACCAGCACCATCAGCGACCTGGTGTTCGGCAGGTTGCTCGTGACTTCGATCGGCACCACGGCGCCGTTTTCGGCGATCTGGGGCGCCTCGATCACGATGTCCCTGCTGTCGGCCGGACTCGCGGCGCCCAGGCTTTTGAGCGCCTCGGCGAGCGACTTCGATCCGAACGCGTCCTTGTTCCATCCTGCGGCGAGCAGATCCCGCGGCCGAAGCACACCGGCGGCCAACGCCGCCGCGAGCGCTCCGGTCGCTCCCGCACGCCCGAGAACTCTCCTGCGAATCCGGTTCATGCCTGCTCCTCGATGCCAGCTTGGCGCGCAAAGATACTACTCACTTCAGGGGCATTCTGGAAGTCCCCGAAAATGAATTGTTCTTATGCGCTCATCGGATGTCGATGACTACGGCCGCAGGTACGCGTATCCCTCGCGCTGCTGCAAGCGCGTGATCTCGGCGACCCCGGAAGGAACGAAAGTCGCCTCGGGGATGAACTGGTCTTTGGTCAGCTTGCGGTTGCGCAGCGTGATCTGGCAGACGTCGAATTGCACGCCCTGGTTCTTCAACTGCTCGACCGCGACGTGGTACGGGTTGCCGTTCTTGTCCTTGGCGCCGCTGAACAGGAAGTCCACCCCCCGCGCGTGCGTAACGACTACGATCTTCGCCTTGGGATTGACTTCGAGGTGGTTGCCGATGTTGCGCAGCGCATTCGTGGCCTGCTGTTCCGTGTCGTTGACGTGATAGACGACCTTGTCCGGTCCGACGGGGTCGGCGGCAAGCGCCGGGGCTCCAGCGACGATCAGCGGCAGCGCCGCGAGCAGGGCCGTTGCGGTTCTCCTCATCATACTGTCCTCCTTTGGCTCGTGTTTTCAATAGGTTGTTGGACTTCCCTGCGGCCGAGCCGGCGCCTCGGCGGCGCGGTGGATCGACCCTCGGGGCCACCTCTTTAGATCGCGGGACAGCGCGACTTATTCCCGGCACGGAGGGGAATAGAATCCAGCGGCAAGCAATATTCCAATTCGAGCGGGCACTTGGCGAATTCCGCGCACGACGAGCGCTTCGAGCGGCTGATGGTGCCGCACCTGGATGCGGCGTATACGCTGGCGTTCTGGCTGACACGGAACGAAGCACAGGCGGAGGACGCGGTGCAGGAAGCGTTCCTGCGCGCGTTCCGGTTTTTCGGTTCGTTCCACGGCGAGGACGGCCGGCCGTGGCTGCTCAAGATCGTGCGCAATGCCTGCTATGAGCTGCTCGAGCACGAGCGCGCCGCAGGCGCGACGGAGGAACTGGATGAGCAACTTCACAGGCCGGATTCGGCTGCGCCGGGCGCCGTGCTCGTTTTCCCGGTCAATCCGGAAGCTGCCGTGATCGAGCGCGCCGACCGGGAACTCGTGCACCGCTGCCTGCGGGCCTTGCCTGCTGATTTCCGGGAGGCACTGGTCCTGCGGGAGCTGCACGGCTGCACGTACAGGGAGATCGCGGCGATCAGCGGCATTCCGGTCGGAACGGTGATGTCGCGGCTCGCGCGGGGCCGCCGGCTGCTGCAGTACCGGCTCCTCGATCAAATGAAGCTGGAAGGCACCGGAACGTGAACTGTCCAGAGACGACGCGGCTGCTCAATCCCTACGTCGATGGCGAGCTCGATCTGACGGCCTCGATCGCGATCGAGGAGCACGTCGAAGGGTGTGTCCGCTGCGGCGCGGCGCTCAGGGGACTGCAGGCGACGCGCGCGGCGATCGGCCGGCACTGCGAATTCCGGAGCGCGCCGGAATCGCTCGCTTCGCGTGTCCGGGCGGCGAGCGTTGCGCGCGAACAGGCGAGCGGCTGGCGCGCGGCGCTGCGCTCGCCGCTGGCCGTGGCCGCGCCCGGAGTCGCGGCGCTCCTGCTTGCGAGCTGGCTGGCGCTGTCCGAAGTGCTGATGCGCGAAGCGCCGTCGGCGGGTCCGACGCGGGTCGTCTACCACATTTCGAACAGCAGCAATGCGGGCGCGGCGCTCAGGAACTTGAACAACCATCTCCAGGCGGCACCCGGCGTGAAAGTGGTCGTGGTCGCGCACAACGACGGGGTCGATTTCCTGCTGCGCGGGGCGCGCGACGAATCCAACCGGCCCTACGAGGCGGCGGTGAAAAGTTTCCGCGAGCGCGGCGTCGAGTTTCGCGTCTGCAACAACACGCTCGTGCGCCGGCAGATCCCGGCGAGCGAGGTCCTTTCGGAAGCAGTGCTGGTGCCCTCCGGGATCGCCGAAATCGGCCGTCTGCAGAGCCGCGAGGGCTACGCCTACATGCGGCTCTGATTTCGGCGGGCCGCGCTCTTTCGCCTTGGCCGCCGCGCGCCGGCGCGACGGTACTCGCCCGATTTTCCGCCGCGCTTTTCCTCCAGCCGCAGGCCGCCGATCGACATCGCGCGATCGGCGGCCTTGAGCATGTCGTAGATCGTGAGCAGCCCCACCGCGGCGGCCGTGAGCGCCTCCATTTCGACGCCGGTGCGGCCGCGGCATTCGACCGTGGTGCGCACCGTGACCGCGCTGCGCGGCGCGTCCAGTTCGAATTCGGCCGCGGCGCGCGTGATCGCGATCGGGTGAGCGAGCGGGATCAAGCCGGGCGTGCGCTTCGCCGCCTGGATCGCGGCAATCCGCGCGACGCCGAGCACGTCGCCCTTTTTCGCCGTGCCGCGCGCGAGCAGGCGAAACGTCTCGGGCTGCATCCGGATACGGCCGGAGGCGACCGCGATCCGCTGCGTCTCGCCTTTTTCGCCCACATCAACCATGTGCGCGCCGCCCCTGCGGTCGAAGTGCGTGAGGGCGGCCGCTCGCCTGCGCGCCAATCGCGGCTCCTGGGAACTCGTCGACCCGGACGGTATCATAGCTGCATGAGAATCCTGGCGGCGCTGCTTGCGCTTCTGCTGACCGCGTTGCCGCGCGCGCTCGGGCAGACGCTGCCGGATCTGGGCGAAGGCTCGGGCGGAACTCTTCCGCCACAGATCGAGCGCAAGGTCGGCGAGAGCATCCTGCGCGAGATCCGGCTGCGCGAATCGGGCTACCTCGACGATCCGGAGATCGCCGATTACCTGAACCAGCTCGGCGGGCGGCTGGTCGCCGCGGTGCCGGGCGCGCGCCAGGATTTCGAGTTCTTCGCCATGCGCGACACGACGATCAACGCGTTCGCCCTGCCCGGGGGGTTCGTCGGCGTGCACACGGGGCTTCTCACCGCCTCCGAAAGCGAGTCCGAGGTCGCCTCGGTGCTGGCGCACGAGGTTGCGCACGTGACGCAGCGTCACATCGCGCGCCTGCTCGGCGCGCAGCAGAAGATGCAGATTCCGGCGATGGTCGCGCTCGCGGCCGCGATTCTGCTCGGCAATTCGCGCCCGGACCTCGCACAGGGCGCGATCCTGGCGGCGCAGGGCGCCGCGGTCCAGGCGCAGCTCAGCTACTCGCGCGATTTCGAGCGCGAAGCCGACCGCATCGGCTTCCAGACGCTCTCGGGGGCCGGCTTCGACGTGCGCGCGATGTCGGCGTTTTTCGAGAAGATGCAGCGCTTCATGCGGGTCGCGGACGATGGCAGCGTGCCGGGCTATCTGCGCTCGCATCCGGTGACGACCGAGCGGATCGCCGACGCGCAGTCGCGCTCGGCGAGCCAGCCGTACCGGCAGCATCTCGACAGCCTCGATTTTCATCTGGTGCGCGCCAAGCTGCGGGCCGAAGTCGGCGAGCCGCACGAGGCCGTCACGGAGTTCGAGGCGGCCATCCGCGAGCGGCGCTACGCGAACGAAACGGCGGCGCGCTACGGCGTGGTGGTCGCGCTGCTTCGCGCCCGGCAGCCGCGCGAGGCCGAAAACGCAATGGCGCGCCTGCGCGCTTCGAGCGCGGCAAGCCCGATGCTCGTTACGCTTGCCGCGCGGGTCGCGCAGGCAGCGGGGGACGGCGCGCGCGCGCTCGCCGTGCTCAAGGAAGGGTCCGAACGCTGGCCGCACCGGCGCCCCATCGTGTACGCCTACGCCGAGGCGCTCGGCAGGCAGGGCCGCCACGATGATGCGCTCGCGTACCTGAATGCCGAGGTCCGCACGTACCCGCGCGACGAGAGGCTGCACGAGATGCTGGCGAAGACATACGCCGCGCTCGGCAGGCGGCTGCAGCAGCACCAGGCGCAGGCCGAAGTGTATGCGCTGCGGGGCAGCCTTCCCGCAGCGATCGAGCAGTTGCAGCTGGCGCGCGCCGCGGGCGACGGCGATTTCTATGAGCTTTCCGCCGTGGAGGCGCGCCTGAAGGAACTTCGCGCGGAACATACGCGCGAAGTGCGCGAATCCCGCAAGAGCGGCCCCACCGCTCCGCGCTGAACGCCGGTTCAGGTTGCGCCCGCTCGCGCAACTTGAAATTGCTTCCGCTTATTATTCGATCAGCAACATCTTGAGAGGGTTTTATACCCGCGTGGTACGTTATGGCGCCCCTCGAAGGTGGCAAAAAACAAGGGTTGCGCAACCATGGCTCTGGTGAATCCGCACGGCGGCAAGGGATTGCGGCCGCTGCTTCTTGAAGGCGACGAGCTGCGCGCCGAGCGGGAGCGCGCGAACACGCTGCCGAGGCTGCTCGTGAGCTCGCGCGAGAAGGGCGACCTCATCATGCTCGGCATCGGCGGCTTCACGCCGCTCCACGGGTTCATGAGCCATGCCGACTGGCAGGGTGTGTGCGACGGCATGCACATGACCTCGGGCCTGTTCTGGCCGATCCCGATCACGCTGTCCACGGACAAGGACACCGCGGCGACGTTCAAGACCGGCAACGACGTCGCGCTGGTCGACGCGCAAGACGGGTCGACGCTCGCCACGATGGAGGTCACCGAGAAGTACGCGATCAACAAGGCGCACGAATGCGCGACCGTGTTTCGCACCACCGACCTTGAGCATCCGGGCGTCGGGATGGTGATGTCGCAGGGCGAGGTCAACCTCGCCGGGCCGGTGAAGGTGCTCTCCGACGGCGGCTTCCGGGCGACGTACGGGGCGCTGTTCATGACCCCGGCGCAGACGCGCGCCCGCTTCGAGCAGCTTGGCTGGTCAAAGGTGGCAGCGTTCCAGACCCGCAACCCGATGCACCGCTCGCACGAGTACCTCGCCAAGGTGGCGATCGAGACCTGCGACGGCGTGCTGGTGCATTCGCTGCTGGGCAATCTGAAGCCGGGCGACATTCCCGCGGACGTGCGCACGCGCGCGATCGCGGCGCTGGTGGACCGCTATTTCGTCGCGAATTCGGTGGTGCAGTCGGGGTATCCCCTGGACATGCGCTACGCGGGGCCGCGCGAGGCGCTCCTGCACGCGCTGTTCCGGCAGAACTACGGCTGCTCGCACCAGATCGTGGGCCGGGACCATGCCGGAGTGGGCAGCTACTACGGACCGTTCGATGCGCACCGGATCTTCGACGAGATCCCGGCGGGGTCGCTCGAGACGCAGCCGCTCAAGATCGACTGGACGTTCTGGTGCTACCGCTGCGGCGGCATGGCCTCGGCGCGCACCTGCCCGCACGAGGACAAGGACCGGCTGCTCGTGTCGGGAACCAAGCTGCGCAAGTGGCTTTCCGAGGGCAGTCCGGTACCGGCAGAATTTTCGCGCCCCGAGGTGCTCGAGGTCTTGCGGGCGTACTACTCCAGCCTCGAGGACCACGAAAGGGTCGAAGTGAAACTGGCGGGTCATTCCGCTCGATAGACAGGAGAACACGGCAATGCCGACTTTCGTACGTACCGACAAATGCGATGGCTGCAAGGGGCAGGACAAGACCGCCTGCATGTACATCTGCCCGCACGACCTGATGATGCTCGACAAGGACGGCTCGAAGACCGGGCACGCCATGAAGGCCTACAACCAGGAACCCGAGCAGTGCTGGGAATGCTATTCGTGCGTGAAGATCTGCCCGCAGAATGCGATCGAAGTGCGGCACTACGCCGACGTGGTGCCGTTGGGCGCCTCGGTGCAGCCGCTGCGCGGCTCGGATTCGATCATGTGGACGATCAAGTTCCGCAACGGCACGCTCAAGCGCTTCAAGTTCCCGATCCGCACCACGCCCGAGGGCTCGATCGATCCGTTCGGCAACAAGCCCAAGGCCGACATGGCGGAGATCGAGCGGCACGATCTGCTGTTCACGAAAGATACGCACAAGTGCGACATGTCGCAGTTCATCCAGGGGTAGGGTTGGGAATGATATTTCGCTGAAGGAATGAGTCATGGCTGAGTACGAATTCGGAAATCCCGAGATCATCGAGGAGGAAGTCGACATCCTCATCATCGGCGGCGGCATGGCCGCCTGCGGCGCCGCGTTCGAGGTCGCGCGCTGGGCCGAGGGCACGAACCTCAAGATCAAGATGGTGGACAAGGCGGCGCTGTCGCGCTCGGGCGCGGTGGCGATGGGCCTGTCGGCGATCAATACCTACATCGGCGATAACGACCCGTCGGACTACGTGCGCTACGTGCGCAACGACCTCATGGGCATCACGCGCGAGGACCTGGTCTACGACGTCGGCCGCCACGTCGACGATTCGGTGCACAACTTCGAGGAGTGGGGGCTGCCCGTCTGGAAGCAGCCCGGCGACGAAGGCAAGACGCTGCGCCAGGGCGGCAAGCCGGTGCGCTCGGGCCGCTGGCAGATCATGATCAACGGCGAATCCTACAAGTGGATCGTCGCCGAGGCGGCGAAGAACGCGCTCGGCATGGACCGGATCCAGGAGCGCGTGTTCATCGTTCGCCTGGTGACCGACAAGAACGACCCGACGCGGGTCGCCGCGGCGGCCGGCTTCTCGGTGCGCGACCACAAGCTCTACATCTACCGGTTCAAGTGCTGCCTGCTGGTGTGCGGCGGCGCGGTGAACGTGTTCCGCCCGCGCTCGATCGGCGAGGCGATGGGCCGTGCCTGGTACCCGGTGTGGAATGCCGGTTCGACCTACGCCATGGCGGCCGAGTGCGGCGCCGAGCTGACGATGATGGAAAACCGCTTCGTCCCGGCGCGCTTCAAGGACGGCTACGGGCCGGTGGGGGCGTGGTTCCTGCTGTTCAAGGCGCAGGTGCGCAACGGCATGGGCGAGGACTACGGCGCCATGCACGGCGGGGAGCTCAAGGACACCAAGCGCTTCGGCAAGTACGGGCAGGGCGTGCCGGGCACGTGCCTGCGCAATCACCTGATGCTCAATGAAATGAAGGAAGGCCGCGGCCCGATCATGATGGACACGCCCGCGGCGATGGCCAAGCTCGCCGAGAAGATGACGCCGAAGGAAGTGAAGCACCTCGAAGCGGAGGCGTGGGAAGATTTCCTCGACATGACCATCTCGCAATGCGGCATCTGGGCGGGCGAGAACATCGAGCCCGACAAGCGGCCCTCGGAGATCATGCCGACCGAGCCGTACCTGCTCGGCTCGCACGCCGGCTGCGCCGGCATCTGGGTCTCGGGCCCGACCGACATTCCGGGCACGCCCAGGGAGTGGAACTGGGGCTACAACCGCATGACCACGGTGAAGGGCCTGTTCACCGCCGGCGACGGCGTCGGCGCCTCGGGTCACAAGTTCAGCTCGGGCTCGTTCGCCGAAGGGCGCATCGCCGCCAAGGCGATGGTCAAGTTCTGCCTCGACAACAAGGACTGGAAGCCGGAGTCGCTGCGCACCACCCAGGAGCTGGTGGACGAGATCTACCGCCCGGTGCGCAACTTCATCGAGCACAGGGACTACACCACGGCGATCGACATCAACCCGCATTACATCACGCCCAAGATGCTGCAGTTCCGGCTGCAGAAGATCATGGACGAGTACGTCGCCGGAGTGTCCACCTTCTACCAGACCAACGCCATGCTCCTCGAGATGGGCGAGCAGAAGCTCGAGATGATCAAGGAAGATGCGCTCAAGATGCGGGCCAAGGACCTGCACGAGCTGCTGCGCGCCTGGGAGAACTACCACCGCATCCTCGCGGCCGAGGCGCACATGAAACACATCCAGTACCGCATGGAGACGCGCTACCCGGGCTACTACTACCGCACCGACTACAACTTCGTGGACGACGAGAACTGGAAGTGCTTCGTCAATTCCCGCTACGACCGCGACACGAAGAAGTGGGAGCTGAAAAAGGTGCCCTACAAGCAGCTCATCAAGGACTGAATTCGCGGGCGTTCATTCCGGACCGAGATGGGCGACGAGCTGTGTCGCCCAGGCGAAGGCGCCCTCCGGCGGCGGGCGTTCGGCGAGGGCGAGGGCGTTCCGGGCCTGTGCGGCGAGCGCCTCGTCGCCAAGACGAAGGCTCGCGAGGACGAGAGTGGCCGAGGGCGAAGGCGCGTAGCCGTCGCTCAGCACCGCCTCGGGCTCGAGCCCTGCGAGCAGGGGCTTGCGCTGGCGCATCCAGCCGTCGCGGTAGAACTCGTCCCATGCCGCGCGCGCGATGGCCGCGCCCAGGGTGCGGTCCGCGGCTGACCCGGTGAACGCGGCGTAGCGCGCCAGGCCCCACGCGACGAACGCATAGTCGTCGAGCTCGCCTGCCCCGGCCCCGGCCGAGCCGCCGAGCTTGCGCAGCCTCTTGCCGTCCCAGAGCGCTCGCTCGATGAAACGGCGCAGTGCAGCGGCATCCCTCGCGGCCCCGGCATCGGTTGGCGCCGCGGCCGACAGCGCGGCGAGCGCAATCCCGTTCCAGCCCGCAAGCAGCTTGCCGTCGCGCGGGCTTTTCTCCGACGCGCGCGCCGCTCGCAGACGCGCGTAGGCGCTCTCCAGGAGCTTGCGCTCGGCAGCGCCCGGGGCAAGCGCTTCGCGCGGCAGCACGCCGTCCGTGTGCGCCGAAGCGGCGCTCGCGCCCCAGATCCGCATCACCAAAGTGCGCTCGGGGGCGGGCAGCGTCTTCGCGAGTTCGGCCAGCGTCCAGCGGTAGCGGCCGCCGTCGATTCCGCGCGCGCTCTGCGCGGAAAGCCCGGCTACGAATGCGCCCGCCCTGGCGTCCCAGAGTTCGCGTCGCATGAAATCCAGCGTCTCCAAGGCGACGTTCCGGTAGCGAGGCTCCCGCAGCACGCCGGCCGCGCGCAGATACGCGAGCGCGAGCAGAGCATTGTCCGCGAGCATCTTCTCGAAGTGGGGCTCGCTCCAGTCCGGGTCTGCGGTATAGCGGAAGAATCCGCCGCGAAGGTGGTCGCGCAGCCCCTGCGTATGCATCGTGTCGAGCGTCACGCGCAGGATCTCGGCAAGGCGCGGATCGGGGCCTCGATGCTGCAGCTCGAGCAGGGCGAGCACCTGGGGGGCGGACGGAAACTTGGCGGTCGAGCCGAAGCCTCCGCGCAGCAGATCGGCCCGCTCCAGGGCATCGGCGACAAAGCGCTCGCGCAGCGCCGCCACGCTGCCGGCGCCGGGCGCGATGCGCGGCCGCGAGCGGGCTCCGCTCGAGGCGGCGACTGCGCGCGCCCCGGCCACGAGCGCTTCGCGATCCTCGCCCCAGCGCTTCGCCCAGCCGGCGAGCGTGGCGCGAAACGCGGCCGGGGGCTCGTAGAATCCGGCGGCGGCGGCATGGCCATCCGGGGTGACCAGTACCTGCACCGGCCAGCCGCGCCGGCCGGCATGACGGTGGGCAAACGCCTGCAGCGCTGAGTCCAGGCCGCTCTCCAGTTCGCGGTCGACCTTGACGGCGACGAAATGGCGGTTGATCAGAGCCGCGGTCTGCGCGTTGCGGTAGCTCTCCCCCTGCAGCCGGTGGCACCAATGGCAGGCGAAGAAACCCACCGAGACGAGAAGCGGCACGTTCCTGCGCCGCGCTTCGGCGAACGCCGCAGCGTTCCACGGCCGCCAGGCCACCGGGTCCTCGGCATGCATCGCCAGGTACGGCGAGGGCTCGCCGGCAAGGCGGTTCGCCGCTGCCGCTCCCGCCGGTGCCGCGAGCAGAACGAAAAGCGCGAGCACGCGCGCCGCGCCCGCCGACCACCTCGTCCGTGCAGGTGAGGTCGTTCCTTGGTGGAGCAACGCCGCAAAACCTCTACCGGCCGGAGGCGAGACGCTCGCGACGGTAGGCGTCGTACGGCTTGCTGCGGGAATCGCCGTTCACCACGAAATCCGCGAGCCAGAGGAACTCCTCGGCGTCGCGCGTAGGGCCGTGGTGGCGCAGCAGCTCGGCGCCGTCGAGCCCGAGGATCAGGAAGGTGGGGGTGCGGTTCACGCGCGCGACTTTCTGGGCGTATTCCTTGCTGCGCATCGCACGGCCCGAGACGTCGGCCATCTCCACGTCGCCGTTGAAATCGATGTGCAGCACCCGGAAATGCCGCCGGTAGTGCTCCTGCACTTTGACCTGGTTCATCACCGTTTTCTTCATCCGGATGCACGGCGAGCAGTCCTCCGCCGAGAACATGAGGAACAGCCCGTGCTTGCCTTCGGCGCGCGCCTGGCGCAGTTCGTCCTTGAGATCGCCGAAGCTGGCGTCGAAGAAATGCGTCGCGGCATCGCGTTCCTGCCCGGCCTGCGCGCCCGCCAGCCAGGCGAGCGCAAGGCCCGCCACGAGCAGAATGTTTCGCAACCTGGTCATTGCACCTCTCGGATCGCCCCGCTCCGCGACCGCATTCATTCTACGCCTTGACGCGGACGCGCGGGCGCGTGTCGACCTTCACCCGCTTGACTCGCCGCAGGTGGCCCGCGACGACGTCGTGAACCGGAGGGCCGTCCACCTCCATCATGCTGGCCCAGCCGCTTGCCTTGTAGCGCCTGTCGGCCTCCATGGGCTTGCCCCCGATGCGCAGGTCGGTGATGCGCTCCCCGATTTTCCTTGCCGGGTCGATGGCGTAGGTCACGCCGCCCACGCGCACCATGTCGCCGCCCTGGCGGTAATAGGGGTCGGCGTTGAACAGGTTGTCCGCGACGTCTTCCATCACCGTCTTGATGTCGGCCCCGCTCATCTCGCGCGACCAGGTATTGGGGTAGGTGAGGGCGGTGTGGCTGTAGAGCTGCTCGAGACTGATGGGATCGCCGGGAAGCACCGTCACGCCCCAGCGGAAGCCGGGCGAGAACGCCACCTGCGCGTCGTAGTGCTTGAGCAGCGCCTCGAGCACGATCTCGTCGAACGTGCCGTTGAAGTTGCCGCGCCGGTACAGAAGGCTCTCCGAGACCGCGAGCTTCTCGCCCAGTTTCGCTTCGAACGGCGCGCGCACCCGCTTGATCAGCGCCTCCATTTCCGGGTCCGCCGGAATGTGCTGCGACAGCACCGGAATCAGCTTGTAGCGGTGGTCCATGACGCGGCCGCCGCGCACGTCGAGATCGAGCCGCGACAGGAATTTGCCGTGGGCGCCGGAGTTGATCACCAGCGTTTCGCCCACCTTGATCGGCCGCGGGATGCCGTCGTGCGTGTGCCCGCCCAGGATGACGTCGATGCCGCGCACGCGGGTGGCGAGCTTGAGATCCACGGCCACTCCGTTATGCGACAGCAGCACGACTGCGTCCACCTTCTTCGCGCCGCGCAGCTCGTCCACGTACCTCTGCATCTGCTCGTCGCGGATGCCGAAGCTCAGCTCGGGCACGAAGCGCGTCGGGTGCGAGATCGGCGTGTAGGGGAACGCCTGGCCGAGGATGCCGAGCCGCGCGCCGCCGACCTCGCGCACCACGTAGGGCTTGAACACCGGCTCGCCCGGCGGACCCCATGAAATGTCGACCACGTTCTGGGCGACGAAATCGCCCTTGAACGAGCCGGGCTTGTCCTTGTCGCCGAACACCTGCTTCACCCGCTCGATGCCGAAGGTGAACTCCCAGTGCGAGGCCATCACCTCCACGCCGAGCTGGTTGATCACCTGCAGCATGTCCTCGGCGTTGGTCCAGAGCGAGGTCGCCGAGCCCTGCAGGGTGTCGCCGCCGTCCAGATACAGGGTCTTGCCCGCGCGCTCGGCGCGCACGCGCTTGATCAGGGTCGCGATGTGGGCGAAGCCCCCCATGCGGCCGAAGCGCTTCGCCAGCTCCGCGAAATCGAGGTGCGTGAGCGCATAGGCTTCGGCGTTGCCGCGCCCGATGCCGTAGTACTTGAGGAACTCGCTTCCCGTCAGGTAGGGCGGCTCGCCCTTCTCGGGTCCCACCCCGAGCAGCGTATCGGGCTCGCGGTAATGCACCGGGAGCAGCGTCGCATGGCTGTCGGTGGTGTGGAGCAGCGTGACGTTGCCGAGCGGCTCGAAATCGAGCAGCCGTTCCGGCGCAAGCGCTGCCCACAGTCTGTCGGGCTCTGCGAGTCCGGCCGCGCCGGTAATCGCGGCGAGCTTGAGGAAATCGCGTCGGGTGACTTCCATGGACTCTTCTGTAGCGCGGTGCTGGCGCCGGAGCCTGGCTCCGGCCCCGCGCTTTCAGTGTGACGGCCTCCGCGGGACCTCGACCTTGTGCCCCTGCTGCTTCGATACGAGGAATGTCTCGAGATCCGCGTACTCGGGGGCGTCGCCGGGGAGCATGTTGGCGAGAAGCGGCGTCATGCACCATTGCATCCGGATGCGAACGTCCCACAGTGCGCCCTGCGAAGTGCGGAAGTAGGGGTGCTGGACCATGGTGTCCTTGCCCACGCTCCCCAGGAAGCGCCCGCCCAGGAACTTGTGCGCCCCGCCGCGTTCGGTGTGACAGTTCGCGCAGGACTGGCCGCGCTGCCCGACCCGGCGATTGAACAGTTCCTCGCCGCGCTGGATCGCGGCCTGGATGTTGCCGTCCTTCAGGTCGAGCTGGTAGGGCATGCCATTCGACTGCATCTTCACGAGAACGGACATAGCGAGGTTCTGCTGGCCCTGCGAGGGCATGTCGTGCCCGGTGGTCTCGGGTGCGTGCACCGCCAGGAAATCCTCGATCGACATCATGCGCCGGTAGCGCTCGACCCATTTGGGATAGGCGGCGCCCACCCCCACCATGGTCTTGATGACCCCGAGCGGGCGCTGCGCATCGGACGCGCCGATCGCCCCGTGGCATCCCGCGCAGGACTGGCCTTTGGAACCGGCCTTGCTCCAGAGCGGCACGGCGTCGGTTTCGGTCATGACGAGCGCGTTGTTCGCCGTCGGATCCATCGGATCGCCGAAGTCAAGCCGCACGACCTCGCGCGTATACGGGTTCCACTGCTTGTCGTCCGTGACTTTCGGCGGCACGCCGGCCGGGTTGCCTTTCAGGCTCTGGAGGTAGGCGACGACATGAACGATTTCCTCCGGCGTCCACATGCCCGAGGCGCCAAACGGGGCCATCGGGCTGTCCTCGCCGAAGACGATGCGCGGGTCGTAGACGATCTGGTACAGGACCCCGTCCGTGTAACCGCGGTCGCCAATCGCGCGCAGATCGGGCCCTACGTTGCCCATCGGCCAGACTTTGGCGTCCGGAATCAGGTGGCAGCCCGTGCACGGCCCTTTGGCCCCGGTTCTGAATAAAGCGCCCCCTTTTTTCGGATCCCCCTTGATCCCCGCAGGCATCTGCCCCTTCCTCGGCGGAAAATACTGGGCGCTGCCGTAGGCGAAGGTCGGCCACTGATCGAAGCTGCGGTCTTCGCGGAACCCGGGGTAGCGCACCTGAGTACGCTTGCCGTTCACTTCCTTGATGACGCCCTGCGAGAGCGGCACGGCCCGCGTCTGCCACTCCTTGGAGGTCACCGTCGTGCCGACTGCGGCACACGCTCCGACGATCAATGCGCCGAGCGCGACCGACACAGCGCGCCTGCCGCGCCAATGGCGTTTCCAATCGAGTTTCATGCGTTTGCTCCTCCTCCAAAAGTAACGCGCACGACGGCCCGCTTTCCGCGCCGACAGCCCCTCCACTGCGGCGCGGTCCCGGTCACGGCCTCAGAACTTGATATCCGCCTGACCCGTGTAGGTCTTTCCCTCGGTATCGTGGAAGATCACCTTCACCTGCCCCGGCTCGTCCACCTTCACCTGGAACGAAAAGAGCGGGTTCTGGCTCACCGCCTGGGTGATTTCGGCCTCGAACACCTTCTTGCCGTTGTAGGTGGCCTCCATCCTGTTGATGAAGTTGTAGTTCTTGCTCACCGGCTTGCCGTCCTTGAACTGCATGACTTCCATCGGATGCGTCACCAGGACGCGCACCGTGACCACTTCGCCCGGCTTCGCCTTCTCCGGCACCCGCATGCGTACTTGACCGACCGCCATCGCCTGCCTCCTCGTTCCGTTTTCCGTGCGCCGGGTGCGCGCGGCTCAGCCGCCGCAGCCGCCGACCGTCACCTTCACCTCGCGCTTGGCCTCGTAGATCGCGCCGTCGCTCATTTCGGCGATCGCGCGCACGTCCGTGGTCGAGGCGAGACGGATGTTGGTCGCCACCGAGGCCTTTCCGGCATCCGGCGTGAGCGAGAACTTGGCATTCAGGGGACGGCGGTTCTTGTCCGCGATCACGTAGATGTTCTTGACGTAGCTGTTCGGGCTCATCGGCAGCTCGACGTCGATCTTGACCGGGACCACCGCGCCGTTCTCCGCGATCATCGGCGCGTCGAACTTGAGCTTCTCGCCCGCGGCCTGCACCGGTCGGCCGCCGAACAGGCGCTTCATCGTGTCGGCGACCTTCTCGTCCTCCTGCGGCGTGCCGAGACCCTGCGCGAGCGGGGCCTCGAACGGCAGCAGCGCCCCCAGGGACAGCGCCCCCGCGGCGCCGAGCAGCTTCAGCGTGCGGCGCCGGGAGCGCCCAAAGGTTTCATGCATCTGATCCATGTTCCCGCCCTCCTCGAAAAAAGCATTCAAGAAAAGACTCCTTAGGACGACGATTTATTCCCTCCGGCATGCGACGGCCGCGCCGACACGACGCCGGCCGGATGAGCGCATAAAAACAATCTACCGACAATTCCCTTGTCGTGGCAAGTGAATTCGATAATATGCTTATCAGTCGGAACGCCTTGGGCGACAGAGGGAAATCTTGTTTGATGGATTGATTGGCCGTGCTTATCTGTGCACCGCGGCCGCGGTGCTCGGAGTTGCGCTCGCCGCCGTGGCCGCGGCGGCCGAAGTGACGCTGGCGCACGGCGCGCGCACCCTGCGCGCGACGCTCGATCTCGCCGGCGGGAAGTCGCTTGCCGACGGCGTGGTGCTCATGGTGCATGGCACCATGGGACACCGCGACATGGACGTGATGCGGCACTTCCGACGCCTTCTGAACGAGAAGGGCCACAGCACGCTCGCGATCAACCTGGCGCTCGGCCTCGATCGGCGCGACGGCATGTTCGACTGTGCGGTGCCGAGCACGCACCGCGCCGCGGACGCGAAGGCCGAGCTCGGCGCGTGGTTCGACTGGGCGGCGCGCCAGGGGGCGAAGTCGATCGCGCTGCTCGGATTCTCGCGCGGCGGCCAGCAGGTGGCGTGGTACGCGGCTGAGCAGGCGCACCCGAACCTCTCCAAGGTCGTTCTGCTCGCGCCGATCGTGTCGCGGGATTTCAGCGCGGGCTACGCGGCGCGCTTTGGCAGGCCGCTCGACCCGCTGCTCGAAAAAGCACGCGCCCTGGCGCGCGACGGCCAGCCACGCGCGCTGCTCAAGGGCGTGGGGTTCCTCAACTGCGACCAGACGAGCGTGAGCGCCGAATCGTTCCTGTCCTATTACGATCCCGCG
>Ga0137796_10000408_pt1 | contig 27227 bp, 15 predicted proteins | sample OV2TP3_FD_97704 | JGI IMG/M metagenome (GOLD analysis project Ga0137796, IMG submission 97704) | reverse complement strand
AGTTCGGGAGGGCGGAGACCCCCAGGACGCTGCACGATTATCTCCACACCAAATTGACCCGCCCCCGACTCTTTGCCGAGGGCCTCCGCATGCCCGACTACGAGTTTTCCGAGGAGGAGGCCGTCGCCCTCACGAATGCCCTGTTGAGCCTGACGGCGGAGAAGGTCCCGGAGGCGTATCGCGTCCCAATGCCTCCTGAAAGCCCCTACGCCCCCCAGGGGGAGTTTGGAAAGCTGGTCAGGGACTACGCCTGCTTCGGGTGCCATAAGATCCACGGCCGCGGCGAGCGCATCGCCCCTGACCTCACCCGCGAAGGGAGCCAGGCTCAACCGGACTGGATCCGGCGCTACTTCAAGGTCCCTTACTCCCTGCGGCCGACCATGACGGAGCGGATGCCCAACCTGTTCATGAAGGACGGGGAGATCGAGGCCGTCGCCCGCTATGTGGAGATGGTCCTCCTTGACGACAGCCTGAGGGTGGATGCCCCGCCCGGAGATGGTCGGCTCGTCTCGGAGGGCAAAAAGCTCTACGAGGACTACGGCTGCCGGGCGTGCCACCAGATCGGGACGCAGGGGGGCTACGTGGGTCCCCCGCTGACGAACGTGGGATCGCGCCTGACGCCGGGATGGATGTATGGGTGGCTGGAAAACCCCCGGCGCTACAACCCGGATACTGTCGAGCCGAACCACGGCCTGAACGCCGGAGAGCGCCGGGCGCTCACGGCCTACCTGATGAGCCTGAAGGAGGAGGGGCGCCGATGAGAGCGATCTGGATGAGGGCCACAGCCCTGCTCGCCCTGGCCACCCTGTCGGCCTTCGGATGCGCCCGGAGGCAGGGCGGGGCAGAGGTGGCGTCCGCGCAGGCAGTGTCTGCGCAGGCGGCGGACACGGTGAAGGTCGTGTTGACCTACGAGCAGCGGAAGGGACAGCGGGTCTTCACCCGCTACTGTGCCGTCTGTCACGGGGCGGAAGGGGCCGGGGACGGTTTCAACGCCTATAACCTCAACCCCAAGCCGCGCGACTTAAGCGACGCCCAATTTCAGAGGGCCGTCAGCGACGAATGGCTGGCCGAGGTCATCGCCCAGGGGGGGCGCGGGGTCAATCGGTCGCCCCTGATGCCCGCGTGGGGCCACACGCTGACCAGGGGCCAGGTCCGAGAGGTGGTCGCCTTTATCCGGACGCTCTCTGGCAAACCCGCCTCACCCTGAGCTTCTCTCCCAAAGAACATCTGTATGGCGTGCGGGGTTCCCTTCAAGTTGTCCAACCCACTCCCGCCAAAATGTCGATGAGCCTCTTATCTCAAAGGCGTTCGCCGTGGTGTTCCTGTTCGCGCACGCGGCGTTCCTCTCGGCCCCGCCGTCCATCTGGGCCGCGGCCGCCGGGGATGCGGCGATGCTCGCCGCCCTGAGCGCGGCGCTGTTCAGGCGCCGCTGTCTGTGATGTCCAATGGACGGAGGACGAAAAAAAGGGTCGCCGGGAATTCCGGCGACCCTTTACATTTGTGCCCTGAAAGGGCTGTTTTTACCGGTCCCGGAGCGCAAACGCGGGACGTGAGGCCAGCTCCTCTCGCTCCAGGATGTAAGGCATCGGGTTGATCCAGCGCCCGCCCTGCTTCACCCCATAGTGCACGTGAGGGGCGGTCGCCCGCCCGGTCCTGCCGACGTAGCCGATGACCTGCCCTCGCTTGACCTTCTGCCCCGGCTCCACCTCAAACCGCTGAAGGTGCCCGTAGAGCGTCTCCAGGCCGTATTTGTGATTCAGGACGATATGTCTTCCGAAGTAGGCATCCTCTCTCCGCTCTGCCACCACCCCATCCGCCGTGGCCACGACCTTCGTCCCGATCTGGCTGCAGATGTCGAGGCCCGCGTGCATTTCAACCTCGCCTGTGAACGGGTCCCGGCGACTTCCGAACGAGGATGAGACCCAGGCCTCCGACGGGCGCACCGGAGAGATCGACGGGGTGTGATTGCGGAGGTCGATGTCCTTGTCCAGCTTGCTGGCGACCTCCTCAAAACTCCCCTTCACCAGGTCCGCCTCGCGCAGGAGGTGATCCAGGTCCAGGCTCACCTTCTGAACCATTGGATACGAGGCCTGCGCCACTCCCCGAACCGGCGCCGGCCCGCCCACGCCCGGCCCATTGCCCGCCACGGCCTTCTGCGCCTCGCCGTCTGCGGGCTGAAGATTGGCCATCTGGCGGAGCTGCCGGTCGCGAGAGAGCAGGTCGTTCATGCGCTGGCGGAGCTGGAGCAGGTTGGCGTCCACCATCTTCATCTGCTCCACCAGCGCCCGGTTCTCGGCCTCTATAGTCGCAAATTTGGCCTCCCGGTTCAGCCGGACGTAATATCCGACTCCGTAGTAGATGAGCGCCGCGAAGCAGAAGATCAGGATGGCGCACGCCCCCCAGATCAGGGCCCACGAAAGACCGAACTCCCTCACGCGGTCCTCGTTGTGGGGAATGACCATCAGTGTCAGGTGCTTCTTTCTCATCGAGTTCATCCTCATCTCATCGGGTTAGACAGGGACGGAGACAGTGAGGTGAACGGCCAGAGATATCTGGCCGGGCAGACCTCACAGAAGCGTTCCCCCGGGGATGAAATGGGTGAGAAATCCGATGTCCCTCCCTAACAGCGCCTTTCACGAACGATGCACAGGGGATTGAATCGAATCGGATCACCCTCCTCTGCCAGCCCATCAGGACCGGCTCAAACACCACGAAACGACTTCCAGACCACGTTAATAGTTCTGCCAATGTAAGCCTTTTCAATGATTTTGTCAATGAAAAAATGCAACGAATAGATGCACAAAAGGACACTAAAAATGCCCGGTCATCCTGCGCCCCGGATCTCACGCCAGGTAGTTCTTGACGCCCTGCTTGAGGGCCTCCCGCAGGCCCGCGTGGTCGATGCAGTAGACCCGGAACACCTTGGCCTGGGCCTCGAAATTGTCCACGAAGGACTCCTTGAGGCCGGACACCTCCGGGTCGTCAAAGGAGAGCGGGTCGTCCCTGTCCACCGGGATGTGCGGGCCAAAGAAGACCTTCAGGTCCACCTGAGGGGTCTTTGTGAAGCTCGGGATGTCGATCAGGACCTCATCCCCCTTCAGCGGCAGCCCCAGCTTCTGGCCGAAGACCCGGCAGAGTTCGATCTCCTTCTCCCGGCGTTTCTCCGGGACATTGTAAAGCTCGTAGAAATAATGCACAAATGCCTGCTCCCGCTCGTGGGGGAAGAAGACCCTGGCCACCTTGTAGAGCCGGCGACGCCGCAGCCGCCCCAGGAGGTGGCCGTCCAGCTGCGCCCCCTGGGTCGCAACCTCGTCGTGGAGCTTCCGGGTCAGCTCCGACTCGGTCACCCGCTCAAAATCGGACGGGCCGAGACCACAGCGCGGGTGGAGAAGCAGGTCCTGCACCCCCCGTTTGAACATCGCCGTGGCCGCCCGGACGGTATGATGCCAGTAGACGTTCCGGTACATCAGGTAGTGCGTGAACACCAGCGCCTCCATCGCCGACACCCCCTTGTGGGTGATCGCCGGGCGCTGCCGGACCGGGTCAAACGTGATCGACCCGATCAGCCGGTCCCGGTTGACGCTCTCCCCAAACGGGATGCCGCAGTAGCGGGAGTCGCGCAGGAGATAGTCGATCTTGTCCGGGTCCAGGGGGCCGCTCAGGATGTGGGCCAGCAGCAGGTCCCGGGGCGGGACATCCACGTCCCGGTTGCGGAAGTCGATGACGTTGGCCACCCGGCCGGGGTCGATGCCGATGCCCCGGAGGGCCTGGTGGATTTCGGTCCCCGGGTCTTCAAGAATCCGCCTGCCCCGGCGCTCGTGGGGGACGAAGGAGGGGTGCAGCTCCTCCAGAATGTGAGAGAAGGGGTAGTGCCCCAGGTCGTGGAGCAGGGCTGCGGCCAGCAGGACCTTGACGTCTTCCTGGCCGATCTCCACCGGGGGCCGGGCGCGCAGGAGCTGGAACAGAAACCGCTTGGCGATGTGAAACACGCCGAGGGAGTGCTCAAACCGCGAGTGCCGGGCCCCGGGATAGACGAGCAGGACGTGGCCGAGCTGGGAGAGGTCTCGAAGGCGCTGGTAATCCTCCGAGTCGATCAGGGCCATCATCTCGTGGGGCACGTAGATGTAGCCCCAGATGGGGTCCCGGATCGCCTTCCCCTCCTCCAGATAGAGCATATCGACGGACATGTCATCCCTCAAAAAAAGCTGGTCCGGGAGCCCATCCTCCGGACCAGCAGAACCCGTCTTCTTAACCGTGACCCAGGACTGTTTTACGCCTGCGCCCGCTGGGCCGCTGCCCCTTCCTGGCCGGCGCTCCCGTTCTCCGAGGCCGCCGCGCCGTCCCCCTCAGATGGGCCCGGAGGCGGCGGGACCCGCGTGCCCTCCTCCGGCTCGGAAGCCACAGACTCAGGCGCGACAGGGGTGTCGGTGACCCCGAACTGCTGCTTCAGGGACTCCAGCTGCCGCTGGTAGGAGGCGACCTGTTTGTTGTTTTCGCTGATCCGGTCGGTGAGCGTGCCGATCAGGTTCCTGAAAATGGTCAGCCCCGCCTCCGGCGACCTCTTCAGCAGCAGGTCGAACTTCATCTTCTGCAGCACGAGCGTGTTCGACGTCTTGACGGCGATCACCGTGGCCGAGCGGGGATGCCCGGTGATGATCCCCATCTCCCCCACCGTCACAATCGGGTCGATCGTCGCCAGGGGCATCCCATCCCGCGACCTGACGACGAGCTGCCCGGCGAGCAGGATGTACATCTCCGAACTCTTGGAGCCGACCTCGCACACAGTCTGCTTGGGCGAAAAGGTCCTGGCCTCTATCATCCTCAGGACCTCCAGCACCTGCCCCGGCGTCAGCCCCTGGAACATCGGGATCTTGGCGATGATCTTGACGAACTTCTGTGCGGCCTCGTGCATGGCTGCCTCAAATCATTGTCGTAGGGGCGCAGCATGCTGCGCCCCTACTTTTCACATTTTCCGTCTGCCGCCTCACGCCTTTTTATATATCGTCTCTGTTCCCAAAATCTACACCTCTTCAGGAGCCCCTGCTGTGATCCCCCTCACACCCCCTACCCCACGTCCCTGACCCGGACCTCCCGGCCCGTGCGCGCGGACTCGTAGATGGCCAGGTTGATGGCCACCGCGTGCCGGGCGTGCTCGCCGGTGATCGTGGGCGCCCTCCCCTCCCGGATGGCCTGCACCATGTCCTCCACCTGGACACGGTGGCCCCGGAACGGGAGGGCGTTCGGGTCCGACGAGAGGCTGGCCCCCTTCTCCTTCGGGCCAAACTGCGCCAGCACCCCCGCCTGCTCCGCCTCCTCCGCCTCCTTCGTCTCCGCCTGGATGCGCCACGTCCGGATGTTCGAGTCCGACTTCTCGATAGCCCCCCGCTCCCCCTGGATGAACAGCTCCGTGGCCAGGCCGGGGTAGGCGCAGGTCATGGTGTTGATCGTCCCGATCGCCCCGCTCTCGAACCGGAGCACCGCCGCCGCCTTGTCCTCCGTCTCGATCCTGTGCGTGTACACGCCGATGACCCCGAAGACCGACTCCACCGGCCCCATGAACCACTGCATGAGGTCCACGGTGTGGATGCCCTGGTTCATGAGCGACCCCCCTCCGTCCCACCGCCACGTCCCCCGCCAGTGGTCCGCCGAGTTGTCGTAATAGGACTGCGCCCGCCACCACCGCAGGTCCCCGTGGCACCCGATCAACCGGCCCAGCCGCCCGGCCTCGATCGCCTCCTTGATCCTCCGGTTGACCGGCATGAACCGCTCCTGAAAGATGACCTGGAGCTTCCTGCCCGTCCGCCTGGACGCGGCCACCATGGCGTCGATCTTGGCCAGGCTCACGTCCGCCGGCTTCTCCCCGATCACGTGCTTCCCGGCCTCCATCGCAGCGATGGCCATGTCCGCGTGCATCCCGCTGTAGGTGCACACGTTGACCACGTCGATCTCGCTGTCCCTGAGCATCTCCTCGTAGCGGGCGTATTTCTTGACCCGATATTTCTCCGCCACCGGGTTCAGGCGGCCCTCGTCCACGTCGCACACCGCCACCAGCCGGGCGCCCTGCGCGTCTGCGATGTCCCGGCAGTGCGTCTGCCCCATGCCCAGCCCCACCACCCCGAAGCCGACCTCCTCTGCCATGAGCGTCTCCTTTGTGGTTAAAATTGTCTGCTTATAATAACCCTTCTTCGGCACTGTGTCAAGGCCATTTTGGCGTGCCCTGCCGTCAGGCCGTCATCACCTTGAACAGCTCCGTCGCAATAATCAGATGCCCCGTCCGGTTGGGGTGGACCGGCTCCGGGCAGAACGCCTCGGACCCGCGGTATTTCAGGTGATTCTGGAAGACCTCGTGCGTCCTGACGAGCCGCGTCCCGTACTTCCGGCTCATGTCGTGAACGACCTTGATGTAGCGCGGGATGATCTCCAGCACCTGCGACCGGAACGTCTGCCCCGACCGGTCCACGCTGATGTAGAATGGGTCGATCAGCACGATCCTGGCCTTCGTCTCCCGCCTCGCCTCGGCCAGGATGGCATCGTAGACCTCCCGGAAGCGCTCCGGGGAGACCGCATTGTCCACCCTCCGGAGGAAGCTGTGGAGGTCGTTGATCCCGATCTTCACGGACAGCCAGTCGGGCCGGTTCAGGATCACGTCGTCCCGCCACCGCTCCCGCAGGTCCGTCACCCTGTTTCCCCCTATCCCTTTGTTAATATAAGTGATCCGGCGTTTTGGAGAGTGCGCCGTCACCAGGTCGATGAACAGGCTCACGTACCCGTCCCCGAACGGCGCCCGGTCCCCCCGCCTGCCACAGTCCGTGATGCTGTCCCCGATGAACAGAAGCTTCTGGCCGTCTTTCACGCACAGGTCGCCCATGGCTGAACGTTCCCTCCCTCTCTGTCGAGATGTTTTGTCTGATGAAAACAGGCGCGCGTCTCAATTTCCCTTGCTTTCGCGCCCCGTTCTCTCTATGTTTTTCACTCCGAAATCCAGGGTGGGGAGACGATCCGGTGGATCGTCCGGGGTTGTGGTCCGAAATCCGAAATCCGAAATCCGAAATCCGAAATCGCAAGGAGCCTTCATGCCATCCCGCTGCGACATCCCGGCCCCGACCCGCGCCCCTGGCGACGAGGTCCACGGCTTCCGCGTGGACGCCGTCACCGAACTGAACGACATCCGCGCCCGCTGCTACGAATGCACCCACCTCAGGACCGGCGCGAAGGTCCTCCACCTCCACTGCCACGACGAGGAGAACCTCTACGCCATCGCCTTTCGCACCCCCCCCAGGGACTCCACCGGCGTCCCTCACATCCTGGAGCACTGCGTCCTGGCAGGCTCCGAGAAGTACCCGGTCAAGGACGCCTTCAACGAGCTGGGGAAGTCTACCCTGAACACCTTCCTCAACGCCATGACCTGGCCGGACAGGACCGTCTATCCGGTCTGCTCCCCCGTGCACGCCGACTACTTCAACCTGGCCGCCGTCTACACCGACCTGGTCCTCCACCCCCTGATCACCGAGCAGACCTTCCGGCAGGAGGGGCACCATCTCGAACTTTCAGACCCGGACGACCTCAACTCGGACCTGACCATCTCCGGCGTGGTCTACAACGAGATGAAGGGCGCCTACTCCTCCCCCGACAGGGTCGTCTACAAGGCCGTCCAGGAGGGCCTCTATCCCGACAACACCTACGGGGTGGACTCCGGCGGCGACCCCGAAGTCATCCCCGCCCTCACCTACGAGCAGTTTCGGGAGTTTCACCGGACCTACTACTCGCCCGGCAACGCCCGGTGGTACCTCTACGGCGACATCCCTCTCGAAAGACACCTCGCCTTCATCTCCGGACAGCTCAAGGGGTTCTCATCCGTCCCCGTGGACTCCGCCGTGCAAGAGCAGCCCCGCTGGACCTCCCCCCGCAGGTCCGAGGCCGTCTACCCCATCGGGGCGCAGGACGACCCGTCGAACAAGACCTTCATCAACGTCGCCTGGATGGTCGATTCCATGACCAGGCCCGAACAGGTCCTCCTGTTCGACATCCTGGAGGAGGCCCTGGTCGGCAGCGCGGCAGGCCCCCTGCGAAAGGCCCTGATCGACTCCGGCCTGGGCCAGGACCTCAGCCCGGTCACCGGCCACGACACTGACTTCCTGCAGACCCTGTTCGCCGTGGGCCTGCGCGGCAGCGAGCCCGACCGCGCGGAACAGGTCGAAAGGCTCGTCCTCGATACCCTCAGGCAGACCGCCGACGGCGGCCTCGACCCCGAACTCCTGAGGGCCGCCTTCCACCAGATCGAGTTCAGGGGAAAGGAGATCGTCCCCCCCTTCCCCGTGATGCTCCTCGTCCGGGCCGCCTCCCCCGCCACCTACGGCGCGGACCCGAAGTCCAGCCTGGAGTTCGGCCGGCTGATCGAGAACGTCCGCGCCCGCCACGCCGCAGACCCGGGCCTCTTCTCCAGGCTCATCCGGGAGTGGCTCCTCCAGAACCCCCATCGCCTGCTGAACGTGGTGCGGCCCAGCCAGACCCTGTCCGCCGGGCAGGAGGCCGCCTTCCGGGCGAAGATGGCCGAACGCAGGGCGTCCCTGACCGCCCCGGACCTGAAGCGCATCCAGGCCGAGGCCCGGAGGCTCAGAGAGGCCCAGGAGACCCCCGACCCCCCGGAGGCCCTCGCCAGACTCCCCAGACTGAGCCTTGCAGACGTCCCCCGTCGCATCCGGACCGTCCCCACGCAGCGCCACGAATCCCGCGGCGTGGCCGTCCTCGAACACGAGGTCTTCTCCAACGGCGTCGCCTACGTGGACCTCGCCTTTGACATCTCCGACCTCGACGACGAGACCACCCTCTACGCCCCCTTCCTCGGCCAGGCCACCGCCGGCCTCGGCGCAGCCGGCCTGGACTATGCGCAGATGGCGGCGCGAATCGCCAGCGCCACCGGCGGCGTTGAGAGCGAACTCCTCGCAGGCCGGCGCCTGCGCGACGGCCAGACCTTCCAGCTCCTCACGTTCAGGGGGAAGGCCCTGGGGCGCAACCTGGGCGAACTGACCGCCATCCTGCGTGACCTCCTCACCGCGTCAGACGCGACCGATCACAAGCGCGTCCGCGACCTGGTCCTGGAGGCCCGGAACAGCCTGTTCAGCCAGGTCATCCCCTCCGGCCACCTCTTCGCCTTCTACCGCGCCGGGGCCTCGCTCGACCTGTCCCGCTACCGCCTGGAGCAGTGGCTCGGCTGCACTCAGGTCCGCTTCCTGTCCGGCCTGGCGCGTCGTATCGAGAAGGAGGTCGCCCCCCTCGAAGAGCGGCTCGTCGCGCTCCAGAGGCGCCTCTTCACCCGCGACAGGCTCCTGGTCAACGTCACCGGAGACCCGGCCCTCGTCGCAGCCCTGCGCCCCCTCATCGAGGGCCTGATCGCCGCGCTCCCGGAGGGGAGGCCCGGCAGGGCCGTGGACGCCCCCCCCGACTGCCCGCGCTCCGTGGGCGTGACCATCCCGGCGCAGGTGAACTACGTCGGCCGCGTGCTGTCCGTCGGCGACCTCCTCCAGCCGGCCGCGCCCGCCCTGGAGATGCTCGCCTCCCTCCTCAGCTCCGACTTCCTCTACCAGAAGCTGCGCGTCCAGGGCGGGGCTTACGGCGGTTTCTGCCTCTACAGCCCCTACGACGGCATGCTCCCCCTGCTCAGCTACCGCGACCCGCACCTCCTGGAGACCCTCGACACCTACGCCCAGGTCGCCGGCTTCATCCGCTCGGACGCCCTCACCGGGGACCTCCTCGAACGCTCCAAGATCGGCGCCATCGGCGGGTTCGACCGCATCCTCTCCCCGGCGCAGCAGGGGTTCGCGGCCCTGCGCCAGCACCTGTACGGCGTCAGCGACGAGGACCGCAAGGCCTTTAGGGACGGCCTGTTTGGCGTCACCGTGGAGCGCATCCGCCTCGGCGCCCTCCCCCTGGTCGAGGCCGCGCTGGCCCGCGCCCCCAAGGCCGTCATCGCCTCCAGGGAGGCCATCGAGGCCGCCAACGCGAAGTTGGACGAGCCGTTCGCGATCACGACGCTGGAGTAGGGGCGTATCGCGATGCCCCTACTTCCACCTGGGCGGCGGGGGTACCTTCTCGATCTGCCCCGACTCCACCGCCTGATGCAGCGTCGCCAGCACCGCCGTAGCCCGCCACCCGTCGTAGGCCGTCACGTAGGGCTCCCGACCCTCCTGCACCGCGTCCACGAACGAGTCCACCGCCGACGGGAACGCCCCCACCCACTTGTCAAACACCTCAAAATTGAGCAGCGTGCGCGGCCACTTGAACCGCTCCTCCGTGCTCATCTCGATCGCCTCGGTCTTCCGGTCCAGGTGGACGTGCCCCTTTTCGCCGATCACCTCCATGAACGAGTCGGGCATGGCCGGGTGCGTGTTCGGGTAGATCCACGACGCCTCGAACGCCGCGAACGCCCCGTTCGAGAACTTCACCTGTCCCTGGATCATGTCGTAGGTGTCTATCCCCCGCTTCACCAGCACCCGCTTCATCCCGTAGCCGTGCGCCTCCACCGGGTCCGCGTCGAACCACCAGCAGATCAGGTCGACGTCGTGCGACGACAGGAACCAGGCCGGCGACGACCTGCCCGACCAGGGGAGCATCTCCGTGGGCACGTAGATCGGGTTGTTCTTCCGCGCGTAGCCCATCAGCGGCTGGCCGATCTCCCCCGCCCGGATCATCTTCCACGTCGCGTTGTAGGGGGACAGCCACCGGTGGTTGTAGCTGACCTGGAGCTTCAGGCCCGTCTCCCGCGTCACCTTCACGATGTCCGCCGCCTCTCCCAGGTCCGTCGTCATCGGCTTCTCCACGTTCACGTGGATGCCCGCCCTCAGGGCCTTCACCACCGGCGCGTGGTGCGCCCAGTCCGGCGTGGCGATGAAGACCGCGTCCAGGCCCGCCTTCTCGTACATCTCTTCATAGCTCTCATACCGCTGCTGAATCCCCAGCTCGTCGAACGTCGCCTTCCGCTTCGTGGGGTTGAGGTCCGCCCCGGCCACGATCTCCACGTGGGGGTTTCGCTTGAGCACGTTCCCCGCCGCCTTGCCCATGATCCCCAGCCCCACGATGCCGACCCTCAGCCTGCTCATGTCCCGCCTCCTCTTGAGACGCGGGGATAAATCCCCACGCTACCCTGCATAGATGAAAATCAAATGTACCCCGTCGAACCGTCCGGCCTCACGGGACACGTGCGCTGCCAGTGCGTGTATTTGTTGTCCTTGATGATCTCCTCGTTCACCTCCACTCCCAAACCCGGCTTGTTGCGCAGCTCCAGGTAGCCGTTCTTGGGCAGGTAGGGCTCATCCACCCACTTCGCCCACGCCGTGCGCGTGGGCAGGATGTACTCCAAAACCTTGAAGTTGTGCGTGGCCGCCGCGAAGTGGACGTTGACCGCCGTGGCCACCGGCCCCATCGGGTTGTGCGGCGCGATGGAGACGTAGTGCGCCTCCGCGAGGGCCGCGATCTTCCGCAGCTCCAGCAGCCCCCCGCACACGCAGACATCCGGCTGGATGATGTCCGCGGCCTGAGCCGCCATCAGGCTCAGGAACTCATACCGCGCGTAGAGGCTCTCCCCCGTGGCCAGCGGCGCTCGCATCTGCTGCCGCAGGCGCGACCAGGCGGGAATATGCTCCGGCCGGAGCGGCTCCTCGTAGAAGAACGGGTCATACGGGGCCAGGGCGTCCGCGAGCTGCAGCGCCCGGATCGGCTCGAAGATCTTGGCGTGCGGGTCGAACGCGAACTCCCACTCCTCCGGCGTCCGCTTCCGCAAATCCTCGAAGAACCGGGCCGCCGCCGAGCAGACCCGGCCCCACCGGGAGGCGTCCGGGTCCAGCAGGAACGGACTCAGCTTGAACGCCGTGAACCCCCACTCCGCGTTCATCTTGTGCGCCGACTCCGCCACCGCCCCCGCGTCCTTCCCGCCGATGGAGTGGTAGACCCGCACCCGGTCTCGCACGTGGCCCCCCAGGAGCATGTAGACCGGCAGCCCGGCGGCCTTGCCGCTGATGTCCCAGAGCGCGTGCTCGATCCCGGAGATGGCCGCCCACCCCGCGCCCCCCGGCGGGAACCGGAACTGCTGGACCGTCTTCATCATGAGGTACTCGATCCGGCGCGGGTCCTCGCCGATGAACCAGGTGGCGACGTAGTCCACAATGGGCGGGACGGACAGGTCCGGGCCGATGGAGTAGGCCTCTCCCCACCCGTGGACGCCCTCGTCCGTCTCCACCTTGATCAGCCCCCGGTTCCGATTCCCGAACGCCGCCAGATAGGGCTTGACTGCCGTGATCTTCATGGGAAGGCTCCTTGTGTAATAAATCTGCCTGTAGGGGCGACCGGCCGGTCGCCCCTACCACCAGTGCACCATGTGCCCCTGCCCCTTGAACCAGATCATGTCCACGATGAAAGAGATCGTCACCCCGGCGGTGTAGCCCGCCAGCAGGCCCAGGAACAGCGGTTTCGACCGCCGGTAGAGCGCCACGCCCCCCACCCGCATCAGCGTGGCCTTGCACGCCCACGCGATGAACACCGGCATGGCCAGCGACGCCGTGTTGTCCCCGGCGGCCATCGTCAGGCCCACGGGATGGAGGGGCCATCCCGGAAACCGGTAGCGCAGAAACGTCAGCCCCCCCATCAGCGCCGCCCCGATCCCGAAGAACAGGGCGCGCTCCGGGTCCGGCGGCTTGGGGGACTTCATCTGCGTGAGCGTCGAGGTGAAGACCGCCTTCGGGTCCCCGCTGAAGAACAGGGGGGCGCAGTTGTAGGCCCCGTGCGCGTAGCCGAGATGGAGCGTGTACCACGCCGAGGAGATCAACCCGGCCAGAACCCCCAGCGCGATCACCCCAAGCAGGAGTCGCCGGTTCCCCCGGACCGACTCCCCCATCTTGACCGCCTGCGCCAGCCCCGGCGCGAACAGCCCCCGCATGTAGTCGATCAGCGAGTAGGACAGCGCGATGGCCGTCAGCGTGCTGGCCGGGAGGGCCCGCGTCCCCCGCAGGTCCATCACGAACGCCTGCGGCGTGACCGTCGCCTGGCCGTAGGCCACCCCCGTCTCCGACACGACGCGCGCCATGCCCAGGTAGACGATGCCCAGGGCCAGGGCGTAGAGCAACACCGACCCCGCGTCCATCCCCGACCGGTGAAGCCAGAACAGGACGAAGGCCGTCCCCAAGACCAGCCCGAAGACCGCCGTCCGGTAAGAGAGCATCTCCTCCGCGTCGTCAGCCCCCCCCTCTCCCCGCCACGCCTTCCGGAAGACCTCGCGCAGGTGATGGCGCGCCACCCACAGCCTCCAGGCCACCATGAACGCCAGCGCCCCGAACCCCTGCCACGCCTCCGTGGCCGGGTCTGCGCTGAACGAGTCCACGGACGCCCCGATCTCGTAGCCGATCCGGTTGAAGATCCCCCCCTCCACCATGTGGAGCAGGAAAAAAAACCAGACGCTGAACAGCACCTCCGTGTTGGCGAAATACGCGAACCCTATGGTCAAAAACTGAAACGGCTGGATGTAGATGCCCGGAGAATAGGTCAGAAACCGGTAGTAGCCCGCGTAGGGGAACGCCGATACCCTCGGAAAGGCGGGGATGAACCATGAGACGATGTTCCACGCGAACAGCAGAAAGGCGAAGATCACCCCCCCCCAGAACAGCCTCGTCCTGACGAAGCCGGGCGGCCTCCCCTCCACGCCCTCCGTCATCTCCACGGCCACCGCCGCCAGCGGAAAGACCAGCTTCTCGTGCTCGGCCCACTGCCTCCGCAGGAGGACCACCGCGCAGGCCGTCGCCCAGACGAGGGCCACGATCAGGGCCGCCCACCAGGCCAGCGGCGCAGCCCAGGCCGACCAGTCGATCCTCCCCCCCCCCTCGAAGAACCCCCGCAGGGCCTCCCGGTCCGTCGGGACCAGCCAGGACGACAGGTGCGGGTGGTAATAGTCCGCCCACCCGTTCTCAGGCGAGGCGAAGTAGAAGGGGCTGGCGATCACCCCCAGCAGAAACCCCGTCACCCCGGACGTGGGCACGGTGGCGCCGACGATCCCCACCGCCGCCACGACCAGCAACTCCCCGTGCGACAGAGGCCCCATCCACGGGTATCGCCCCCCGGACCGCCTCCCCGCCCATCCGAGCAGCGGGTTGATCCCCCCCACCAGGGCGATCAGGACCGCCAGCAGGGTGATCTGAAAATAGCTCAGGTTCAGCCGCGACGCGTGGACGACGTTCTCGGCGTAGGTGACCCACAGGTTGATGAACACCACCACGATCACGCCCAGCGCCGACGCCCGCAGCGTCAGCCCCCGGTCTGGCAAGAGACCTCCTGTGCCGCAATCTTGTGCATGGAACAATGTCGCATGGCGCACAGGCCCTCACCCCGCCTCGCTGGCGCTCGGCTTCCCCTCTCCCGTACACGGGAGAGGGGTGGTGAACGCAGTGAACCGGGGTGAGGGCCAGAGCCGTAGCGGTTTTTCAAGCTCTTGATATAGCCCTCTGCAACGGTTTTCCGCCCCAAAAAATAGCGGCGGAGGGCCGCTCTGTCAAGCGAAAGTCCCGTCCGCCGCGAAAAACACCTATCCCCCCGCCCCCCTTTCCTGAAGGAAAGGGGGAGCAGACCTGCTTCCCTCTTTCAAAAGAATAGGTGTCTCCCCTCTCCTTTAGGAGAGGGGACGGGGGAGAGGTCTAGAAATCAAACCTCACCGTGATGAGCCTGCTGTCGGTGAAGACATCGTTCACCGCCTGCGAATAGTCGACCGACAGCGCCGCCGAGTTGATCGGCATCCGAACGCCCACGCCGAACGTCGGCCCAAAGATAAACTGCTTGCCGAACCCCGACGGCGTCGTGCTGGCCTTGGGCGCCAGGGCGTAGCCGCCCCGCAGGTAGAGCACGTCGTTGATGGCGTACTCTGCTCCGGTCTGGTATTCGTCCTCCGACATGTTGTTGTTCCGGAAGGCCAGGGTCCAGACGAACCGGTTCATCTTCGTGTTATAGAGGTCGAACGAGGCCGCCAGCTCCAGCGAGGTGGGGAGCTCCGCCTGCGACAGCACCACGCGCGTGCTCCGGTTGCGGGCCTGGGGGTCGGTCCCCGGCAGCCGGAGGCTATGCTCCAGGTCCGGCCCGTCGAACCGGATGCCCGGCCCGAAGTTCCGCAGCGTCAGCCCGAACCGGACGCCCTTGAACCCCGGCGCATACTGGAACCCGAAGTCGAAGGCCATCCCCTGCGCCGTCTCTCGCTTGATCCGCTCGTTGATGTACTTGATCGTCGCCCCGAAGGACACCCGGTCGATCAGCTGATGGGAGTAGGTGACCCCGAACGCGGAGAACGTCGGGCTCGTCGTCTCCCCCGTCCCGTCCGGGTTGTCCTCCGTAGTCACATAGATATCCCCCACGTCCAGCACCCTGGCCGTCACGCCGATGGCGATGTCACTCTTCATTTTCCAGGTCGCCCCGAAGGAGTTCATCGTGACATCGGCGATGTAGTTGAGGCGGGAGAAGGCCGCCTGATGCTTCTTGGACCCCACGACACCGGCGGGGTTCCAGTGGAGCGCCTCCACGCCGGTCACGTCCGCCATGATCGACCCCCCCATCGCCGCGCCCCGCGCAAAGGTCGGGATGCGGAGCTCCTGCGCCCCGGCGGTCCCGATCCGCGTCGCCCCGCCCGCGAAGGCGTCCCCGGCGGAGGCGATCAGGCAGGCGGCGACCGCAAACGTCAAGAGATACCGAATACGCATGATTAAACCCTCCGATTCTGTGTAGGGGCGGTTCGCGAACCGCCCCTACATCAAACAAATTCTAGAAATTGTCCAGCCTCTCCGCCTCCATGAAGACGGCGATCTTGACGATCTGCTTGCCGATGCCGGGCGCGTCGATGAAGGCGAGGTAGACCCCGCTGGCCACCGGCAGGCCGTGGTCCGTCTTCAGGTCCCACGACTCGATGGAGGTCCCGTCCGTGTGGTTGATCGACCGGACCAGGTCCCCGCCCAGCGAGAAGACCTTGATCATGCACTGCTTCGGCAGGCGCGTGAACCGGACCACACGGGCCAGCGAACTCAGCTCGTAGGCCGACTGCCCGAAGTAGGGGTTGGGCACGGCACGGATGGCCTTCAGATCCTCTCTGGCCAGGGCGTTGTTGTCGATCACCGCCGGGGTCGTCTTGAACTCGAACACATCCGTTGCCGTGTTCACGTGGTTGGCCGTCATCAGGAAGGTGTCCCCGTCCTGGGGGAAGCGGGCCTGCTGGCGCCGGTTGGCAAACACGACCCACATGATGGGGACTACGGGTTGAGCTGTAATGAGCCCGTTTTCCAGCAGAACCTTGCTGTTCTCCCCCTTGCCGGGGTCGGTGTAGGGGAGGTCAAAGACGAGAAGGAATTCGCGGGGTCCCCCGCCGGCAACGTTGTTGATCTCGTTGAACGGAGGGCCGTAAGCGCCGTTCACCAGGCCTCCGGGCACGTTGTTCTCCAGGAACCCCACCTCCAGGCGGCGGGGCGGCTTGGCCTCCACGTCGTAGGCCGCCAGGCAGATCGGACTCCGGTCCTGGTAAATGTAGGTACCGGGCCCCGTCTTGTTGATGATGTACTTGCTCCAGTCGTAAGGCTTTTTGGTGGTCGTCTGCGCGGCGGGCGCCGGGGCGGCATTGCCCGCCCCGCGCATGTAGCGGTAGGCGTAGGACACGTTGGCGTTTTTCAGGTCCTTCGGCTTGTACTGGTCCTCCCCCTCCTCCTCGATCACGCCCGTGAAGCGGAGCTCCACCGTGCGCAGCTTGTCCGGCGTCGTGCTGGACGGGCCGAACCAGTGGTTGTTGGCGTCCCCGGTGATCGCGCCATTGAAGCCCTCGGCGCCGAAATCGGCCCCGGCCCAGGTCAACCATCGCGCCCCTGAGGGGATGCTCCACTCCTTCATCCCGTTGGGCGGGCCGGTCACCTTCACCAGCAGCCCGTCCACCACCGGGTTGGCGTCCCCCTGCACCTCCGACTCGTTCTGCGCCATGTCCTTTAACACGGTCGAGTTCTTCGTGGCGTCCACCAGGTCCCAGAGGATGTTCCCGTCCTTGTCGGTCTTGAACTTCACCTGGTAGGTGGAACCCGTGATCTTCGCCGGGTTGACGATCTTGACGAACACCCGCCCGTCGCTCACGCCGGCCTTGTGCGTCACCGCGCTGTCCGTCTTCACGACCTTGAAGTCCGACCCGGCGGTGGGCCAGCGCGGGATGATGCCGTTGGCCGGCTCGAACTCGTCCGACAGCGGCTTGCGCACCAGGCGCCCGTCCCGCAGCGGCGCGAGGGACGTCTCCAGCGTCTTCGGCGACTGCTTCTCCCCGTAGGAGTAAGCCGTTACCGTGAAGTAGTAGGTCTGGCCGTTGACCAGCTTACCCCCCTTGATGGCGTCGTCCGTCAGCTCGATGAAGTGCCTCAGGCCCGTGTCCCCCCCGAACTGCGCCGGGCGGTTGACGACCACCCCTGCGCTCTCGTCGAACGTGTTGTCGAAGATGATCGCCGCCCCGTTCACCACGTCGTACGTGGCGACCCGCTTCCAGGGCCCGGCCACCGACTCCCCCTGGTAGACGTTGTAGCCTTCGAACTGATAGCGGGGGTCCCCCCCCTTCTCCGAGGCGTCGTCCCACGTCAGCGCGACCTTCCCGTCCAGCGGCGTCACCGCCACCTTCGGGGCCGCGGGCGGGCTGGGGAGCTGGAAGTTCGCGTCGAACGCCGCCTGCGCGAACGAGTCGTTGAACCGGAGGGCCGTGATGCTCGTCAGCCGGTCCTTCCCCTGTCCGATGGCCAGCCCGGCCACGACCTCCTGCGTGTCCCCCGGCGCCATCGTGAACGGCCCGGCGTTCAACATCAGCCGGCGGTCCGCCGGGTTGCTGTCCAGCCAGCCCGTGCCCGTCACCGGGTCCCCCGGCACGAAGAAGAGCGTTGCCTGCCCCGTCGTCGGATCGACCACGTCCTTCCCATCCGGGTCCCTCCCCTGCATGTAGTTGTAGACCTGCTGCGCCGTGCGCGGGTCCGTGCCGTTGATGTACTTGTTGAAGGATGCCACCGGTAGCGGTTTCTTGTCCGGCCCCAGAGGCCCCTTAAAGAAATCGTAGCCCACTGCGGGCGGGGCCGACCCGTAGGTCGCATCCGTGTTCGTGGCGTTGTAGCAGATGCCGAGGTTCAGGCTCGCGTCGTAGCCCACCAGGTCGTTGTCCGCCTGCCCCAGGTCCGGGTCCGACCAGATCGACACGAAGGTGCTGTCGATCTGATTCCCTCCCTTGTTAATGATCTTGAACTTCATAAAGACGGTGCTGCCTAAGGCCCCCGTCCGGTTGAACCCGAAGATCGTCTGCTGCACCTCCAGGCCCAGGGCCTTCGTCTGATAGCGCGTGTGCTTGGACTCATCCGCGTCGTTGTAGACGCTCCAGAGCGTCTGGTCGCCCAGGATGAGCGGCTTGCCGTCCTTGTCCACCGGCGCGCCGTCCTTGACCGGCCAGTTGGCGTAGTCGGGGTTGGACGGACCGTCCCCGGCGGAGATCTTGTAGACCTTGTACTGCGGGGCGTTGGCGTCCGCGGGCTTGCCGTCCGGCCCCATCGGGCCGGGCCGCCACTCGAACTGGTACTCCCCCACAGCCACCCGCAGGTCCCCCTTCACCTTGCCCCCGACCCACAGCCCGGCGGCGAACACCGGCGTCTTGCCCGTCCCCTTCGGGAACTCCAGCCCGGCGCCCCCGCCGCCGATGTCGAAGGCGAACGACCCCTCGTTGGTCACGAACATCGAGATGTTGTTGATGTCGATCTTCTGGTCCGTGCTGATCTTGGCCAGCCGCGGGCCCGCAGGCCCCTTGGCCCCGGCGACGACGGCGGCCACCAGCCCGAACAGAAGGCCGACGGTCGGCCCTTTCAAGACCCTGTTCATGCTCAAAGCCTCCTTGAAAGCAACGCAGAACTCAGAACGATGAACGATGAACGAAAAGCGAGATAGACTTGCGCTTTTACTTCTGCGTTCATCATTCATCGTTCATCGTTAAAAACTATACGCCATCCCGAACCGCACCTGCCTGGGCGTGCTGTAGTTCCGGGGGTCGTTCTGCTTGATGAGGTACTTCTGCCGGCCCGTCTCCCCGAACTGCTCGACGAACTTCCTCCCGTCCTCCGTGGACAGCCACCGGGTCTCGTCCGGCAGCCCCGTCCCGGTGTAGACGGACGACTCGAACCCGCGGTCGTTGATGGCCCACGCGGCCACGTTCTTCCGGTTGAGGAGGTTGATCGCCACGACGTAGAGGCTGACCCGGTGCTGCCCCGCTACGAAGTCCTTGTTCGCCTTCAGGTCCACCTGGACGGCCCAGGGGCCGTAGCTGGAGTTGATCGGGCCGGAGGGCCGGGAGGACGTCGCCGCGAGCGTCACCTCGTTGTAGGGGAAGGTGGGCGTGTAGGGGAACCCGCTGCCCGCCTTGAACAGGAGGTTGATCCCCGCGTTGGACAGCGGGTGGGTCCCCCACAGCGCAGGCCCGTCCTTCTGTCCCAGGCGATAATCCACGTTGATGGAGATCTTGTGCCGCTGGTCGAAGTTGAGCGGGGCGATGATCCGGGGCGGCTCCGTGAACCCCGGCTGGAACTGCCAGGCGATGTTCCGCTGCGTATCCGGGTTGGACCCCGTCCCGGTCGCGTACATCAGGCTGTAGCCGACGTTCGCCTGCGTCCGGCGCGTCCGGCGGAGGACCACCGTCACGTCGATCCCCTTCACCGTCCCGAAGTCCTTGTTCACGTAGGTCGAGAACTGCGCCGGGGTGGACGGCACGGCCTCCACCTGAACCAGGTTCTTGGTGTCCTTATAGTAGGCCGTGACATCCAGGCTGGCCGACCCACCCAGTTGCCGCGTGAATCCCACCTCGTAGGCCGTGGTCTCCTCCGGCTTCAGGTTGGGGTTGCCGAAGGCGTAAAAGTAGCCGAGAAGGGGGGCCTTGTATTCGAGGTAGGCGTTGGAGACGTAGAGGTTCTCCAGGTTGGGCTGCTGGTGAAACTTGCCGTAGTTGGCGTGGAACAGCGTGCGGTCCGTGATCGGGAACCCGACGCCCAATCTCGGGCTGACCTTCTGATACGTCTGCGTGCCGGCCAGGTCCGCGTCGTCCAACTTGGAGTCCCCGCCCAGGGGCACCTTCGGGTTCTTGAGCGTCTTCGTCTTCGCGCCGAGATAGTCATAGCGCAGGCCCGCGTTCACGACCAGGCCCTGGTACTCGATCTTGTCCTGGACGTAAAAAGAAGCCAGGACCGGGTGCTTGGCCCTGTCCGGCCCGTCGTCCACCGGCACGACCTTGTTGGCGTTCCAGTCGAACTTGTAGCCGAAGGCGTCTAAGTCCGCGAACCCCCCCCGGTTGTTGGCGTCCACGTAGGCCCCCCGGTAGATGAGGTAGGCGATCAGGTGATCGAAGCTCCGCAGCGTGTGTCGCTGGACGTCGAACCCCGCCTGCACCTCGTGGTGCGGCGTCACCTGGCTGGTGATGTCGAACTTGATCGGCGTGATGTAGGACGACCGCGTCTTGGTGTACCTCCCCCAGACGCGCCCCTCATCCCCGGCGTTCCACTCGAACCGCGAGTTCAGGTCGAACGCCAGGGAGTCCGGCCTCGCCAGGTTGTCGCCCTGCCAGAACAGCGCATCGTTGCCGAAGTAAAACGGGTTGCCCTTGGGCCGGCCGTATGCCTTCAGATTGTCGAAATAGCGCCCGTCCCCGGCCTCCCGCCGCGTCATGAAGTAGTTCCCCGCCAGCGTCAGGAACGTCTTCGAGCTGATCGAGTAGGTCAGCCGGGCGAAGGCCGAGCTGTTGTAGTCGCGGACGCGAGGGGAGTGCCGGAGATTATAGCGGTACTCTTGTCTGTAGGTGTTCCAGATGTTCTTGGACCCCAGCACGCCGATCTTCAGGTTGACGTTGTTGGACACCTTGAAGTTCAGCTTCCCCTGCCAGGTCCACCCCTCCAAGTCGTTGTGAGGAAGCACCCCGTCCTTCAGCTTCTTGTAGTCCTCCTCCCTCATGGTATTCTCTTTCCCGTACACCGCGAGGCTATCAATGCCATAAGCCCCGACGTTGGCCTTCGGCGACCGGTCCTCCCGGTCCCGGCGCTCCGCCGACAGGTAGAACGTGATCCGGTCGTTGTTCGGGACCAGCGGCCCGCTCAGCGCCCCGTCGAAGTTGTTGTAGCCATAAGAAGGCGTCTTCAGCCACCCCCGGCTCGTGGGCTCGTCCGTGACCGCCTCGAACGTCCCGGAGTAGTTCTTCCCCCCCTCCTTCGTCACCACGTTCACCACCCCCGACATGGCCCGGCCGTACTCCGCGTTAAACCCTCCCACGAAGATGTTCACCTGGTCAATCGCATTGTTGTTGATCGACGTCCGGGAGACCCCCGTCAGCGGGTCCTGCTGCGAGAACCCGTCCACGAAGTAGGCCACCTCCTCCTGCCGGCCCCCCCGCACATACAGCCCGGCCCCCCCGAAGTCCGTCACCCCGGCCTGCAGCGCAGTCACGGCCTCGTAGCCCCGCAAAGGCATGTTCTTGATGTCCTCGATGCCCGCGAACCGGACCGACCCGGTCTGGTCCCGCTGCACCAGCGGCCGCGTGGCCACCACCTCCACGGCCTGACCGAGCTGGATCGCCTCGCTCTCGATCGCAAAGTCCACGGCCGTCGTGAAGTCCACCAGCGCCGTGATATTCCTGATGACGATCTCGCGGTAGCCGATGAACGTGCACTTGACCGAATAGGTCCCCGGCAACACGTTCAGGATCGCGTAGTTCCCCTTCAGGTCCGTCACGGCGCCCGTGACGACGCTCCCCCCGGCGCCCACCAGCGCCACGTTCGCGCCCGGCACCGGCTCGCCCGTCTTCCTGTCCTTGACCACACCCGCCACCTTCCCGGTCGTCCCGGCCAGAGTCAGGCCAGGGACGAGCAGCCCCACCACCAGTAAAGCGGTAACGAATCGCATCTGATACCTCCTCGCTTCTTTGACACACTAAAGTAATCCCTACACCACTGTCCTTTAGGGCCGACATCCCTCCTTTCTGTATTCTAAAATAGACCTCCGAAGCTAAGATTTGGTTATTAAGGTAAAGAGATAGAATGAGAAGCAAAGGCCATACCCCGCCCTGTTCCATCTCGGATTATCACACAAATTGTGGTGTAATCCGAACTAAAATAAGAAATTATATCCAAATAGTCAACTGTCTTTCATCGGAGGAGACGACAGGGAATGTGGATATGGCTATACATCCTGGATAAATATGGGGATACGTTTATACAGCAGGGGCACGGCATGCCGTGCCCCTGCTGAACATCTTATCGCGAAAGTACGAAGGAGCGCGAAATACGCGAAACCCTGCCCCCCCTGGGTTGGGCGGGACGGCTTCGCGTCCTTCGTCTCTTTCGCGCTTTTCGCGTTGCCCCTCAGAAACTCCCTCCTACGGAGAAACGCAGCGGCGCGTCGAAGAACTGGCCCGCGTCCGACACCTGACGAAGGCCCCCCTTTAAAATGAGCCGGAGAGCGTCAGACGAAGCGGCGCCTCCAGCAGGCTGCCGAAGTCAGAGTAGGAGAAGTCCACGTGGACGGCGTGGCCTGAAAACTTGCCCTTCAGCCCGGCGCCGATGCTCCAGGACTCCTCGTCGTAGCGGAACTTATACCCGCCACGCAGCGCGAGGATGTCTTTCAACCAGAGTTCTCCGCCCAGGTTGTATCGCTGCCACCGGTCGACGAAATACGCGCCCTCAAACGACGCGGTCAGCGATACCGGGCCGCCCAATTTGCCATAGACCTCCATGGCGCTGCCGATGTGGAACACGAGCGGCATGTCCGATTTCTGGTTGACCAGTTGCAGCTCGTTGCCCAGGTTTTTCATGCTCATCCCGATCCGGAAGCTCCGGAATCCGGTGTGCAGCAGCGTGCTCACATTCAGCGTGACCGCCTTCAGCCTCCTCGGACCCAGTTTGGACTCGACGTAGCGAATCGTTCCGCCGGCCGACAGCTTATCGGTCAATCGCTTGGCATAGACCAGCCCGACGGCGAGATCGCCCACATCCACCATCTTCCCCGTGCCCGTCGGCTGCAGCGTGGTGGTCTCCTTGATCTCCGGGGGTTGAAAGTTGACCACCGTGATCCCCAGGACCGACCCCCATCCGACGTTACCAGCGACCGCGCCCGAGTAGAACCTGGAGTCCACGAGCCACTGCGTGTACCCGAACGAATACCCCACCTTTCGAAGCTTCGCGATCCCGGCCGGGTTCCAGTGGATCGCCTCTATCCCGTCGGCGACGGCCGTGTAGGCGTCACCCATCGCCGCGACCCGCGCGGTCGGCGTCACCTTCAGGAACGCAAACGTGGAGGGCCCCTGCTTCTCGAAGCTCGGCGTGGTCCGCCCCTTTTCTGCGTCCGGGAGGTACTCCTGTGCCGGCGCAGGCAGCGCCGCGCAGACCGTCCAGACGGCGAACGCCGCACAGCATAGCATCCGTTTCATAGCCGCTCATCCTTTTTGAGAGGGGACGTTGAAAGCCGTTATCGGTGAATCACGAAGGCCCCGCGGGTCTTCCTGCCGAGGCTCTCCGGAAGCTTTGACTCCACCACGAAGAAGTAGAGGCCCGACGTGGCCTCGCCGGTGAGGAAGCGGTCCTTCAGGAGCCAGATGGCCTCGCCGGACGTCGGGTTGTCGTGTTCGATCACCCCCACCCGGTCGCCCGACACCGAAAAGATCGAGATCGTGCATTTGCGGGGCACGCCCACAAACCGGAGCTTCAGGGTGCCCTGGTAGTTTCGCGGGTCATCGGCCAGGCTGAAGGGGTTGGGCACCACCAGCACCTCTCTCTCCAGCTTGTCGGTCGCTGGCCCGGCCGCCAGGGTCGGACTCAAAGGGACGATCATCCGCTGCTCGGGCGCCGACCACCCGCCCTCCACCCCTTTTGTGACGTGCTCCCGGACGACCGGAGGCAGGTCGGTCAGGGTCCTGGCCCCCTCTTTCCAGTCCGCGTGCGGCTTGGCCACGGCGCGCACGTTGTAGGTGAACTGGAACCCGGCCAGGGAGGTAATATCGTCGTAGGTATACTTACCTGCGCTGTAGCTCCAGCTCTTTCCGCTGGATTTGGCCGGGACCTCATCTAACAGCTCCCAGGGTCCATACTCCTGCCAGATCGACCGGTAGACCCGGTAGGCCACGACGTCCGGCTCCCCGTAGTCGGGGTTGACCGCCCTTTCGGCGGCATCCGTCCAGGTGAGCCGGACCTGCGCCTGCTCGTTGCCGCGCGCGACAAAATCGACGTCGGGCGGCGAGTCGGGGATGCGATACCCGCTGTCGTAGGCGAACTGCGCGTGCGACAGGTGCCTCAGCAGCGCCCCTTCGCCCTTGGCCAGCAGCGTCTTGCGGGCATTGTCGTCGATCTTCCCCACGCCCCACGCCCAGGCGGTGATGTCCCTGGCGTAGCCGGTCTTCGAGTTGACGTCGAACTCCGCGGCCGAGCCGAGCGCGTAGGCCATCACGATCTTGGCCTTCTGCCCCGGCGCCAGGTTGTAGGGGCCATAGATCTGGTCGTGCCAGACCATCATCTCCTGCGTCGGGTTGGCCATCGTTGGGGTCAGGAAGAAGTCGTACAGCTGGGCCGGGCTGAGCGCCCCCCGCGTGGGGTCGTTGATGTTGTTAGCCCCGAACACCTGGTACCAGTGCGACCGAACCGGGCTGTCCCCGATCGGGTCCACGTAGCTGGCTGCCCGGTCCGCGGCGTTGAAGACGTGGGTCGGCCCGGCGTTCCGGAACGCCAGGGGCGCCATCCCGACGTACTCCGGGGAGATGGGCGTGCCCTCCGGCCGGCGGTTGCTGCCCGGAAAGGTCCCCCCCGGGTTCTCAAAGTTTCTGAAGTAGGGGTCCCCCGTGTCCTCCTCGAAGCTGTTCGGCGAGTTTCCGTCGTACTGGTAGGTGAGATACTTTCCGCGGGCGTTCGGGTCTCCGTTGAAGTTGGGGGCTTCGCTGTATTTGTACCAGTCGTCCAGCCCGCCCGTGTTGGCGTAGGTGATCAACCCCCCCTCCTGGTTCCACCGGTAGGAGGCGCCCGCCGAGTTCACGTAGAAGGAGTTCATGAACGCGAAGTAGGTGTCGTTGAGGGCCTTGCCCCCCTGGTTGTGGAACTCCACCTCCAGGATGATGAAATCGTCAAAGTCCTGATGGCTCCACGACAGCGCCTTCCGCGTAACGACCAGGTCGTTCTTCGTGCGCCACTGCGTGATGTGGACCTCCTCGGCCGTGTTCTGGACCGGGGGGTAGCGACTGTAGTCGTAGTTGTGGATCTCATAGGGGGACGCCTTCGCCGGGTCGCCCGACTGGGGCGCTGCCCCGGCCCACCAGTTGGACGTGGCCGCGCCCGCCCCCACGCCCCGGGCAGGCACGACCGTGCGGATGCCCCATGTGGCCTCCGGGCCCTTCTGGATGTCGTAGATCATGGGGATCACGTCTTCGGTGGCCTTGCGCGGCCCCGTCACCGAGACCCACTTCTCCCCGCCCGCGTTCGTGAGGACCTGGATGCCCTCCCCGGCCGAATGCATGGCGGGCTCCGCCTTCTGCGGGCTCGACTGAAACCCTTTGTCCCCCCAGTACTCCACGAACTCCGACGTGCCCAGGAGCGCGTAGAGCGCATACAGGGAGCCCGGGTAGGTCATCCGCATCATATTCCGTGACGGGGTGACGTTGTAGTGCATGCTCGACGTCCCGGAGTTGGTGAACGAGATCCAGACGTTGGACCGCGTCATGTGGCGGGCCGTGCCGTAGACCACCTCTGCGGCCGCGGCGGGCAGGGCGCCGGCCAGCAGCAGCGCCAGCGCCAGCAGGCCCGGCCAGCGCCATCTTTTAAAGTGAGCTTCGAACATAAGAGGCTCCTTCCGATAGGAGTTGAGGGTCAAAACCTCACGCGCGCCCCGAGCACCACCGTGCGGGGACGGCCCAGGCCGCTGTTGTATCGGGTCAATTCGCTCACGTCGCCGTACCTCTCATACCGGGTGTCGCCCGGCGCAGGCAGCTGCAGCCCGTACTGCACGTAGTTGAACCCCACGCTCGCGTCGTCCTTCTCGTTCCAGAGGTTCCGGACCTCCACGAACGCCGTGGCCACGGCGGTCTTGCCGAGCCGGAAGTCCCTCTCCGCGTTCACGTCTGTCACCATGGAGATCGGCGCGCTCCGGCGCTGCGTGGGGCCCACCGGAGGCGTATAGCTCCAGGGGGTGCCGGTCTGGATGCGGTAGATCATCGTCGCCCGGAACCCGGCCAGGGGCCTGATGCGAAAATCGGGCGGGGCGGAGAAGAGGAACTGCGCGCTGCCGTAGTTGCGCCGGTCGATGCCGCCGCGCAGAACCGGAACATCATAGTAGCTGTCCGTAAAGGCGTAGAGCCCCGGCTCCAACTTCAGCGGCGCCTGGATGAACCCCGCGCTCTTGGGCTCTCCTATGCGGCTCAACCATCTCTTCACGATCTGGTTGGCGGCGGCCCCATACTTGCGGATCTCATCCTGGGTGGGCAGCCTGGGGGTCTCCTGCCCGGTGACCGGGTCCACGTTCACACCCACGAAGAACTTCCCGCTGGCCACATAGGACGAGTCGGGCACGATGAACCACTCCCACGACCGGAGGCCGGCCCACGTGCCTTTCGCCCACTGGATGTTGTAAGAGAGGTTGAACGAGGTCATCCGGCTGAACGCCTTCTTGAACGAGATCTCGAACCCGCGGGACGTCTCAAGGCCGCTGTTCCTGATCGCCTGGGAGTAAGACGCATTGTAGCCGAACACCGGCTCGTCAAGATACTGGCCCTGCCCTCCGCTGCGCAGGATACCCTCCTGGTCCTTGTAGAACGCGGTGAGGCTCGCGATGTAGTCCCCGGCGAAGTTCCAGTCGGTGCCGACCTCAAAGCTGGCCGTCCGCTCCGGCTTCATGTCCACGAACCCGAACTGCGCGGCCAGCGGGTAGACCAGCGAGTTGAACCGCTCCATCTCGTCGATCCGGCCGTTCTTGTTCAGGTCCCGGTCTGGACTGGAGGAGGCGAACTCGCGCTCATACAGCATCTGGACGTCGGGGAACTGCCGGAATACCCCGGTGAAGAACCGGATAGTGGAGCGGGCGGTGATCGGGTGGGAGACGCCGATCCGGGGGCTCCAGGCGGTCAGCGTCGGGGAGTCGACCATCGGCACGTTCCGGAACCGGGTCAGGGAGTTGTAGTGGTTGAACAGGACGAGCTCCGCGGCCCGGCCGAA
>Ga0137796_10000406_pt1 | contig 27261 bp, 28 predicted proteins | sample OV2TP3_FD_97704 | JGI IMG/M metagenome (GOLD analysis project Ga0137796, IMG submission 97704) | reverse complement strand
TGCGGCTGTGGGAGCACGGGTCAACTTTGCCGTTTTGAGCAACTCCTTTTTTCTCTCCCTCCTGGTGAGTCCCCTGATCGCCGTGGTCCTGGGCTCTGTGAGCTACTTTCTGTTCCGGGACGCGAGGGTCCGCCTGGGTGTCACAAAGGAGTGGTGCGTCTGCGTCGGTGAGACCGAGCAGGTGATCCCCATACTGCAGGTGAGTTCCGCCCTTGCGTTCAGCTCCGTGAAGGTCCTGGATGCCACGCTGGATACGGAGGAGAGCTGTACGCAGCGGTACACGGGGAAAGTCCTGGGCATCAACTGTCAGAAAGCCCTGGATACCGCCCACTACCTCAGCGCCGGCGTCGTGAGTTTTGCGCGGGGCCTGAACGACACCCCCAAGATCGTGGCCCTTCTGCTTGCGCTGAGGGCGCCGGGCATCCCGTGGGGAATGGTCCCCGTGGTTCTCGCCATGGCCGCCGGCGGGCTCCTGAACGCCCGGAAGGTGGCGGAGACGATGAGCCACAGGATCACGCCTCTCAACCACGGGCAGGGGTTCACGGCAAATCTCGTCACGGGTGCGCTGGTCATCTTCGCGAGCCGGCTGGGGATGCCCGTCTCCACCACGCACGTGTCCGTCGGCGCCCTGTTCGGCATCGGTCTCGTCACAAGAGAGGCGAATACCCGCGTCGTGTACAGCATCCTGTTGTCGTGGGTTCTCACTCTGCCCATCGCTGCGATCCTGAGCGGGGCTGTTTACTGGATCCTGAAGGGATAATCCGAGTCTTCCTCAGAAGGGACCCTGTATTGAACCCCGAAACGTGCATCATCTGCGGAAGGCGGCCGAGTTCCTTCGATGAAGTGGACCTGGATTTTGAGAAGGAGGTTCGAAACGGATGGCAGAGAAGTTGCCGAACATGGGGGACCCCACAGGCGAAGACTTCCCCAAAGGTCCGGAGGTGGGGGAGCAAGTCCCCGAATTCACGCTCCCGGACCAGCGCGGAAACCCCGTCAGTTACAAGCCTGACGGAAGGAGGAAGGCGCTCATCCTGTTCCATCGCAGCGCCTCCTGGTGAGGCTTCTGCAAGACGCAGCTCGTGGAGCTGCAAGACCACCTGGACGGCTTTGAGCGGAACGGCATCCAGGTCTACGCGATCAGTTATGATCCAGTGGAGACGCTGGCAAAGTTCGCCGAACGCTTTCACATCACCTATCCTCTTTTGTCAGACCCGGACAGCGCCACCATTCGGAAGTTTGGGATATTGAACGCCAACATGCCGGAGGGCCATCCGTGGCGCGGCGTGCCTTACCCGGGCACGTTTATGGTGGACGAGCAGGGGCGGGTCATCGAGAGATCCTTCTACGCGAACCACGCCGTCCGGGATTCGGTCGCCCGGATGCTCCAGGAGACCTTCCGGGTGGCCGACGCTCAACGAGGGGAGGTTCAGACGGTCAAGGCGTCTCCTCTGAGTGTGACCGCCTATCTGTCGTCGGGGACGGTTCGGGGGGGCCAGGTGCTCACGTTCACGGTGGAGGTGGAGATCGAGCAGGGGTGGCACATCTACGGCCGTCCTCTCCCGGAGGGCTACGTCCCGACGACGCTGACGTTCGAGGAGGTGGAAGGGGTTGCCTTCGGAGAGGTGGACTACCCGGCGCCGAGGCCTTATCGCTTTGAGGCCCTTGGTGAGACGCTGCACGCCTACGAGGGACGCATCGTCCTGAAGGCGTCTGTTTTGAACCGCAGGCGGGAGGGGTTTGTCGTGAAGGCGCACCTGCGGTATCAGGCCTGCGACGACCGCGAATGCCTTCCGCCGCAGGAAATGGGTGTTGAACTCCCCCTCAAGTATCTGGACAACGTCAAGTAAGGAGACTGCACATGGCGACGATTGCGTTGATCTCTGAGAAAGAGGCCACCGGCAAGGTCAAAGAGGTGTATGAGCAGATCCAGGAGGCCTTCGGCCTCCCCTTCGTGCCCAATCTCTTCAAGGCGATGGCCCACAACCCTGACCTCCTGGAGGCTAACTGGAGGCGTGTAGGCACGATCATGGGGCGAGGCCGGCTGGACCGGAAGACGAAGGAGATGATCGCGGTGGCGGTGTCGGCCACGAACAACTGCGAGTATTGCATCAACGCCCACACGGCGGCGCTGAAGCGGATGGGGGTGACGGACGCCGAGCTGCTGGAGTTGATGGCCGTGGTGGACCTGTTCAACGGGTTCAACAGGTTCGCGGACGGCCTGAAGATCGAGTCGGACCTGAAGCCTGAGTAAGCGGGGAGAGGGATCTGAAACTGTGAACTCTCCACACAACCGCAAGCAGCTCTGGGCCGTGGAGCATCCCGAGGCGTTTTACAGCGGGCCGGTGGACTTCGAGTGGCAGAAGCGCCGGCGACAGGAGGACGCGGAGATCAAGAGGTAAATCGCCGACGGATGAAAATGTCAAAAAAGGCTTGACTCCGTACTTAGGTCCAGGGTTTATATTCAGGAAAGAGGGGAGTAAGATTGTCTCCCGGTCGCCGTTCCTGCGGGAGTTCGTGTGTGGTTACGATGGATTCTAAGGCGAACATGACAAGGAGGGTCACTGATGGGGGAACATGAGCAGCAGTATAGAGCCCTGTATAATGAAGCTCCTATCGCCTACTTCTTGGTCAGCTCGGACACGCGAATCAAAATGGTCAACCGACGCGCTGTGGAACTGCTCGGGTATAGCGTGGAGGACCTGGTAGGACGGCCGGTGTTCGAGTTATACGCGGATACTCCGGAGGGGAAGGAAAAGGCACAGGCGGTGTTTGAGCGGTTTCTTGCCGGTGGGGAGGTGCGTGGGGAGGAGTTGGAGATGCGCAGGGCGGACGGCGGGTCTTTGTGGATCAGTCTGACGGTGCGGGCGATTCGAGATGCGCGGGGAGAGGTTGTGGGGAGCCGTTCAATGGCGGTGGACATCACCGACCGCAAGCGCGCGGAGGAAAGGCTGCGAGAGAGCGAGGAGAAATTCCGGACCTTTCTGGAGCTTCTACCGGATGGCCTCGTAATTGTTGACAGGACCGGCCATATCGAGATCGTCAACGCTCAGGCTGAGAAGGTGTTTAGTTACACCCGGGACGAACTGCTCGGCAGGCCCGTTGAAACCTTGCTGCCTGAGCGCTTCCGGGATGTTCATGTCAGACACCGAACAGACTACTATTCTGACCCTCGCACGCGACGCATGGGGATTGCCCTCGATCTTTTCGGCCGACGCAAGTCTGGGAGCGAGTTTCCCGTAGATATCCTCCTGAGCCCTGTGGAGATGAGGGATGAGATCCATGTTATAAGCATCATCCGCGACATCACTGAGCAAAAGCGGAGTGAGGAGGCATTGTGGGAAAGCGAGGCGAGGTTCCGGGATCTGTATGACCAGGCCCCCGTGGGCTACATCGAGAGCGACATCGAAGGACGCATCAGCCGGGTCAATTGCACGATGCTGACCATGCTCGGCTACACCGCCGAGGAGATGCTGGGCCGGCGCCCGTGGGAGTTCATCCTGGAGCAGGAGACGTCCCGCCGGGCAGTCGCGGCCAAGTTGTCCAGGGCCGAACCGCTTCGGTCCTACGAGCGGACCTGGCGGCGGAAAGACGGGACCTCGCTCCTGGTCCTGATGCAAGACCAGTACCTCCAGGATGCGGACGGGCAGATCGTGGGCCTCCGCACGACCCTCCATGACATCACGGAGCGGAAGCAGCTTGAGCGGCAGTTGTTCCAGGCGCAGAAGATGGAGTCGATCGGCACGCTGGCCGGGGGTATCGCGCACGACTTCAACAACCTGCTGACCAGCATCATCGGATTCACGCAACTGGCGCTGATGGACGAGGGCATCAGCCTCCAGGTGCGGGACTACATCGCCAAAATCCCTGAACAGGGGAAGCGGGCGGCGCAGCTTATCTCACAACTGTTGACCTTCAGCCGCAAGGCCATCACCCAAAAGCAGCCCATGTCCCTCGTGCCGCTGGTCAAGGAGACGGTCAAGATGCTGGAGCACACGGTGCCGGAGACCATTGCGATCCGTGTGAGGGTATCCGGGGAGACCTCGCCGGTAAACGCGGACCCGACGCAGATGCAGCAGGTGATCATGAACCTCTGCGTCAACGCCAGCCAGGCCATGCCGAGGGGCGGGGAACTGACCGTGGGGCTGGCGGACGTGACACTGGACGAGGCGTATTGCCGGAAGTACGCCTACGCCCGGCCCGGCAGGCACGTCTGCCTGTCCGTGCGGGACACGGGGGTGGGGATGACGCCGGAGGTGCAGATGCGCATCTTCGAGCCGTTCTTCACGACGAAGGGGGTGGGGGAGGGGACGGGGCTGGGTCTGGCGGTGATCTACGGGATCGTGAAGGGGCACGAGGGACACATCAACGTGTACAGCGAGGTGGGGAAGGGGAGCGAGTTCAAGGTCTACCTGCCCGCCATGAATGTAGGGGCGCCCCTTGCGGTCGCCCCGGAGCAAGAGCCGCCCCCAGGCGGGACGGAGACGCTGCTGCTGGTGGAGGATGACCCCACGGTGCTGGCCACGGGGCGGGCGATGCTGGAGCGGCTGGGCTACACGGTGCTGACGGCAGCGGATGGGGAGGAGGCGCTGGAGGTGTATGGGGCTCACCGGGGGGAGATCGCGCTGGTGCTGACGGACATGGTGATGCCGAGGATGGGGGGGGAGGAACTTTACGACGCACTCAGGCAGACCGATGCGGGGGTGAAGTTGGCGCTGATGAGCGGGTACAGCATGAATCAGGACCTGAGCGACCTGCGGGCCAAAGGGCTGAGGGGATTCGTGCAGAAGCCGCTCGATTTTTACGATCTGGGACAGGCCGTGCGACGGGCGTTGGACGAGGCATGTTCAGTACATCCCGAAACGTCATGAATTGGCGGCTGATGCCCAGGATCAGTCGGTTTACCCCGTAGGGGTAGGGGCGGGTCTTGGACCCGCCCGGCGATCCGATTCCACAAGGCCGACGGGCGACTCGCGAGAGTCGCCCCTACACCTGAACGATAAATCGCCTGATTTGGGCCATTTACGCCATTTCGTGATCTACTGATGTTGAGAGCCTGGCCGGGGATACAGAGGCAGAAGCTCTGCTGCGGAGGCAAAGCCTAAACCTCAAGCGGCCAAGACGGTGACCCTCAACCTCAAGGAGGTGATCAAGTCATGAAGCCGTGGATAATTGCCCTGATCGTCGCAGGGGGCGCGGTTGGGGTGGCGCTGGTGTCGCGCTTGCTGGCGTCAGCGGGCCTTTCGTGCGGATGCGGGTGAGGACGTGTTTGAGATGTAGGATCCTCCGCTTCCAAGGGCAGGGTTCCCACGTATCCTGCCCTTTCTGTGTTGCGTTGTCAAAATGCCCAAAAAGACGCTGGCCGGTCTGGTGGACGTTCGACGGGAGGAGTGGGGCCGGGTGCTCCCTTTGGCCTTGGCCTATGGGTTCATCATGGCCTCCCTCTACGTGCTCAAGCCTGCGCGCAACGCCCTTTTTCTAAACCGACTCGGCATCCATCAACTGCCTTACGTCCTCCTCCTGGTCGCGCTCGTCGGGGGGATCGCCGCCGGCATCTACGCCCGCTTCGCCCGCTCTGTGCGCATCGACCGGCTGGTCCTGGGGACGTTCCTCATCCTGATGTCCAACCTTTTGGTCTTCCGGCTGATCTTGCCGTTAGAATGGCCCTGGGTCTTCTATGCCTTCTACGTGTGGGTCAACCTCTACGGTCTGACGGCCACTTCGCTGCTCTGGCTTCTGGCCAACGCCCTGTTCAACGCGCGGGAGGCCAGGCGACTGTTCGGGTTTGTGGGGACGGGGGGCATCGCCGGAGCGATCCTGGGGGGTCTGTTCACCGGCCGGGTGGTCAAAGTGGTGGGGACAGAGGACCTCCTGTTGTTTTGTGCGGGGTTTTTGGGTATCTGCCTCGTGTTGGTGCGGCTCGTCCGTCCTGTTCAGGAGGGGTCTTTTCGGGAGAAGGAGTCGTCAGAAGGGGTTCTGGCATCCGTTGCCCGCTCCGATCTCCTGCGCCTTGTGGGGATGACGGCGGGCCTGACGGCGGTGGTGGCGACGGTCGCCGACGTCCAGTTCAACGACATCGTGAATCTGGCGTTTCCGACCAAGGACGCCAAGACGGCCTTCTTCGGCGAGTTTTTCGCTTATCTGAGCGCATTCGCCTTTCTCTTTCAACTCCTGGCGACCTCCCGTATCCTGAGGTCCCTGGGCGTGGGGGCTGCCCTCCTGTTCCTGCCCCTGGGCCTGGCCGTTGGGTCCCTGGCGGTGCTGTTCACTCCGGGCCTCTGGGGCGGCATCTTCGTCAAGGCCGGAGATGGGGGATTTCGCCATTCTATTCACAAGTCGGCGACAGAGATACTCTTTCTACCCGTGCCCGCCGATGTCAAGCGTCGGACGAAGGTGTTCCTCGACGTCACGGTGGACAACCTGGCCACGGGCCTGGGGGCGGTCCTGGTTCTCCTCCTGACAGGGCCGCTCGGCGTGACCTACCGCTACCTGAGCCTGCTGTCCCTGGGGTTGATCGCCGCCTGGGTCGGTCTGACGTTCCGGGTGCGGGGGGCGTATGTGGACGCCTTCCGAACGGCGCTCCGGCGGAGGAGCCTGGACATCCATCAGGAGACGGTGGGCGTCTCGGACGCGTCGGCCATACGCATCCTGTTGAAGGCCCTCGAAAGTCCGGACGAGCAGGAGGTCCAGTATGCCCTGGACCTCTTAGAGACCGCGCGGAACGCGCATCTGACCCCGCACCTCGTACGGCTCGTCCACCACCCCTCGCAGGCCGTCCGGAGGCGCGTGCTTCACTTGCTGGCGGCAGAGGGCGATAGAAGCGCCCTGCCCGAGGTGAAGCCCCTGCTGAATGACGCAAGCATCGAGGTCCAGGTGGAGGCCGTGAACTACATCTGCATGTACGACGACCTCCCTCCGATGGAGCAGATGCGGCGCTTCCTGAACGACTCCGAACACTCCACCCGCGCTGCGGCGGCCGCCTGTCTGGTCATCCATCACCGGGACCCCCAGGCGCTCTCCCTGGCCAGGCGGACGCTGGACGGGATGCTCAGGGGGGACCAGGGCGATCAGGGAAAGATGGTGGCCATCAAGACGCTGGAGGTGATCCAGAACGCCTCTTTATACGGCCATCTCGTCTCGCTCCTGGAGGACCGCTCGCCTGCCGTGGTCATCCAGGCCGTCCAGACCGCGGGGGCGACCCGGAGGCCGGAGTTCATCCCCTCGTTAGCTCAAAAGCTGGAGGATCGACGGTTCCGGGGGTATGCGGTCCGGGCGCTCGCACAGTATGGGGTGGGCGCTCTGGACGGACTGGGCGCCCTCCTGGCGGGCGAGGCGGCGTCTCTGGACCTGAAGAAGGGCATCCTGCGCGTCCTGGGCCTGATCCGGGCGCAGGCATCCGTTGACCTGCTTGTGGGGATCCTGGGGCACCCCGACGCCTCCGTACGCTACGAGGCCCTGCGGGCGCTCAACCGGCTTCGCGGAGAGGAAGGCCCTCTGAACTTTCACCCCGACGCCGTCCGGGCGGTTCTGGGCCGGGAGGTCCGGGACTACTATGAGACGCTGAAGGCGCTGCACGCCTGCTGCCCTGAGTGTGAGGAGTTCGGCGGAGACGGGCATACAGACATCCTGGGATGCGTCCTGAGAGAGCGTCTGGACCACGCCCTGGAGCGCGTTTTCCGTCTGCTCGGTCTTCTCTACCCCTACAGGGACATCCGAAGCGCCTACGGTGCGCTGACAAGTGGACGGAAGGACCTGCGGCCGGGGGCCCTGGAGTTCCTGGACAATGTGTTGACCCCGGACGACCGCCGGAGGATCGTCCCCCTCGTGGACGATCTTTCTCTCGTGGAGCGGCTGCGTCAAGGGGACGCGACGTCTGAGGAGATGAACTGGAGACGGGAGGACGTCCTGCTCAGCCTGATGCAGGGGTGGGACCCCTGGCTCCGGGCGTGCGCCGTCTACACGGTAGGTCAGCGTGGGGTCGTCTCCCTTCTCAGCCGGGTCGAAGCCGCTCAGGTCGACGAACATCCTCTTGTGCGCCAGGCAGCGGACCTCGCCCTCCGACAGCTCAACCAGTCGAGCGGGCCGAGGGATGCGCGGACGCAGATGGAAAAGGCGATCTTCCTGCGGCAGGTCGAGACTTTCTCTCACACGACCACCCAGGAACTGGCCCGGATCGCCGAGATCACCCATCCGAAACCCTTCCCCGGGAGAGCGAGGACTTTTGAGGAGGGGTCGGCGGCAGATGCGATCTATCTGGTCGTATCGGGCCGGATACGCCTCCACCGGGCCGGTCGGAACCCGGAGATCGTCGGACCAGGGGAGAGCGTTGGGGTCTGGGAGCTGTTCGAGGATCGACCGCGCGGGGAGACGGCGTCGGCCCTGGAGGATACGCTGACCCTCCGGATCGACCGGGCGGACCTGTTCGACCTGATGGACGCCCACCCGGAGATCGCCCGAGGCATCCTCAAGACCATGGTCACTCGCATCCGGCGGTTGACCGATTCCCTCCTGTGAGGAGAATGTCGTGACATTGGTCGAAAAGGCGATGTTTCTGCACAGGACCGACGTCTTCGGGGAGACGAGTTTAGAAGCCCTGGCCGAGGTCGGGGCCGTCGCCGACGAGGTGAGGTTTGACCGGGGGGCCGTGATCTTCCACGAGAACGAACCCGCCGACGCCTTCTATGCCGTCGTGTCGGGCCGGGCGCAGCTCAGCAGGGGAGGCCGGGAGGTCAAAACGGTTGGACTGAGGGAGGTCTTCGGGGTCTGGGCCGCCTTCGATGGGGAGCCCCGGGTGGTTACGGCAACGGCCATAGAGGACGTGAGTGCTCTGAAGGTCGCCTACGAGGATTTCCACGACCTGCTCCTGGACAACATGGAGATCGGCCGGGGGATCTTCAAGACGCTGGCCCGCCAGATCAGGGCGCTGACGGCATAGAAGGTGGTCACAATCTCTATCTGAGGCAAGCGGACGGAGGCGATTTCGGAGCTGAAGCGAGCCTTTCGGCTCGACCCGGAGAACGGGTTCATCCGCAGGCAGCTCTGGGCCATGGAACATCCCGTGACCCATTTTTTGTGCGCTGGGAACTTTTTCAACGAATTTCTTGTTGTTCTTATAGAGCACAGCATTTTCGGAGAACGCCTTCTCCTCTGGTTGAGGCAACATATAGAGAAACGTCATCGTGAGGAACTTCTGAAGATGCTTCGCGGAACAGGGAGAGGGGACGCATGAAACCCCCAAAAGGCGAAGGGACCTACAATGTCGTCGTCATCGGCGCGGGCACGGCGGGATTGGTCACGGCCGCAGGCACGGCGGGGCTGGGCGGGCGCGTGGCGCTCATCGAACGCAGGGAGATGGGCGGCGACTGCCTGAATTACGGCTGCGTGCCGAGCAAGGCGCTCATCTCCTCGGCGCGCGCCGTTCAGAACATGCGCAAGGCGGAGCGGTGGGGGCTTGAGAGGCACGAGCCGCTCTTTGAGTTCACAAAGGTGTTCGAGCGGATGCGCGCGCGGCGGGCCAGGATTGCGTCGAATGATTCGCAGGAGCGGTTCGAGGGACTGGGGGTGGATGTCTTTCGAGGGGACGCGCACTTTGTCTCCCTGCACGAGGTGGCTGTGGACGGCATCACCCTGCGGGCAAAGCACTTTGTGATCGCGGCGGGCAGTCGCGCAGGCGTGCCGCCGATAGAGGGGATCGACCGGGTCCCCTATTTCACGAACGAGACGATCTTCGACCGGTTCCACGAAAAACCCAGGCAGATGGTCGTGATCGGGGGCGGGCCCATCGGCTGCGAGCTGGGTCAGACGCTCAGCCGCCTCGGCGTTCGAGTCACGATCCTTCAGCACGGACCGCAGATTCTGCCGAAGGAGGACCGCGATGTGGCAGAGTTCGTGCAGAAACGGTTCGAGGCCGAAGGGATCACTGTTCTCATCCGTGCGGAGACGCAACACCTGGGGATGCGCGAGGGACAGGTCTATCTCGATGTGCTGCACCGGTGGTCAGGGTCTGACGAAGGCGCGCGGCTGCGGCTCACGACCCAGGCGCTTCTGGTGGCTGCGGGGCGCATCCCGAACGTGGAGGATCTCTGCCTCGAAGCGGCCGGCGTCAAATACGGCAAACGCGGCGTGGAGGTGAACGATTACCTTCAGACCTCGCAGCCGCACATCTACGCGGCGGGGGATATCACCTGGCGGTACCTGTTCACGCACACCGCTGACGCTCAGGCCCGTGTGGTGATCCGAAACATCCTGGTCCCGTTCCAGTTCCTGCGGCAGAAGATGGACTATTCGGTGGTGCCCTGGTGCACCTACACGTCGCCCGAGGTGGCGCGCGTGGGGCTGAATGAGACGGAGGCCGAGGCCCGAAACGTCGCTTATGACCTGTTCACCCAGCCGATGGCGGACGTGGACCGCGCGGTTGTGGAGGACGAGGACGCGGGCTTTGTGAAAGTGCTGGCCGAAAAGGGGAGCGACCGGATTCTCGGCGTCACGCTGGTCGCCGAACACGCGGGGGACCTCCTGCACGAGTTCGTGCTGGCGATGCGACACGGGATCGGCCTGGGTAAGATCGCCTCGACGATTCATGCCTACCCGACCTTCGCCGAGCTGGCGCGCAAGGTGGGGGACCGGTACAACCGGACGCGCCTGACGCCGAGGGCGAAGGCGATCTTTGAATGGCTCTACAGGCGACAGCGCGGCGCATAGCACAGCCGCAGAAGGAGTGATGCGTGGAAGTGGCTACGGTGAGGAGTTGGCGGGCCGGGGTCCCGTGGAAATGGATCGCGGTGGGCCTGGGAGTCCTGGGTCTCTTGATCCTGGGACGCGCCTTGCCCCTCGGCGAATGGCTCAGGGCCTTCAACGAGAGGGTCGGTCAGTTCGGGGTGGCCGGCATGGCCATCTACGCCTGCGTCTACGTGCTGGCGACCGTGCTGTTCGTGCCCGGATCGGTGCTGACCGCCGGGGCGGGCTTTGTCTTCGGCGTCGCACGGGGCATGCTCGTCGTGTCCATCAGCGCAACCACGGGCGCGGCGCTGGCGTTTCTAATCGCGCGCTATGTGGCCCGGGACCGGATCGCCGCACTGGCGGCGAAGAACGAGCGGTTCAGGGCTATTGACAGCGCCATCGGCCGGGAGGGCTGGAAGATCGTCGGCCTGCTCAGGTTAAGCCCACTGGTTCCGTTCAACCTGAGCAACTACCTCTACGGGCTGACGGCGGTGCGCTTCTGGCCCTACGTGCTGGTGAGCTGGCTCGGCACGCTGCCCGGCTCGCTGCTCTACGTCTACCTGGGCGCTGCCGGAAAGGTCGGCCTCCAGGCCGCCGCCGGGGTCCATTCCGAGCGCGGCCCGCTGGAGTACGGGTTGTTTGGCGTGGGCCTGCTGGCCACGGTCATCGTCACGGTCATGGTCACCCGCATCGCCCGGAAGGCGTTGAAGCAGTAAAACATAAGGCGCAGGCTCTATGGACATCTGCGATGTGATGGTCATCGGCGCGGGGCCGGCAGGGGCCCAGGCGGCGATCAGCGCGGCCCACCAGATGCGTCACGTCCTCGTCTTGACAGCGGGGGAGGTCAGTCAGCGAAAGGGGCGGGCCTACTGGTCGAAGTCCGTCATGTTGGAAGATGTGCCGGTCTTCGAGGGGGTCACGGGACCGAAGTTTATCAGGTCCCTCCGGGACTGGATGGCCTCGCGGGCCGTCCGGGAGGTCACCGTCGGAGGTCGGAGGCGGAAGACCGGGATCGAGGTCAAAGACGGGATAGTCCTGCGGGCGACCCGGTCGGAGGGGCTGATCGACCTGGAGGTCTCGGTGGCCCCGTTGAGGGAAGGGAGGCCGGAGAGGGTCGAACACGTGGTCGGACGCACGCTCGTGGTGGCGTCTGGGTTCGAGGACGTCTGGCCGGACATCGAGGTCGATGAGGGGGCAGAACGGATGTATCAACGATACCGGACGGTCTTTCGATACGCCGGGAACCGAAAAGGATGGCACGTCTGCATCCGGTGCGACGGGCATCTCCACCTTGACGAACACCTGGCTGTCGTCGGCGCCGGGGACTATATCTATCCCGTGACGGTCGGGGCGCAGGACTTCACGAACCGGATGACGATCCTGACGAACGGGCGGCCTCACGGAATGTCGTCCGAAGTGCTGGAAAAGCTCCGTCGGCGGGGGATCGAAGTCATCGAGGAGAAGGTCCTCGCCCACATCGGGAAGGGGACCGACCTCCTCGGCTTTCGGTTTGTGGACGGGAGCGAGAGGTTCTTCGACGGCTTTTTCGTGGACGAGGGACTGCGCGCGAATGTCGAGTATCTGGACGGGTGGCCGCTGCAGAAGGACGGGGAGGGCCTGCTCGTGGTGGACGAGGACGGACAGGCGCTCGACCTGGAGGGTCAGAAGGTCCCCGGCGTGTTCGCCGCCGGGGATGTGGTGTCGGGGACGCGGAAATTGATCGCCACGGCCTTTGCGTCCGGGCAGAACGCAGGGCTGTCCGCCTCGGATGCGATCCGGATCTGGGACTGAAAGGGTCTGAAATCCCCTGCCATGAGCAGAATTAGCGTCATCATCCCGGTCCTGAACGAGGCCGGGACCATTCTCCGCTGCAGCCTCTCCGTGCCCCCGGAGCGGCTGGCGAGGTACTACCGGAACGTGCGGTGAGGGAGATCATTTTTTTGCGCGGCGGGAACTTTCACAACGAACCTTTTGTCTTTCCCTACAGAAGCCCAACTGAAGAGATCCAGTGCAAAGCCCAACCGGGAGGGTTGCCTTGTCCTTATTCAGGCGTCGGAAAGACGCTCAGGGGCGGTTCGAGGCGCTGGTCCTGCCCCACCTGGACGCGCTCTACGGCGCAGCCGTCCGGATGACGCGGCACCGGCAGGACGCCGAGGACCTGGTGCAGGAGACCTGCCTGAGGGCCTATCGGTTCCTTGACCGGCTGGAGGACGAGAGTCGCTGCCGGGCGTGGTTGTTCCGGGTTTTGACCAACACCTTCATCAACCTCTACCGCAAGGCGCAGCGAGCGCCGGAGACGGTGGCGCTGGAGGAGAGCGATGCGGAGGCGTCCGGGGAGGAGGTCTCTCTGGAGGCGGTGATGGATGATGAGTTGAAGGCCGCGCTGGACACCCTGCCTGACGATTATCGGACGGCGGTTCTGCTGTCGGACGTGGAGGAATTTTCCTACGAGGAGATCGCCGGGATGCTGGGGTGCCCCATCGGGACGGTCCGGTCGCGCATCCACCGGGGACGGAACCTGTTGCGAACACACCTCTTGAGGGCCGCCGGGAGGCGAGGAGGTCAACAAGGAGGCGGTTATGCCTGAGTTGGCGTGCAAGCAGGTTGAGGAGGCCCTGAGCGCCTTCCTCGACGGCGAAGTGATAGATGCTGAGCGGAGAGAGATTGAGGCGCATCTCTCGGTCTGCCCCGGATGTCAGAGCCGGTACCGGGCCGAGCAGTCTGTCCGGTCTTTCGTGCGTCAGAGGCGGAATCGGCTCGTGGAGCCGGCCCCTCCCGACCTGCGTCTCCGTATCGTCAGGGCCGTTCAGGCGGAGGAGACAAAGCGGCGGTGGGATGCCATGAGCCGGCGGCGGACCTTCGGCCTCCTGGCCCTGGCCGCCTCCCTGGTCCTTGCGGCGCTCGGTGGGTCCCTCTATTTCCGCTCCGCTGAATACCCGAAGTCTGTGGTGTCGGAAGTGGTGGACGAGCACATCCGGTGCCTGATGAAGCAGGATGGGGGCCTGAATCTGGTCACGGCAGACCCCAGGGCCATGAGCGAGTGGTTCAGGGGCCGTCTCGACATCGGCGTCTCGGCCCCGCCGTTTCAGGGGCCGGATCTCCGGCTGGTCGGCGGCCGTCTTTGCTACCTCCTGGACCGCCAGGGGGCGCACATGGTCTATCGCGAGGGGGCGCACGTGATCTGCCTGTTCGTGTTCGACCGGCGCGAATTGTCACTGCCTCACGGCCAGGAGACCGTGAGCGCGGGCCATCCTGTTCGCCTGACCTCCTACAAGGGATACAACGTGGCGGTCTGGGAGGACCGGGGACTCGTCCACGCCCTGGTGGCGGATGTGCCCCAGGACAACCTGAAGGCCCTGGCCGCCTCGGCCCTGAGCAGTTGAGAAAAGCAACGATGAAGTCAGAACGATGAACGATGAACGAAAGGCAAAACAGGTTTGTGTTTTTGTTCATCGTTAGGTTTGTGTTTTTGTTCATCGTTCTGCATTCATCGTTCTGCGTTTCCTTCTTGTCCCTCCAGGTCGTTGTGACACGAACCGGTGACCAATCCCGGCAGGCTCACCTGGATCTGTCCGGCGGCCTGGAGGGCGTCTCCCATCAAAGAAAACACAGCCCCATGCGCAACTTATTTTCTGGAAACGAGATATATTCGATTCAAGCCCCTGTAGAATCCGGCCTTGAAGCCCTGACCCACTCCTTTTCTTCCCGCCTTCGCCAGGAGGGGATCGACCTCCGGCGGAAGGCCGTCGAGACCCTCCAGATCAACGTCGGGCGGCTGTGCAATCAGGCGTGCAGCCACTGCCACGTGGACGCCGGTCCCAGGCGGACGGAGGTGATGACCCGGCAGACGATGGATAAGGTGCTGTCTTTCCTGGCCGCCTCACCCATTCCAGCGGTGGACATCACGGGCGGTGCGCCGGAGATAAACCCGGACTTCCGGTATCTGGTCCGGAGGGCGCGGGAGATGGGCCGCCAGGTCACGGTCCGGTGCAACCTGACGGTGCTGTTTGAGCCGGGCCGGGAGGACCTCCCGGCGTTTTACCGGGATCAGGAGGTCGAATTGATCTGCTCTCTGCCGTGCTACCTGCAGGAGAACGTGGACGGGCAGCGGGGAAAGGGCGTGTTCGTAAAAAGCATCGAGGCGCTCCGGAGGCTCAACCGCGTTGGTTACGGGAGGGCGGAGACCGGCCTGTTGCTCCACCTGGTCTACAACCCGGTCGAGGCAGTCCTCCCAGGGCCTCAAGACGAGCTGGAGGCGGACTACCGGCAGGTCCTGGGAGAACAGTACGGCATCGCCTTCAACCGGCTGCTCACGATCGCCAACATGCCCATCAACCGCTTTGCGGACTACCTGAGACGGCGTGGGGAATATGCAGACTATATGGCCACCCTCCGGGCATCCTTCAACCCGGATACGCTGGAGCGGCTGATGTGCCGTTCGCTGGTCAGCGTGGACTGGGAGGGCAATCTCTACGATTGTGACTTCAACCAGATGCTGGGGATGGATCTGGGGGGAAGTCCCCTCAAGGTCTGGGAGGCGCCCCCGGAGGCGCTGGCGGGTCGGCGCATCCGCGTCGGCGAGCACTGCTACGGATGCACTGCCGGGGCAGGGAGCAGTTGTGGGGGGGCACTGGTATAACCGCCTGGCCACTACAAAACGCCACGGCATGCTCCGGGAGGTCCTATGCCAATTTTATCCGTGAAAAAGCTGAGCGCCCGAATCACCCTTGCGGTGATGGTCATCCTCACGGCCGGCATGGGGACGTTCGCGTTTCTGGCCTCCCTCTATGAGACTCGCGTTTCGAAACATCACGCCGAAGAGAGCTGCCGGGATTGGGCATCCGCCGTCGGGTACGGCATCCAGGCGATTGTCGACGCATCGCAGACGGAGGAGGAGGAGGCCCGACTTATCGGCAAGTTTCTGGAATGGCAGCGGGCGCAGAGCCCCATGATGGGCCTCCAGGTATTTGACGTCCATCTCCGGGAGGCGTTCCCCAGCCAACGGTTTAGCGTCTCCCACCCTATGGACCGCGCTTTCCTCCTTGCCACGGTAAGAAGCGGGCGTGATACTTCTTACTACGAGGTGGGTGACGTACTGCTCAATCACCTTCAACCGGTCTGGATACAGCGTCCGACCGGGACGTCCAACGGCATGAAATGGGGAGCTATCCGGGTTACGATGTCGATGGCGGATGAGTGGATCCGTATCCGACGCACTGCTTTCGTTCTGCTGTCGGGCGGGCTGATCGCCATCGTCGTGACGGGGTTTCTGTTGAGTCGATGGCTCCGAAAGGTCGTCGTCAGACCCGTCGAACAGGTTGAGTCGACATTGACGGCCCTGACGCGGGGAAATATGAAGGCCCGTGTCTCCTGGACCTCGGACGACGAACTGGGCAGCCTGGCCCGCCACGTGAACCAGATGGCGGACGCCCTGGCCCACCAGCGCGAGCTGGAACTGGAACTCCTCCATCTCTCCAAACTATCGGACATCGGCGCTCTGGCCCAGGGCATCGCCCACAACCTGAAAAGCCCGTTGACCGCCGTCAGGGGGTTTGCGCAACTGCTCCAACTGCAACATCCCGACCTGAAGGACCTGGATGCGATTGTGCGGAGCGCGGATCAGATCTCGGACATTGTTGACAACATTATGTACAAAAGCCGCCAGGAGCAGCGGCGAGATCGGCAGTCCCTCGATCTCAACCGCCTCCTCCGGGAGGAACTCCGGTTCCTGGAGGCCGACTCCCGGTTCAAACACCAGACCGAGAAGGTCTATCGGTTCGCGGAGGACCTCCCGGCTGTGGAGGGGGTCTACAGCGACTTCAGCCAGTGTTTCACGAACCTCATCCGGAACGCCCTTGACGCGATGCACAAGTCCGATAGAAAGCAACTGACCGTTGAGACCGAAAAAAACGGAGACGGCGTGATCGTCCGGGTGAGCGACACTGGATCCGGCATCCCGAAGGAGCACCTCGACCGCATCTTCGAGCCGTTCTTCACGACCAAACCCCTTGCCGGGGAGGCGAAGCCGGGGGAGCCTACGGGTACGGGCCTGGGGCTATCCACCTGCGTTCAGTTGCTGAGGCCCTATGGTGCGGAGATCGCTGCGGAATCGGAGGTAGGGGTCGGAACGACGTTTACGGTTCGGATTCCGATGCTAAATGGGCGTTCAAATGCTGAAACGGAATAGCGTTGTTGTAATAAGGGAACTTTTTCTGGCCTGTCCGTTGTCATCAAATGTACCGGAACATAAATTCAAAACCTTGAAGGGAGACGGAATACGATGCGTAAAGTCATTCTGGAAAGCGTGGTTTTAGGGGCCGTCCTCAGCCTGCTCTCTCTGGCCGCGTGGGGGGACAAGAAGGAGACGGCGGACGGGAAGGTCGCGCCGGAGATCACCCTGGCCTCGTCGCTGAACAGCCCGGCGAAGCTCTCCCTGGCGGGCGCGAGGGGGAAGGTCGTGCTGCTGGAGTTCTGGGCGACCTGGTGCCCGCCCTGCCGGGCGTCGATCCCGCACCTTCAGAAGTTGCACGACACGTACAGTAAGAAGGGGCTGACGATCATCAGCGTCACCAATGAGGACGAAGAGACGGTCAAGGCGTTTGTGAAAGAGCACAGGATGACGTTTCCGGTCGGGATCGACCAGGACGACAGGACGATGACGACCTACGGCATCCGGGGTATCCCCACGGCCTTCCTGATCGACGCGACGGGCAAGATGATCTGGGAGGGGCATACGATGGCATTGACCGAGAAAGAGGTCGAGAAGGCGCTCGGCTCGATCAAGCGCCTCTGAGGTCGAAGGGAGTGTCTCTTGCGTCTCGGTTCTCTCCATCGACGATGGTCATACCTCCTCGTCTGCGCGATCCTCTCAGCCTCCGCTGCCGGCAAGGCATACGCCGGGGCGTGGACGCTGCCGAGGGGGCACTTCTGGGGGAAGGTCACGTTCATGCGGCAGGCGACGTCCGAAGAATACACCGCCGTAGGTGGCGGAGGTCGGGGAGGCGATCCGACCCGCGTCTACGGGCCGGGCGACCGCGCCCCGTATCGCTTCAACGGCCGTTACTCCTCTTACGGCGTCTTCCTCGACCTCTCCTATGGCCTCACCGGCTGGCTCAACGTGGGGGCTCAGGTTCCTTACTTCGACCAGAATTTCAGCGACAGCCAGGATGCCTTTTTCCTGGAGGACCGCGGCCAGAGGACGCTCAGCGACGTGCGGGGGACGGTGAAGGTCCGCCTGACCGCCAGGCCCATCGTGTTCAGCGTGGGGGGTGCGGCAAAGGCCCCCACCGGGAAGTTCCGGAACCGGGACGGGCTCATCACCGTGGCGGATGGGCAGTGGGACCTTGACCTCCTCGCGCAGGCCGGCCGGTCCTTCTGGCCCGTCCCGGCCTACGCCAACGTCGACATCGGCTATCGCATCCGGCTCAAGAACCGGGCGGTGGACCGCGACCCCGGCGACGAATGGACCTTCACCGCCGAGACGGGCGTCCACGTCCACCCCAAAGTCCTGACGATGGTCAAGGTGGAGGGTATCCAGGGGAGGTCCGCAAGGAGTCTGGGCGTGCTGATTCCCTCGGACATCCGCCGGATCACCTATCTGTCTCCGGCGGTGATGGTCGGGCCGTTTGCCGGCCTCAGCGCCGAGGCAGGGGTCCGTATCTCTCTCAACGGGAGGAACTATCCCGCCGGGAAGATGTTCGTCGCAGGTCTGTCGTATGCCGGGAAGATATTCTGAGCGCGGTCTCCGCGCCAGAAGGAGGTAAGAACCATGAAGAAAATTTCTTTGACGCTGGGTTCCATAGGGCTCCTGAGCGTCCTCGGCATCCTCTCCTGCGGAGGGGGCGGCAAGTCCCCGACCGCCCCGACCCCCCTGCCACCTGTGCCCAGCGCATCCTCTTCGGGCGCGTCGTCGGGGGGCTCTGGCTCTATCGGGCCGGGACCTTACAGGTTGTTCCTCATGAAGGACAAGGAGACCGGCTCCACCTGGAACGTCAAGGGCGAGGCCGTCGACGGCCCGCTGAAGGGAAAAACGCTCCAGCAGATTCCGGCGCACAATGCCATGTGGTTCGCGTGGCTGGCGTTCTGGGGCAACACGGAGGTCTACGGCTCGGCGCAGAAGGGGGACGGCCAGGACTTCCGGAACACCGTCCAGTTCCCCCAGGACAAAATTCTTTCTGGGGGACCGCCCCCGGACGGCATCCCGGCGCTCACCGACCCGGCGGTGGTCTCCGCCTCCCAGGCCTCGTGGGGCGACGAGGAGATGGTCTCCGGCGTGGTGGTCGGGGTGGAGGCCCGGGCCTACCCCCAAAACATCGGCTGGTGGCACGAGATCGTCAACGACCGGGTCGGCGGTCACCCCATCTGCTACACCTTCTGCCCCCTGACCGGCACCGGCCTGATCTTTGACGGAGATGGGACCCGGCAGGGGCCCGGAGGAGACCGGATCACGATGGGCGTGTCCGGCCTGCTGTTCAACACGAACCTGATCATGTACGACCGCCGGGACAGGCAGACGCTCTACCCGCAGATGATCTACACCTCCATCAACGGAAGTCCGCAAGACCTGAGGCTGCTGCCCGTGGTCGAGACGACGTGGGGGCTCTGGAAGCAGCTCTACCCCAGGACCACCGTCGTCAGCGCGCAGACAGGGCATCCGCGCAACTACAACGTCTATCCCTACGGCTCCTACCGACAGGACGGCGACATCTTCTTTCCGCTGGCCCAGGATGTCAACAAGAACGCCCTGGCAAAGCTCTACCACCCGAAGGAGGTGGTCCTGGGTCTGATGGGCATCAACGGCGCCCCCCGCGCCTATCCGTTCAAGGCGATGGGGGAGCGGGCGGCGCTCAACGAGACCCTGGACGGCCGGGCCATCCTGATCGTCTGGTATAAGGAGGGGCTGCTGGCCATCCCCTACAACCGCACAGTGGACGGACGCGACCTGACTTTCGAGGTCGTCTCATAAGGCGTGGGAGAAATCGGAAGGAGGTGATGGCTATAAGGAGATAGGTTAACCCAAACCCAGTTCTGTCGGGGCAATCCTCAACGCCAAGTCTGAGAAAGGAGGGGAGGGCCAAGAAGAGGAGCAGGTGATGTTGAAGCAGACGTTACGACGGATGGGGGTATTCGCAGTTGTCACAGGAATGGGGGTGACCGGATGCAGTGATCCGAGAGGCGGCGTGTCGGCCGTGGGGCCGGAGGGTGGTCCATCAGGGCCGCTCCGGCTGGATAAGGTCGCGGTTCAGCAGGAGGTCTCCCAGGGCCGGGTCGTGATCGTGGCCACGGTAACCCGGAACGCCGCGCCGGTGGCGGGCGTGCAGGTGGGGTTCTCCCGGGCCATCTCCGGGCGCGTCCCGGACTACCGCTGGACGGGGTTGACCGACGCGAATGGGCGGGCGGAGGTCGGGATCGCGGAGGAGGTCCAGGACTTCCGGCGCATCGGGGTCAACGGCCTGTATCGCGTGCGGGCGACCAACCCTGCGACCGGCGAGGTCGTGGGGATGTGGAGCAGCGTCCCCATCAACGGGGGGCAGAAGATCGAGCTGGACCTTCCGGTGGGCAGGCTCTGCAGCATCCTCTCCGTATCCTCCCTGACCGAGCCTGAGGCGTTTATCGCCCAGATGCGGGATTTTGTCGGCTATATGAACTGGCAGGCCGTGGACTACACGATCGGCTCGGCCAACCCCGCCTCCGGGACGGCCCACAACAGCGCGCTCAACGCCTATGCGCGGCGCGTCTTCAAGAACGCCGCAGCCGCTCTGACAGGTGGGGAGTACGCGAAGGGGTCCATCATTGTGAAGGAGACCTTCACCTGGGAGAACGGCCAGAAGCGGTACGCCGAGGCGGGCGGCGTCTTCGCCATGGTCAAGCGGGGCGGGGGCTTCAACCCCCAGGGCGGCGGATGGGAGTGGTTTGCGCTGGCGCCCGGCAGCTCCGAGGTCCTGGGCCGGGGCGGGGCCGAGATGATGGACGGGATGTGCAACGGCTGCCACGCCGCGGCGCGGTCTCAGGCGGGAGGGGCGGACATGGTGTTCCCGCACCCGGCCGAATACGTGGCGAGCGAAAGGGACTTTGCCGGGTATCAAGACTGGACCCGGATCGACGAGCGGACCGGCACCCATCCCCTGCTGGGTCCGACAGCGCACCGGCCGCAGGCCGTCCGGCGCGTCTACAAGAAGCAGCCCCTGGCGAACCCGGACACGCGGGACCAGGGCTACCCCACAGGCACGATCCTCCTCAAGGCGGTGACCGACAACGCCCAGGCGGTCGAGATCACGGCCATGGTCAAGCGCGGGGGGAGGTTCAACGAGAGGGGCGGGGGCTGGGAGTGGTTCATGCTGGAGCCTGCCACGGGGGCCGTCGCGGGCCGGGGGGCCAACCTGATGGACGGCATGTGCAGTAGTTGCCACAGCGCCGCCCTGAGTCCTGCGAACGGGAGGGATTACGTGTTCAAGCATTCGGGCGATCCGTTCAACAGGTAGAGGTAAGACATGAGCTATCTCGAAACTGCGCGTGAAGTCTACCGGGAGGCGGCGCTCGCGCCCCAGAAGGCGCTCTGCTGCACCACGTCCAGGCCCTATCAGCTCCCCGGCCTGTCCATCCCGGAGGCCATGCTGGGGATGAACTACGGGTGCGGGACCACCGTGCATCTCCAGGACCTCCGGCCCGACATGACGGTCCTCTACGTGGGCGTGGGGGGCGGGATGGAGGCCCTGCAGTTCGCCTACTTCACGCGGAGGCCGGGGTCCGTCATCGCCGTGGACAGCGTCCCGGAGATGCTGGAGAAGGCCCGCGCCAACTTCGAGGTGGCTGCCGGGGAGAACGCCTGGTTCGACCCCTCCTTCGTCACGCTGGTGGAGGGGGACGCCCTGGACCTGCCCGTGCCCGACGGGTCTGCGGACCTGGCCGCGCAGAACTGCCTGTTCAACATCTTCGAGGAGGAGGATCTGGACCTGGCCCTGCGGGAGATGCGGCGCGCCCTCCGGCCCCGCGGGGCGCTGGTCATCTCCGACCCGGTGGCGCAGTCCCCCATCCCGGCGCGCCTCCGGGCCGACGAGCGCCTCCGGGCCGCCTGTCTGTCCGGGGCGCTGCCGCTGGACGACTATCTCTCCCGCATCACGGGCGCGGGGTTCGGGACCGTGGAGGTGCGCGGCCGGCGTCCCTACCGCCTGCTGGACCGCCGGCGCTACGGGGTGGAGGAGGACATCCTGCTGGAGAGCGTGGAGATCGCGGCGTTCAACGACCCGGTTCCGCCGGACGGCCCGTGCATCTTCACCGGACGGACGGCCATCTTCACGGGCGCCGGGGCGTTCGACGACGGGAAAGGGCACGTGGTTACGCCCGACGTCCCGCTCCCGGTCTGCGACAAGACGGCTCGATGGTTCGAGGGGCTGGGGCGGGAGGACATCTTCGTGACGCCGCCCACCTACCACTACAACGGGGGCGGGTGCTGCTGATCTCAAACGACATGGGCAACCGATTTTTGACATACCTTTGTCGCTGCACGCTGTTTACGGCCTTCCTCGCCCTTCTGGCCGGGCTGCCTGGGGCGCAGGCCGACGGCCGTCCGAGACAGGAGGAGGAGATGGGCATCCAGACCGTTCTGGAGATGGACGCCATCCCGGCCATCCTGAGGCCGGAGTTCGTGCCCGCGGACCGGGCCAGGATCGAGGGGGACGCTCCGGTCATCGGCGTGTCTATCAACGGGGAGAGCCACGCCTACGCCCTGCGCCTCCTGAACGGCCACGAGATCGTCAACGACACGGTGGGCGGGGAGCCCATTGCCGCGACCTGGTGACCGCTGTGCGGCACGGCTATCGTGTATAGTCGCAGGCTCAACGGAAACATTCACACCTTCGGCGTGACGGGGAAGCTCTGGCGCAACGCCCTGGTGATGTACGATCACCAGACCGGCGCTTTCTGGTCCCACTTCACCGGGGAGGCTATCCTGGGGCCGGAGCAGGGCGCGCGCCTCCGGATGCTGACCTCCCTGCCGAGGGTGCGGTGGAAGGAGTGGCGGGCGGAGCACCCCGAGACCCTCATCCTCTCCGTGGGGGGGCGCGAGGATGAAGAGGAGGACACCTACGACGACTACCACCGCTCGGGCCGGACCGGCCTGTTTGCGCCGGAGCGCAGGGACCGCCGCCTGAAGGTGAAGGAGAGGGTCGTGGGCGTGCTGGTGGGGGACCGGGCGAAGGCCTATCCGCTCAAGGCGTTCAAGGAGAAGTCGATCCTTCAGGACGACGTTTCGGACACGCCGGTGCTCGTGTTTCACGACCGGGAGGCCCTGGCTTCGGCGGTCTACGTGCGGAGGGCAGAGGACGGATCGGTCCTGAGCTTTCCCCATCCTCCTCAGGGACATCGCATCACGGACGGGGCCGGCAGGACCTGGAACCTGCTGACCGGGCGAGGGGACGGCGGGGCGCAGCTCCGCCAGCTGCCTCACGTGAACGCCTACTGGTTCGCGTGGGCGGATTTTCACCCGGACACGGACCTCTTCTCTCTCAAATAGAGGACATCGCAAAGCGGGGCGCCGACCTCTGCGCCCCTGCAATCTGCTGACCGGAAAGGAGGTGAACGTAGATGCGTAAATGGATGACCCTGATGCTGACCGGCGTCTTCATCCTGACGGCCTCTTCCCTGCCGCTGGCGGGGGAGGGGAAGAAGGAGGAGAAGAAGGCGGGCAAGGTGACCGTCGAAGGGTCGCTGGTGGACATGAAGTGCTACCTCGAGATGAACATGTCGGGGGAGAAACACGCCAAGTGCGCGGCCAAGTGCGCCAGGAGCGGCATCCCGATGGGCGTCCTGAAGAAGGGGACGAGCGAGGTCTACACCCTGCTGGTCGCGGCCCCGGCGATTGCAGACTACGGCGAGCAGGCCGTGCGGGTGACCGGGACGGTCTACGGGCATTCCCTGGCCCCCGACAAGTTCGAGGTGCAGAAGGACGGGAAATGGGAGGAGGTCCAGCTTCCCGATATGATGTAAAACGTGGCAACATCTCATAACAAAGAGGTCCGACAGGATTCCTGTCGGACCTCTTCTTTCATCTGCTGTGCGCCTGTGCTCTATCTGCGGAACATCGAGGGCGCGTTGACGGGCGTCCCGTGGTCGGCGCAGGGCTGGTCGGTGGGCACGTCGGGCCTGACGCCGGACGGCTGCGCGAGACCCTTCTCCAGCAGGTAGGCCTCGACCTCGTCCCCGCTCACGTCGGCCAGCATGGCCCCGTCGATCTCCACGCAGGGGGAGAGGGGCTGACGGCTCTTGGTGACCATCTCGTGGTACTGCCGGGGGTCGTTGATGATGTCCCTGTCCTCGTATTCCAGGTTATACTTCTTGAGTATAGCCCGCACGCCGTTGCTCCAGCCGCAGACCGGCTTGAGGTAGGCGATGATCTTGGGGGTCGCCATGTTTACAGCACCTCCTGATATATGTGGGTTCAACGTGTCGTTGGTTGCAGCAGGGATGTGTCGCCCTGAGACTCTATAAATTAAACCAATAATGCGTTTTCGCGCAAAGGAAAATTCTGTTATATTACAACGCTATGGAGACCCTCACACGCGACTTCACGGCCACGACGTTCGTGGTCCAGGGCGGGCGGACGCTCCTGATCTACCACAAAAAGATCCGCATGTGGCTCCCCCCCGGCGGCCACATCCACCCGAACGAGTTGCCCTGCGACGCGGCCGTTCGGGAGGTCCGGGAGGAGACGGGGCTGGAGGTGGAACTCCTGTCGCCTCCGTCGGAGATAGGGCCTGTGCGCGTCCTGGCGCAGCCGGTCTGCATCCTGCTGGAGAGGATCGAGGAGGGGCACGAGCACATCGACCTGATCTACTTCGGGCGTGCCGTGGGCGGAGAACTTATCCCCTGCGTCCAGGAGACGGAGGGGTGCCGGTGGTGCACGGCCCAGGACCTGGACAGCTCTGACATCGCCGAGGACATCCGCATCCTGGGGAAGAGGGCGATCGAGGCCGCAGGGAAACCCACGTAGGGGCGACCGGCCGGTCGCCCCTACAATATCCATAAAATAGATATCATGCCCAAACCGAACGCCGTTGTGGACAGCATCCTGGACCTGATCGGGGACACGCCCCTGATCCGCCTGAGTCGTGTCGTGGAGCCTGACATGGCCGAGGTCTGCTGCAAGGTGGAGTTCTTCAACCCCGGCCGGAGCGTGAAGGACCGGATCGGCCGGGAGATGATCGAGGCGGCGGAGCGGGACGGGCGTCTGAGGCCGGGGATGAGGATCGTGGAGCCGACGAGCGGGAACACGGGCATCGGCCTGGCCCTGGCCGCGGCCACGAAGGGCTACCGTCTCGTCCTGACGATGCCCGACACGATGAGCCTGGAGCGGCGGCAGATCCTGGCCAGCTACGGGGCCGAGGTGGCGCTCACGCCCGGCCAGGAGGACATGCCGGGGGCCGTGCGGAGGGCGCAGGAGATCGTCGCGCAGGGCCCCGACTGCTTCATGCCGCAGCAGTTCGACAACCCGGCCAACGCGGAGGCGCACCGGCGGACCACGGCCCGCGAGATCCTGGAGGCCACGGAGGGGCGGCTGGACGCCTTCGTGGCAGGGGTGGGCACGGGGGGGACGGTCACGGGCGTGGGGGAGGTCCTGAAGGCGCGCGACCCGAACATCCTGGTCGTGGCCGTGGAGCCGGCGGCCTCGGCGGTCCTGTCGGGAGGCAGGCCGGGCCTGCACAACATCCAGGGGATCGGGGCGGGGTTTGTGCCGTCCATCCTGAACCGGGACGTGATCGACGAGGTCGTGACCGTGGAGGAGGAGGAGGCGTTCGGGATGGCGCGGAGACTGTCGCGGGAGGAGGGGCTGCTGGTGGGGGTCTCCGCCGGGGCCAACGTGGCGATCGCTTTACAGGTGGCCCGGCGGCTGGGGCCGGGGAAGCGGGTGGTGACGATCCTGTGCGACTCCGGGGAGAGATACTTTAGCCTGGAGGCCTATGTGAAAGAGCCGTAGGCGCTCAGGAGGTCGAGATTCGAGAGTTGAGATGGAGCGATCTGCTTCCCGCAGTCGGGGATTATCGCGCAGAAGCCGCATCCGGACAGGTGCGGCTTCTTTTTTTGTTCAAAAATTGGGCATCCTAAAATTTTTGATCGTGACCCTCAGAAATCTGAGACATAGTGAAGTTTTCTGAGGGGGGTAACGCTTTAAGGGAATTCACAGCCGAATGTGTGGTGTCTCGTAACTCTTTGTACCACAATCTCAATCCTCAGCAGGTCCTCACCCTATTCAATGTTGGTATGACGTTTGCCTCAGTGAGAGAAGATATACCATAGCGGCGGCGATTTTGGAGGGAAGGGGGAGGAGATTGAACATGCGGAAAAGACGTGGGTGTAAACAGGCTTTAGAGGTTTGGATGTCTTTCGCGGCCCTCGGGTTCGCGCTTCCGGGTCACCTGACGGCACAGGCGGGGCCGGGGATCATCACAACCATAGCAGGAAGGGGACCTGTAGCGGTTGATCGCGAGTCCTTTTCAGGAGACGATGGGCCGGCTACTCAGGCCCGATTGAGCTTTCCGTCCAGCATGGCCCCTGATGAGAAGGGGAATATTTACATCGCTGACAGGGCCAATCACCGGATTCGTCGTGTGGGGCCGGACGGGGTCATCACGACTGTTGCAGGGACGGGTGTTGCGGGTTTTTCGGGGGATGGGGGATCGGCAGCGCAGGCGCAGTTGAGTGCTCCGTCTGGTGTGGCAGTGGACGCCAGAGGCAGCCTCTACATCGCCGACTTCAACAATCACCGCGTTCGTCGTGTGGGGCCGGACGGGGTCATCACGACCGTTGCGGGCGGAGGTTCTTTTTTGGGGGACAGTGGACCGGCGACGCTGGCCAGTTTGGGTAACCCGCGTGGCGTGGCGGTGGACACCAAGGGGAACCTCTACATCGTCGAATTTGGCAATCACCGCATCCGCCTGGTGGAGGGGTTGGGGGCCACGGGTAGCATCGGTCCTCCTGCGGGTGTCAGTGGCCCATCTATCAGCCTGTCGGCGCTACTGCTGACATTTGAGGGCACACAGGTGGGGGCGACCTCGCGGAAGACGTTCACGATCTCGAATGTGGGGACAGAGAGTCTGTCAATCACAGGAATTGCGGTAGGTGGGACAGATGCAACCCAGTTCACGGCGTCCCCGACGACGGCCACAGTTGCAGCAGGGCAGAGCCAGATCGTGACCGTGACGTTTGCTCCCAGATCCGTAGGATTGAAGTCCGCTTCCCTCTTCATTGTCTACAGCACAGCAGGAAACCCCGCAACAATTGCGTTAAGTGGGATGGGTGTGGGGACGTCAGCGGCCCAGGAAGGCCCGGAGATCATCACGACCGTTGCAGGGACAGGCGTTGCGGGTTTTTCAGGGGACGGGAGACCGGCGGCGCTGGCCGCCCTGTCCGGGTCGATTGGCGTGGCTGTGGATATAAAAGGGAACGTCTATATCGCTGACACTTAGAACCTATCTCTAAACCGCTGCTTTTCTCCAGCAGATGATGGCACAGGCAAAATATAGCGCAGACAAGTAGTTTTGCGTTTTCTTC
>Ga0137796_10000404_pt1 | contig 27348 bp, 17 predicted proteins | sample OV2TP3_FD_97704 | JGI IMG/M metagenome (GOLD analysis project Ga0137796, IMG submission 97704) | reverse complement strand
AGGAACGGAGGCGGGGGAGATATTGATGTGGGGCGTGGTAGGGGCGCGATGAATCGCGCCCCTACCACGCCATCACGCTGCCATTCGCGCAGCCGGCCACGAGGGTCTCGCCGAGGGCCGTCAGGGCCGTGACCCTCGACCCGGCCTCCATCCGGCCTGTGACCTTACCGGCCCCGCTCAGGAGATGGAGGCTCCCGTCCTCGCACCCCGCGACAACACGCCCATCGAGGGACGCCGTCGCCCGCACCGCCGCGCCTACGTTCACCGTCCAGAGCTTGTCGCCGTCCACGCTGAACCCGCAGACATAGAAGCTGGGCGATCCGACGATGAGCCGGCGCTCCCCCTTCTCCCCCAGAATCTCGACCCCCACCACCTCATCCCCCAGATTCCGCTCCCAGAGCAGACGGCCCTCCGGCCCTGAGAAGACCCGCAGGGTGAAATCCCGGTTCGTCCCGCAGACCACCTCCGGCCTGCCGTCCCCGTCCAGGTCGGCCACCCGCACGGCCGTCAGCTTGGAGGTCCAGCCCTGATTGGGGTAGCGCCGGCGGACCTGGCCGTCGTGCCCGACGGCCAGACAGACGCTGGTGGACGATTTGATCGAATTTCCGCCCACGATCTCCCGTTTTCCGTCCAGGTCCACGTCCGCGGTCGTCAGAGTGACGAAAATCCCGTGGTCCGTCCGGTAGTTCCAGCGCTCCTTTCCGTCGGCGCTCAGGAGGTGGAGGCGCATGTTGGCGACGCCGGCGATCACCTCCGGCCTGCCGTCCCCGTCCAGGTCGTCGGCGTGGACCCTTTTGACCATCGAGGCGCCGAGGGTCCACCAGGGCCAGTACTGCGGACCGAACGCCGGCTCGTAGCGCCAGAGCTCGCGGCCCTCCGCGTCGAGGGCGTAGACGTGGCGGTCATCCGACCCCGCTATGACCTCCGGCCTGCCGTCCCCGTCCAGGTCTGCGGCGCAGACGCTGTTCACAGGCCCGCCGGTTGAGAACTGCCAGAGCGTCTCGCCGCCTGCGCTGACGCGATGGACGGACCCATCGGCGGACCCGACGACGCAGCCGTCCTCAAAGGGGGCGATGGACGCGACGGCCCCGCCGGTCCGGCAGGCCCAGGAGGGCGGGAGGCGCCTGCGGCGCGGGGACCGCGCAGGTCCGGCCTTCTGCCCCGCGAGGGCGAGGACGGCCTGCGAGACGGCCCTGGCGAAGGCGGTCGCGGGGTTTACCCGGAGGGCAGATATCCCGGCCTGGACCGCGACCTCCTGGACGCCGGCATCCGTGGCGATCTTGAGCGATGCCCGGCGCCGGGCCTCCACCTGGACCTCGCCGGTCGCGAAGGTCAGGGAGAGGGAGACCGGGGCGTCGGCCTCAAAGGAGGACGAGCCGCACGTCAGTCTCCGCGCATTCAGGAGGGCGAACCCGTCCCCGTCTATGGCAAAGACCTGCGCGTCGACGGCCAGGTCCAGGGCCTCGAACTTCCCCGCGCCGACCAGGGTCCGGCCCCCTTCGATGCGGGCGGCGGCCTGGCCGACGCGGGAGAGGCCCCACGACGCGGGCCTGCGCGGACAGGTCGCGTAGATCAGGTTGAGAAAGACATAGCGCTCGCCGGTCCGCATCCTCAGGCCGACGCTCTCGTGGAACTGGTGCGCGGTCAGGTCGTCAGTCTGATACCACTCCCGGAGCTGTCTCAGGCCCTCCGGGTCGTGGTCCGTGGAGAGGCCGAAGGGGACAGGCTCGGTCCAGAGGCGCGCGGCATCGGCGTTGAGGATATGGAGGTCATAAGGCCCGCCCTCCCCCTCCTGCCGCGCCGTCAGGTGACCCTCTTTTAGCGATGGCGTCCCCATCACCTTCCACCGGCGCTCCAGGGTGTAGTCCCCCTCCACCTTTGCCGTCAGTTCGTCGATGAAGACGAAGTAGCCCCCTTTTTTCCAGATGACGTTCCGATACCAGTCCACGCTCAGGTAGTCGCGCAGGAAGGTCCGGGAGAGACCGAACGCCCGGAAGTCCGCGATCCCCTCCATGCCCGCGAAGGTGGGGGGCAGGACGCCCTCCCCCTCCCGCACGACCGTGACGACGTTGTGGTCCCGGTAGTTGGGCCAGTGGAGGTTGTCCTCGGTGAGGATGAAGATCCGGCCGAACTGCCCGAACTCGGTGACGCCGTTGGCGTCCTCGTAGGAGTGGGAGCCGCCGCCGACCCCGTCCAGCAGGAGGTACTGGTCCTCCGGGTCGAATCCCGCGCGGAAGGAGACCTTGTCGAACGTCAGATCGTGGGGGACGTTCGGGAGGGTCATGTACCAGTGGGAGGCGTAGACCGGGTCCACGTGGGGAAGGTCGTAGTAATAGCGGTCGAGGGGGGCCACGGCGACCCCGATCAGGTCCGCCGGGACCACGGGGGCCAACCCGCAGTCGAACGAGCGGAGGAGTTCACACCCGTACCCATCCGTCAGGGCCCGCTCCATCGGGTCGCGGCCCAGGACGTAGGTATAACGCCCGTCCCGGTAGTACCACGCGGCCTTCTGGAGGAGGCTGTGGGCGTCCTGCTGGCCCCCGGCCCAGCAGTCGCCGGTGACGGCCATGCCCCCCCTGTTGTTCGTGTTGACGATGGCCCGGTCCGCGGCCAGGCGCGCCGCGCCCTTCTCGAAGAAGGCCATCCGGCCCGTGGTCAGGGCATAGGTGGCCATGTTCTCCAGCGTGGCGTGCCAGCCGGGCGCGCAGTCGCAGACCGGTTTGGAGCAATCGTCCGTCACCCGGTAGAACTCGTGGACCAGGGCCATCCAGTCCTGTGTCTCCGGGAGTTGATAGGAGCGGTCGAAATACCGCGCCCCGAACAGCAGGGCGATCCCGAGCAGGGTCTGGTGGTTCTGTCGGGGCTCGGCGAAGCGGGCCAGGTTGCGGAAGGAGGGGTTCTGAAAGCCCTCCCTGGACCGGAGGACGCGGAGGAGGTAGTTCGTGACGGCCAGCCGGTCGTCGTCGGAGAAGGCCGGGCTCTCCTCGATCACGTCCCAGAGCATCACCTTGCCCCAGAAGGAGAGGTGGACCTGGACCTCATAGGTGTTCTCGGGCGCGGCGGCGATCATGGCCATCATCCCCTCCCGGAAGCGCTGCGCGAAGGCCTCGTCCCCGGACAGGGCGTAGTAGCGTCCAAACCGGACCATGTGCTCGCTCTCGATCCCGAATCCCCATGTCTCGGGCGTCTCGGACATGGCCTCCTTCAGACGCCGGCGCTCCCGGTCCATCCCCTTTCCCAGCTCGACCTCGAACAGCCGGCCCAGGACCGGGCCGGACTCCATCTCGGCGCAGAGCCGGTCCGCGGCCTTCGACACGCCCGGCGCGTCGCTTCCACCCACCAGGATCACGTTGTGGCCGTCCCCCTCCGGGTTGTGGATCGTGGAGAGCACGTAGCCGCCGTCGCCGGGGTAGCGGCGGTCCACGAAGGCGTAGAACTGGAGGTAGAGGTGTTCGATGAGCCGGTTGTCCGCGAAGTTTCCGAGGGCGATGGTCGGGCCGCCCATCGGGCCGCCCGGAGGGACCCGGTCGTCCGGCAGGATGGGCAGGACGATACCCCATCGGGATTGGGCCACGGCCGCGATGCGCTCCGCCGCGTCCCGATAGGCCCCGGAGGCCGGGGTGACGATCTGAGCGCCGGCCAGGTCCGTGGTCAGGCAGAGGTCCTTGAGCTTGGTGATCTGATCCATTACAACTTATCCGCCTCCACGGGCCGCTTCTCGGCCAGGGAGATCTTGACGGCCTCCAGGGCCTGCATCGTCCGGCGCACGTCCCGGCCCGAGGCCTCCGGCTCGCGGCCCTCCAGGACCGCGTTCACGAACTCCGCGATCTGCCGCTGCATCCCCCCCTGGACGTCAAACTTGTTCGGCAGGGTCTCCCCGTTGAGGGTCAGGACGTCGTTCGTGATGCAGAGGCACCCCTCGGTCCCGGCGATGAGGCAGTCCCACGCGCCCGGCTTGATGTTGATCGAGTGGGTCATGGTCGCCATCGCGCCGTTCGACAGGTCGAACAGGATGTCGATGTCGTCGTAGTCCCGCCAGTGGGGGTTCGTCTTCCGGCCCAGGGCAAAGGTCGTGCGCGCGTGCGCGTCGTTCAGGTAGAGGATCATGTCCACCTCGTGCGCCCCGAAGCCGTAGAGCACCCACCCGCCCGCGACCGCCGGGTCGTTGGACCAGGGCTCGGCCCGGTGCTCCCTGGTGAAAGAGTGCCGGCGGCGGATGACGTTCGTGGGGCTCCCGACGGCCCCGCTCTGGATGAGCCGGCGGGCCTCCCGGTTGGCCTCCCGGAAGCGGAGGACCTGGCCGACCATGAGCGTCACCTTCGCGGACTGGGCGGCGGCGATCATGCTGTCGCATTCCCTGAGGGAGATGGCCATGGGCTTCTCCACCAGGATGTGCTTGCCGGCCTTCGCGGCGGTGAGGGCGTGGGCCTCGTGCAGGGCGTGCGGGAGGCAGATGGAGACGGCGTTCACGGCGTCGTCTTGGACGGCCTCCTCCGTGGAGGTGGCCCACCGCTTTGCGCCGTACTTCTGCGCAGCCTGCTCGGCCCGCTCCCTCGCGATGTCCACGGTCACGGCCACCTCCGCGTTCGGGAGGGCCGCGATGGAGGCCATGTGGCTCTGCGCGATGCCGCCACAGCCGATGATAGCGAAACGGACTTTGTCCATGAGAATCTCCTATTTTTCGATTTTAAAACTCGTCTCCCGCTCCGCTTTTGCGCCGGAGTTCAGGTCCGTGACGACCACGCGGACGGCGTGGCTTCCGGTCCGGGCCTCCTGGAGGTTGAGCTCCACGTGGAGGAAGTCGGTCCGCTGCGTCCCGTTCATGTCATAGGTGATCGTCAGCTCCCCCTTCTTCTCGTCCGAGCCGACGAGCCGGCCGAGGCCGGAGAGGAGCTTCACGCCCAGGCTCTCCCGCCTGCGTGTCTGGATGATGTAGTCCACCCGATAGCGCGTCTGGCCCGCCGCGTCCGGCGTCAGGTTGTAGACCTCGCAGTAGAGGAAGGGGTTCTGGTCCCGGCGGTAGGCCCGTGACGGCATCGGCAGCACGCGCAGGCCGTTCTTGACGAAGGGGTCTGGGCCGGGGTGGGGCGCGATGCGCTCGGCCAGCTCGATGTCGCTGACCTGGAGGCTGTCCGTCCCGAAGCGGTCCACCCGCACTTTCTGACGATAGGACTGCATCCGGTTGGAGACCCGGTCCGTCACCTGCACCGCGAGGTGGTAGTCCCCCGGCGGCAGGTCGAAGGCCTTCACGTCCGGGATGAAGGCCCCTGCGCCGGTGTCGGGCAGGGCGGAGGCGGCGAAGGAGAGGAGGTCCTTTGCCCGGAGGACCTCCCGCCAGGTCGTGTCGAACAGGGCGATGCTCCGCTCCAGGGCGGCGATGCGGCCGGAGTCCTGGTAGGCGATCTCGGAGACCGGGACGCCGGTGTAGACCTCCAGGTGTGTCTTGCCCCCGTCGCCCCGGAAGCCCGCTGGATAGGTCCCGAAGGTGAGGGGACCGGCCACGTCCGGCTGGTAATAGTCCGGGGTGGCGGAGGCCACGGTCTCCACGATGACCTTCGGGGAATTGCTGATGATGGCCGTGCCGGGGACGCCGAAGGGGACCGGGGCGTAGTCGTAGCGCCCGTTCAGCATCTCATCCGTAAAGGTGACCTCGATCCCCCCGCCCAGGTTGAAGTAGATCCAGGACTCCCACGGCACCTGGCTGCTCCCGCCCGCGGCGATGACCTGCGCGGACCGCCCCGGCCCGGTGAGCGGGTAGACCGGCCCCTGGTGGAGCGAGGGGGTGTTGATCACGAACCCCGACCCGTAGAGCCCCAGCGCCAGGCGCTCCTTGACCCGCTGGACGCGCAGGTCCGAGGACTTGATGAAGTCGATCTCGTCCGACCGGGCGCGAAAGTCGGGCTCCCCGTAGCGGATGTAGACCTCCCCGCGCCGGTCCCAGGGCGTCTGCTTCTCCCCGAAGCGATTGCGGGCGACCCAGACGCGGCGGTAGTGCTCCAGGAGGCGCTCGTTGACGGGCGTGGCCGGGACCAGGTCCCGCTCCGTCCAGAAGCGGCGCAGGAACTCCCGGCGCTCCTCCGGGCTGGACGTGGCCGCGTAGGCCTTGATCTCGTCCAGCGCGCCGACGAAGGTGATGTCGTCGTAACAGGCCCGCTCCCCCGCGTCGACCCTGTCGAGATAGGTCGCGAAGAGCTCGTTCGCCCGGTCAAAGTCCCCCTGCCCCAGGTGGGTCTGCGCCACGATCGGCAGCTCCCGGATCAGGTCCGGCCGCTTTTGAAGCGAGGCGGCCATCAGCTCGCGGGCCTTGTCATACTGCCTGTTGCGCACATAGAGGTCCCCCAGGTGATGCGCCGCGTCCAGGTCATCCGGTCGAACCTGAAGGTAGCGCTCATACCAGAGGATCGCGTTGGGCAGGTCCACGGGCGGGAACTGATACCACTCGGCCAGCAGCAGGTGGACGCGCGGGTCGTCCGGCCTCATCTTGTAGGCCCGGTCCATCTCCGACTTCGCGTCCATATCCTTCAGCTTCCAGGACGCCTGGGCGATGTGATACTGCGCCTCCGCGTAGCCCCGGTCCTTCATCAGGGCGTCCCGGAAGTAGTCGATGGCCTGCCGGGTCTGGATCCTGTTCCCCTCCATCAGGGCCCGGCCGATGCCGTCGTAGGCCTCGGGGGAGGTCCTGGCGGACAGGGCCTTCTTGAAGGCGTCTCTGGCCTCATCGGGGTTCTTCAGGAGCAGGTAGGCGTCCCCCAGCTTGAGGTAGGCCCGGTCGTTCTTGGAGTTGAGGCTGAGGGCCTCCTGGAGGGGCAGGACCGCCCCGCTGGCGTCCCCCGCGTCGAGGCGTCCGAGGGCGACCCTGAACAGGGAGTCGATCTCCGCCTGTCGCGGATGGGGAGGGCGCTCCTTGGCGGCGGCGGGAAAGGCGCCCACCGCAGAGACGCAGAGCACGCTGAGAAGGATCAGGGGTTTTCGCATGGAAACCTCGCAATCCAACGGTGTCTGGACCGTAAGGGCGGGTTTGAAACCCGCCCTTACAACCCGCCCTTACAACCCGCCCTTACAACCCGCCCTTACAACCCGCCCTTACATCGATACGACCGTCAGACAGACCGCCAGGGCCAGGTTGACGCCGTGCCCCAGCAGGCAGAGCGGACAGGAGACGTGGAGCCTGTAGCGAAGCGCATGGACGAGATAGACTCCCAGCAGGACCGCGAGATAGGAGACGATCTGCGCCGCCGCCATCCAGGCCGAGGCGGGGTGTGGGGTCCAGGACAGGACGATCAGGCCGGCATAGTAGAGCGCCCCGAAGATAAAGTTGGGCAGGCCCAGCGCCCTGGCGTCCGGTGTCTGCATCACGGCCCGGCACGAGCTTCCCTGTCCGACTACCGGGATCAGCCGGCCCCGCGCGAGACCATAATAGGACATCGCGAAGTAGAGGGCGTTGAGCAGGCCGATAAGGGCCAGAGAGAATATGATCCAGGCCATGTTAGTACGGTTGACCTTGTATCGCCGCGCAGGGGTAGACGGCCACCCTCGTCGGGCCCCGGTGGCCGGCGGTCAGCTCCCTCTCGATCTCCGCCCAGGTCCTGCGGACCGTGAGCTGCTCCGGCGGCGCGAAATACTCCAGGTCGACCCTGGACGGGGCGTCGCACAGGAGGAGGACGCGCCGGGCCTTCGGGATGTGGACCTGGTAGCCCCGGCGCTGGCCGCGGCCGGTGTAGTCGGTCCCGAAGCGCCCGAACAGGTAGTGCGGCAGGGAGAGGCCCTTGGGATGAATGGCCACGACGACGAGGTCCCCGCCCTCTTTGAGCGAGAGGTGCGCGGCCCACATCCCCTTCCCCGGCTGCTCCTCCTGGGGATAGGTGTTCACCACGACGATGTCGCAGTCTTCAGCGGGCCTGGTGTGGTAGATGCGGCGGGCGACCTCCGACCCCTCCCGGTAGACCCGCGCAAAGTCCCCGGCCACGACGCCCACGGCCTCCCGGCGGGCGTTCTGGACGATGTCGATCTTGAGGTCCAGGCCGGCCCTGCGGGCGACCTCCTCCATGTCGGCGCGGCCGAGGTGGACCTTCTCCGGGAGTTCCCCCACGCGGGGGTCGTCCCTGAAGGCGTCCCCGTGGCCGGGGAGGGTGAGGTGGTTGTGAGCGATGGTCTCGATGCCGGAGACGCCCGGCATCACGAGCTTGGCCCCGCCGCCGAACCGGCCCTTGCCCCAGTAGGAGATCAGGCCGCCGATCCCTATTTTGAGGTCGCACGCCATGACCTCCCGGTTGACGTGGACCGGGGTGCCGAAGCTGGTCCGGCCCAGGTAGACGTGGTTCTCGAACACGTTGTGGTTGTAGACCGGGAAGCGCTCCACGACCTCCTCGCCCAGCTTTTTGGCGAACTCGTCCCGCGTCATGGGGAGGTGCGCCCCGAAGGCCCCGATGAACCGGACCTGCTCGTCCCGGACGCCGGCGGCGGCCAGCTCATCTAAAAGGAAGGGGACGATCCGATGGGCGGGGGTGGGCCGGCTCAGGTCGTCGAACAGGACGGCGACCTGCCTCTTCCCCTTCGCCAGGTCGCGGACCTGGGGCGCGCCGAGGGGCCTTCGCAGGCTGTCCCGGATCTGGTCGTCGGACAGGGCCGCGGCGTCGTGGCCGGCCATTTTGCAGACCTGCACGTCCCAGGCCTCCGGGAAGGTCAGGCCGAGGGGGGCGTCGCCGAACCAGGCGGCGGTGGAGAGGGTGACGGATTTATGGGACATGGGGGCTCCTTATTTTTTCGCGATCTCCCGGACCGCTCCGATCAGCGTCTCGACCTCCGCGTCGGAGGTGAAGAACGCGGGCGCTATGCGCACGCCGCTGAACTTGAGGAAGGCGGGGCGCTGGATGATCCGCTTCGCCCGCAGGGCGGAGGAGACGTCCCCGCCCCCTTTCCCCTCTACGGAGAAGGCGACGATGGCCGTGGAGGTCTCCGGGCCGGAGGGGCCCTGCACGATGACGCCGGGGATCTTCCCCAGCGCCTCCCGGAGGTGGGCCGCGCGCTTCAGGCCGAGGGCGTGGACCTGTTCGAGACCGACGGGCTCCAGGAAGTCGAGCGCCCCGGCAAAGGCGTGGAACAGGGGCGCGGGCATCGGCCCGCACTCGAACCGCTGCGCTGAGTCCTGGAACTCGTAGTCGCCCTGCCGCCGGTCGATCCGGCGCGCGCAGCGCGCCCCGGCCATCGTGACCCCCAGCCGCTGCTGCCACGCCCTGCTGACGTAGAGGCAGCCGGCCCCGTAGGGGCCCAGCAGCCACTTGTAGGAGAGGACGCAGTAGAAGTCGGCCCCCATCGCCGCGAGGTCCACAGGGAGCTGCCCGGCGGCCTGCGCCCCGTCGAAGGCCACGGGGATGTCCCGCTCGTGACAGATCCTGCAGACCGCCTCCGCCGGGATGCGGGCGCCGGTGTCCGTGGTCACGTGCGACAGGGCCACCAGCCGCGTCCGGGGCGTGAGCAGGGCCTTGAGGTTGGAGAGAATGGCCTCCGGGTCGTCGGTCAGGGTGAGGCGCTTGACAGAGATGCCTCTGCGCCTTGCGAGGTGCAGGGCGGACATCTCGAAGGCCGGGTGCTCTTCGTCCGTGATGACCATTTCATCGCCCTGCCGCCAGTCGAACCCGTTGGCCACGATCCCGAACCCGTCCGAGACCCCATTCGTGAAGCAGATGTCCTCCGGCGCGACCCCGAAGAACTGCCCGATGCGCGCCCGCGTCTCCGCCACCCGCTCGCCGGACCGCCCGGGGTCCATCAGGCTTGGCGGTCCGTGCAGGGCAACCTCCGTGAACTCCTTCGTCAGCCGGTCGAGCACGGGCTGCGGCGTGGGGCCGATGCCGGCGGTGTTCAGGAAGATGGATTCGGAGAGGGCCGGGATGGAGCGGCGGATGGCGTCGAGGTTGGGGAGGTCCATGGTGGCTCCTGAAAGTGGTGGGGCTTTCGCGTCCTTCGCGTCTTTCGTGTTTTCGCGATTCAGATCAACTTGCGCAACACCTGATGGTAGCGCTCAAAATGCGTCCGGTGGTCCATCCCCGGATAGGCGCCGGCCATGACGGTCACGAACCCGTCGTAGCCGACCTCCTTGAGCGCGGCGAAGATGTCCGGGAGGTTCACGCCGCGCGGGTCGTCAGGCAGGCAGGGCTTGTAGGGCGTGCCGTCGTAGTTCCCGGCGTCCGGCTCGCCGGGGGCCAGGCGGTAGTCCTGGACGCAGACGCTGAAGATGCGCTTCCCCAGGAGGCGGACCGCCGCGCCGTCCCGGATGGGGCGCTGCTGGAGGAGGAGATGGGAGCCCTCGAAGGTGATCCCGAAGTTCTTCCGGCGGACGCTGTCCACAAGGTCCACGGCCTGCTCCGCGTTCTCGTGCGCGGTGCGGTTGTGGAGCTGCGGGGCCAGGACGACGTTCTGCGCCGCCGCGTGGTCCGCCGCCCGCTGCATCCACGGGACCTCTGCGCGGTCCCTGGCGGTGGGCTGCACGACGAACGCGCCCACGGAGGCGGCCAGGTCGATGACCGCGCAGAGGGCCTGGAGGCCCGCCTCGTCCTTGACGGATGAGCCGGTCACGAAGGAACAGGGGGCGTCGTGCCTCCTGAGCAGCTCCCGGATGCGGTCCACCTCGGCCTCCGGGGTGGTCTCGTCGAGCTGGCCCCGGCGGAGGGTGATGCCGTCGTAGCCGATGTCTTTCGCCAGTTTGATCAGGTCTTCGACGGTGACGCTGTACTTCCCGCCGGAGACGGCGAACGCGCGCGCGGACAGACAGAGTTTCATGACAGGCTCCTTGCGTCAGAAGTCAAAAGTCAGGGCCTCACCCCTTCCCCTCTCCCGTATACGGGAGAGGGGTGGACGCGTCAGCGGACGGGGTGAGGGCCGCCCACTCCACAACTTTCCCATCCGCGTCACACCGGCAGACGCCGTAGCGGACGGCCTCCGGGGCCTTTCCGGACCTTCGATCCTGGATCAGGGCGGTCAGGGCGCGCCGGGCGTTGTCGATCATATCAATTTCAGGGATCTCGTTTACGGGGACCCAGCGCAACGTCCCCTCGTCGCAGGGACCGACCCCGGCCCGGTCCGTCTCCGCCGAGCAGAAGACGAGGACGGAGATGTCCCCGGCCTCCGGCAGGGTCAGGACGAACCGGATGCGCAGGTCGCGCAGGTCCGACGCCTTCAACCCCGTCTCCTCCCGGATCTCCCGCAGGGCCGCGGCCTCCACCTCACTCAGTTCGTCCGGCTCGACCCGGCCGCCCACGCCGGTCCACTTGCCCGGCGCAAACCTGGCCGTCCTCGACCGCTCCAGGAGCAGGACGGCGTCGCCTCGAAAGATGAAGGTGGCGACAAAGACGCGGAGGGTCATGGTCGCTGCTCTTGCGCGGCGATGAATCCCCGCGCTACGACAAAAATAGACCCCACAATCCCATCCCCTTGCGCGGGGATGAATCCCCGCGCCTTATCTCGTGGCTGGCAGCCTGACTTTGAACGTCGTCCCCTCCCCCACCTCGCTCTCCACGCTGATCGTCCCGCCGTGCTTCTTCACGATCTGATGACAGATGTAAAGCCCCAGGCCCGTCCCCTCCGCCGGGGGTTTCGTCTTGAAGAACGGCTTGAAGATGTCCCCCCGGATCTCAGGGGAGATGCCTGCGCCCGTGTCTTGACACTCGAAGATCACATACTCAGCCTTCCCCTCTCCCGCATGCGGGAGAGGGGTGGCGAGCGACAGCGAGCCGGGGTGAGGGCCGCCCTCCCCATACGTCCTCAACGTAATCGTCCCGCTCCCCCGAATCGCCTCCATCGCATTGCGGACGATGTGCATCGCCATTTGCCCCAGGTCCGCGAAGCTGCCGGTGACGGTCGGGAGGTCCTCCCCATACTCTTTCACGACCCGGACCTTGCCCTCATCATATCTCCCTCTGAGCATCCGCAGGGCGTCGTCGGCCACGATGTTGACCTGCACCGGCTCGGTGTAGTCCCCGGTCTGCTCGGAGAGGCTCAGGAGGCTGGCGACGATGTCCTTGGCGCGGTTCAGGTCCCTGAGGCCCATCTGGAGGTTCTGGACCAGCGTCGCGCGGTCCTGGGCCAGCTCTTCCGGGGTGTCCTCCTGGAGCATCTCCACGGCGGACTGCATCAGGCTGGAGGCCACGGCGAGGGGGTTGTTCAGCTCGTGCGCGGAGCCGGCGACCAGCTCGCCGACGGCGGCCAGGCGTTCGGCCTGGATGAGCTGCTGCTGCGCCCGCTCCTTCTCGTCGTGGAACGACTTGATGCGCAGCAGGGATCTGACGCGGGCGCGCAGTTCATTCGAGTCCACCGGCTTGCTGATGAAGTCGTCCGCGCCCGCATCGATGCCCGTGACCCGCGAATCCCGGTCCGTCAGCGCCGTGACGAGCACGACGGGGATGAACTGCGTGTCGGGCCGGGACTTGAGCCGGCGGCAGACGTCGAAGCCGGACAGGCCGGGCATCATCACGTCTAACAGGACGAGGTCCGGCGGGTCTGCGGCCACCTGATCGAGCGCCTCCGAGCCGTTGCTCGCCTGGCGCAGGTCGTACTGCAAAGGGGCGAGGATGCCCTCCAGGATGAGGAGGTTGCGCGGCTCGTCGTCTACTATGAGGACCTTGTAGCCGGGCATGGCGTTCTCCTTAAAACGGACCCAACCCCCCACCCCCCTTCCCCAAAGGGGAAGGGGGAGCAGGCTATTCTCTCCCCTCTCCGTTTCGGGGAGGGGACGGGGGAGGGGTCTCACCTATCGGCTCCAGCGGTAGCGTGAAGTAGAACCGGCTCCCTTTACCGACCTCGCTCTCCAGCCAGACCTGACCCCCGTGCTGCTCCACGAACCGCTTCACCAGCGACAACCCCAGGCCGGTGCCCTCATACTTCTTGGTCAACGCCACCTCCGCCTGCTCGAATTCGTGGAAGACCCGCTCCCGGTCCTCCGGCGCGATGCCGATGCCGGTGTCCCACACGCACACCTCCACACACCGCCCATCCCCACCCCCACGTGATTCGTGATTCGTGATTCGTGATTCGTCCCCCACCCCATCCTCCACCCTACCTGTCGCTCCCGTGAGGTCGCGACCCCTGCCCTCCGTGGACGGGGAGGGAGCTATCTTCCCCCCGTTCACGGGGGGATAAGAGGGGGGGCGGTCCACGATCCACGGTCCACGAATCACGGCTTTTATCCCCACCCTCCCCCCGTCCGGCGTGAACTTGACGGCATTGGACAGCAGGTTGAACACCGCCTGTCTCACCTTCCGCTCGTCCGCCACGATCTCCGGGAGGCCGTTTTCGACCTCGCACGACAGGTCGATATTGTGCTTGAGGGCGCGCTCCCGCACGATGGTCAGGCTGTTCTCCAGCAGGGGCTTGAGGTCCACCGTCGACAGCTCCAGGGGGCTGTGGCCGGCCTCCACCTTGGACAGGTCCAGGATGTCGTTGATGAGGGAGAGGAGGTGCTGGCCGCTCTCCCGGACGTTCCTGACGTAGGTCTCCTGCCGGACGTTCAGGTCGCCGAAGTACTTCTCCAGCAGGATGTCGGACATGGCGATGACGGAGTTGAGGGGGGTGCGCAGCTCGTGGGACATGTTCGCCAGGAAGACGCTCTTGGCCTGGTTGGCCTGATGCGCCACCAGGTTGGCCTCGGCCAGAGCGCGGTTCTGCGCCTCCAGCCGCTGGAAGTCGAGGAACCGGGCATAGCCGAGGGAGATCATCCGGGCGAAGTCCTCCGCGACGGCCATGTCATCTTCGGTGAAATGCTCCGGCTTGTGGCTGTTGAAATGAAGGACCCCGTGCGAAAACGGAACTGTCATTGTGGATTGGGGAATCCACTCCAGAGGGACGTTAAGTCCGAATTGTTTCTTGACGTTCTGCTGACCCTGAAGCAGTTCCTCCCGTGTTTTTGGATTGCCCCCCCGATTCAGCCCGCCCTTCTGAGATTTCCAGACTTCCCGATTCAGCCCGCCCTTCTGAGATTTCCAGACTTCTACCACCCAATCCTGATCCTCGCGAAAAGGTCTGTCACCCCGGTAGAGATCGATCCCCTCGATGATGTTTGCGACGGTCGGCGTGCCTTCCCACCCTAAGTCGTACGCTTCGTGCAGAACCATGCAATATTCTCGGATCAACTGCGCCTGCTCGTCAATGACCATCATCACAGGGGAACCCGTGTCCACACCAAGCCCAAGTATCTCCTTGAACACGATCCCCATGACCTTGCCGATGTCGTCGCTCTTCGTCATCGAGGCCACCTCCGCCCGCACGCGCTCCAGCGCCGTCTCCTTCGCCAACTGCCGGGCCTGAGTTTCTAAACGCTGGAAGTCCAGATAGCGGGCGTAGGCCACGGAGAAGGCGTCTGCCAGGTCCTGGACCAGGGCGATGTCCTCTTCCGGCAGAGGGGCCGCGCTGCCCACGTAGAGCAGGCCCTGCGCAAACGGCACGCCCTGGATGACCAGGGACTCCGGCGGGGCTTCCGCGTCCAGAAACCGCTCGCGCTCGATCGCCTTCTCCTGCGCCTGCAGGAACTGCATCCATTCCACGAAGGCCTGCTGATCCCACCGATCCACGTAGACCGCCTTCCGCCGCCAGTGGTCCACCAGGGCATCCACGAAGGGATGACACTCGAAGGCCAGGCTCACCGCAGCCAGCGATTCTCCCTGTGGGTTTGTCAGATAGAATTGAATGCGACGCGTCTCCTCGTCCATGATGAACACGCCGCATCGGAAGAAGGGCACGCCGAGGGCCGTCAATTCCTTCCAGATGAGGGGCGTGACGCGCTCCAGGTCTGCGCTGGTGCGCATAGTGGCGATCTCGGCGCGAACGCGGTCCACCGCCGCCTGCCGGACGGCCTCCCGCGCCCGCGCCTCAGCGTCCTGAAGGTCCAAAAACCGGGTGTAGGCAAAGGCAAATACATCCCGGAACCTGCGGAGCACGTTCAGGTGTTCGTCGGACAGCCGGTCGGGGGTCACGACATACAAGGACCCGTAAGTGAAAATCGCGCCATACAAACGATAGGTGTCCCACTGCTCAGACCACGTTGCGGGATAGCCCTTGTCATTGAGGTAACGGAGAAAATTCTTCCGTGCCTCAACCGTCAATTCAATGAGGCCGATGTCATCCTGACGTTTCCAGTTCGCGTAGACCTCCTGGAGAACCGGGTGTTCGGGAATCGGCAAATTGAGGCCCCGGACGATCTTTCCTTCTGCCGTTGAGGCCCAAAATTCCCATGCGGGCGGATCGGATGTCTCGTCTATGACCACGAATCCACTGCGCCGGATAGGAAGCGCCAGCTCCTTGAATTCCCGGAACACGGTTACCGCGGCCTGGCTCAAGTCCTCGCTCTTCTGCATCCCCAGTGCCGCCGCCCGTACGCGCTCCAGCGCGGCCTCCACCTGCGCCTCCCGCGCGTGCGCCACGAGCTGGTGGTTCGCCGCTGACAGGGCCGCGTTCGACTCCTGAAGCCTCCGGTCCCGGCGCACGACCCGGCCCGTCTGCACCCCGGCCAGCCCCAGCATGACGGCCATTAGGCCGAGCACGTAGGGGTTCTTCCACCAGGGGGCCTCCACGACGAAGGCGTGAAGGGCGGGCGTTGCGTCCACGTTCCCATCCCGGTCCACGGCCCGGACCTCAAAGGCGTGCTTGCCGGAAGTTAGCTCCGTGAAAGTGTAATCTGCTCGGTCCGACCAGGACGACCAGGCCCCATTGTCCATCCGCCACTGGTAGCGCATCTCTCGGGGCAGCGTGTTATCCCACAGGGACCGGCCCGACCATTTCAGGAGGATGTTCCCGGCGGAGGAGACCTTCTCCAGCGCAGGCTCTATGAATGTCTCAGGCCCAATCTTGTCCGGCGTGAACGTCCCGGCCTTCCCGTCATTCGTCAGGAACCAGACTGTTCCGTCTGAGGACTGCCAGATCCGAGCGACATCATTGCCTGGCAATCCGTCCTCAGACGTATAGCTTGCCCAGTTCGACCCGTCGAACCTGCTGACGCCACCCTCCGTGCGGAACCAGAGCGCGCCGTCCGTCGCGGAATAGATGCCTCTGACCCGATTGTCCACCAGGCCGTCTTCGGTCGTATAGGTCTTCCATTCCTTTCCGTTGTAGCGCGTCACCCCCGCAGCGTCAGGCCCCACATAGGCAAACCAGAGGTCTCCGTCGTAGATCGTAAACGAAGATCCGAAAACTTTTTCACCAGGAAGGCCCTCTTCTTGGGTATAACTGCGCCACGTTTTGCCACCTTGTCCTGAGCCTGCCTGTCCTGAGCTTGTCGAACGGGTCGAAGGATCGAACCAGCTCAGCCCGATCCGGGCGCCCGCCCAGATCGTTCCGTTCGGTGATTCAAACACGCTGCCGTAAATCCGGTTGTGGGCCAGGCCGTCTTTGGTCGTGTAGGAGGTCCAGCGTTCCCCATCAAATCGGAGCAGACCACTCCCTTCGGTAACGGTATAGCCAGGTTTATTCCGGGGCGTGGTCGCAAACCAGAGATCGCCGTTTTTTGTCTGGTAGATGCTGCTCAAGTGTTCGCCCACAAGCCCGTCGTTGTGAGTATAGAGCCTCCACGTCTGACCGTCATATCGGCTCGCTGCGCTGGCCCCGTTTCGACTCCCGATGGCCCAGAAGGCGCCGTCCTTCGCCCGGAGAATACCCTCATTTTGGATATCATCGAGACCGACCTCCTCCTTCAGGTAGCGCCTCCAGGTCCCATCCTTGTATCGGCTCAATCCCTGGAACTTCTCAGGTTCTCCGGCGAAGAAATAGAGAGAGCCGTCGTCTGTCTGCGCCCTCCCAAAGATCGGGGCATCGATCAGCCCATCCTTTGAGGTATACCGCAGCCAGCGCTTACCGTCGTAGCGTACCGCCCCGCTTCGGGTGGAGAACCAGACCGATCCGTCGGGCGTCGGAAAGCCGCCGGAGAGGGTGTCCGCAAGGACGAAGGGCTTCCATTTTGTAGTTGCATAGTCGAGCCGGAACGCCCTCTCTGCCCCCCACTCATAGAACCAGACCTCCCCGTCCCGCGTCGTTCGACCAAACAGGGCTCCGCTAAACTGCGGGACCTCCTCACGGGTATAGGCTTTCCACCGTTCACCGCCTTGCCCTGAGCCTGCCTGTCCTGAGCTTGTCGAACGGGTCGAAGGGTCGAACCGACAGAGCGTCCCATTGCTGCTGCCTGCCCAGGTCGTCCCATCCGCCGTCTGCCAGAAAGAAATAAAGCTGACACCCTCCGGCAGGCCATCTCGCGCTGTATAAGCCCTCCATCGCTTTCCATCGAACCGGCTGATCCCAAACAACCCGTTGGCGACCCAGATCGAGCCGTCGCGGGACTCCAGAATATCTGTTCCATTATTTCCTGCCAGACCATCGGCGGTCGTGTATCGCGTCCAGCGCCGGCCGTCAAACCTGAAGACGCCATAGCCCTGGGCTCCGAATGCTAAGGTCGTGAACCAGATCGAACCATCGGAGGCTTCGTGAATGTCGCCGATGTTCGGCCGGGGCGGCCCCCCTGGAACCTCGATTGTCGTCCATGTCTTTCCATCGAACCGGCTGATGCCCCCCCGCGTCCCCGTCGTATCTCCCCAGACACCGAACCCGGCCCAGACGGAGCCGTCCCGCGCCTGATGCAATCCCCTGAACCAGATATAATTGCTCGCCAGGCCATCCGCCGTCGTGTAGGTCGTCCATACCTTTCCGCCTTGTCCTGAGTCCTGAGCCTGTCGAAGGGCCGAAGGGTCGAACCGGCTGATGCCCCCGCCGTAGGTCCCGAACCAGATCGCCCCGTCGCGGGTCTGGATGATTGTGCGAACAGAGTTATGGGCCAGGCCGTCCTTCGTCGTGTAGGTCGTCCAGCGCATGCCGTCGTAGCGCTGCGCCCCCTGGTCCGTGGCGAACCAGACGTTCCCGTCCCGGTCCTCGAAGATGTCCCGCACCCCACCCGCCAGGCCGCTGCTCCGGTCGAAGGCCGTCCAGCGCCACGATTCCAGGACCGGGTCGGGGGAGGCGACGCGGAGGGTGTCGATTGCCCGGACCTCGGAGTTGAAAATGGCAAAGAGAAGAAGAATCCAGAATCCAGAATCCAGAATCCAGGAGAAAAACAAGAATCCAGAATCCAGAATCCAGGAGCCAGAAGAAAAATCTTTTGCCTTTATTCTGAATCCTGAATTCTGACTCCTGTATTCTGCTTTTCGCTTCTCATTCTGGATTCTGAATTCTGACTCCTGAATTCTGTTTTTCCATTTCTCGCCGTTCATACGCTCGCCTCGATAGGCACTACATCTCGCGGTACCTGGATCACCGGCGTCTCCGATACGCCCTTTCGTGAACATCCAGGGTGATGAAAACGACGCCATTCTTTCCCTGCCGTGAGAGTTGTTCGCATATCTCCGGCAACCCTCCGATTTTCACGTTGCCGCTCTCTTCACAGATTGCGAAGATAATCCGGATGTTTTCGGTCAGACGTGCGCTGCGAAGCCCTTTTAGCCCCCCGTGCAGTCGTTCGCTCTTGCAGTTGCGATAAGGGTCTTTGAGAAGCAGCTGGACCTTTTGTTCGATCTGTTGGGCAAGGGAACGATACTTTCGTATCTGTCTCTGAAACTCGCGGGTATAAAAAGGCTCAAGGGCCACCGAACACCTCAGAGTGAGTCAACATCGGCTTTCCCTCCCGGAGTTCTGCCAATCCCCTCTGGATCGAACGAACCAGCTTCTTGTCGGAAAGAATATCGAGCGTCTCGAGAAGACCCACGAAATCCTCCATGTTGAGCAGGACCAGGCTGGGTTTTCCGCGCTCATCATACACGTATTTTAACTCCTGAAAAGGATACAGGTCCCGCAGCTGCTCCAGGGTCTTCTTTGAGATCGCCATGACCTCTCTCCTTTCAATCCGCCCCATTCCGAATCGGGGACGGGAGAAGTTTCGCGTCTTTCGCGCCCTTTATTTCGCGTCCTTCGCGTTCAGGAAACTTTTCACCGTCTCGACCAGCTTGTGGATGTCGATGGGCTTGCTCAGGTAGGCGTCGCACCCGGCCTGGCGCGCCCGGTCCTCCTCCCCCTTCATGGCGAAGGAGGTGACCGCGATGATCGGGATGCCCTTCGTGTCGTCGTGGGCCTTCAGTCTCCGGGTGACCTCATAGCCGTCCATCCCCGGCAACTGCACGTCCATCAGGATCAGGTCGGGCCTGTGTTTGACGGCCATGTCCAGGCCGGCGGGGCCGTCCACGGCCTCCAGCGTCCTGTGGCCCTGCACCTCCATCATGTCGCGCATGATCATCCGGTTGTTCGGGTTGTCCTCCACGATCAGCACGGTGTAGTCAGGCATGATAGGCTCCTTGGGCGCCGGTATGCTTTTCTCCTGTATTCTGTCTCCTGTCTCCTGTCTCCTGCTTTTAAAATACCCCCATCCCTCATCGGAGTCAAGGAAGATTTCAGTTTTTCAAAAATCGTCATCGCCGTGAAAGGTGAACCCAAAAAATAGGGCCTGTGTCGAGCGACACAGGCCCCGTTTCCTTAGCACGGCGATTTATCGCCGTGAAAGGCGATTCATCGCCGTGAAATCAGTCGATCTTGACGATCTCCCGATGGAATCTTGTGATGACGTTCGGGTCCGGGATGATCCTGACCTTCGCCTCCTCCTTCCCGCTGTACGGAAGGAGATTCAGCACGTACCGGATGCTCTCCAGCCGGGCGAGTTGCTTCTGGTCAGCGTGCACGATGATCCAGGGGCTGAAGGACGTGTGCGTCTTGCTGAACATCTGCTCCTTGTAGTAGGTGTAGTCGTCCCACAGCTCCTGCGACTTGGCATCGATGGGACTGAGCTTCCACTGCTTCAGCGGGTTTCCCCGGCGGGACTCGAAGCGCCGCAGTTGCTCCTCCTTGGAGATGGAGAACCAGAACTTGACGATCGTCACCCCGTCCTCATACAGCATGTGCTCGTATTCCGGGACCTGCTGGATGAACCGCGCGTACTCCTCCTGCGTGCAGAAGCCGTTGACCGGCTCCACCACCGCCCGGTTGTACCAGCTCCGGTCGAAGAACACGATCTCCCCGGCGTTCGGGAGCTGCCGCGAGTAGCGCTGGAAGTACCACTGCCCCCGCTCCTCCTCGGTGGGCTTTGGCAGGGCGACCACGCGGATCGAACGAGGGCTGAGATGCTCTGTGAAGCGCCGGATGGTGCCCCCCTTCCCGGCCGCGTCCCGCCCCTCGAACAGGATCGCGATCCGCCTGCCGTTCTCCTGGACCCATCGCTGAAACCTGATCAGCTCGATCTGAAGCTGCCGGAGTTCCTCCTCGTAGCGTAGCGTCTGGCGAACCCGCCCCAGCTTGACGTTCCGCGACTTGAGAAGCTGGATCAGGCCGGGCCGGGTGTTGACCCGCCTCAGATCGTCCTCGGAGAGCTGGACCTCGGCCTCGCTGATCCTGCGCCTCGTCACGGGCGGCTGGGCCTCGGGCGCCTCGACCTTCAGGATCGCCGCCGGCGCCCTCGCGTCCGCGACCGCCAACCCCTTTCCGTCTCCTCCCGCCGCAAGCCTCTTCCCGTTGACGGTCCTGACGGCCTTTTTCCCGGCGATGATCCCCACGTGCCCCTTTCTGTCGGTAGCCATGTCGGGCCTCCTCCCAAATCATGTTCATGTTACCGGTGAGAATATAGGCCATAGGGAGTTCCCGGACAAGAAAAAAGGCTGCGGAGTCCCGCAGCCTCTCAGGGGTTCCCTGTGCGCAACGGCGCTCACGGCAGGCTGGTCGTCCCCATCAGATACCGGTCGCACTCCCGCGCCGCGCCGCGCCCCTCGTTGATCGCCCAGACCACCAGGCTCTGCCCCCGGCGCATGTCCCCCGCCGCAAACACCCCCTTCACGTTCGTGGCGAACTTGCCATACTCGGCCCTGGCGTTGGAGCGCTCGTCCCGCTCCACGCCGATCTGCTCCAGGGCCGTGTCCTCCGGCCCTCGGAAGCCCATGGCCAGCAGCACCATGTCGGCGGGCCAGACCTTCTCGGTTTCAGGTATCTCCTTCGGAAAGGGCCTGCCATTGTCCCCCCGCACCCATTCGACCTGCACGGTGTGAAGTTCCCTGACGTGCCCGCCCTCATCTCCGACAAACCGCTTCGTCATGATCAGATACTGACGAGGGTCGGCCCCGAAGCGGGCCGCCGCCTCCTCCTGCCCGTAGTCTAACCGGTAGACCTTCGGCCACTCCGGCCAGGGGTTGTCGGGCTGCCGCTCATCCGGTGGTCTGGGCATGATTTCGAACTGGGTGAGGCTCTTGCAGCCGTGCCGCAGGGAGGTCCCCACGCAGTCCGTGCCCGTGTCCCCCCCCCCGATCACGATGACGTGCCTGTCTTTGGCCGAGATGTAGGCGCCGTCCCGATGCCCGGAGTCCAGCAGGCTTTTGGTGTTGGCGTGCAGGAACGGCACGGCGAAGTGGATGCCCTTCAGGTCCCTCCCCTCGATCGGCAGGTTGTTGGGCTTGGTGGCCCCGCCGCACAGCACCAGGGCGTCAAACCGTTTCAGGAGGTCCGCAGCCGGGATGTCCTTGCCCACCTCCGTGTTCGTCACGAACGTGACCCCCTCCGCGGCCATCAGGTCGATCCGGCGCTGCACGGTGGCCTTGTCTAACTTCATGTTCGGGATGCCGTACATCAGCAGGCCGCCGACCCGATCTGCCCGCTCGTAGACCGTCACTGAGTGCCCGGCCCGGTTGAGCTGCGCCGCGCAGGCCAGGCCCGACGGCCCGGACCCCACCACCGCCACCCGCTTGCCCGTGCGCCTGGCGGGCGGGTCCGGCGTCACCCACCCCTCCTCAAAGCCCCTGTCGATGACGGCGCACTCGATGCCCTTGATCGTCACCGGCGGCGCGTGAAGGCCCAGCACGCACGACCCCTCGCACGGGGCCGGGCAGACCCGGCCCGTGAACTCCGGGAAGTTGTTGGTCTTGTGCAGCCGCTCCAGCGCCTCCCGCCAGAGCCCCCGGTAGACCAGGTCGTTCCACTCCGGGATGAGGTTGTTGATCGGGCACCCCGACGCCATCCCGCTGAGGAGAGCGCCCGTGTGGCAGAAGGGGATGCCGCAGTCCATGCAGCGCGCCCCCTGCTCCCGGAGCTTCTCCTCCGGAAAATGGAGGTGGAACTCCTTCCAGTCGCGAACCCGCGCCTCAGGGGGGCGATCTGCCGGAAGCTCGCGTCGGTACTCCAGGAACCCGGTCGGTTTACCCATGATATCCCCTCAAACTGCCTCTCCGATGCCCTCCCGGAAGGCCGCCATCATCGCCTCGTCCCCGGTCAGGCCCGCCGCCTCCACCCGTTTGAGGGCCTGGAGCATCCGCTTGTAGTCCTTGGGCATCACCTTGACGAACTTCGGGACCATCTCCTCCCACTGGGCCAGGACCCTCCACGCCAGCTTGCTCCTGGTGTACTCCGCGTGCCGCCGGATCATCCCCTCCACCTCGGCGATCTCCCCCTCCTCCTCGAGACGCTCCAGCTCCACCATCTCCCGGTTGCAGCGCCGGGGGAAATCCCCCGCCTCGTCCAGCGCGTAGGCGATCCCCCCCGACATGCCCGCGGCGAAGTTCCGGCCCGTCCTGCCCAGCACCACGACTCGGCCCCCCGTCATGTACTCGCACCCGTGGTCCCCCACCGCCTCGATCACCGCGCGCACGCCGCTGTTGCGGACGCAGAACCGCTCCCCGGACATGCCCCGGATGTAGGCCTCCCCCCCCGTGGCCCCGTAGAAGGCCACGTTGCCCACGATGATGTTCTCCTCCGGGATGAAGGTGAACCCCTCCGGGGGATACAGGATGAGCTTTCCGCCGGAGAGCCCCTTGCCGAAGTAGTCGTTGGCGTCCCCCTCCAGCTCCAGGGTGACCCCGCGAGGGATGAAGGCCCCGAAGCTCTGGCCCGCCGACCCCTCAAAGTGCAGGTGGACGGTGTCCTCAGGGAGGCCGTCCGGCCCGTGGCGCCTCGTCACCTCGCTGCCCAGGATGGTCCCCACCACGCGGTTGATGTTGCGGATGGGCAGGGTCGCCTTCACCCGCTCCCCGCGCTCTAAGGCGGGCTCGCACAGGTCCAGCAGCGTCTGGTTGTCCAGCGCATTCTCCAGGCCGTGGTCCTGCGGGATCTGGCAGTACCGGCCCACCTCCGGCCCGACGTCCGGCCCCTGGAGGATCTTGGAGAAGTCCAGCCCCCTGGCCTTCCAGTGCGCGGCCGCCCGCCTGGCGTCGAGCCGGTCGGTCCGGCCCACCATCTCGTCGATCTGCCGAAAGCCGAGCCGGGCCATGTGCTCACGCAGGTCCTGGGCGATGAAGCGCATGAAGTTGACCACGTGCTGGGGGTCGCCCGCAAACCGCTTGCGCAGCTCCGGGTTCTGCGTGGCCACCCCCACCGGGCAGGTGTCCAGGTGGCAGACCCGCATCATGATGCACCCCAGGGACACCAGGGCCGTGGTCGCGAACCCGAACTCCTCCGCCCCCAGCAGCGCGGCGATGGCCACGTCCCGCCCCGTCTTGAGCTGCCCGTCCGTCTCCACGGCGATGCGGCTGCGCAGGTTGTTCATGACCAGGGTCTGATGCGTCTCCGCCAGCCCCAGCTCCCACGGCAGCCCGGCGTGCTTGATGCTGGTCTGCGGCGAGGCCCCGGTCCCGCCGTCGTGCCCGCTGATCAGCACCACGTCCGCGTGCCCCTTGGCCACCCCGGCCGCGACCGTGCCCACGCCGATCTCCGACACCAGCTTGACGCTGATGCGGGCGTGGTGATTGGCGTTCTTCAGGTCGTGGATCAGCTGCGCCAGGTCCTCGATGGAGTAGATGTCGTGGTGCGGCGGCGGGGAGATCAGCTCCACGCCCGGCGTCGAGTGGCGCACCTTGGCGATCCAGGGATAGACCTTGCGGCTCGGCAGCTCCCCCCCCTCGCCCGGCTTGGCCCCCTGGGCCATCTTGATCTGGAGCTCCCTGGCGTTCACTAAGTAGTAGCTCGTCACCCCGAAGCGCCCCGACGCCACCTGCTTGATGGCGCTGTTGCGGGAGTCCCCGTTGGGGTCCAGGACGTAGCGCGCCGGGTCCTCCCCCCCCTCCCCGGTGTTGCTCTTCCCACCTAAGCGGTTCATGGCGATGGCTAAGGTCTCGTGCGCCTCCTGGCTGATGGAGCCGTAGGACATGGCCCCGCTCTTGAACCTCCGGCAGATGGCCTCGACCGGCTCCACCTCCTCCAGCGGGACCGGATCGGGCGCGTACTTCAGCTCCAGCAGGCCGCGCAGCGTGGCCAGCCGCCTGGACTGGTCGTCGATCAGCCCGGCGTACTCCTTGAAGATCCTGTAGCTGTTCGTGCGACAGGCTAATTGCAGCTTGTGCACGGTCTGCGGGTTGAACAGGTGGTGCTCCCCGTCCTGCCGCCACTGATACTGCCCCCCCACGTCTAAGGTGCGCCCGTCCGTCGGGACCTCCGGGAAGGCGTGGAGATGCCGCATCTGCGCCTCGCGCGCGATCACGTCCAGCCCGATGCCCTCCACGCGGGAGGCGGTCCAGGTGAAGTACTTGTCGATCACCTCCTGCCTGAGCCCCACCGCCTCAAAGATCTGCGCCCCGCAGTAGGACTGGAACGTGGAGATGCCCATCTTGGACATGACCTTGACCACCCCCTTGACCACCCCCTTGACGTAGTTCTTCACCGCCTCGTCGTGGGGGATGCCGGGCAGCATGCCCTGCCGGATCATGTCGTCCAGGCTCTCATAGGCCAGGTAGGGGTTGATGGCCTGGGCCCCGTAGCCCAGGAGCAGGCAGAAATGGTGTACCTCGCGGGGCTCCCCGGACTCCAGCACCAGCCCGACGCGCGTCCGCGTGCCCGCGCGGATGAGGTGGTGGTGAAGCCCCGAAACCGCCAGAAGGGCCGGGATCGGCGCGCGCCCCCGGTCCACCCCCCGGTCCGACAGGATCAGCAGGTTGACCCCCTCGGAGATCGCCCGGTCCGCGGCCCGGAACAGGCCGTCCAGGGCCCTCTCCAGGCCCGCCTCCCCCTGCTCGGCCTCGAACAGGATCGGCAGGGTCGCGACCCGGAACCCCGCCCGGTCGACCCGGCGCAGCTTCTCTAACTCCTCGTCCTTCAAGATCGGCGCCCGGAGCCGGATTCGGCGGCAGCTCTCCGGCTCCGGCCTCAGGAGGTTGCGCTCCGGGCCGAGCGTGATCGTCGTGGCCGTGATGATCTCCTCGCGGATGGGGTCGATGGGCGGATTGGTCACCTGCGCGAAGAGCTGCTTGAAGTAGTTGTAGAGCATCTGAGGCCGGTCGGACAGCACGGCCAGCGCCGCGTCGTTGCCCATGGACCCCACCGGGTCTCTCCCGGTCCGGGCCATAGGCCCCAGAAACACGCGCAGGTCCTCAAAGGTGTAGCCGAAGGCCTGTTGCAGCCTCAGCACGGCCTCGTGGTCCGGCTCAGGGCGTTCATACGGGACTTCCGGCAGGTCCTCGAACGCCACTAAGTGCTCATCTAACCACCGGCGGTAGGGGCGCTCCGAGGCCATCCGCTGCTTCAGCTCCTCGTCGCTGATGATGCGCCCCTCCTCCGTGTCCACTAAGAACATCCGCCCCGGCTGCAGCCGGCCCTTGTGCAGCACCCGCTCCGCCGGCACGTCCAGCACGCCCACCTCGGAGGCCATGATCACCAGATCGTCCTTGGTGACATAGGTGCGCGAGGGCCGCAGGCCGTTGCGGTCCAGCACCGCCCCCACCCGCACCCCGTCCGTAAACGCGATCGACGCCGGCCCGTCCCACGGCTCCATCAGACAGCTGTGGTAGTCGTAAAAGGCCCGCTTTTCGTCGCTCATGTCCTCGTGGTTCTCCCACGGCTCCGGGATCATCATCATCATCGCGTGCGGCAGGGAGCGCCCCCCCAGCGTCAGGAACTCCAGACAGTTGTCGAACTTGGCCGAGTCGCTGCCGTCCTCCTGGATGACCGGGAAGAGCTTGGTGAGATCCCCCCCGAACAGGTCGGAGGCCAGCATCGCCTGCCGCGTGTACATCCAGTTCTCGTTGCCGCGCAGGGTGTTGATCTCCCCGTTGTGGATCAGGTAGCGGTAGGGGTGGGCGCGCTCCCAGCTCGGGAAGGTGTTCGTGCTGAACCGCGAGTGCACCAGCGCCAGGGCCGTCTCCACGCGGGGGTCCGACAGGTCCGGGTAGAACGTCTCCAGCTGCCCGGCCGTGAGCATGCCCTTGTAAATGAGCGTCTTGTAGGAGAGGCTGGAGATGTAGAAGAACTCCCCCCCCGCGACCCCCCCGTAGCGGATGGCGTTCTCCGCGCGCCGGCGGATGACGTAGAGCTTGCGCTCGAACGCCAGGTCGTCCCGGAGGCCGGGGCGCCGCCCGATAAAGACCTGCCGCACGAACGGCTCGGACACCTTGGCCGTGGCCCCCAGATACAGGTTGTCCGTGGGAACCTTGCGCCAGCCTAAGACCTGCTGCCCCTCCTCCCGGACGATCTCCTCGAACATCTTTTCGCACCGCCGTCGCTGGCCCCGGTCAGGGGACAGGAAGACCATCCCCACGCCGTACCCCCCCGGCCTGGGGAGCCGCAGGCCGATCCCCTCGCAGACGTGTCGGAGAAACTCGTGCGGGACCTGCATCAGAATGCCCGCCCCGTCGCCGGTGTTGTCCTCGCACCCGCACGCGCCCCGGTGGTCCAGGTTCACCAGGACCGTGAGCGCCTGGCGCACGATGTCGTAGGACCGCTTGCCCTTGATGTTCACGACAAACCCGATGCCGCAGGCCTCGTGCTCAAACCGGGGATCGTAGAGGCCCTGTCTGGAGGGCGTTCCGGTGAGTTTCTCCATAACATATCCCTTTTTTACAATAGAAAAGTGCCGGGGTCGGAAAACCCCGGCACCGGACAGTCCCAAGTGCTGTCCTGACGCCTTTTTACTCAAAGGCTTTGGCGTTGATCTCGATGAACTCCTTCCACTCCTCCGGCGTGTCCTCCTCGGCGAAGATCGCCTCCACCGGACACTCGGGCTCGCAAGCGCCGCAGTCAATGCACTCTTCGGGATGGATGTAGAGCATCGCCCGGCGCTCCTCCTCGGGGAGGTTGGTGGCCTCGGGTTCGTAGATGCAGTCCACCGGACAGACCTCAACACATGCCTTGTCCATGACATCAACGCACGGTTGAGCGATGATATAGGCCATACTTCAACTCCTTTCCTCAGAGTTTTGCCTCTCGAACCTGATCCATATCAAGATGTCCTGTTGCACGATCCCACGATCTCGATTCCGCGCCACCCCCCCTCACCTCGTTTTATCCCTTCCTGATCACCAGCCTGTACCGCCCCCCCACCTTCTTCGTGTCGAGGATCTGGTGGCCGTCGTTCCGGAGGCTCTTCGGCACGTTCCGGAT
>Ga0137796_10000402_pt1 | contig 27435 bp, 18 predicted proteins | sample OV2TP3_FD_97704 | JGI IMG/M metagenome (GOLD analysis project Ga0137796, IMG submission 97704) | reverse complement strand
AATGCCCGGAGGCGGCGCTGGCGTTGATCCCAGCTTCGGACACGGGGGCGCCGTCGGGGTCGGTGATCTTCCCCGACAGGGTCACGCCCCGGTCGAAGGCGATGTCCAGCTTCCGGCTCTCCTTGAACTCGAACTCCTTCATCTCCTTGGTCACAAGGTTGCTCCCCTGCGGGGGCTCGGCGCGCAGGGCGTAGGCGCCGGGGGGGAGGGCGAGGGTGTAGGTCCCGTCCCGGCGGGTCTGGGTCCCATACCACTCGCCGGTCTGGGGCTTGAAGACGTTGATGCGGGCGTCGAACAGGCCCTGGCCGTCGGGGCCGGTGACGCGGCCGGAGAGCGCCAGGCCCTTCGTCAGCCTGAGGTCGACGGTCCGGGGGGCGGTCAGGTCCACGGAGGAGGCCGTGGCCCGGAGCAGGTCGCTGCCCTCGGGGGGCTCGGCGACGATGTCGTAGACCCCGGCGGGGAGGGGCATCCGGTAGGTCCCGTCCCGTCCGGCGGTCGCAAAGCCCTCGTCGCCGTCGCTCTTGTCCCGGTCGCCGGCGCGGACCTGGGCCTCGCTGACGGGGGTCCCGTCGGGGCCGGTGACGCGGCCGGAGAGGACGATGCCCTCGTCCAGGACAAAGTCCAGGGTCTTCGCAGCCTTCATCTCCACCTGCTCGGCGCGCTGCGGGACGTAGGCGGTGTTGGGGCGGGGGTTGGCGTAGATGAAGTAGACGTCGGGCCGGAGGGCGAGGCGGTATTTTCCGTCGAGGTCGGTCTGGGTCCCGCCGCCGTATCCCCGGTTGCTGCTGGCGCTGACGTTCACCTCGGGCAACGGGTTTCCCGCCCGGTTCGTGACGCGGCCAAAGAGGAAGACGCCCCGGTCGAGGACGAGGTTGAGGGTCTGGTCGTCGGTGATGCGGAGGTCGGGGATGTCGCGGGCCACGAGGTCGGATGCCGCGCCGGGCAGGCGGATCGGCTCCGCGTGGAGGTAGTAGACGCCGCGCCCCACGGCGATGCGGTAGACGCCGTCGGGGTCCGTGTTGTCGCCGATCCCGAACCGCTCGGCCGGGTCGTAGAGGTTGACGTAGGCGTCCCGCACGGGCTTTCCGTCCGGGTCTGTCACCCGGCCGGAGAGGACGACCCCCTCGCTCAGTTTGATCTCGAAGCCCTTCCGGTCGGCCTGCGCGTCCACGTTGTGGACCTGGGTCTGCAGGAAGCGCGTGCCCTCCGGGGGCCGGAGGTCGAGGCGGTAGACGCCGGGGGGGAGGGTGAGGGTGTAGTTCCCGTCCGGGTCGGTGTTCGCGAAACCTTCGGGGCCGTTCTGGAGGTTGTCGTCCTGGGCGTCTATGGTGACGCCCGAGACGCCGCCCCCTTTTGGCCCCACGACCCGGCCCGACAGGGTCACGCCGGACTTGAGGGCGAGGTCGAGCGTCCTGTCCGCCCTCACCTCGACGCCGGACAGGACGAAGCGCGTCAGGCCGCTGGCCGGGTCGGGGCTGACGTTCACCTCGTAGACGCCGGGTTTGAGGACGATGCGGTAGCGCCCGTCGGCGTCGGTCTGGCCGCCGCCGCCGAAGTTGACCTGGGGGCTGTAGGCGCTGACGTTCGCGCTGGAGACGGGCCGCCCGAACCTGTCCTGGACGCTGCCGGACAGCACGACCCCGCGCTCCAGTTTGACGTCGAGGGTCCGGTCTTTGAAGACCTCCAGGGTCTCAAAGTACTGCCCCGCGAAGGAGGTCTTCTGGGGCGGGCCGACGTTGACGCTGTAGACGCCGGGGGTCAGGGCGATGCGAAAGCGCCCGTCGGCGTCGGTGTTCCCGCCGCCGCCGGTCTGGGTCTGGGGGTTCCAGGCGTTGACGTAGGCGTCCTGGACGGGGGCGCCGTTCGGGTCGGTGACGCGCCCGGAGAGGACCACGCCGCGCTCCAGTTTGACGTCCAGGGTCCGGTCGCCCTCCACCTTCAGGTCGGGCAGGCGCCGGCTGACCAGCAGGCTGGCGGGCGGGGGGTTGACGTTGAGGTCGTAAAGGCCGTTCTTGAGGACGAGGGTGTACTTCCCGTCCGGGCCGGTCCGGGCCCCGCTGCCGGTGTTGGCGCGCGGGTCGTGGGCGTTGATGTCCACCCCCGAGACGGGCCGGTCGTCCGGGCCGGTGACGCGCCCGGTGAGGGCCGACCCCCGCTCCAGTTTGAAGTCCAGGGCGGCGTCGGAGAAGACGTTGGTCCGCTCGACGCGGACGCTGACGAAGGGGGACCCCTGCGGGGGGGTGACGTTGACGTCGTAAGCGCCGGGCGCCAGGGGGATGCGGTAACGGCCTTCGGCGTCGGTCTGCGTCCCGCCCCCGGTCTGGGCCTGCGGGTTCCAGGCGTTGACGAAGACGTTCTGGACGGGCCTGCCTTCGGGGTCGGTGATGCGCCCGGAGAGGACCTTGCCCGGCTCCAGCTTGAAATCGAGGGTCTGGTCGCCGGACACCCGGTAGTCCTGGATGAACTTTGAGACGAAGGCGCTGCCGGGCGGGAGGCCGACGTTGATGTTGTAGACGCCCGGCAGGAGGGTGATGCGGTAGCGCCCGTCGGCGTCGGTGTTCCCGCCGCCGCCACTTGCGCCGCCGGGCTGCGGGGGATAGGCGTTGACGAAGACGTTCTGGACGGGTTTGCCGTCGGGGTCGGTGACGCGCCCGGAGAGGGCCACGCCCCGGTCGAGCCGGATGTCGAGGGTCTGGTCGGCGGCCACGCGGTAGTCCTGGACGCTCCTGGAGACGAAGGCGCTGCCGGGCGGGGGGTTGACGTTCAGGAAGTAGACGCCGGGCAGGAGGGTGATGCGGTAGCGCCCGTCGGCGTCGGTCTGGCCGTTGCCTCCGGTCTGGGTCTGCTGGCTCCAGAGGTTGATGTTCACGTTCTGGAGGGGTTTGCCGTCCGGGTCTGTGGCGCGCCCGGAGAGGACCACGCCCCGTTCGAGCCTGAAGTCGAGGGTCTGGTCGGCGGCGACCTGGTAGTCCTGGAGGCTCTTGGAGACGAAGGGGCTGCCCTGCGGGAGGCCGAGGTTGACGCCGTAGGTCCCCGGCAGGAGGGTGATGCGGTAGCGCCCGTCGGCGTCGGTCTGAGCGCCACTGCCCGTGTTGAGCTGCTGGCTGTGGGCGCTGACGTAGACGTTCTGGACGGGCCTGCCGTCGGGGTCGGTGACGCGCCCGGAGAGTGCCACGCCCCGATCGAGTTTGATGTCGAGGGTCTGGTCCGCGGACACGCGGTAGTCCTGGACGCCCTTCGAGACGAAGGAGCTGCCGGGCTGGAGGCCGATGTTGACGCCGTAGACGCCGGGCAGGAGGGCGATGCGGTAGCGCCCGTCGGCGTCGGTGTTCCCGCCGCTGCCGGTCTGGGTCTGCTGGTTCCAGGCGTTGACGTGGGCGTTCTGGACGGGTTTTCCGTCGGGGTCCGTGACGCGCCCGGAGAGGATGACGCCCCGTTCGAGCCTGAAATCGAGGGTCTGGTCGGCGGCCACCCGGTAGTCCTGGACGATCTTCGAGACGAAGGGGCTGCCCTGGGGCAGGCCGACGTTGACGTTATAGGTCCCCGGCAGGAGGGCGACGCGGTAGCGCCCGTCGGCGTCGGTGTTCCCGCCGCCGCCCCCCGTGACGCCGGGCTGCGAAGGGTAGGCGTTGACGTAGACGTTCTGGACGGGTTTTCCGTCCGGGTCGGTGACGCGGCCGGAGAGGATGACGCCGCGATCCAGCCTGAAATCGAGGGTCTGGTCGGCGGCCACGCGGTAGTCCTGGAGGCTCTTGGAGACGAAGGGGCTGTTGGGCGGGAGGCCGACGTTGACGTTATAGGTCCCCGGCAGGAGGGTCATGCGGTAGCGCCCGTCGGCGTCGGTGTTCCCGTTGCCACCTGTCTGGGTCTGCTGGCTGTAGGCGTTGACGTAGACGTTCTGGACGGGCCTGCCGTCGGGGTCGGTGACGCGGCCGGAGAGGACCACGCCGCGCTCCAGCTTGAAGTCGAGGGTCTGGTCGCCGGTAAACCGGTAGTCCTGGACGCTCTTGGAGACGAAGGGGCTGCCCGGCGGGGGGCTGACGTTGATGCCGTAGACGCCGGGGGAGAGGGTGATGCGGTAGCGCCCGTCGGCGTCGGTCTGCATCCCGCCCCCGGTCTGGGTCTGCTGGCTCCAGGCGTTGATGAAGACGTTCTGGACGGGCCTGCCGTCGGGGTCCGTGACGCGCCCGGAGAGGGCCTTCCCCTGCTCCAGGGTGATGTCGAGGCGGAGGTCCGCGGTCACCTCCAGGCCGTCCTTCCTGAACGGAAGCAGGGGGCTGTTGGGCGGGGGGCCGACGTTCAGGTTGTAGCGGCCCGGCGGGAGGACGACCCTGTAGGCCCCGTCGGCGTCCGTGCCGGACCCGTAGCCCTGAGGGGCCCCCGGAACGTTGAAGTTCACGTAGACCCCCGGGAGCCGGTTTCCGGCCTGGTCACGGACCACGCCGGAGACGATCACCCCTCTCTTGAGCGCCACGTTGAGCGTGAGGTCGCCTTTCACCTCCAGCCCGCTGCGCCCTTCAGGGACGAGAGAGGTCCCCTGGGGCGGGTTGACCCGGAATTCGTAGACGCCCGGCCTGACGGGAAATTTGTAGTTCCCGTCCGCGTCCGTGTTTGCGCCGGACCCCCCTTCCCGGTTGAAGGCGTTCACGTGGGCGTCCTTCACGGGCTTTCCGTCCGGGTCGGTCACCTTGCCGGACAGGAAGACGCCGCGCTCCAGCGTGAGGTCCAGCGTCTGGTCGGCCTGGATGGCGAGTCCGCTCCTGGATGGGCCGAGGAAGGATGAGCCCTGTGGCAGGCCGACGTGCAGGTTGTAGGTCCCCGGCTTTACCGCGACGTAGTAGCGCCCGTCGTCCCGGCTCTGCGTCCCGTAGGACTGGTCGGGGGGCGCGAAGAGGTTTATAAAAGCGCCTTTGAAGGGCTTGCCGTCCGGGTCTTTGACGATGCCCGACAGCACGACTCCCCGCTCGAGCTTGAAGTCCAGGGTGACGTTGGCCGTGACCGGGACCTTCTCCCGGCGGATGGGCAGGAAGGGGACGTCCCCTACAGGGCTTACGCTCAGGTTGTAGGTCCCCGGCGCAATCGAAAATCGGTAGGCCCCCGTGGAATCGGTCTGCGCCCCGGCCCCCTGGTGCGTCACGGGGTCGCTCAGGTTGACGAAGACGTTCTTAGCGGGGTTTCCGTTCGGGTCTGTGACCTTGCCGGAGACCGTGACCTGCGCCGTGGTCTGCGCCCAGGTCGCGGACGTGAACAGGAACAGACAGACCCCCACCAGGATTATTCTTATACAGGTCTGCATTTGCCAGCCCCTCCCATCAGATTTGTTTCCAGGCAGAGTCCGAAAAGGAGCGCAACAGATCGCCGGAGTAAATTATCTCTTTTTTTCTGTCCTGTCCATCCGTACATCTACGCGATTTGCGCGAAAAAGGCCCGTATTTTTCGCCGCGCGCAGGTGGAAAAAGAGACAGGGGCGAACCCTTGCCGTGTCGAAACAGAACATGTCCCTCCCACCATGAACGGCAGATGCGTCGCCCCTGATCAAGCACAATCCGTACCGCTTTAATCTATGATAAAGACAGGGTTAATGTTTGTGACGGCGGTCACGAAAAAGGAGCAAAAAATCTGTGACGTAGATCACACAGCAGGAAAAATGAAGGGATGATAAGGTAAGACGAAGGGATATTTTTTCCGCTGAGCACGGTCGTCAGCCTGACGCGATCTTCCTGGCGCGGACGGCGCGAACGGCTGAAACCGAAAGGGTCACCGCCGTAAGCGGTATGGCGAAGACCAGCATCACCGCATTGAAGGCAGGTAGCATGGCGTGTTGCGCCGCGTTTAAAACCAGATACAGGGTGTAGGCGATATAGTAGCCCAGAAAGAGCGCGCCCTCCCCTCGCGAGATGATTGTGCCGGTGAAGAAGATGGGCAGGCACGCCACCGTCACGGCGATCATCACCGGGATGTCAAACCGCAGGGCCGCCGGGGACACGCGGATGCCCTCGGGCGCTGCGACGCTGGCGATGCCGAGGATGGCCAGGAGGTTGAAGATGTTGCTGCCCACCACGTTGCCGACGGCGATGTCGCGCTCGCCGCGCAGGGCGGCGACGACCGAGGTGGCCACCTCCGGCAGGGAGGTGCCGGCGGCGACGACCGTCAGGCCGATGACCAGCTCGCTGACGCCCAGCTTTTGCGCGATGACGACCGCCCCCTGCACCAGCCAGCGGGAGCCCAGCACGAGCGCGACGAGGCCGAGGACCACGAGCGCCATCCGGGCGATCCACTGCCACCCGCTTCTTCTGCTGACCTCTGCCACACGCCCTTCCTTCATCTGGCCGCGCTCCTTTCGGCCCTGCCGGATGGAGCGGAACGTGTAAGCCACCACGCCCGCGAAGAGCAGGGCGCCGTCCAGCCTGCTGATCCTGCCGTCGAGCGCCAGTACCGGGAGCAAGAACGATACGCCGATCATCACGGGGGCATCCGACCGGACCAGTTGCCCCGGCACGACGAGAGGGGCGACCAGCGCCGTCAGGCCGAGGATGAAGAGCACGTTGAAGACGTTGCTCCCCACCACGTTGCCGAAGGCGATGTCGGGCTGACCCGAAACGGCGGACTGGACGCTCACTGCCAGTTCGGGTGAACTCGTGCCGATGGCCACGACGGTCAGCCCGATCACCAGCGGCGAGATGCCTATGGCGGCGGCCAGCCAGGACGCCCCGCGCACCAGCATCTCTGCGCCGCCGATCAGCAAGACTATCCCGACGACGAACAGGGTCAGGGTAATGGCATCCACAGAATTTTTATCCTGTGTTTGTGTTACCGTCTATTTTCGTCTGAGCGCCAACGCAAACAATACCACAATTCCGATAACGAACACAAGAAAGGCTATAAGCTCCCCTCCGCTCAAGTTCGCAGCCCCCACAGTGAACATAGGAGAGTCCTTTCGGCATGTTTTGAGGGAATCGTCCCGGCGACGCCACTATTTGGCGGGTCCAAGGTAGGTGCAGGCGCGGGGCACGGGCCTCATCTCGATCACGCCAGCCGTTTCATTGTTGAACACGCCTGCCGCCTCAAGCGCAGAGGTTATTTTCTCAGTCTGGTTTGGCCCGATGATGAGATCGGCGGACTCCCGGGCCGGGGAGATCGTGTCGGTGTTTTCGGGTCCCTTTCCAATGGGCATGGACCGGAATCTGCTTATGGTGGCGCCGGCCGCTCCGGACGCCATGGCGGCTGCCACAAGGTCCGCCGCGCGCCCCTCGTTGCAGGAGATATTATAAAAAACGAGGTTTTCAAGATATCTGCGGGCTGCGCGGGCCGAGACCACGCCGGACTCTTTCTGGCGCCAATCTACCGCGCCTTTCAGCTCATCTATTGCCCCGATGATCTGCTCCATGCTGGCGGCATAGCGCTGTTTGCCTCGGAAGAAACGGGTGTTGACCCTGCCCCTGGCCAGGTCGTACATGTAAATGAACCCCTTCCCGGGCAGGTCGAGGCGACCGGTGTCCACCAGGAGGTCGAACGCCTCACGCGCCTCGTTGCGCGACACCACGAATGTAATGATGTCTTTGCTGGCCGGAATGGTGATCCGCAACAGGCCGAGCTTGTCTCGAAGGCCCGTGCCTTCCCCGAACGACACGTGCGGCACGGAAAACCCGAGGTCGAGCGCGGCCTGCACGATGGCGTTGCCCTGCCCCCGTTGCACAATGCAGGTGATGTGAGTCAAGCCCTCGTGAAGCGGGTAATTACACGTTGACTCCGCCACCCTGTGTATCAGTTCAAGGCCATCGGTACACAGCGTGACCGGGCAGGAATAGATGCTGCCGCGCCCCGGCTGGTGCAGTTCCAGCGCCTCGATTATGGCGCCCATGATGCCTTCCTCACCCCCCGGCGCCACATAAAACCGGTAGTATTCGGCCGGGTCTTCTTCGAGCACGGTGGTTGGAATCGTGCCGAAAAGCCGGGTGGTTTCGCGCAGCACCACGGCCCGGGCGCTGATGACATCGGCGCGTGCAATGCCGTTCTGGGCGAGGGTAGTCAGAAGCCTGTCGGCCAGGGAACGATAGATGGAGCAGGTGATCTGAATGGCGTCTTGTGTCTGCATCTGGCGCCTCCATTGGCCGTGAACAGCTCAGGCGGCTTTTTCAACCGCAGCTTCACGAAGCGCTGCTTTGCGGCGCGCGGTTACCACGAGTCCCACGACTATGACGGCCAGGATCGGGTAGACCGAGGCGAGGCTCAGAATGCCGAACCCCTCCACCACTCCGACCTGCCCTCCGATCCCAAGCCCCATGGCCAGCACCAGCGGCACGGTCACCGGCCCGGTGGTCACGCCGGCGGAATCCCAGCCGATGTTGACAAAGTCCTCGGTGCTGATTTTGCTGAGAAACAGCAGGATGGCATACGGCGGGACGAGGAGCCATACCAGGGGCAGGTCAAACACAACCCTGACCACCCCAACGGCAATTCCGACGCCCACCCCAATGGCTACGGCCTGCATGAGAAGCGATTTCTTGAACGTGCCGACGGTGAGGTCCTCAACGGTCTGCCCCAGCGCATTGAGGGCAGGCTCAGCCAGGGTGGCGCCATACCCCAGAACAAAAGCGAACAGGATGGCGACCGCAATCCCTCCGATTGCTCCGAAGAGGGGACCGCGGCGGGGCGTGTTGACATAACGCGCCGTGGCAGCGTCATAGGCGCTCGAATCGTAGGGCACTGCGACATAGCCGGCGCGGTCGGTCTGGAAAAAGAAGGTGACCTTGCCGCCGTCGGGCATGACCGCATCGCGCACCACCCCGGGGTCGAAGTTGCGAATGACCTGGCGCTGCTGCACCAGCTCGATTGACTTGAAGGATGAGGGGAGCATTTCACCGGCCTGGCCGCCCAGCCTGGAGAGGCCCAGCTCTATGCCGATGCTGAAGATGCTCATGCCGATGACGGCCAGCACGATCCCAAGGGCGGTCTCGTCGGGTTTGCCGAGTTTTTCTCTCATCAGTTTCAGCGCGATGAACAGGAACAGCGACAGGGGGAGAATGGCCTGAGCCGCGGCCTGTACATTGCGTGAGATCAGGTCTGCGATGTCCACGCCGGCGGTTTTGGCGACGGCGCTCTCGTCGAGCGCCTGCTGCACGGCCTCCCGTGAGCCATAAATGGCAATCCGCTCTTCATCGGCCACGCTGCCCGAAAGCGCCCAGGTTTTCAGTGCGCCAGTTGAGCCGAACGATCTGGCTGCGAGCGTTTCGTCGGCGGCCGCCCTGGAGAGCCAGCCCGTGCGTAACGCGGGGTCTCCATTGAAATAGGCGCTCCGCGCAGCAAGGGGGGCGTTTTTGAACACGTACCCGGTCAGCTCCTCCTCGGAGGCAAAAAGGTAAACGACCCTGGAACGGTTCTCAGGCGCGCAGAATTGCTCGGCCGGCATCGGTCTGGGGACATTCCCCATCAGAAACATTCCCAGCGCAAGCACGGTGAGGATGGGAAACGCGGAGGCCAGAGTGACCACCCCGAAGCCGCCCGCGGCGCCTGAGCCCTCGCTGCTGCCTCGCTTGGCAATGACCCGCGAGACGCCGATTCCCAGCGCCAGAACCAGGGGGACTGTGACCGGGCCCGTGGTGACACCGCCGCAGTCCCAGGCCACCCCGGTCACATAGGCCATGTTGGGGTCGAGCCAGGCCCAGATGGAAATGGCGGAGAGGATGGTAACGAGGATGTAGAGGAAGGGCTTGAGTGACCAGCTGTAGAGAAACCGCAGCATGCCGAAGATCACCGCAATGCCGACCCCGGCGCCTACGGCGTACTTGAGAAAATGGGAGTATTTGTTGAGAAGCAGGAACAACAGAGGCGCGTCCCAGGGTTTAACTGAAGAGCCGGCGGCCTGCAGCACCCCGATGGCCGGCTCTGCGAACGTGGCCCCTACTCCGAGGATAAACGCAAAGACCATCATCAACGGGAGCGCGGCCCGTTGGGGCAGTTTGACCCCGCAGGTCTCGCCCAGAGGCATCAGGCCGAGGAACAGACCTTCCATAAAGAAGGCGAGCCCCAGGATGACCAGGGCTATACCGCCGGTTACAACGGATGCCTGGGCTATGGGGATGCCGAGGACGAAGACCTGAAAGACGGCCAGATACAGGACGATGAGCCAGACGCTCTTGATCTGCTCCAGGACCTTGCTGCCCATATACGGCAGCAACATGCCCAGGGCTTGCCTGGCAGGTACCTTAACCCGCCCTCCGCTCTGTTGCCCGGCTTGCTGGGCGCCAGCAGGTTTTTCAGCAGACGCTTTCTTAACCTCATCCATGCAGCGCCCTCCCAGTGTAATGGATGGTGAAGGTTCAGCGAGACAGGGCCAGGCTGAGGGCCGTGGTGAGCTTGAGCACGTCGTTGTTCGTCTTGCGGAGGCGGTCGGCCAGGACGCGGGCGATGTTCGTCACGACGACGTAGCCGATGACGGGGTCTTCGGCGGCCAGGGCCTCAAAGTCCTTCTTGGTGATGATCAGGGTGGCGCAGCGGTCCAGGGCGGCGACCGTGGCGGAGCGCTCCGTGTTCTCCTCCAGCATGGACATCTCGCCGAAGAAGGGGCGCATCGCCCCGGTCAGCCGGATGAAGCTCTTCTCCTTCTGGCCGAAGTCGGTCGAGGAGACCTTGAGGGTGACGGTCTTGGAGATCTCCACCGTTCCCTCCTCCAGGATGTACATGACGTTGTCGGCGTCGACCTCCCCCTCCCGGATGATCGGGGTCCCGGCCTCGAAGGTCTTCTTGGTCATCCGCTCCCGGACCTTCCGGATCTGCCCGTCGGACAGCCCCTTGAAGATGGAGACCCCCCGCAGGAAGGTCATTTCATCCTGGGCTTCAACGGGCTTGTCTTTGGCGCGGTTCAGGGGCAGGGCTTCCGCGATAGAACGCAGGGCGGCCATACAGGGCTCCAGGCGTGGTCAGGGTTGGTTCTCTTTTTCGAGGGTGATGACAACGGCGCGGTCGTCGGGCTCGATCACGTAGTCGTCGGGGGGGTTGACCTGCACCTGTGTCCCGCCCCCCACGTGAAAGAGCGCCTCCTTCCCGGCCTCCGAGAACTTCCGGGTGCTCTCCATCGAGAAATCCCCCCGCACGAAGCGGATGGAGGCGTCCGGGTGCCGGAGGATGACGTCCTGCACGACCTCCTCGCTGAGGGTGTTGACGAGCACGATGTCCTCGGTGTGCCCCACCTCGGTCAGCTTGCCGATGAGGTTATCGGCGTTTGGGTTCCAGCCGCAAATGGCGATGTGTCCCACGGAAGTGATCTTTCCCAGTCCTCTCGCTTCCTTCAGGCGTCGTTCGGTGAGCGCCGAGGCGATGGTCGCGGTGAACACGGAGACCAGCCCCATCTCCGTGAAGATCAGGAGGCCCGTGACGATCCGGCCCCATCCCGTGATCGGAAACTTATCTCCGTATCCGGTCGTGGTGACGGTGATCAGCGCCCACCAGAGGGCGTCCTCCACATCCTTGAACTGTTCGTTGTGATGCCGTTCTATGCCCAGCACCACCAGCCCCCCGACGATCATGGTGCTCAGGACCAGAAAGGCGATGCGCGGGAGCTGCGCGCGCCAGAGGGACTGCAGGGATGACCGGATGAGAAGGGCTATATTCTGGCAGAAGAGGAGCGTGCGCTGGATGATCGGCGTCCTCCTCCACGATTCCCAGGTCCGGCCCCAGACTTGAGCGAAAAACTTGAACATGGACGCCTGTCAGGTCTGCACAAGGTTCCGGATGGCCTCCTCCGGCGCGCCCGACCGGCGCAGGGGGGCCACGACGTCCGCGTCGAGGTCCGGCACGCAGGACTTGATGACCCTCAGGCCGGAGGCCGAGGCGAGGCGATAGCCGCCCGCGCAGGCGGGGACCAGGACGGTGTCGCCGGGGGAAAGAGAAAGGCGTGAGGCATGAGGCAGGCCCTCTCCCTCCCCCAGTCCTGTAGCAAAGCCCTTATCGCCCCCTCCCTCTCCCGTACGTACGGGAGAGGGAGGGGGAAGGGGGGTGGGTGAGGGCCTGTCGCTTTCCCAAATGATTTCCCCTGTCCCGGACCAGACCGTCAGGGCGTGGAACGACCGCCCGTCACATTGGTCGGCTATGGACCCGCCGGGGCGGACCTCCAGGACCTCCACGGCGAAGTGGGGGCAGGCCACGGCGTAGCGCCGGCTTCCCCCGTCCAGGGCGATTCTGACCGGCGGCACAGGGCCCTGCGGGCCGAACCCCCCGTCCAGAACCGATGCGGCCCGGTCCAGGTGCAGGTCACGGGGCCTGCCGTCGGCCCCCGTGCGGCCCCAGTCCCACAGCCGGTAGGTGATGTTGGAGTTCTGCTGGACCTCGTAGATGACGATGCCCGCGCCCAGGGCGTGGACCGCGCCGGGCGGGACCATGAAGCAGTCCCCCGGCTGCGCGGCCACCCATCCGAGGTGGGGTTCGATCTCCCCGGCCGCGGCAGCGGCCCGGACGGCCTCCCCGGTCATCCGCTCCCGCAGGCCGTAGACCATGCGGGCCCCCGGCTCGGCGTCGGCGACGACCCACGCCTCCGTCTTGCCGGGGTCGGGCTCGCCCAGCGCCCGCGCGGCCCGGTCGTCGGGGTGGACCTGCACGGAGAGCAACTCGCGCGCGTCGATCCATTTGATGAGGAGCGGAAACCTGCCCTCAGACCGGGCCGAGGCCAGGGTCCCGATGAGGGCCTCCCCGAACGTCCGCCGCAGGTCTTCGAGCGACCTGCCTTTCTGCGGCCCCTCGGCCACAAGGCTCTGCGCCTCGGGCCGGTCCGAGACCTCCCACGACTCCCCAATGCAGACGCCGTCGGGGATCGACCTCCCGAACAGGCGGCCCAGCGCCCGTCCGCCCCAGGGTTTTTCGACGGGGATGGGGATCAGTTTGAGGGGACCGAGGGACATAAGCTACGAAGCCTCTTTCTTCTCCTCCGCCTGTTCCTTCTTCTCCTCCGCCTTCTCCTGGGGCCTGTTGGCCTCGTCCACGTAGTTCATCCGCAACTCGAACAGCACGTGCTCCAGGAACTGCTTCTCGTGGGGCTTTAGATTGCCCCTGGTCTTCTCCTCCAGCATGCCCAGGATGTCGATGGTATGCCGGGCCTGGTCCAGGTCGCGTTCGATCCGGTCGGTGAGCGGGTTCTTGACCTTGCCCAGGTGCTGCATGGCCGCGCTCTGGAACATGAATATGAGCTGCGTGAAAAGAAGCTCGTTCTTCTGTTCGTCGGTGATTGTCTGCGACTCCGCCATCTCTCAAACTCCCCCGCTTATTTTCTGCGCGTCCTTCGCCTCTCCGCCTCGCGGCGCTTCTCAAGCACCTTCTCGAACTCTGCGATGAGGCTCTGACCCCCGCGGGAGAACTTGAGCATCGTTTCGCGGGACATCACCATCACCGTGCCCCGTTCCTTGTCGGGGTACCGGCAGAAACTGTGTTTCACCTCTTTGCCCGTGATGCAGCACTGCGACTCAATCAGCAGCTCCCGGTCCGCGTCCGAGAAGGTGCCGATGTGCGCCTGGTACGACATGTCTTCGACCTCCACGTCTGCGGGGTCGCGGGTGAACTCGGCATCCTCTTCCGGCATGTGATAACTCCTTGCAAATGAGGTTGGTATAGTTGTGTAAACGGGTTAAAAATATACAACAAACCCTTTTTTATGTAAAGATAAAAGACAGTGGTCAGTGGTCAGTGGTCAGTGGTCAGTAAAACCTCAAAGGTTTCTTTGCTTTTCGCTCATCACTCATCACTCGTCACCCGTCACTGTTTTTCTGAGGCCAGCCGGGCGTACTGGTCCTTGACGAAGACCATGAACCCTCCGATCAGGAGGAAGATGATCCCCGACTGCGTCAGCGCCAGGACCGCGCCGAGGCCCGTGGCATCCTTCAGCAGCAACCCGGAAAGCCCCGCCCATCCCGTGATGGTGTAGATGACCAGCACGGCTGTCCGGTGACCGAGGCCGAGGTCGGACAGGCGATGGTGGAAGTGGTCCCGGCCCGTGAAGGCGATCCATTCGCTGAAGGTCCTGACCTGACCTGACCAGATGCGCACCACCGTTGTCAGGCTCATGTCGAAGATCGGCACGCCGAGGATCAGGACCGGGACGACGATGTCCACGAGGTGGTTGTGGCCCCAGTCCCCCATGACGCCGATGCCCGCCAGGGTGAAGCCGAGGAAGTTGCTCCCGGCGTCCCCCATAAAGAGGCCCGCCGGCCGGGAGCGGCGAAAGTTGTGGGGGAGAAACCCCAGGCAGCTCCCCATCAGGGCGGCCGACAGGAACATCATGAACTTCTGTCCCGTCATAAAGGCCACCAGGCCGAAGAAGAAGGCATTGATCGCCGCCGACCCCGCCGCCAGGCCGTCCAGGCCGTCGATGCAGTTGAAGGCGTTCGTGATGCCGATGATCCAGAGGCCGGTCAGGATCGTCTCGCCCGCGTTCCCCCACCAGGTGTCGGGGAGGAACGAGATGGAGACGTCGTATTGGATGAGGATCCCCACGGCCACGACCTGGGCCAGCAGCTTCAGACGGGCCGAGAGGTCCCAGACGTCGTCCAGCAGGCCGACGACAAAGATGAGGGTCCCCCCCAGGGCGACCCCCTTGAGTTCGACTGAAAAATAGAAGTTGAGGAGGACCACCGCCGCGAACGCCGCGTAAATGGCGACGCCCCCGAAATAGGGCGTGGGGTGGGCGTGCGCCTTTCGTCCGGCCGGATGATCGACGGCGCCGACGCGGCTGGCGACCCGCCCCGCCACCGGCGCGAGGATGTAGGAGATCAGAAAGGCGAGGGTCAGGAGATACAACCCCCACTCAGGCTGCGAATGGGGAGACGCCACGGCCCGCACCGCCGGATGCAGCAGGACGCCGCAGGCGATCAGGGCGGCCCAGTGTCTGAGGTCAAAGCGGAGGGAGGTCACGAATCGCCTCGTCTTTCCGGTTAAGAGGGAATTGTATCGAGAGCCTGATAAAAAATCGCTGCGGCTCTGGCCCTCACCCCGTCAGGCTACGCCTGCCACCCCTCTCCCGTGTACGGGAGAGGGGAAGCCGAGCGTCAGCGAGGCGGGGAGAGGGCCTGTGCGCCAGGCGAAATATCCCATGCACAAGATTTATGAAAAGTTATTTAAATATGCACAATATGCACAACGGCGGAGGGGCCGTCAACAAGGAATTCGTTTGACATGCCCAGCCGCATATCCCTATCTTATGTAGAGATGCGACGTGTCGCGTCTCTACCCATCGCATAAAACAACCATCGAAAGGAGTGTCTTGTGAGCAAGCTCGCCATTCACGGGGGGCCGAAGGCGGTGCAGACGCCTCCGGGGGACATGTTCAAATGGCCGATCATCACCGAGGAGGACGAACAGGCCGCCCTGGAGGTCCTGCGCGCGGGGAAGATGTCCGGCACGGATGTGACGGTGCAGTTCGAGAAGGAGTTCGCGCAGTGGCACGGGATGGACTACGCCCTGGCGCACAACACGGGGACGGCGGCGCTCCACACGGCTATGTTCGGATGCCGGGTGGGGGTGGGGGACGAGATCATCGCGCCGAGCCTGACCTACTGGGCGTCGGCCCTGCCGGCCCTGTCGCTGGGCGCGACGATCGTGTTCGCGGAGGTGGACCCGGACACGATGTGCATCGACCCGAGGGACATCGAGCATCGGATCACGAAGCGGACGAAGGCCATCGTGCCCGTCCACTACTGCGGCCACCCGTGCGATATGGACCCCATTATGGAGGTCGCGAACCGGCACGGGGTCAAGGTGATCGAGGATGTGTCGCACGCGCACGGGGCGCTCTACAAGGGGCGGCTGGTCGGGACGATCGGGCACGCGGGCGCGATGTCGTGCATGTCGGGGAAGTCGCTGGCCATCGGCGAGGGGGGGATGCTGGTCACCAACGACAGGGAGATCTACCAGAGGGCCGTGGCGTTCGGGCACTACGAGCGGACGCGGAGGGACGTGGAGGATCCCGAACTGGCCCCGCTGGCCGGGCTGCCGCTGGGGGGCGTGAAGTACCGGATGCACCAGATCTCCTCCGCGGTGGGGCGGGTGCAGCTCAAGTACTACGAGGGGCGGATGGCGGTCATCCAGAGGGCGATGAACTATTTCTGGGACCTGCTGGAGGGGGTTCCCGGCGTCAAGGCGCACCGGCCTTCCAGGCCGTCGGGGAGCACGATGGGGGGGTGGTACGCGGCGCACGGCCTGTATCGTCCGGAGGAGCTGGGCGGGCTGAGCATCCAGAAGTTCGCGGAGGCGGTGCGGGCGGAGGGGGGGGTGTGCAGCCCCGGCGCGAACCTGGCGCTCCATCTCCACCCGGTCCTGAACGAGGCGGATGTCTACGGGCACGGCAGGCCGACGCGCATCGCGCACACGGAGGGGGACGTTCGACAGGGGCCGGGGAGCCTGCCGGTGACGGAGGCGATGCAGGAGCGGGTCTACTCCATCCCGTGGTTCAAGCACTACCGTCCGGAGGTCATCGAGGAGCACGCGGCGGCCTACCGCAAGGTGGCGGAGCACGCGGAGGAGCTGAAGTAGACGCGCGGGGGCCGGTATATGCTATGCGACCACTTGTTTACCTTATTATAGCCTTTCTCCTGTTGAGTGCGACGCCGTGCGGCGCAGATGTCGAGGTGCGGCCGGTGGACGAGGAGGGGCTTCAGGCCCTCCTGCAGTCGCACCGGGGGAAGGTGGTCCTGCTCAACCTCTGGGCGACCTGGTGCGACCCGTGCCGGGAGGAGTTCCCGGCGCTGGTGAAGTTTCAGAAGGACTACCGGGGCGTGGAGGTCCTGTTCGTGTCCGTGGACGACCCTGATCAGGTGAAGGACTCGGTCGCGCCGTTCCTGAAGGAGCAGGGCGTGACGGGCGTGACCTACCTGAAGGACGCGAAGCAGGACGGGGCGTTCATCGACCGGCTGGACCCCGCCTGGTCCGGGGCGATCCCGGCGACTTTTCTGTATGACCGGGAGGGGAGGCGGGCCGGGACGCTGGTGGGGGCGCAGACCTACGAGGGGCTGGCGAAGCAGGTCGCCTCGCTGGTCGGGGCCGCCGGGGCGCAGGAGGCTGCGGAGGAGGTCGCGGACCCGGAGACGCTGTTCCGGTGGGCGGGGGAGGTCGCGCCGGAGACGGTTGCGCCGGGGGGGAGGGGGGAGGCGCGGCTGGTCCTGAGCGTGGCGAAGGACCACCTGGTGTACCGGGAGCGGACGTCGGTGACGTTCGAGGCGCCGGCGGGCGTGCAGGTGGGGGAGGTGGTCTTCCCGGCGTCCAGACGGAAGCACGACCCGATCACGGGGGAGGAGGTGGAGGCGTTCACGGGCGCGCCGACGTTCACGTTCACCGCGCCGGTGACGGTCGCGCCGGAGGCGCAGGCCGGGGCGGTCCGGCTCACGGCCACGGTCCGGTACCAGGGGTGCTCGCCGAAGCTGTGCTACCTGCCGACGACGAAGCGGATAGAGATCACGTTCAAGGTTCAAGGTTCAAAGTTCAAGGGTTCCAACCTTGAACCTTCCGACCGAACGCCGGGGGCGGGGGAATCGTCTCTTCAGGACTTCAGCGGAGGGGGGGGTGTGGGTCTCCTGGCAAGGGGGCGGGCATGGGCGCTGCTGCTGGCCTTCGCAGGGGGGCTGCTGACGAGTCTCACGCCGTGCGTGTATCCCCTCATCCCGATCACCATCGGCATCTTTGGGGCGCGTGGGGCCAGGCGTCTGATCGAGCGTCTGACGCTGTCCTTCATCTATGTGCTGGGCATCGCGGCGATGTACTCCGGCCTGGGGCTGGCCGCGGCCTCCACAGGGGCGGTGTTCGGGCAGGTCATGGCCAATCCCTGGGTGATCGGGGGTGTCGCGACGGTCTTCGCGCTGTTCGGGGCGTCGATGCTGGGGGCGTTCGAGATTCAGCTGCCCGCCGGGCTGCAGGCGCGGTTGAGCCAGGTCGGCGGCAGGGGCTACGGCGGGGCGTTCGCGATGGGCCTGGTGGGGGGGATCATCGCGGCCCCCTGCACAGGGCCGGCGCTGGGCGCGGTTTTGACCTACGTGGCCACGACGCGCGACCTGGCGTTCGGGTTCTGGCTGCTGTTTGTGTTCGCCCTGGGCATGGGGGTGTTGTTTATCGTCATCGGGACGTTCTCCGGGGCCATGGCCGCGCTGCCCAGGTCCGGGGCCTGGATGGAGGGGGTCAAGAGCGCGCTGGGCATCGTCATGCTGGCGGCGGCGCTCTTCTTTCTGAAGGATGTGGTCCCGCCGCTGAAGAAGATTCTGGACCGTTCTGCGTGGGCCTTTGCCGCTGCGGGGGGGCACATCCTCTTAGGCCTCAGCTTGGGCGCTGTCCATAAGTCGTTCCACGATGCTTCCAGACGCATCCGTTTTCAGAAGGGCCTGGGCGTGGCGCTGTGCGTGGCCGGGGTCTACCTGACCGCCGGGGCGTTCACGGCGCCGGCGTCCGTCGCGGGGCCGGAGTGGGTGTATGACGAGGCGGAGGGGCTGGCGCAGGCGCGGCGGGAGGGGAGGCCGGCGATGATCGACTTCTACGCGGACTGGTGCGCGGCGTGCGTGGAGCTGGAACGCGACACGTATTCGGACCCGAAGGTCCGGGAGCGGTTGAGGGCGTTCGTGAGCGTCAAGGTGGATTTCACAGAGGAGTCGGAGGCGACGCGGGCCTTGCAGAAGAAGTACCGGCTCGTCGGCCTGCCCACGGTCCTGTTCTTCGACGGGCAGGGGAACGAGCTGCCGCACAAGCGGCTGACGGGGTTCGCGCCGGCAGGGCAGTTCCTGGCGCACATCGAGGATATCCGGTAAGGAGACTCGGACATGGACAAAAGCGAAATCGAGCGTTACGCGGCCTGGAAGCGGTACCGCGACCAGGTCGTTCACCCTGTCACGATCAAGCCGGCGGACCTGGACCGGGCGCGGGCGAACCTGGAACGTCACGCCTGGGCGCGCCGGGTGCTGGAGGACATGCGGGCGCAGGTGGCGCACACGCTGGGGCAGGGTCCGGACCACGTGGAGCGGATGATCCCGGCCACCACGCCGGGCGGCGTCGGCTTTACGAACTGTCCGGCGTGCGAGGGGAACACGATCCACGGGGCCTACCGCTGGGACCCGAAGGACCCGGAGCGGCTGGTCTGCACGACGTGCGGGCTGGTCTACCCGAATGAGAAATACCCGGAGAACGTCGTGTTTCGGGCGGATCGGCACGGGTGCGGGCAGGAGGTCTCCTACCACGGGGGCTACAGCTTCGACTTCCGGGGGTTCCATCTCCGGTCGAGCTGGACGGCGCAGATTCGCGCCCGCAAGGTCTCTCACGTGGCGTCGCAGGCGCATACCCTGGCGACGGTCTACGCCCTGACCGGGGAGCGGCGCTACGCGGAGAAGGCGAGGGAGATCCTGCTGCGGTTTGCGGAGGTCTACCCGAACTACCTGGTCCACTCCAGCTACGGGGAGTGGATCGACCTGCCGCCGCACGTGGCCGCCGAGCGGATCAACGACCTGCCGGAGGACGAGTGGACCATCCCACCCAACAGGCCGGACCGGAGGCTCCACTCCGGCTACTGGAACTCGGGCCGGGCGACGGGGTCGGGCATGGAGGGGAGGTTCATCGAGAACGTGGCCGCGGCGTATGACCTGATTCACGATGTTCTGACCGACGATGAGCGGGAGAAGATCGCGCGGGACCTGCTGATCGAGGGGACGGTCCTGCTGCTGGCGGACCCGGCGCTCAACAACAAGAGCGTCACGAATCTGACGGCCACGGGCCTGGTGGGGATGGTGGTCGGCGACCCCGGCCTGGTGCGGGCCGGGGGGAAGGGGTTCTGGCACTTCGTGAAGAACTGGTTCCTGTTCGACGGGGCTACGTCCGAGTCCCCCGGATACGGCCTGATGACCCTCAACGGCATGTGGGCGTTCGGGGAGGCGCTGCACGGGTACAGTGACCCGAAGGGGTACCGGCGGAAGGACAGGATGCAGGAGTTCGACCTGTACGCGGATGGGAGTTACCGGTCGGTGTTCCGGGCGTTCTACGACACGCTGTTTCCGAGCCTGAAGTACCCGGCCTCCGCCGACTCCTACGTCACCACCGGCCTGGGGGCGCAGTACGCGGAGTTGATGGCCGTGAGATACAACCTGCCGGAGTACCGGGCGCTGCTGAAGGAGGTCCTGAGCGGGCCGGCCGAGGAGACGGGGGGGGAGTACGCCCTGTTCCACCGGGACCCGGACTTCGCCGTGCAGCCGGGCGACCGGGTGGCGCTCGGCGACGCCTTCTTCCCGGCGCTGCGGATGGGGTATCTCAGAATGGGCGAGGACGGACGCGAGGGGACGGCCATCCTGGACGCCTCGCACTGGGGCGTCCATCACCACCGGGACAGCCTCAACCTGACCCTCTTCCAGCACGGGCACGAGGTCCTGACCGACCTGGGATACCTGTGGGACCGGCCCGACAAGGACATGACCGTGCGCACGCCGGCGCACAACCTGGTGGTGGTGGACGAGGCCGAGCAGCGGACGAGGGAGCGGGAGGGCAGCCTCCACCTGTTCGACGCGACGCCGCGCGTGAAGGTCGTGGACTGTTCTTCGAGGGCCTACGAGCAGTGCCCGTTCTACCGGAGGCTGTGCGCGCTGGTGGATCACGGGGCGGAGGGGTCGTATCTGATCGACCTGTTCGGCGTGGCCGGGGGCAGGACGCACGACTACCTGTTCCACGGGCCGATTCCCGGTTTTACGGCAGAGGGGATTGACTTATCTCCGGCGGACGGGCCGGCGTCTTACGGTATCCAGAACGTTCGAAGGGGGGCAGCCGACGGCCCGTGGCGGCTGACCTGGCAGATGGATGAGCAGGTCAGGTTCACGGCGTGGGCGCTGCCGGGAGAGGAGGAGGTCATCGTCGGGGACGGCTGGGGGGAGCGAGGGTGGGGGCACTTCAACACCCCGGACAAGAAGGTGGACATCCCCTACGTCATCCGGCGGCGGGTCGGGCAGGAGGGGAGCGCCTTTCTGAGCGTCTTTGAGGTCTCCAGAGGGGAGCCGCTGGTGACGGGGGTGAAGCGGCTGAAGGTGACGGAGGACGTGGTGTCCCTGGAGGTGCAGACGCGGGCCGGGACGGATGTGCTGGTGGCGGCGCTGTCGTCGAAGCGGCGGAGGGTGGAGACCTCCGGCGGGGTCCTGGAGACGGACGGGACGCTGACGGTGGCCTCGCCCCGGTTCCTGTATCTGGCCGGGGGGAAGCAGGCGAGGTTCGGGGGGCGGAGGGTGGAGCTGTGCGCGGGCCGGCTGGGGGGAGAGGTCCTGGGGGTCGTCAACGGGAACGACGACTCGTATCTCGTGGCGGATGGGCTGGGGCCTCATGGGGTCGCGGGTCTGATCGGCAGGACGGTCCTGGTGGAGGACGGGGCGTCCGTGACGGGGTATCCGGTGCAGGGTGTGGGGTTGAGCGGAGATGAGGTCCGGCTCTACACGAAGCGGAACGGGAGGGGCTATGACGTGGCCGGGGGGACGGGGTGGAGTATGATCATGTCGGGGTATATCTCGTAACTTTCTCTTTTGCGAGAGCAAAAGGGTGCGATAAGGGTCTGGTCGTGTCAAGCGACCAGACCCATTATTTACCTCGCGCAAAGGGGTGACCAAGTGGGCGGCATCTGGGAGATGAGGATCTTCAACGACCTTCCTCCGACGACTCATCTGCTCAACAGCTTCGCCGCGGGCGACGTGGATGGGGACGGGAAGGTCGAACTGGTGTCCGGCGGCGACGGGGGACTGATCTGGTTCCGGCCGGCGGACTCGGCGAGCGGCCAGATCGCGGAGGGGAGCTTCCACGTGGGCCTGACGCTGGCCGATGTGGACGGCGACGGGGCGCCGGAGCCGGTGGCCGGGATGCAGGGGGAAAAGGGCTGGGTCATCGTCTGGTTCAAGCTGGGCGGGGGCGGGGCCTGGGAGAAGCGCGTGATCGACGGGGCCTGCACCGCCGGGGCCCACGATATGGTGTTTGCGGACGTGGACGGCGACGGGGTTGACGAGCTGCTGGCCAACGGGGCCGGGCGGGGCGCGGGCGCGGGCACTTTTATTTACCGGCGGCCCCGGGACGCGCGCGCTCTCTGGGGCAAGCACGAGGTGTCCCGGGGCCTTTTCCGCGAGGGGCTGGCCGCGGCGGACCTGGACGGCGACGGGCGCGTGGAGATCGTGCACGGGCCGGACCTGTTCGTGCCGCCGAAGGACGGTCCGTATGCGGGGCCGTGGGAGCGCCGGACGTATGCGCCGGGGTTCCGGGAGATGTGCCGGGTGGCGCTGGCCGACGTGACGGGGAACGGCCGGCCCGACATCGTGACGGCGGAGTCGGAGTGGATGGACGGCCGGATGGCCTGGTTCGAGAACCGGATGGGGGAGGGTCCTGACGCCCCCTGGGTCGAGCATCCGCTGGACAGCCCCGTGGCCTACGCGCACTCGCTCTCGGCGTGGCGAGAGGGGGAGGCGGTAAAGGTCTTCATGGCCGAGATGGAGAAGGGGGGGTGGGACGCGCCCTACAACTATCACGCGCGGCTGTCGGTCTACGTCAGCCCGGACCGCGGAGAGACGTGGCGCGTCGAGCCGGTCTACAGGGGGGCCGGGACTCACGAGGCCGCGGCGGTGGACGTGGACGGGGACGGCTGCCTGGAGTTTGCCGGAAAGGAGTGCTGCCAGCTGCCGGTTTTGGGCCAGCCGAAGTTTCAGGTCTGGAAGCGCGCCCCGGCCCCGCCTGCGCTTGCCCGGTTCCGCCACCGGTTCATAGACCGGGACAAGCCCCAGACGGGGACGGACATCTTTGCGGCGGACGTGGACGGGGACGGCCGGAAGGACGTGGTCTGCGCGGCGTGGTGGTACCGCAACCCCACGTGGGAGCGCCGGACGATTCCGGGCATTGAACAGGCGATCCTCGCGTACGACGTGGATGGGGACGGCCGCCAGGAGATCGTGGCCACGAAGGGCCGCCCCGGGCAGACGGGGTATGGCGCGCTGACGAGCGAGCTGTGCTGGCTCAAGCCGGTGGACCCCCTGAACGGCGCGTGGGAGGAGCACGCCATAGGAACGGGGGGCGGGGACTGGCCCCACGGCTGCGCGATGGCGCCCATGCTGCCGGGCGGCAGGCTGGCCCTGGTGGCCGGCTACCACAACGCCGGGCAGGGCCACCCTCCCGAGATCTTCGAGGTCCCGGACGACCCGAAGCGGCCCTGGCCGGCGCGGGCGCTGGCGGAGGTTGAGTACGGCGAGGAGATCGCGCCGTTCGACGTGAACGGGGACGGAAGGCTCGACCTGGTGATGGGGCCGTGGTGGCTGGAGAACAACGGGGACGGGACGTTCAGCCCCCGCGAGATCGTGGAGGGGCTCCAGGTGGCCCGGCTCGCCGTGGCGGATGTGAACGGGGACGGCAGGCCGGACGTGGTGCTGGGGGAGGAGGTCCTGGACTTCAAGAACAGGGTGACGCCCTACTCCAGGCTGGTGTGGTGCGAGCCCCCGGAGGACCCGCGCAAAGGGCCGTGGAGGACGCATCAGATCGACACGATTCGCTGCCCGCACTCGGTGGCGGCGGCGGACCTGGACGGGGACGGCGAGGTGGAGGTCCTGGCGGGGGAGCACGACCCGTTCTGGCCTTACCGCGCCCAGTGCCGGCTCTACGCCTACAAGAAGGCCGACCCCCAGGGGCGGTCCTGGTATCGCTACACCCTGGACAACCGGTTCGAGCACCACGACGGTGTGAAGGTCGTGGACCTGACGCCGGGCCGGCCTGCCATTCTCAGCCACGGCTGGCGGGACACGGCCTACGTGCATCTGTGGGAGCCGTTCTGAGGAGGAGACATGGGGAACGCGAGGGAGCCGATCCGGAGCGTGGAGATCGGGGCGCAGGCGGATGGCACGGCATCGGGGGCGTGCCGGAGTATTTTTTGAAGCGGAAACGGCACGTGTCCCGATGATGGCGAAGCACAAGGGGGATATGTCCGCAAAGGGAGGAGATGGACGCCATGAAGATCGTCGACGTGGAGGTCTGTAAGCTGGAGCCCCCTCCGCCGGGGGAAAAGGGCGCCCCCCCTCGCCGCGAGCCCTGGAATCGCACCTTTAAACAGGCGACCCCTATGGGCAAGTTCGACTCCCCGCTCACCCGAAGGGAGCCGGGCGGGCTGATCTGGGTCAAGGTCATCGCGGAGGACGGGACCTACGGGCTGGGGAGCACGGACACGGGAGATGTGGCGGCCGTGCTGATCCGGGAGTGTCTGGCTCCCATTCTGATCGGACAGGAGGTCGGGGCCATCGACCTGTGCAACGACCGGCTCTGGCGGGGGACGCTGTCCTACGGGAACGAGGGGCTGACGGCGCGGGCCGTGGCCGCGCTGGACCTGGCCATGTGGGACCTGTGGGGGAAGGCGCTGAACCAGCCGGTCTACCGGCTCGCAGGGGGGCCGGCCCGCAGCTCCGTGCCGGTCTACCTGACGGGGAACGACGTGGACTGGGGGCTGGAGCTGGGGTTCCGGAAGTTCAAGCTGGCGAGGCCCTACGGGGTCTTCGACGGGCAGGCGGGGATCGAGGGCACGATCGAGCTGATCGCCAGGACGCGGGAGCAGGTCGGGCCGGGGGCGGACCTGATGCTGGACTGCTGGATGGCCTACGACGTGGACTATGCGGTGCGGATGTGCGAGGCGCTCAAGCCCTACCGGATGGCCTGGATGGAGGAGGTGCTGATGCCCCACGACTGGAAGGGGCTGCGGGCGCTGCGGCGGCGGGTCCCGTGGCAGACCCTCGCGACGGGGGAGCACTGGTCCACGCGCTGGCCCGGCATCCGGGCCGTGGAGGACCGGCTGGCGGACGTGATCCAGGCGGACATCCACTGGATCGGAGGGTTTACCGAGGCGATGAAGCTGGCGCACGTGGCCGATGCGGCCGGCATCCAGATGTGTCTGCACACCGGGGCCAACGACCTGTACGGCCAGCACTGGACCGCGGCCATGCCCAACACCCCGCTGATCGAACTGATCCAGTTCTCCGCCCCCGGCGTCCCGCTGGAGGAGTGCTACCTGGGCTCCCCCTCCGAGTCGGGCCGGCTCTGCTACCGGACCACGCCGGGCACGCCGATGCCGGTGGACGGCAGGCTGGGGCTGCCGCCGGGGCCGGGGTTCGGGCTTCAGACGCCGGAGGCGTGGCTGAAGTCGCTCTGACCGGATGCGGGGGACAAAGAGGGAGAGAGTAAGACAAGAGGGCCTGTCCGCGAGTTTGCGAACAGGCCCTCTTCATTTTGGCTGCGCCCCTTATGTTAATAGGGCCAAAAAATTAGAACTAATACAAATTTTCTTAGATTTACTATTGACAAATATGCAATTAATCCTTATCTTCTCTGAAAGGCACACGGAGGCATTTATGATGAAGGTCCATGTTTATGAGATGATGGCAAAGCGAGGCATAAAGACCCGCAAACAACTTGCTGAAGCTGCTGGCGTCCATCAAACGCATATCGGGAAGATTGTTGACGGTAAGGTGAAACGGGTCGACCTGAGCACCTTAGAAGGTCTTTGTCGTGCCCTCGACTGTCAGCCCGGCGACCTGCTCGAATACGTGCCGGACGGAGATGGCAGGCCGTCGAAGAGCGGCCCTTGAATACCTGGGTGAAAGGTGGGGCATCGTGAAGATCAAGTTTGGTGATTCCAAGAGCGCCCATAACGACCTGTCGGTTCGCAGCTATCTCCGGGACATCCGGCAGTACAAGCCTATCAGCCGGGAGGAGGAGGCTGAACTGCTCAAACGGGTGAAGGCGGGTGACGGACATGCCACTGAGAAGTTGATCTCCTCCAATTTGCGATTTGTCGTCACCATTGCCAATCAGTATGTGAACCGGGGTCTGCCCCTGGCGGACCTGATCGCCGAAGGGAACTGCGGCCTGATTCATGCCGTGGAGAAGTTTGACGAGACGCGCGCTTTCAAGTTCATCAGTTACGCGGTCTGGTGGATCCGGCAGGCTATCCTGAAGGCCCTGGCCGAGCAGATCAACATCGTGCACTTTCCGATCAACCAGATCGAGGACCAGGGAAGGATCTATCGGACCGTCCAGGCGCTCTCCCAGACGCTGGGGCGCGCCCCGACGCTGACGGAGATGGCCGGGGAGGCCTGCATCAGCCTCAATCGAGCGGAGCGTGCCTTAGGCGTCTCTCAGTCCGAAGTCTCTCTGGACGGCCCGGTCGGCGCGGGTGAGGGGGGGGCCCTCTACAACCTGATTCCTGCGGACGGCCCATCCGCCGAAGAGGAGTTGTCCGAAAAGAGTCTGGTCGAAGCCGTTTCAGATTCCGTGGCCTCTCTCACCTCCCGGGAGGCAAAGATCGTCAAACTCTACTTCGGGCTGGAAGGGGAGCCTGAGACGCTGGGGAAGATCGGTTCGCAGATGGGGTTGAGCCGGGAGCGCATCCGCCAGATCCGGAACGGGGCCATGGGAAAGCTGCGCCGAAAACTGCGGATAAGGGGGCTGTCGGCAGCGTGATGACGCGTGTATGAACAACCCACCACTAGGGCCAAAAGAATTAGACTTAATACAAATATTTTTATATTTACTATTGACAAAATTGCTATTAATTCTTATCTTTCTGAAGGACACAGAGGATCACAGGAGGACAACCGAAGTTTCATTAAGGAGATATGGTCATGAAGATCAGACCGCTGGCAGATCGGATTCTTATCAAGCGCATCGAGCAGGACGAGGTCAAGAAGGGTGGGATCGTCATCCCGGATACCGCCAAGGAGAAGCCCCAGGAGGCCGAGGTCGTGGCGGTGGGGCCGGGCAAGCTCGATGACAACGGGAAGCGCATCCCGCTGGAGGTGAAGAAGGGAAACCGAGTCCTGATCGGGAAGTACTCCGGCACCGAGGTCACCCTCGACGGCGAGGAGCACCTCATCATGCGCGAGGACGAAGTCCTGGCGGTGATTGAGTGAACACGTGATCCGTGAATCGGGTACCGTGAACCGTAAAAAAACGGACCACGGACCACGAATCACGGATCACGAACTTGATGTTCTTGACAACGACATTCCATTTTGAAGGAGGTCTCTGTAAATGGCAACCAAGCAACTGGCATTCAGTGTGGACGCGCGCGAAAAAATTCTGTCGGGTGTGACCAAGCTCAGCAGGGCGGTGAAGGTGACGCTCGGCCCCCGCGGACGGAATGTGGTGCTGGGCAAGAAGTGGGGTTCCCCCACGGTGACGAAGGACGGCGTGACCGTGGCAAAGGAGGTCGAGTTGGAGGACCCCTACGAGAACATGGGCGCGCAGATGGTGAAGGAGGTCGCCTCCAAGACCTCCGACGTGGCCGGCGACGGGACGACCACGGCCACCCTGTTGACCGAGTCGATCTACCGCGAAGGACTCAAGAACGTGACCGCGGGCGCGAGCCCGATGGACATCAAGCGCGGGATCGAGAAGGCCGTCGAGGTGACGGTGGAGGAACTGAAGAAGATGACGAAGAAGGTG
>Ga0137796_10000401_pt1 | contig 27446 bp, 27 predicted proteins | sample OV2TP3_FD_97704 | JGI IMG/M metagenome (GOLD analysis project Ga0137796, IMG submission 97704) | reverse complement strand
AGGATGGTGTCGAGGATGATGGCGGTCTTGCCGGTCTGGCGGTCGCCGATGATGAGCTCGCGCTGGCCGCGCCCGATGGGAATCATCCCGTCAATGGCCTTGATGCCGGTCTGCAGCGGCTCGCGCACCGGCTGGCGGTCGATGACGCCGGGCGCCAGGCGCTCGAGCGCGTTGAACTCGGTGGTGGCGATGGGCCCCTTGCCGTCCACCGGCTGGCCGAGCGAGTTGACCACGCGCCCCACGATCGCCTCGCCCACCGGCACCGACATGATTTTGCCCGTGCGCTTGACTGTGTCGCCTTCCTTGATTTCCGTGTACTCGCCCAGCAGCACCGCGCCCACCTGGTCTTCTTCGAGGTTGAGCGCGATGCCCATCACCCCGTGCGGGAATTCGAGCATCTCCACCGCCATGCACTTCTCCAGGCCGTGGATGCGCGCGATGCCGTCGCCGACCGAGATGACCGAGCCGACCTCCTCGACCGCCACCGCCTGGTCGTAGTTCTCAATCTGCTCGCGCAGGAGCTTGGTGATTTCATCCGCCTTGATGTTGGCCATCGTGGCTCCTTAGTGACCGGATTCCGCTGTGAGCTGCCGCTGCAGCCGTTGCAACTGGGCGCGCAGCGAGCCGTCGTAGATGGTGCTGCCCAGGCGCGCCACACCGCCGGCGAGGATCTCCGCGCTCTGGCGAAAACGCATCTCCACCTGCCCCCCGGTGAGCGCCGCCAGACGCTCCTCGAGTGTTTTCTTCTGCTTCGCATCGAGAGCGACGGCGGTGGTGACTTCGACCGGGACGATGCCCAGCCGCGCGTAGACTTCCAGATCAAAGGCGCCCAGGACGGCGTCGAGCTGGTCCAGCCGCCGGTGGTCGAGCAGCACGGCCAGGAAGTTGCGGGTGATCGGGCTCAGGCCGAGCATTTCCTTCAGGCGGTCGAGCAGTGCCAGCTTCTTGTCCTTGGCCACCGCCGGATTGGCGAGCACGTTGCGCAGCCCCGGGCTCTGCGCCAGCAGGGCGGAGAAGTCGGTGAGGTTCTGTTTGGCTTTCTGCGCTTCCTCGCGCCGGCGCTCGACCGGGACCTTGGCGGCAAAGAAGATGTCGGCCAGCGCGCGGGCGTAGCGGCGGGCGAGCGCGTAGCTCATGCACTCCCTCCAGCCTGCGGCGAAGCCAGGCCGCGGACGAAGGTGTCGAACAGCGCGGCGTGGGTCTCTGCCGTCAGCCGTTGCTGGATGCGCTGCTCGGCCAGGTTGACCGCCAGGCGCGCGGCATAGGCGCGCAGCTCGAGCCGCGCCGCACGGCTGGTGGATTCAATCTCCGCCCGCGCGGTGGCCAGGATGCGCTCGGCCTCGCGCCGCGCCGCTTCGCGGATGCGCTGCTGCTCGGCGGCGGCGTTGGCGGCGGCTTCCTGGCGCAGGGCTTCGACCTCCTGGTCGAGCCGCCCCAGCCGCTGCTCGATCTCCGCCATGCGCTGCTCGGCCTGCCGGCTGGCCTCGCGGCCCTCATTGATGGCGGCCTGGATGGCGGCGCGCTCCCCGGTGAAGAAGTCCCGCATCGGCTTGCGCAGCAGCCAGCCCAGCGCACCGAATACAGTGAGGAAGTTGATCCACTTGAAGACGGTGGTGAGCGTGTCGCCGCCGTGCTCTTCGCTGCCGCCTTCGGCGGCTAGCGCCGGCGGCGCCACCAGCGCAACCAATAGGAACACAACTGTGACGCGTTTCATGCGCGGCGCTCCCCGGCCTGAGGAGCGAGCAGGCTGCGGGCGATTTCTTCAGCCAGGCGCTCGCTTTCGGTTTCGAGCGCCTTCTTGGCCTCCTCGGCGTCACTCTGGATTTCGAGCTTGGCCTGGCGGATAGACTCGTTGGCGCGCTCGCGGGCCTCGCGCACGATGCGGTTGCGCTCTTCGACCGCCTGCTGCCGGCCGGCTTCCTGCTGGCGATAGACCTCGGCGCGCGCCTGGCGCAGCGCGTCCTCGTACTGGCGCATCTTCTCGTTGGCCTTGGCGACGACCTGCTCGGCCTGCTTGCGCGCGCCCTCGGTGGCCGCCTGGCGCTCGGCCAGCGCGCGCTCCAACGGCCCCCAGAAGGCCCAGCGGAGAAAGAAGAAAAGGAAGAAGACGATGATGACGGTCGGCAGGGCGCCGATGAGAAGGTCGAGCAGTTGTTGACCCAGGTCCATGTATGCTCGCTCGGAGTATTCGGCCCGCGCACACCCTCAACCGCCTCGGCGTGCGCAGAAAGAGAGGCTTTTTTAGCACAGAGGCTCAGGTGGGTCAAGGCAACGGGGGCTGAAGAGGCGGGGAAAACAAAGGCTGCGCGACCTCCCTCCCAGCCGCGCAGCCCCTTGGGATTTCTTAGATGACGCGGCGGTTGCGGGGCCGTTGAGCGGACTGAGCGTCGCGGCTGCGGCGTTGCTCCGCGCTGCGCTCGGTCGTGGCGCCGTCGTCGCTGCGACGGTCATGCCGGCGGCAGTGCTTGCCGCGGTTCGCGGCGGCCCGCAGCTTGTGCTGGGCCTGCTTGAGTTCACGTTGGGCCGCCTGAGCCTGCTTGCTGTCGCGGCCGTACTGTTCGACCGCCTGGCGATAGTCCTGCCGCGCCGCGTGGAGGGCCTGCTTGGCTTCCTGGAAGTTCTCCCGGGCGGCTTCGCACTGTCCTTGGTCGGCCTGCCGGCTGTCGGCCGGGCCGTTGGTCGCGGGAGCATCGGCCTGCTGGGCGCCGGCGCTCAGCGCCAGCAGACCAAAGGCAATCCAGATCGTCCCAATCATCCAACCCGTAACTCGGTTCCGCATCGTTTCCTCCCTGGCCCCGCCCTGCCTGCGGCAGGCGGGTTCCACCAAAGTCAAACCCGCAAGGGGAAGGAAAGTTGCGGGTTGGGCGGGGCGGTGTTAGCATCATCGCTTCTTGCAGGCCTCCCGAGGAGAGATGAATGGCGTTTCAGGGCTTGGATTTTCTCGAGATTGACTCGCTGTTGAGCGAGGACGAAAAAGTCGTCCGCAGCTCGGTGCGGCAGTGGGTCGAGGAGAACGTCAAGCCCATCATCGAGAAGCACGCGCAGGCGGGGACGTTTCCGCGCGAGCTGGTGCCGGAGATCGGCAAGCTCGGCTACTTGGGCGCGAACCTGAGCGGCTACGGCTGCGCCGGGCTCTCCAACGTCGAGTACGGCCTCATCATGCAGGAGCTGGAGCGCGGCGACTCCGGGCTGCGCAGCTTCGTCTCCGTCCAGGGCGCGCTGGTGATGTACCCCATCCACGCCTTCGGCTCCGACGAGCAGAAAGACAAGTGGCTGCCACGGCTGCAGAAGGGCGAGGCCATCGGCTGCTTCGGCCTCACCGAGCCCGGCTTCGGCTCCAACCCCGGCGGCATGCTGACCCGCGCGGAGAAAAAGAACGACTGCTACGTCCTCAACGGTGAGAAGCTCTGGATTACCAGCGGCTCCATCGCCGACGTGGCCTTGGTCTGGGCCAAGGACGACCGCGGCGAGGTCGGCGGCTTCCTGGTGGAGAAGGGAACGCCCGGCTTCCGCGCCTGGGACGTGCACGACAAATACTCGCTGCGCGCCTCGGTCACCAGCGGCCTGGCGATGAACGACTGCCGCATCCCGGCCACCAACCGCCTGCCCAAGGCCGACGGCCTCAAGGCGGCGCTCAGTTGCCTGAACCAGGCGCGCTACGGCATCGGCTGGGGCGCGCTGGGGGCGGCCATGGAGTGTTTCGACACCGCGGTCAAGTACGCCAAGGAGCGCAAGCAGTTCGCGGGCAAGCCCATCGCCTCGCACCAGATTGTGCAGGAGAAGCTGGTGTGGATGCTGAGCGAGATCACCAAGGGGCAACTCGTGGCCCTGCAGGTCGGCCGGCTCAAGGACCAGGGCCGCGCCCAGCACTATCACATTTCGCTGCTCAAGAAGAACAACGTCTGGGTGGCGCTGGAGTCGGCCCGCAAAGCGCGCGACATCCTGGGCGCCAACGGAATCACCGGCGACTACCCGGTCTTCCGCCACATGGTCAACCTCGAGTCGGTGTACACCTACGAAGGCACGCACGATATTCACACTCTGGTCCTCGGTCATTACATCACCGGCATCCCTGCTTTCGAGTAGCGTCCTGCAAGTGACGGCGACACACAAACCGTTCAGCCCAGCGGCTCGTCCTGAGCGAAGCCGAAGGGCCCCTGCTGCTGGTAGCTTGCTCTTCCTGTTTGCGGCGCTGGTTTGTGTCCTTCCGCTGCCGGCCGCGGCGGCGGAGAAGCCCAAGGTGCGCGCGGTTACGGCTTTCGTTCGAATCGAGCGCGCGCACTACCGCGAGCAGGTGCAGGAAGCGCTCGTGATGCTGCGCAAGGCGAAGGCGGCCTACGAGGAGGCCGGCTACGAAGTCCAGAGCCTCCGCGTCGCCACGCAGCCCTTTCTGGAATACACCCGCGGCCTCTCCACCCAAGAAGCGCTGGCGTTCTTCCGAGAGTACGACGCGCTGGCGCAGAAAGAAGACTTCGCCCCCGCCATCGGCCCGGTTTGGCTGAACGGCGACGACCCGCGAGAGGTCGAGTTTCTGCGCGAGATTCTCTTGCACACCAACCTCAATGCCAGCCTGACCGTCGCCGGTGAAGACGGCGTCCGGTGGAAGGCCGTGCGTGCCGCGGCGGAACTGATCCAGCACTGGTCGGAGAACAGCCCGGGCGGCATCGCCAACTTCAACTTCGCCGCCACAGCCATGGTGCCACCGCACACGCCGTTCTTTCCCGGCGCCTACCATACTGGCGAAGGAAAGAAGTTCGCCGTCGCATTGCAGTCAGCCAACGTGGTCGCGGAGTCGCTGGCCTCCTCGACCGACCCGCAGAAAGCCCGCGACGCCCTCGCCGCCGCGCTGGGCGCGCACGCGAAAGCCATCGAGGAAGTCGCGCAGCGCGTGGCGAAAGACACCGGCTGGGAATACGTGGGCATTGACCTTTCCCCCGCGCCGCTCAAGGATATTTCCATCGGCGGCGCCATCGAAGGCTTCACGGGAGCGAAGTTCGGCTCCAGCGGCACGATGACGGGAGCCACGCTCATCACCGGGGTGCTGCGCGAGCTTCCCGTGAAACACGCCGGCTATTCCGGCCTGATGGTGCCGGTGCTGGAGGACAGCGTGCTGGCCGAGCGTTGGAGCGAAGGCACGCTGACGCTCGACGCGTTGCTGGCCTACTCCGCCGTCTGCGGCACCGGCATCGACACCGTGCCGCTGCCGGGCGACATCACGGTCGAGCAACTCGAGCGCATCATCGGCGACATGGCCAGCCTGGCCTTCCGGCTGCGCAAGCCGCTCTCGGCGCGCCTGATGCCGGTGAAGGGCAAAAAGGCCGGCGACCGGACCGAGTTCAACGACCCATTCCTGGTGAACGCGGTGCTGCAACCGCTGCCGTAACACGGGAGAGCCGACATGCGCGAGCTTTCGCTCGAGTTCCTGCGGGTGGTGGAGCAGGCGGCCATCGCCGCTGCCCGCACCATGGGCTACGGCGACCGCCACGGCGCCGACCAGGCCGCCACCGAAGCCATGCGCCGCGAGCTCGGCTCCACCGCCATCAAAGGGAAGATCGTCATCGGCGAGGGCGAGCGCGACGAGGCCCCGATGCTCTTCATCGGGGAAGAGGTCGGCGCGGCGGAGAAAGACGGCGACAACTTCACCCGGGTCGACATCGCCGTCGACCCGCTCGAGGGCACCAACCTCTGCGCCACCGGCGCGCCCAACGCGCTCGCCGTGCTGGCCGCCAGCGAGCCCGGCGGGCTGCTGCACGCGCCCGACATTTACATGGAGAAGCTGGTCGTCGGCCCGAGCTGCAAGGGCGCGGTCGAGCTCGATGCGCCGGTGAAGGACAACCTCAAGGCCATCGCCCAGCGGCTCGACCGCGACATCGAGGATCTGGTGGTGGTTGTGCTCGACCGCCCGCGCCACGAGCGGCTCATCCACGACATCCGCTCCGCCGGCGCCCGCATCCGCCTCATCGGCGACGGCGACGTCGCGCCGGCCATCGCCGCGGCTGTGGTCGGCGCCGGCGTCCACGCCGTCATGGGCGTGGGCGGCGCGCCCGAAGGCGTGCTGGCGGCCGCCGCGCTGCGCTGCCTGAACGGCGAAATCCAGGCGCGGCTGGTCACCACCAAGCCCGAGCACGAGGAGCGCATGGCCAAGATGGGCATCCGCGACCCCAAGCGCATTTATTTCACGCAGGATCTGGCGCCGGGCAAGAGCATGGTCTTCGCCTGCACCGGCGTCACCAACGGCGACCTGTTGCGCGGCGTGCGCTTCTTCGGCGAGGGTGCGCGCACGCACTCGCTGCTCGTCACCCTCGAGCCGCACAACGTGCGCTTCGTCGACGCCGTGCACCTCGAGCGCGCCGACGACATCAAAGTCCGCTTCGCCTGACCGGCGCGGAACTTTCTTTTCGCCCGCTTCGTAGAGAAGAGCAGGGAGGATACTATGACGGCAGTTCCCTTTCGATCCCCCGAGCACGGCGGCGCGCTGAAAGTCATTCTGCTGATTCTCGCCGGGCTGATTGTGCTGGCGATGGTGGCGGCGGTCTTTGCCTTCTGGATGGTGCGCGACTTCGTCCAGGTGGACGTGGACAAGGGGCTGGAGATCCAAACGCCGGTCGGCGGGATGAAGATTGAAAAGGCGGAGGACGTCGCCCGCGAACTCAACCTGCCGCTCTATGCGGGTGCAGAGCCATTGGCTCCCGGGGTGCGCATGCGCATGCAGATTGACGACGACGGCAAGCCCGAAGGTTTTGACCTCGTCGCCGCCAAGTTCGCCACCGACGATTCCTTCGAGCGCGTGGACGCCTGGTACCGCTCGCAGCTCGGACCTGAGTTCCTCCGCGAGCAGGGCCGCATCGTCAGCCGCGACCCATCCGGCAATGGCGACGAGTGGCGCGTCCCCAAGCTCGAGCCCGGCGGCCAGGATGTCCTCTACAAGTACGAGCGCGGCGAACGCCTGCGCGCCGTAGCGTTGGAGCATCGCCACGGCCGCGTGGAAATCAGCCTCCTCGAGCTCCGCCCCGTCCAAGCTCAATAGCTGCCGCGCCTTTGAATTTCCCAGCAGCGCCCCGCGCGCAGCCTAACCTATTTGTTTTCATATCGTTAGAGCATGAACCATCCATGCGCTGGCCGTCGAGCAAGAGGGGAGGGGGTGCGTTATCTAACTCACCCGGAACCTCTTGGATCAACAGGAGTTACAGGAATTAACTTTGTTAAATGGGGTTTCGGTATTCCCATTGTGGGAAGAGCGTGTCGCATAGCAGGCGAATAATAAGCGAAAACGACGCCCTTGTCAAGTCCCTTCTACATCCGGCCCAGTTCCGCCGCCACCTCGGCCAGCGCCCGGCGGAAATCTTCGGGCCGGCCGACGGAGAACCGCCGCGGCTTGAGCCGCCTCATCACCTTCCCCAGCTCGTCCCAATCGTCGATTTCCACCTGCAGGTGATAGACCCGGCAGTCGCAGTTCGCCTCCGGCCGCAAGGGCTCGAGGTCAGTCCCCCGGCTGAACAGGATGGCGCCGCTCAGAACAATGATGACTTTCATCGGGTCGGCGCCGTCGGCCCCCTGCGGCTCGCCGGCGTAGAGCCTGTCCGCCAGCACTTGGCGGAAGAAGGCGGCGTTCTCCTTGCGCTCTTCCAAGGCTTCCAGGGAAATCATGCGAGGGTGAATCGAGTCGAGCGCTTCCTGCAGCCGCGGCCAGTCCAGCTTCTCCACGTTCCTCTGCTCGAAGAGGACCCGCTGCCGCATCACGTCCACCGCCGTGATGTTGACCGACCCGTTCGCCGGGCGAATTGCTGCCAGCGCCCGCAGCCGCTTCAGCAGCCTCCCCACGGTTACGTAGTGCGCCCGGTAGCTGCCTGAGTGCCGCTCCGAGGTGCTGAAGTTCACCAGCAGCTCGATTTCGAGCCGCCGCCGGCTCTTCACCGGCAGCCACAGCTCGCCCCGCAGCTCCGGCCGGTACCACAAGTCCAGGTCCTCGGCCGCATCCAGGAACTGAGCCGGGGGCAGGTCGCGCCACATCTCCGGCAGCGGGTCGCGCTTGATCGGCTTCACCCGCACGCGCTTGCGCAGCGTGTTGCAGCGCTGGCCCACGCCTTCGCACAGTGCCAGGCCGAACGTGTAGTCCCCCGGCCTCACCACCGCGGAGAACCGGAACTCGTACTCCTCGTCCCGCAGCGGAATCTCCTCCAGCTTTTCGCGGATGTGCAACCCCGCGTCCGGCAGCCAGTGCCCGCTCGCGTCCCCGAGCCAGGCCGTCAGCCGGAACTCCTCCTTCGGCCAGCGGGTAAAGTCCTTCAGGTTCAGCTTCACCCAGGCAATCAACAGCATCCGCTGCAGGCCGTCGAGCCGCGGCTCGAGCACTCGGGTCTCCCACCGAAACTCCTTTCTCTCCGGCCCGGCCATCAGCTCCCGAAACTCCGATAGCGCCGCGCTCATGTCTACGGGAGTTTCTTTTTCGGTTTCGAGTTGCGACGCCTCGCGTTGCGCCCTGGCCGTAACCGCCGCCAACAGAACGAGGACGCACGCCAACCCTGCACTCGCCGCTGCCTTCACTCTTCGGTTGGATGTCCGCACCACGGGCGCCTCTACTCGCTCACGGTAGCGCAGCTTAGGGAGTTTGGGTAGGCGGCAGTTGAGTTGCCGCCGTCCGGCTAGGTGGCCTTTCGCGGGGCCACGTCGTCGGCCACGAAACCGACGGTCTTGTGGCTCCCGTCGCAGAAGGGCTTGTTCTTCGACTGTCCGCAGCGACAGAGGGAGAATGCGGGCTTGCCGGTCAGGTCGAACTCCTTGCCCTCCGCGTCCAGCAGCTTCACTTCGCCCTCGGCCGCTTCCACGCGATAGGGGCCGTTCATCTTTGCGGTGATAGTGACAGCCATCAGTCCCTCCCTTGAGATGCAGTGATTCTCTTTGTGCCTTTTGTCTTTGTGGCCAAGTCCAGGCTTAGCCGACCATCGCCTGCAGCCGCCGGATGCGTTCCTCCAGCGGCGGGTGGGTGCTGAACAAGCTGGCCAGCCCGCCGCCCGACAGAGGGTTGACGATGTACATATGCGCCGTGGCCGGCTCGGCCCCGCGCATGGGGATGCGCCTGGCGAAGTGCCCCAGCTTCTCCAGCGCGCTCACCAGCCCGAACGGGTGCCCCACCATCTTGGCCGCCGCGGCGTCGGCCGCGTATTCCCGCTGGCGGCTGATGGCGAGTTGGATCAACAGCGCCGCCAGCGGTCCCACGATTAGCATTGCCAGCAGGGCAATGGGGTTGCTGTTACGGTCGCGCCCGCCGAACCAGAAAGCCAGATGCGAAAGGTAGCTGATGGCCCCCGCCAGCGTGGCCGCCACGGTCATGATGAGCGTGTCGCGGTTCTTCACGTGCGCCAGCTCGTGCGCCAGCACGCCCTCAAGCTCCTGCTCGTTCATCGCCTCCAGCAGCCCCGCCGTCACCGCCACCGCCGCTTTCTGCGGGCTGCGTCCCGTGGCGAAGGCATTCGGCTGTGCTTGCGGGATGAGGTAGAGTCGCGGCGTGGGCAGCCCGGCGCGCGCGCACAACCCCTCGGTCAGCCGGTAGAGCTGCGGCGCCTGTTGCGGCGTCACCGGCCGCGCCCCGCTCATCGCCAGCGCGATCTTGTCCGACCAGAAAAAAGCGCCGAAGTTCATCACTACGGCCATCACCAGCGCCAGGGTCATCCCCTGCTCGCCGCCCAGCGCCGCGCCACCGTAAATCAGGATGAGCGTCAGCACCAGCAGCAGAAATCCCGTCTTGATCGCGTTCATGTTTCTGCCCGCCCTCCGTTCCTCGGTGTTCTATTGTATTAGATGATTGCTTCGACTCCCGCGTTTCTGAGGGGCCGCGACGTACCGGCGACGAGCCACAGTGGTTTCACCGGTCACCGTTCACCGGCCACCGAACACCGCCCTTAGTACTTCTCCTGCATGTCCTGGAGCAAGTCCTCCCACTTGGTCCCGTCGCGGCTCCGGCAGAGGAAGTCCCACGCCGGCTTGGGCAGGTGGCACCGCATGATGCCTCCTTCGTCCTGGCGGAAGACCCCCTGCGCCCCGCCCAGCAGCCGGTAACTCCCGTCCTCATCCCGCATCAGAAAGAACACATGCTCGCGCACCCAGGGCAGGGGCGGGAAAACCTCGTTCACCACGCTGTAGGACTTCCCCTCGGCGGCCACGTTGCCGCCCTCCACTTTGATGGTCACCGCCTTCGGCTCCGCACCCGAGCCTGTCAACTTGAACACCTGCAGCACCTCGAGCGTGTAGTGCGTCAACACGGTGCTCGAGTCGGCGCCCAGCTCGGCGCGCTCGTCCACCACGCGCCCGCGCATTACCAGGTCGCTGATGGCCCAGCCCTCGCGCATCCCGCGGAAGCTGAACTGCTTCGGGCGAATGAGCCGCCGCTCGCCCAGTTCGCTCCGTTCCGGCTGCGCCTTCTGCGCCGGCGCCGCCACAGGCCATAACGCGCCCACTGCCAGCAGCGCCGCCAGTCCTCCGATGCGCAGAAAGAGCTTCATCGCCGCGGGTTCCCCGTCCCCCGCACCCAGAGAAAGAAATCCTTGACGCCGTAGCGGTTGTAGAGCCGCCGCACCGGCAGCGTGGAGCCTTCCGGCAGGTGCGAGTAGACGCGGCCGTCGCGCATCCGCCAGACGCCCTGCGCGCCGCCGAGCGGCTCGTAGGTGTCGCCTGTCTGCTTGAGGAAGAAGACGTAGGGCACCAGCCACTCGAGGCGCGGGAAATCGAGCGCCTCGACGTTCACCGCTACGCCGCCCACCTGCATCTGCCCGCCCGGTTTGCTGATGGTGATGCGTTGCCCGGCGGCCACCGCCGGGACCCGGTCGGGCTCCGGCCGCGCCAGCATCTCGCGCACCACCACCGTGTAGTCGGTGAGGACGATGGAGCCGTCCTCCGCCAGCCGCGGCCGCTCCGCCACTACTTCGCCCACTACTACCACGTCGCTCTGGATGATGAGCGGGCCCAGCCCCGGCAGCTCCGGCGATGCCGTCTGGATGACCCGCAGCACCGGCCCTTGCTTTATCTCTTCGCGCAAGTCGGCGGCGCTCGCGCTCAGGCCGCCAAGCGCGGTCAGCAGAGAAGCCAGGATTGCGACAGAAACTCTCATTGAGGAATCGATTCTACACGGGTCGCAGGCCCCGAGCTACAGGCCCCGAGCTACAGGCGCAATTCAGTTCACCGTCATCGCCGAGGCGCGCTCGAACAGCAGCTCGCTGGTCTTGGGGTCGGCGTCCACGGTAATCGCGTCGCCGGGCAGCACTTCCCCCTGGAGCATCTTCTGCGCCAGCGGGTCCTGGATGAGGCGCTGCAGGGCCCGCTTCATCGGCCGCGCGCCGTAGGCGGGCTCGTAGCCCTCGCGGAACAGCCGCTCGCGCGCCGCTGCCGTCAGCTCCAGCGCGATCTTGCGCTCCGCCAGCAGCGCGCGCAGCCGCTGGAGCTGCAGGTCGATGATCCGGCTGATTTCCTCGCGGCCCAGCGGATTGAACACGACCGTGTCGTCCACCCGGTTCAGAAACTCCGGCCGGAAACTTCCCTGCAGGGCCTCCAGCACGCGCCGCCGCATTTGCTCCTTGTCGCGCTGCGCCAGCTCGAAGATGGTCTGGCTGGCGATGTTGGAGGTCAGAATCAGGACCGCGTTGCGGAAGTCCACCGTGCGGCCCTTGCCGTCGGTCAGCCGTCCGTCTTCGAGGATCTGCAACAGGACATTGAACACCTCCGGGTGCGCCTTCTCGATTTCATCGAACAGCACCACCGAATAGGGCCGGCGGCGCACGTGCTCGGTCAACTGCCCGCCTTCCTCGTAGCCGACGTAGCCCGGTGGGGCGCCCATGAGCCGCGCCACCGCGTGCCTCTCCATGTACTCGGACATGTCGAGGCGCACCAGCGCCCGCTCGTCGTCGAATAGGAACTCCGCCAGCGCGCGCGCCAGCTCGGTCTTGCCCACGCCGGTTGGCCCGAGGAAGATGAACGACCCGATGGGCCGCTTGGGGTCGCTCAGGCCGGCGCGCGAGCGCCGCACCGCGTTGGCCACCCGCTCGAGCGCCTCGTCCTGGCCCACCACGCGCTCGCGCAGCCGCTCCTCCATATGCACGAGTTTCTCAACCTCGCCCTCGAGCAGCTTGCCCACCGGGATGCCGGTCCACTTGGCCACGATGCGCGCGATGTCCTCTTCGTCGACTTCTTCTTTCAGCATGCGCGTGCCGCTTGTCTCCCCCAATCGCTGCTGCGCCGCTTCGAGCTGCTTCTGCGCCTCGACCAGCAGCCCGTAGCGGATTTCGGCGGCGCGGGTCAGGTCGCCGGCGCGCTCGGCCCGCTGCTCTTCGAGCTTGAGCTGCTCGATTTGTTCCTTCCGGGCACGGATCTGTGTGATGACTTCCTTCTCCGCCTGCCAGCGGGCGCGGAGCGCCGTCGACCGCTCGCGCAGCTCGTTGAGCGTCTTCTCCAGCTCCTTCAGTCGTTCGCGCGAGTGCCGGTCGTCCTCTTTCTTGAGCGCCTGGCGCTCGATTTCGAGCTGAATGATTTCCCGCTCGACCTCGTCGATCTCCGTCGGCAACGAATCGATTTGGATGCGCAGCGACGCCGCGGCTTCGTCCATCAGGTCGATGGCTTTGTCGGGCAGGAAGCGGTCGGCGATGTAGCGGTGGCTGAAGGTGGCGGCGGCCACCAGGGCGGCGTCCTGGATGCGCACGCCGTGGTGGACTTCGTAGCGCTCCTTCAGCCCGCGCAGGATGCTGATGGTGTCCTCGACCGTGGGCTCGCCCACATAGACTTGCTGGAAGCGCCGCTCCAGCGCTGGGTCGCGCTCGACGTGCTTCTTGTACTCGTTCAGCGTGGTGGCACCGATGCAGCGCAGCTCGCCGCGCGCCAGCGGCGGCTTGAGCATGTTGGAGGCGTCGATGGCGCCTTCGGCGGCGCCGGCGCCGACCAGCGTGTGCAGCTCGTCGATGAACAGAACGATCTGTCTGTCGGACTCGGTAATCTCTTTGAGGACGGCCTTGAGGCGGTCCTCGAACTCGCCGCGGTACTTGGCGCCGGCAACCAACGACGCCAGGTCGAGGGCCACGATGCGCTTCTTCCTGAGCGCGTCGGGGACGTCCCCGCCGGCGATCCGCTGCGCCAGGCCTTCGACGATGGCCGTCTTTCCCACCCCGGGCTCGCCGATGAGCACGGGGTTGTTCTTGGTGCGGCGGGAGAGGACTTGGATCACGCGGCGGATTTCATCGTCGCGGCCGATGACCGGGTCGAGCTGGCCGCGGCGGGCCAGCTCGGTCAGGTCGCGCGCGTAGCGCTCCACCGCTCGGTACTTGGACTCCGGGTCGGGGTCGGTGACGCGGTGGTTGCCGCGCACGCCGGCGAGCGCCTGGAGCACGGCGTCGCGCGTCACTCCGTGCCGCGACAAGATGCATTCGCCCGGCTGGCCGTTGGAGGCGCACAGGGCCAGCAGCAGGTGTTCGGTCGAGACATACTCGTCGTCGAACGCGTCGGCCTCTTTGAACGACTGGCGGAGGACTTCTTCGAGTCCCGGCCCGATGTAGGTTTGCACGGCTCCCTGGACGCGGGGCAGGGAAGTGAGCTCTCGCTCCACGTCGGCCGCAACCGCTTCCGAGCGCACGCCGAGCTTGGTGAGCAGGGGAAGCACAATGCCATCCTGCTGCGCCAGCAGAGCCGCCAGCAGGTGAAGCCCGGTAAGCTCCTGATGGCTGGCTTGAGCGGCGCGCTCCTGCGCCTCCAGCAGGGCCTGCTGGGCCTTGACGGTCAGCTTGTCGAATCGAATCGCCATGTCGAGTTAACCTCGTCGAGGGGCACGGCCGCCCCATCGCAAGGGCAGGGCGGCCGTTCCGTTGTGACTTACCCCTTAACTGCGACCTTGATTTGCTTGGGCTTGGCCTCGGGACGCCTGGGGAGCTTGACCTCCAGCACCAGTCCAACGTTCCTCATAGGTCACCTCGAAGGTATGTTCTCTCCACCGAATTAGATGCAACCCACAATAGACGGTTGCCATGTCGGAATAATATAATATGATGTTAATGCTGTCAAGTATATGGTTATTGTAGAAGTACCAATACAATCAACAACTTATTGGTTTACCTTCTGCGAGATACCGTCTAACTGATTCGTAGGACGCCGGTGAGCGGGAAGGGACATTTCTCGGCCCCGGGAGCAGCCTTCACGAATGAGCTACGGCGTTACAGTTCGCGCAGGAGGGCGGCGGCGTAGAATGGAGGCGCCATGAAGCTGAGCGAATTCGACTACGACTTGCCGCCCGAGCACATAGCGCAGAGACCACTGCCTGAGCGTGACGCCTCGCGCCTGCTCCTTGTGCGGCGCGACACCGGCAGATGGGAAGACCATGGGTTCGGCGACCTGCCTCAACTGGTTCGGGGGGACGAGCTCATTGTGCTGAACAATGCGCGGGTGTTTCCCGCGCGGCTGTTCGCTCGGCGGCTCGGGGTCCGCGCCGAGCCCATCGGCCCGCGCAGCCGGCTGCGCCGCCAGTACCTGACGGCGCCGATCGAAGTTTTGTTGGTGCGCCGCGTTGGACCGGATGAGACTTGGGAGGCCTTGGTGCGTCCGGGTCGCAAGGTGCGCACCGGCGAGGTGCTGGTGTTCGGCGAGGGCGAGCTGGAGGCCGAAGTGGTCGGGCGGGGCGACTACGGCTTGCGGACGCTGCGCTTCCGCGACGAAGGCGATTTTCTCGCCAGGGTCGGCCGCCTGGGTCACGTCCCGCTGCCACCCTACATCGCGCGTCCCGACGAGCCCGCCGACAGCGAGCGCTACCAGACCATCTTCGCGCACGCCGGCGCTGCCGTAGCCGCGCCGACGGCCGGCCTGCACTTCACCCCGGGCGTCCTGGAGGCGTTACGCGCGCGGGGCTGCGAAGTGGAGGAGCTTACGCTCGAGGTCGGCTACGGCACCTTTCAGCCCATCCACACGGAAACGGTGGAGGCGCACCGCATCCATCTGGAGGAATACGAAATCGGCGAGGAGAGCGCCGACGCAATCGAAAGGGCGCGGGCAGCCGGGCGGACGATCCTGGCCGTGGGGACGACGGTGGTGCGCGCACTCGAAGACTGCGTTGCCAGCCAGGGGAAAGTGGTTCCGGGCCGGCGCGCGGCGTCGCTCTACATCTACCCGGGCCACCGTTTCCGCGTCGTCAGCCAGCTTCTGACCAACTTCCACTTGCCCCGCTCCTCGCTTCTGGTGCTGGTGTGCGCGTTCGCGGGGCGGGAGCCGATTCTGGCCGCCTACCGCCACGCGGTGGAACAAAGGTATCGCTTTTATTCCTATGGCGACTGTATGCTGATTCGATAGAGATGAGGCGCGAAGAATGAGGCGATGGCTCCTGGCGGTGAGCCTGCTGGCGTGCGGCTTCGGAGCTGCGGCGCAGGACACGCTGCCGGTCCCCCCGGCGGGCGGGTGGTTCTGGGAGACGCGGCCCTACTCGGCGTGGACGCCGGCGGAGGTCATCCAGTTCTTCACCGAGTCGCCCTGGAGCCGGTCGGCGAACCTGGTCGAGCCGGGGATGCAGGTGACGCTGGGCGGGCCGCGCTACTTTGTCCAGTGGTACTCGGCGCAGACCATGCGGGAAGCCCTGGTGCGGGTTCGGCAGCTGCGCGGCCAGTACGACCCGCAGGCGTCGGGGGAGTTCCTGGCCGCGCCGCACGACTCCTACCAGCTCTACGTCTTTGCTGCGCACGTCACCGGCCACGGCAGTCTGCGCGTGCTGCCTCCCGACCTGTTCGACGGGATGAGCGAGGAGGATTTGCTGCAGGGGGCGCGGCTCCAATTCTCCGCCCAGGAGTACGCCAGCCGGCCCGACCGGGTGGAGTTCGTGCGCGACGCGGCCACGAACGAGCTGCGCGGCGTGCGGTTCATCTTTGAGCGCGCCCGGGCTGCGGTGCCGCCCGAGCGCGCGCTTGCCGGCCGCGTCCAGTTCTCCTCACCCACCGCCCGCGGGAGCCTTTCGGCAGGCTTCACTCTTTCCGAGATGCACCGCAACGGCCTGCCCGACCTCTAAGGGCGCCGGCTACTTCTTGTAGTTCACCGTGCAGAGGATGTCTTCCCACTCGTTGATGGTGATCTTGTCGATGGGGAAGTCGACGCTGTACTCCAGGGTGTTGCCGCGGCCCGCCACCGGCAGGCGGCCGAGCAGCATGGACTTCTTGCCCTGGTGCACGTAGATGGGCACCAGCATGCCGAAGTTGGCCGGCACGTTCGCCTGGGCGATCTGGAGCGAGATCCGGGTGCCGTTGCCCTGGGGGGTGAGGGTGTAGCTCACCTCGTAGTGTGGGATGGCGGTGCCGTAGACCCACTGGTTGAAGAACCAGTCGAGCTTGCCGCTGCCGTCGAGATTCATGGGCTGGGTCATGTACTTCTCGGCGACGCGCTGGAAGTCGCGGGTGGAGGCGGGCTGGTTGTAGTGGCTCTGGGTGAAGTCTTTCATCATGGCCTTGAAGCGACCGTCGGGGTCCGGAGCGCTAAAGTCGATCATCATCATCCGCAGCATGTGCAGCACCCAGCCGCCCTTCGTGTAGGCGATGATCTGGTAAGCGGTCGGGTGGTCGTAGGTGGTCAATCGGAAGCCGGTGGCGATGGGCCCAATGTTGTTGTAGACCGCGCCGTTGCGGTCCTTGGAAAAGAGCATTTCCCGGCCTAGCCGCAGCCCCTCGACGTATTCCTTCTGCCCGCGCCGGATCTGGAGGTACAGCAAGCCGGAGAATTCGGCGAAGCCCTCCGAGAGCCACTGGTCGCGGTAGCTCTTCCAGCCCACCACGTGGCCCCACCACTGGTGGGACGTCTCGTGGGCGCGGAAGCGGTCGGTGAGCTCCAACTGGTCGGCGGCGCTCAACTGCCCGCCAAAGAGAACGTGGCGCTGGGTGGAGTCGACGAAGGTGATGGCGGAGACGTAGAGCAGGCTGGGCCAGCCCTGCCCGTAGCCCCAGGGGATGTTGGTGACCGCCAGCTTGCCGTAGGGGTAGGGGCCGAAATACTCCTCGAATACCTGAAGCGAATTCCCCACCTCCTTCAAGACGTTGTTGCTCATGCGCGCCGGGTTGAGAGTTTCGAGCGCCGCCAGCTCGGGGTTGAGCCCCTGGAGGGGGTCCGATTCGTCGATATAGGTGCTCACAGTCGTCTGGATGTCCTTCATGTACTTGTCGGGCTGACTGGTGATGTAGGCCTGCACCAGGGTGTTGCCGCGCTTTTCTTCCTTGACGCGGAAGCGGCCGAAGCTGAAGCCGGCCACGGCCAAAGGGACCTTGCCGCTGGTCCACTGGGTGACGTTGGAGCCGCCTTCCTCGAACTCCTTCACCTTGTCGCCCACGGCCACCGCCTCATACTTCTTGGGGACGCTCAAAGTGAGGTCGAAGTCGTAGCGCTGGGCGAACTCGTCGCCGTAGGTGGGATACCAGCCGCCGCTCTGGGCGAAGAAGACGCCGGCGCCTTCCTTGGTCACCACCTTGTCGCCCGAGTACTCGAACCGCAGGGTCGTCTCTTGGCCGGCCTGCGTGGGCGCAGGGAGAACCACGGCCAGGTACTCGCCGAACCAAAGAGTGTTCGGGGAAGGTGGCTGGAAGAAAGTCAGGGCGGCGCCGCTCGAGTCGGTGATCTTGCTCACGCGTAGGTTGGGGGACAGGTTGAATACCAGCACGCGCAGCCCGGGCACTTTGGCGCGCAGCCGCGTTTCCGCGACGCCCTCCAGCCGCGCCTTGTCGTCCACGCGGATGTCGAGCTTATGGCTGAGGACGCGGAAGAGCTCGCGGGCGTTGGGGTCGCGGAAGGCCTCGTCGGAGTGGCGGCCTACGGAAGGAAACTGGGTCCAGGTGTCGACGTTCCACCGGCCGCTCCAGCGGTCCTCCCACTTGCCGAGGCTGAGCTCCTCGAGGGAGGCCTGGTCAAAGGCGAAGACCACCCAGCCGTATTTGTCGGTCTTCATCTCGATGTGGAAGAAGTCGAGCGGGGCCGGCTGCTCGGCGGTCAGAACCTGGAGCAAGCGGGGGCCGCGGTCGAGGGCCACCACGTCGCGGCCGTAGTTGCGGTTCTTGTACTGGCCGCTGCGGTCGGTGAAGACTTTGGTCAAGCCGGCGGCGTCGCCCGCGCCCAGCGTGACTTTCTGTGAAATCTCATCGTAAGCGGTGTCGCTGAAGACAAGCACAGCCTCGGTGAACTCCACCTCAAGCGCCGTGACCCCGGTGTGGAACTGGAGCTGCTGCATCTCGAACGGCAGTTGCGGGGCGATGCTGAACACTCCTCGCCCGCGGAACGCGCCCAGAACCACGCGGCCGTTGACCGGCGGGGCGAAGCCGAGGGTGCCTTCGCGCAGAGAGATCCTGCCCAGGTCGCGCTCCAGCGTCAGGCCGTTGACGGCGGCCACCTGCTGCGGGTCAATGGACAGTTGGTTGAGCGCCGCCCAGACGGCCGCCGGGTCGGCCGCCTGCGCGGCCGCCGGCGGGGACGAGAGCAGCGCCGCCGCCAGAACCAGAAGAATGAAGCTCAATGCGCGATTGTTCATGATTGCCTCCGAAAGGCTCGATTCCTTTCGCTCGACTGTCCACTATTCTGCGACGGGGGTGGCTCCGGGTCAAGGCGGATTGGCCGGCCTCGAGGGAGAAAGTAATTCCCGAAATCCGCCGCCGCCCCTATAATGGCGGGGTCTTTCCGAATCCCCTATGCGCTATCTTATTCTGAGCGACCTGCACTCCAACCTCGCCGCGCTGGAGGCGGCGATGGAAATCATCGGCGACAAGTACGACCGCTTCGTCTGCCTGGGCGACATCGTGGGCTACGGGCCGGACGCCAACGAAGTCACCGACCGGGTGCGGGCCATGAAGCCGGTGGCGGTGGTGCGGGGCAACCACGACAAGGCCTGCTGCGGCATCACCGACGCCTCCGACTTCACCGCCAACGCGCGGGCCGCGGCGCTGTGGACCCGCGACCAGTTGACGCCCGAGAACCTCGACTACCTGCGCGCGCTGGCCCAGGGGCCGCAGCCGGTGGGCGACTACCAGATTGTCCACGGCTCCATCCGCGACGAGGATGAATACGTGTTCCATCCCCGCGAAGCCATCGAAAGCCTGGGGCTGACCACGGTCCCCATCACCTTCTTCGGTCACACCCACATGCAGGGGGGCTTCGTGCTGCGCGACGACAACCGCGTGCAGGTGCTTCGCGTCAGCGTGGCCGAAGGCGCCGGCAACGCCACCCTGGAGCTCGACCCGGCCGCGAAGTACATGATCAACCCCGGGTCCATCGGCCAGCCGCGCGACGGCGACGCGCGCGCGGGGTTTGTCTTCTACGACGACCACACCCACGTGGTGGAGTACTGGCGGCTGCCGTACGACATCAAGAAGACGCAAGCGGCGATGAAGAAAGCGAAGCTACCCCAGCCCTTGATTGACCGCCTCGCCCTGGGGCGCTAGTTTCACTCCACCAAATGTCGGCTTTTTGTAGCGCCGGCTTCGAGCCGGCTCTTTTTCTTGGCGTGTAAGAAACTGCCGGCAGGATGCCGGCGCTACAGAATGCGACAGAACGGGTTTTGAAACAGCTAAACAGCTTCTAGTTCTCAGCGGTGGGTTCCCCCAGCAGCAGGCCGGTGACGCGGACTCGGGGGGCGCCGCGATTCCACTCCCGCGGCAGGTTTTCGAAGGCGGCGCGCGCCACCATGCTCTGGCCGGGGCCCAGGGAGGAGCGCCGGGGCGAACCCAAGGGCGCGCGCGGGTCGCCGATGGCGCGCACTTTCTGCGTCAGCACCGGCTGCAGGTTGACGTCGGTGAATTCGAGGGCCAGCTCCAGCCCGCGAATCACGCGCGGCCCCCGGTTGCGAAGCGGCGTGTCGACGTAATAGACCTCCTGTCCCAGCATGTTCTGGAACCGGCTCAGCTCCACGTCCCCGATGATGATCAGCGGCAGGTAGGCTTGCGCGTCGGCGTCGAGCGGCGGCAGGGACTCGGGCGGCCGGGCGTCGGGCGGCGCCGACTTCACCCACCAGTAGCCCGCGCCCGCCACCACCGCGCCCAGCACCAGCGACACCAGCAGCGGGGTGACCCAACTCGGAGAGGTGTCGGGCGGATGCAGCGGCGCGGTGTCCCGTTCGTCGGTCATCGCCCGCACCGTAGCACACGCCCGCGGCGGGAATCAATTTGCGTTGCGCCCGCGAGCCGCTATCATAGCCGCCGCGAGCTGGAGGGAAGCGGGGTTGGCGGAACCGACGCTCGAAAACCTGCGCGCGCGCATCGAGAGTTTCCTCTCCGCCGACCCCGCGCGCGAAATCACCGAGGACGGCGAACTGCTCTTTGAGCTGAGCCGCGCCGAGTTCCGCCTGGAAGAAAACCGCGGGCGGCTGCTGCTGCACCTGTGGTCGGCGGAGCGCAACTGGGTGCGACGGGTGGTGGGCATCGCGGAAGAAACCACGCAGCGGCTGGTGGTGGAGGTCGAGCGCTTCGGCCAGCGCCGGCCCGGCAAGCTGGTGGTGGCGGCGCCGAGGCGCCGCGCAGCTTCGGAGCGCGAGCGGGCCGCCGGGCGTCGGCAGTTCGCCGCCTGGTTCCGCCGGCTGCTCGAGCGCCAGTTCCCGCGCGCCCGCCTCGAAGCCCTTTCCACCGCCGCCGACTTGAAGCGCTCCTTCTCGGGGCTCTGCACGCGCGCTGCGCTGGCCGACCCCGGCGGGCGCGACTGGTGGGCGGTGATGGGCGTGAGCGGCGGGGAAGACTCGGTGGCCGTGGACGGCGCGCTGACTTTTGCGCTCATCTGGCTGGACTGGAACCGGAAGCGCCACCCCGAGCGCGGGTGGGCCGGGCTGCGGCTGTTCGTCCCGGCGGGCCGCGCCGCCACCACCGCCAACCGGCTGGCCATCCTGAGCGGGACGGTGAAAGCGGAGCTGTACGAAGTGGACGAGGAGGAGTCCGCCTGCGCGCGGGTCGACCCGCGCGATTTCGGCAACCTCGACACCCACCTCGCGCCCGCTCGGCGCGCTGACTCGCTTCTGGCGGCGGTCGGGGAAACCTTGGAGCGCATCCGCGCGTTGACGCCTGAAACGGTTGAAGCTATCGTCCCCGCCGCGCGCGACTGGGTTTCGGTGCGCTTTCGCGGCATCGAGTTCGCCCGGCTCAAGCCCGGCGAGGCCACGTTCGGCTTGGGCCGCGCGCAGTGGCCGCTGACCGACAAGAACTTTCGCGCCCTAGCCGCCTTGGTGAAGCGCCTCCAGCGCGAGCGCTCGGCCGACGCGCCGGCCCGGGGCCCTCTGCAGCGCGCCCAGCCCGAGCGCTGGCTGGAGTCGCTGGTGGCGGCGGCGCCGCAGAAGATAGACCCGCGCCTGTCGGCCGACCGTCTGCTGCGGCAGGTGCCGGCGGTGTCGGCGGGCGAGCGCGGGGTCGCCGACCTGCTGGGCGCGACGCGCGACGGCCAACTGGTCCTACTCGAGCTCAAGGCCTCGGCCAACATTCACCTTCCGCTCCAGGGGCTCGACTACTGGCTGCGCGTGCGCTGGCATCAGCAGCGCAGCGGCTTCGCGCGCAGCGGCTACTTTCCGGGACTGGCGCTGCGGCCCGACCCGCCCGAGCTGCTGCTGGTCGCGCCGGAGCTCCAGTTCCATCCTTCGACGGAGACGCTGGCGAGTTACCTGGCGCCGGCGGTTTCGGTAACGCTCGTGGGCATCAACCAGGATTGGCGGCGGGAGCTGCGCGTGGTCTCGCGCAGAAGGATTGAAGGAATCCCGCGATCCTGACTCCTGAGCCCGGAGGCTCGGGGTTGTTTCGTGCGGCTTTGGCGAAGAACAAAAAGAAAGGGGAGGTAGCGGCGTCGGGTCCGCTACCTCCCCGCGTCGTGGAAGTCGGGGTAGATTGTTTCTGACGGATTAGATTGCCGGGGATGGTTCCGGGTTGCCTGGGTCCAATCGCTTGCCCGCCGCCCGGTCTTGTGGGAAGATACGCGCCATTGCGGGGTGATTTGAGGGTCCCACGGCAGGGGTGGAGGAGCGGCGCGTCCAGCCGCCCCCTGCGAGGAACCGGATGCCGGCCAAGCTGACTTTGCGCTTCTGGGGAGTGCGCGGCTCCACGCCCACGCCTCTGGCCAGCCACCTTCGCTACGGCGGCAACACGCCCTGCCTCGAGCTGCGCACGCCCGCCGGCCACCTCTTCATCTTCGATTGCGGCACCGGCTTCCGCAAGCTGGGCAAGGCGCTGGAGAAGGAGTTCAAGCAGAAGGCCATCAAGGCGCGCATTTTTCTGACTCACTACCACTGGGATCACATCCAGGGCATCCCGTTTTTTACGCCGCTCTACCAGTCGCGCAACCAGTTTCTCTTCCACGGCTTTCATTTCCCGGGCGAGTCGATGCAGCAGGCGCTGGAAGGCCAGATGGCCGGGCCCTACTTTCCCGTCGACATGAGCGTCATGGCCGCGCACCGGCACTTTTTCGAGATCGCCGAGGAGCGCATCGGCTACGACGACCTCGTCATCGCCACCCGCTGGCTCAACCATCCCCAGGGCTGCCTCGGCTACCGCCTGGAGTCCAACGGCAAGGTCATCGTCTACGCCACCGACACCGAGCCCGGCGAAGCCCGCGGCGACTCCAACGTCCGGCTGCTCGCCGACGGCGCCGACCTGCTCATCTACGACGGCCAGTACACGCCCGACGAAATGGCGGCGCACAAGAACTGGGGCCACTCCAACTGGAAGGAAGGCATCGCCATCGCCCGCGAGTGCAAGGTCAAGAAGCTCGTGCTGTTCCACCACGACCCCGACCGCGACGACCAGGGCGTCGACAAGATCCTCCGCCGCGCTCGCGGCCACTTCAACCACGTCCTCGCCGCCAAAGAAGGCCTCGAGCTCAAGTTCTGACCCGTCCCAGGGCAGGGAAGCCTGCCGCGTCTTCCGAACAAAAAATGCATTTTGCTCTTGACAACGGCCGACCGCGGCCACATATTTATGCATTGAACTGAATAAACATACGACAATGTCCAAGCGCCTCCGCCAACAGCAGATCCTCGAAGTCGTCACCGAGCACTCCGTCCTCAACCAGGAGCATCTCCGCCGACAGCTCGTCCACCGCGGCTTGCGCGTCACCCAAGCGACCCTCTCCCGCGACCTCAAGGAGATGGGCCTCATCAAGACGCCCCAGGGCTACTCGCCCCCGGCCGCCGTCGGCCCCAGCGCCCCTCCGCTGCCGCCGCTCCACCATCTCCTCAAAGAGTTCGTCACCGAAGTGCGCGAGGCGCAGAACCTGCTCGTGCTCAAGACCAACGTCGGCAGCGCCCAGCCCGTCGCCCTCGCCCTCGACGGCGAGCAGTGGCCCGGCATCGTCGGCACCGTCGCCGGCGACGACACCATCCTCATCATCGCCGCCACCCGCAAGGCCGCCCAGGGCGTCGCCTCCCGCGTGCGGGAGATCATCGCCTAGATGACCACGCGCCTCCAGACCGCCGTCGTGGGTGTCACCGGCTACACTGGCTTCGAGCTCGCTCGCCTCTTGCTGCGCCACCCGCGCCTCGACCCGCCTCTCTTTTGCGTCCGCGAAGGCGCCGCCGGCGGCCCGGCGCAACTGAGCGACCTCTTCCCGCACATCTCCGGCAACGGCTCGACCCCGCTCGAGCCCTTCTCCTGGGACGCCCTCCACCGCCGCGGCGTCGACCTCCTCTTCTTGGCTACGCCCCACGAAGTCTCCCGCGCCTGGGTGCCGGAAGCCGTCCGCCGCGGCCTGCGCGTCATCGACCTCAGTGGCGCCTGGCGCCTGCGCTCCCCCGAGCACCGCGCCGTCTACAACTTCGAAGACCAAGACCCGACGGCCGCCGAGCAGCTCACGGCCCAGGCCGTCTACGGCCTGCCGGAGCTGCACCGCCCCGATCTCGCCGAAGCGCAACTCGTCGCCAACCCCGGCTGTTACCCTACCTCCGTCATCCTCGGCCTGGCCCCCCTGGCTTGGGCCGGCCTGGCCGACTTCGAGCGCGGCGTCGTCTGCGATTCCAAGTCCGGCGTCTCCGGCGCCGGCAAGAGCCCCACACCCCAGACCCACTTCGTCGAGGTCGCCGACAATTTCCGCGCCTACAGCCTCTTCACCCACCGCCACACCGGCGAAATCCTCGAGCAGGTCGGCCTTCAGCCCGCGCAGCTTGTCTTCACCACCCACCTGCTGCCCATCCCGCGCGGGATTCTCTCCACGCTGTACGTCCACTTGAGCCGCCCCTGCACCGCAGCCGAAATCGAGAAGTGCTACCGCGACTTCTACGCGGGCAAGCCCTTCGTGCGCGTCTTTGCCCCGCCCCGCCTGCCGGAAATCCAGTTCTCGGTGAACACCAACTTCTGCGACCTCGGCTTCGCCCTCGCCCCCGACGGCCGCCGCCTCGTCGTCGTCTCCTGCCTCGACAACCTCCTCAAGGGCGCCGCCGGCCAGGCCGTCCAGAACATGAACCTCATGTACGGCTGGGACGAAAAGGAAGGGCTCGAGTGAAGCTGGTTCTCAAGCTGGGCGGCGCGGCCCTCGACGACTCTGCGCTGCTGGCCCGCTTCGCCCAGACCGTCGCCGGGCTCGCCCGCCGCGGCCACCAGCTCGCCGTCGTCCACGGCGGCGGCGCCGCCCTCACTCGCACCCTCGAGCGCCTGGGCAAGAAGAGCGAGTTCGTCGACGGCCTCCGCGTCACCGACGCCGAAACCCGTGACGTCGCCCTCATGGTCCTCGGCGGCGTGGTCAACAAGAAGCTTGTCGCCGCCCTCGCCCGCGCCGGCCAGCCCGCCGTCGGCTTTTCCGGCGGCGACGGCTTGAGCTTCCGCGCCCGCAAACGCACGGCCAACGGCCGCGACCTCGGCTTTGTGGGCGAGATTTCCTCCGCCGACCCCGCCTGGCTCCACTCCGTCTGGGAGCGCGGTGCCGTCCCGGTTATTGCCAGCCTGGCGCTGGGCCTCGACGGCGAGTACTACAACATCAACGCCGACCAGATGGCGGCCGCCTGTGCGGTCGCCTGCGGCGCCGCCACCCTGGTGTTCCTCACCGACGTGCCCGGCGTGTGGAACGCTCACAAGGAAGTCATCCGCACACTGCGCGCAGAAGAAATTGCCAAGCTGACCAACGGCGCCATCGTGCGCGGCGGCATGCTGCCCAAGCTGGAATCCTGTCAGCGCGCGCTGGCTGGCGGCGTCGGCCGTGTTCACATCGTCCCCGCCAAGTCGGTCAAGACGTTGCTCTCCGCTGCCCCGCGCGCCCGCGTCGGCACCGAGGTGGTGGCGGCATGAGCCTCGCGCAAGTGCGGCGCGCCGAGGCGGCGTTCCTCATCCCCACCTACGACCGCCTGCCCGTGCTCTTCCGCCGCGGCCGCGGCCTCTACCTCTACGACGACCACGGCCGCGCCTACCTCGACTTCCTCACCGGCATCGGCGTCAACGCCCTCGGCCACGCCCACCCGGCCATCCTCCGCGCCCTCAAGAAGCAGGCCGGGCAACTGCTCCACGTCTCCAACCTCTTCTACCACGACCACCAGGCCGCGCTCGCCCGCAAGCTCACCCACATTTCCGGCCTCGACCGCGTCTTCTTCACCAACAGCGGCACCGAGGCCATCGAGGGCGCGCTCAAGCTGGCCCGCGCCTACGCGCGCCTCAACAACCCCAACGGGCGCAAGCCGCGCTGGCGCATCCTGGCGCTCGACAACTCTTTCCACGGCCGCACCTTCGGCGCCCTCGCCGCCACCGGCCAGGCCAAGTACCGCGCCCCGTTCATGCCGCTGATGCCGGGCGTGCGCTTCGTTCGCTTCAACGACGTGCGCGACCTGGAACGGCAGTTCGATTCCAGCGTCTGCGCCATCCTCCTCGAGCCCATCCAGGGCGAGGGCGGCATCCAGCCGCTGAGCAAGCAGTTCCTCCAGCGCGCACGGCAACTGGCCCGCAAGCATGACGCGTTGCTCATCGCCGATGAAATCCAATGCGGCCTGGGGCGCACCGGCCACTGGTTCGCCAGTGAGGCGCTGGGCGTTCAGCCCGACCTCATCACCGTGGCCAAGCCGCTGGCGGCCGGCCTGCCGCTGGGCGCCATCCTCGCCACCGAGCGCGCCGCCCGCGCCTTCCATCCCGGAATGCACGGCACCACCTTCGGCGGCGGGCCGCTGGCCTGCGCCGTGGCGCTCGCCTTCCTCGAGACTATCGAGCGCGAGCGCCTGCTGAGCAACATCCGCCGCACCGGCCGCTACTTCCGCGCCCGCCTCGAAGACTTGAAGAAGCGCTACGACTTCATTCGGACTGTGCGCGGCGCCGGGCTGATGCTCGCCGTGGAATTGAGCTTCCCCGGCAAGGAAATCGTCAAGCAGGCGCTGGCGCGGGGCGTGGTTCTCAATTGCACCCATAACACCGTGCTTCGCTTCCTGCCGCCCTACATCGTCCGGCCCCGCCACGTCGACCAGGTCATCTCCGTCCTCGATTCATTGTTCGCTCGTCACCTCGCCGAACAAAGGAGCGCGCCCAAACTGTGAGCACCGTCCGCACCATCCGCAAACTCTCCAAGCCCGACCTGCTCTCCATCGCCGACCTTACCCCGGCCGAGGTGGGCGGCCTCTTCGACCTCGCCGCGCTGGTCAAGGCGCGCCCGGCAGAGTTCGCCCGCGCCCTCACCGGCAAGCAACTGGTGCTCATCTTCGAGAAGCCGTCGCTGCGCACGCGGCTAACCTTCGAGGTCGGCGTCACCAGCCTCGGCGGCCGCTCGCTCTTCATCGACCAGACCGCCTCGCGCCTCGGCGCCCGCGAGTCCATCGCCGACATCGCGCGCAACCTCGAGCGCTGGGTCGACGCCGTCGTGCTCCGCACCTTCGCCCACGAAACCGTCACCGAGATGGCCGCCCACGCTTCCATCCCCGTCATCAACGGCCTGAGCGAGCGCGAGCATCCCTGCCAGGCCCTGGCCGACTACTTCACCCTGCAGGAAAAGTTCGGCGACCTCAAGCCGCTCAAGCTGGCCTTCGTCGGCGACGGCAACAACGTCGCCCACTCGCTGCTGCTCACCGCCGCGCGGCTCGGCAGCCGCATCGCCGTCGCCACCCCGCCCGGCTATGAGCCCGACGCCGAGATCGTTCAGGCGGCTTCGCAGACCGCTAGGGAAACCGGCGGCACGGTCTCGCTGACCTACGACGCCGAGGAGGCCGTGGCCGGCGCCGACGCCGTCTACACCGACGTCTGGGCCAGCATGGGGCAGGAATCGGAAGCTGCGCAGCGCCGTGACATTTTCGCGCCCTATCAAGTGAACGAGTCGCTGATGGCCCGCGCCGCGCCTCACGCCGTCTTCCTCCACTGCCTGCCCGCGCACCGTGGCGACGAAGTCACCGACGCCGTCATGGATTCTCCGCAGTCCGCCGTTTTCGACCAGGCCGAGAACCGCCTGCACGTGCAGAAGGCCATCCTGCTCTTGCTCCTCGGTAACGGCGGCCGCCGCGGGCGGAGCGCGCATGCCTGAGAAAGTCGTCCTGGCCTACTCCGGCGGCCTCG
>Ga0137796_10000397_pt1 | contig 27515 bp, 28 predicted proteins | sample OV2TP3_FD_97704 | JGI IMG/M metagenome (GOLD analysis project Ga0137796, IMG submission 97704) | reverse complement strand
GGCGGCGGGGTTCGAACAACCTTTTGTGCTCCGAGCACGCATAGAAGCTTGACCGCCTTGCCGCCTCGTCGCGCTTGACAGGCACGTCTCTTTCATAGAAGGGGCTAAAGCCCGAGATTCGTTTCGGCCCGTCTTACGGCGGGGTTTCCCTCGACAGGCTCGGGATCTCCGCTGCGCTCCGAGAAACCCCGCCCTTCCAAAGCACGGTTATCGCCCAGGCACGAGGACGCCGAGGGGGACGGGGCGGCGGGCGCCGGTGGCGGAGGGGAGGGTGGCGGGCCAGCCGTGCCAGGTGTGGTAGGCCAGCACCGCAAAGGCGAAGGCCTCCTTCGCCTTCGCGTCCACGCCGAAGCGGTTGGCGGGCAGCCAGTGAAGGCCCGGCAGTTGTTCCCGCAGGCGCGCCATCAGAAACCGGTTGCGCGCGCCGCCGCCAGCGACAATCACTTCGCCGATGCGGGCGCGGGGCAGGATGAAACGGCGGAAGGCGTCCGCGAGGCTACGCACGGTCAGCTCGGTGGCGGTGCGGATGATATCGGCAGGCGGCCTTGCGGCCGCCTGCCGAAGAAGGGATTGCGCGAACTCCTGACCGAATTCTTCGCGCCCCGTGCTCTTCGGGGGCCGCCGCTTGAAGTAGGGATGCCGGAGCAGCTTGGCCAGCAGGGATTCGAGAGGTATACCGCGACGGGCGTTCCGCCCGTCGCGGTCGTAGCGTTTCTGCCCGCGAGTAATCCCTTCCACCACGGCGTCCATCACCATGTTGCCCGGGCCGGTATCGAAGGCGATGACTTGCTCGGGCCGAGCGCCGGCGGGAATCACCGTGACGTTGGCGATGCCGCCGAGGTTAAGCGCCACGCGACCCTTGCGGGGATGGCGGTAGAGAAGGTAGTCCACGAACGGCACCAGCGGGGCGCCCTGGCCGCCGGCGGCCATGTCGCGCGGGCGGAAGTTGGCCACTACCGGGATGCCGGTGCGCTCGGCGATGACCTGCGGCTCGCCCAGTTGCAGCGTTGAGACCAAGCGCCGCCCGGCGAACATCTCCGGCGTCGGTTGATGAAAAACCGTCTGCCCGTGTGAACCGATGAGGTCAATGCTCTTGAGTGGAATACGAAAATCCCGCGCCGCTTTCACCACGGCTTCGGCGAAGAGCTCACCGAGGAGAAAGTTCAGTTGGCTGATTTCGCCCACGCTCAGCGTTGGCGCCCGGTTGGCGTTGGCCACGCGAAGGATCGCGCGGCGAAGTTCAGCAGGGTAGGGAAGCGTGCAGAACTTTTCCAGTCGCGCTTTGAGTTTCGCACCGCGGCCGGTGAGGCGGACGAAGGCGACGTCGATGCCGTCGGCGGAGGTGCCGGACATCAACCCGACCACGCGCATCATCGATCCAGCTGCTTCTTGAGCTCGGCCAGGAGGTTCAAGGCTTCGAGCGGGGTGAGGCGGTTGAGGTCGGCGGCGCGCAGCGCGTCGACCACTTTCTGGTCAAGCGGCGTCAGCAGCGCCATCTGCTGCGCGGCCGCGCCCGGGGACAGATCTTCTTTCACTGCTTCCTCGCGGCACTCGTGGCGTTTGAGGACCTCTCGGGCGCGCTCGATGACCTCCAGCGGAAGCGCGGCGAGCTTGGCGACGTCGATGCCGTAGCTCTTGTCGGCGCTGCCGGGCGCGACGCGGTGGAGAAAAACAATCTCGCCCGCCGTCTCCTTCACCGCCACGTGCAGGTTCTTCACGCCGGGCAGGAGGTCGGCGAGCTCGGTGAGCTCGTGGTAGTGGGTGGCGAAGAGGGTCTTGGCCCGCACATGAGCGTGGAGGTGCTCGACCACCGCCCAGGCGATGGCGAGGCCGTCGAAGGTGGCGGTGCCGCGCCCGACTTCGTCGAGCAGCACCAGGCTGCGCGGGGTGGCGGTGTTGAGGATGGCGGCGGTCTCAATCATCTCGGCGAGGAAGGTGGAGCGGCCGCGGGCCAGATTGTCGGAGGCGCCGATGCGGGTGTAGATGCGGTCGAGCAGAGGGAGGCGGGCTTCCGCTGCGGGCACCGGACAGCCCATCTGCGCCAAGAGGCTGATGAGCGCCACTTGGCGCAGGTAGGTGGACTTGCCGCCCATGTTGGGTCCGGTGATGATGAGGATGAGGTCGCTCGAGTCGTTGAGGTAGGCGTCGTTGGGGATGAAGCGCTCGCCGCGCAGCTCGCCCAGGCGCTCGACCACCGGGTGGCGCCCGCCGGCGATGACCAGCTCGCCCGAGGCGCTGAATTGCGGTCGCGTGTAGCCGCGGGCACGGCCGAGCTCGGCGAAGCCGGCCAGCACGTCGGCCTGCGCCAGCGCCGCGGCGGTCGAGCGCAGGCGCGCGGAGGCGGCCACGACGGCGCCGCGGACTTCGTTGAAGAGGCGCCGCTCGAGCTCGAGAATCTTTTCCTCCGCGGAGAGTACCTTGCGCTCGTACTCTTTGAGCTCGGGCGTGGTGAAGCGCTCGGCGTTCACCAGCGTTTGCTTGCGCTCGTAGTCGGGCGGCACTTTGGGGAGATTGGGCTTGGAGACCTCGAGGTAGTAGCCGAAGACCTGGTTGTAGCGGACTTTGAGCGAGCCGATGCCGGTGCGCGCGCGCTCGCGGGCTTCCATTTCGGCGATGTACTGGGTGCCGGTGCTGCGCAGCTTGCGCAGGTCGTCGAGCTCGGTGTTGAAGCCTTCGCGGATGATGCCGCGCTCGGTGGCCGTGGCGGGCGCGTCCGGGCTGATGGCGCGCGTGACCTGTTCGCGCAGGTCGGCGTGTTCCTCCACGCCGGCCGCCAGCTCGCGCAGGCGCGCCGCTGTGAAACCGTCGAGCAGCCGCCGCAGCTCGGGCAGCAGGCCGAGTGTCTGGCCCAGGACCAGCAGGTCGCGCGGGGTGGCGGTGGCTAGCGTGCACCTGCTCAGTAGGCGCTCGAGGTCATAGCCCTGGCCGAGGAGGCGCCGCAGCTCATCGCGCTCGAGGGTCGCGCCGCCGAGCTCGTCCACCGCATCGAGACGCGTGGTGATTTCCTCGAGCTCAACCGCCGGGCGCAGCAGCCAGTTCTTGAGCAACCGGCCCCCGGCGGCGGTGACGGTTTGGTCAATTGTTGCCAGCACGGTGGTGGAGCGGTCGTTGCCCGCCGCGGCGGGTTCGACCAGCTCCAGGTTGCGCGCCGAGACGCTGTCGAGCACCAGCGCTTCCTGCTGGTGGTAGAAGGCGGGGCGGCTCAGGTGGTCGAGGGTGCTGCGCTGGGTCTCGCGGAGGTAATGCACCAGCGCGGCAGCAGCGCCGCGGGCGAGCGGCCGGTCGGCGAGGCCGAAGCCATCGAGCGCAGCCACGCCGAACTGCTCGCGCAGCAACCGCTCGGCCTGCTCGGCGTCGAAGAGCCAGTCTTCGAGCGGGGTTTCGACGAACGACGGCCGCAGGCCGTGGTCGAGCTCGCGGCCGAGCGCGCCGTGCTGCGGGCGCAGCAACTCGCGCGGGGCGAGATAGGTGAGCTCTTCTTCCAGGCGGTCGAGCCATTCGCTGCCGGAGAACTCGGTGGCGCGGAACTCGCCGGTGGAGAGGTCGGCGTAGGCGAGCCCGGCGAGGCGCTGGTCGGCGCGGGGCAGGCAGGCGACCAGGTAGTTGTTCTCGCGCGGCTCGAGCAGGGCCGCGTCGGTGGCGGTGCCGGGGGTGATGACGCGGACGACTTCGCGCCGCACCAGCTTCTTCGCCTTACTCGGTTCTTCGGTCTGCTCGCAGATGGCGACCTTGTAGCCGCGGCGGATGAGCTTGGCGATGTAGCTTTCGGCGGCGTGGTAGGGCACGCCGCACATCGGCACCGGATTCCCGCTCTCGCGGTGGCGCGCGGTGAGGGTGATTTCGAGCTCGCGCGCGGCGACCTTGGCGTCGTCGTAGAAGAGCTCGTAGAAATCGCCCAGGCGGAAGAGCAGCAGCGCGTGCGGGTACTGCTTCTTGATGCCGAGGTACTGCCGCATCAGCGGCGTGGACGCGATCGGCGCTGTCATGGGTTCGCCGCCATTATAATGGAGACGGAGGGAAGCGCGATGTGGCTGCTGGCGGTGGACACGACGACGAAGAGCGCCAGCGTGGCGCTGCAGCGCGACACGCACCTGGTGGCGCTGGTGGCGCCGCGCACGGATGAGCAGCACTCGGTGCAACTGTTCCGCAACATCCAGGACGCGGTGAAGGACGGCGGCATCGGGCTGCGCGACATCGACGTCTACGCGGTCGCCAACGGCCCCGGGGCGTTTACGGCGCTGCGCGTCGGCCTGACCGTCGTCAAAGGCCTCGCCGAGGTGTATCAGAAGCCGGTGGTGGCGGTGAGCGCGCTGGAGGCGGTGTGCGAAAGCGCGCGCGCCGAGGGGTTGCTGGTGCCCATCGTCAACGCCTACCGCGGCCAGGTCTTCGGCGCCGTTTATGAGAAGGTCGGCGGCGCCATCCACCGGCACCGGCGTGAGTGGGTGCTGACGCTGGAGGATTTTTTCAAGAACCTCATCTTCGAAGAAGTAGCACCCGAGCCGTGCACGCTGGTGGGGCCGGAGCTGGAGGCCTACGCGGAAAAAATCGGGGCCGGCGAGTTCGCGGCCAGCGCGCGCGAAGTGACTTCGCCGGTGCTGGCCGACGCGGTGGCGCGGCGCGGGGTGTGGAAGTTCGCCCACGGCGAGGCGACCGACGCGCTCCACCTCGAAGCCAATTACGTCCGGCGCTCGGACGCGGAGCTGCTGTGGAAAGGCCCGTGAGGCTGCGGGAGGCCGCGCTCGAGGACGTCGAAGCGCTGGTCGCCCTCCAGCAGGCCTCGCCCGGCGCGGCACCGTGGGGCGCGGCGGACTACGAAAGCCTGCTCTCGGCCGACACCACCCTCTGCCTGCTGGCGGAAGACGAGGAGCGCGACGAGCCTGCCGGCTTCGTGCTCGCCCGCCTGGCCGCTGATGAGCTGGAAATCCTGAACCTCGCCGTGGCGCCCGCGCGGCGCCGCCGTGGCCTCGGCCGCCGCCTAGTGGCGGAAGCCCTCGCGCGCGGACGGGCGCGCGCCGCGGAGAAGTGCTGGCTGGAAGTGCGCGCGTCGAACCAGGCGGCGCTGGAGTTTTATCGCGCGCTTGGTTTCCGCGAGCACTCGCGCCGCCGCGGCTACTACCGCGACCCGGTCGAGGACGCGGTCATCTGCCTGCGGGACCTGAGCTGCCCCTCCGGTCCTTCGCCCTGATTGAGATTGCAGCCGCGCCGAAGTTTGTTTTTCCAGGTACTATTCTGAGTACCTGGCACGGGATCAGTGATTCTTTTTCCGGGACCGGTGAGTTTTGCGCTACACTTTCGAGTGGGACCCGATCAAGGCGAAGGACAACCTGAGGAAGCACGGTGTGAGCTTTGATCGCGCGGCGGAGGTATTTATTGATCCGCTGGCCGTGTCCATTCCTGATGAAGAACACAGCGACGAGGAGGAACGTTGGGTGACCCTGGGGAAGGACCGGCGTGGGAGCGTGCTGGTTCTCAGCCACACGTTTCAGGAGGCCTCGGCGGAAGAGTTCATTATACGAATAATCTCGGCGCGCAAAGCGACCAGGAGGGAGATTCGGCAGTATGAGGGGGATTGATCTGTGAGGAAACAGTACAACTTTTCGAGGGGCAAGCGCGGCAGGTTCTTCCATCCTGGTGTCGAACTCTACATCCCCGTGTACTTGGACCCACACGTGGCCGAGAGCGTGCGAGAGCATGCGCGGAAAAGAAACACCTCCGTGGGCTCGCTCGTGAATGAGTGGTTGCGCATCAGAATCCGGGCGGAGAAGCAAGAGCACTCACTGAAGCGGCGCTAGCAGGTTTTCCCGCCGGCGTCCATCTCACCTGAAGGTTCTGCGCTCTCTTTTGCTTAGGGGGTGCGTGCGCGCCGGGTGCTGCGTTTCGTCTTTTCCTAGCTAGTATGTACTGAGTGCCAGGTACCGAATTCATGGTTCGAATTGGATATGTGTTCGCGAGTGTGCCCGCCGCGGCCGGAGCGCTGCTGCTCTGGCTGGGGTGGTACGTCACCGGCGGGGCGCTGCTGGCGCTGGCGGCGTTTGTCCTGTTCTTTTTCCGCGACCCGGAGCGCGAAATCCCCGACGCGCCCGGTGCCATCGTCTCGCCCGCGGACGGCTGGGTGCTGTCGGTGGGGGAAGCACGCCTGAATGGCGCCGACTGTACGCGAATCTCTATCTTCCTGTCGCTGTTCGACGTGCACGTCAACCGCGCGCCCATCGCGGGACGGATTGTGTCGGCCGAGTACCGCCGAGGAAGGTTCCTGGTGGCGTCGCGCGAGCGGGCGAGCGTGGAGAATGAGCAGAACGAAATCACCATGGAGGGGGAAGGCACGCGCGTGGTCTTCCGCCAGATTGCCGGGGTGCTGGCGCGCCGCATCGAGTTCTGGAAAAAGCCGGGCGACGTGCTGGCCCGCGGCGAGCGTGTGGGAATGATTCGCTTCGGCTCGCGGGTTGAGGTATTCTTCGAACCCCACTACCGGCCGCGCGTGAAGCCGGGAGAGCACGTGCGCGGCGGCTCGAGCATTCTGGCGCAACGGGACTGATGGAAGAACAAAACCACGAACTCCAACGCGGGGTCGACCTGCTGTCGTCGCTGCTGACGGTGGGCAACCTCTTCTTCGGCTACATCTCCATCCTGTCGTCTGCGCGCGGGACGCCCGCCGACCTCGACTTCGCCGCCAAAGCCATCGGCTGGGCGGTGCTGTTCGACACCCTCGACGGTCGCGTCGCCCGCCTGCGCAAGGGCGCCAGCCCTTTCGGCAAAGAGCTCGACTCGCTCGCCGACGTCATCAGCTTCGGCATTGCCCCCGCCTTCCTCGCTCTGGTCTGGGGCCTGCGCGGCGTGCGCGTGGAGGCCGCCGCCAATCCCGAGCTGGCCATGCACATCTACCAGGCCGGCTGGATCGCCTGCTTCTGTTTCCTCATCTGCGGCGCCTGGCGGTTGGCGCGCTTCAACATCCTCCCGGCCACGCCGACGCCCGACCCGGGAGTGCACGCCCATACCCACCGCGATTTCATCGGCATGCCCATCCCCGCCGGCGCCGCCGTCATTGCCGCCATCGTCCATGCTTTTGGGGATCCCCTCTACGACTGGCGCTGGGCTGCCGCATGGACAGGGCTGGTGCTGGTGCTGGCGGCTCTGATGGTCAGTCCCATCCGCTACCCGAGCTTCAAAGGCGGCGGGCTGGGCGGGCGCCACCGCTCGCTGATTGGCATTGCAGCCCTGATCGCGCTCATCTGGTTCTACTCCCGCCCGGTGCTGCTGGTGATGGCCGGCGGCTACCTGCTCATCGGCCTCGTCGGCGCCGTGCGGCGCCGGCTGACCGGCTCCCACACCTGATTGCGCCTCATGAGCGCCGAACGCTCCACCGACTTGCGCGTCGCCATCGTGGGCGCCACTTCGCTCCGCGGCAAGGAAGTGAAAGAAGTCCTCGCGGAGCGCCTCTTCCCGGTCAAGAAGCTCGCCCTGCTCGACGACGACGAAGCTCTGGGCCAGCTCACCGAATTCCAGGGCGAGCCCGCGCTGGTGGCTTCCATCGACGCCGAGGCCTTTCGGGAGAACGACCTGGTCTTCTTCGCCTCGACCTCCAGCGCCTTCACCCTCGGCCAGTGGCCCCAGGCTGCCGCCGGCACCGCCGCCGTGATTGACCTGAGCCACGCTCTGCTGGAGGTGCCCGAAGCGCGATTCCGCGTCCCGGCGCTGGCCGACTGCCTCCCGCCGCCCGAAGACTCGCCGCGTCGCTGGTACATCGTGCCCCACGCGGCTTCGATTGCCCTGCTGGCTTTGCTGGGTCGCTTGAGCCGCACTTTCGCGTTGCGCCAGGCCGTCGTCAATGTCTTCGAGCCCGCCTCCGAGCGCGGCGCCCCCGGGCTGGACGAGCTCCAGGAGCAGACCGTGCGCCTGCTCTCTTTCCAGGATTTCCCGCGCGCGGTGTACGATGCTCAGGTCGCCTTCAACCTTCTGGCGCGCTACGGCGCCGGGAGCGTTGCGTCGCTCGAGGACGTCGAACAGGTGGTTCGCCTCGGCGTCGAGCGCTGCGCCCCGGCGCTGGCCGAGCGGCTGGGGCTGCGGGTGCTGCAGGCGCCGGTGTTTCACGCCCACTGCCTCTCGGTGTTCGTCGAGCTGGAGCAGCCGGCGGACGTGGCGGTCGTGGAGCAGGCGCTGGCCGGCCCGCGGGTCTCCGTCCTGGCGCAGGATCAGCTTCCCGCGGGCGCGGTGGACGTAGCCGGGCGCGATGAGGTGGTGGTCGGCCCGGTGCTGTGCGACCGCGCTCGCCCCGAGTGCTTCTGGCTCTGGGCGGTGGCGGACAATCTGCGCCTGACGGCGCACACGGCGGTGGACATTGCGGAAACCCTCCTCAACTAGCGTCGCCGGCGCAATCCTGCTGCTCGCCGTCGCCACCGCTGGCTGCGGCTACAAGGTCGCCGGGCAGGGTAATCGCCTGCCGCAAAACCTCAAGGTCATCGCCGTGCCCGCGTTCGAGAACCAGACGCCCTGGATGGGGCTCGAACAGCGGCTGACCGGCGCGGTGATGCAGGAGTTCATCCACCGCACGCGCTTCGAAGTTGTCGGCAACGCGGAGGGCGCCGACGCCGTCCTGCGCGGTACCGTGCTGCGCGCCACCACCGCCCCGGTGGTGTTCGACCCCGACACCGGGCGCGCTTCGGTGGTGGCGGTCGAGGTGGAGCTCTCGGTCGAGCTGCAGGACCAGCGCAGCCAGGAAGTGCTCTACCGCAACACCAACTACCTCTTCCGCGAGCAGTATGAGATTACCAGCGACCTCGACAGCTTTTTCGAGGAGCGCGACCCCGCCCTGGCCCGCCTGGCGCGCGACTTCGCCGCCACCCTGGTGAGCGCCGTGCTGGAGAACTTCTAAGCGTGGCCGCCCGCGCGCGCCCTCGCCTGGCCCATCTCATCCTCGGCGAGGACTCCTATCTCCGCGAAAAGATTCGCAAGGAAATCCTCGACGCCCACGTGCCCGCGGAAGCCCGCGCCTTCGCCGTGCAGGAGTTTTCCCTGGCGCGGGCGGACGTGGAGGAAGTGCAGCGCGTCGCCACCACGCCCACGCTGCTCAGCCCGCGGCAGGCCCTGCTGCTGCGCGACGTCGAGCGGCTCGACGAGGAGGAAGTGGAGCAGTTCGGCGAGCTGCTCGATTCTCTCCCGGAATTCACTCTCCTCATCGTGGAAGAGGCAACGCTCGACAAGCGCACCCGTGTCGCCCGCCTGCTGCAGGAGAAGTGCGTCGAGCACCGGGCCGACTCCCCCCGGGACGCCGTAGCGGCGCAGCGGGTTGAGGAGATGGCGGGCAAGCTCGGGCTGCGGCTCGACCGCGCGCGCGCCGAGGAGCTGGTGGAAGCCGTCGGCCCCAACCTCGGGTTCCTTCGGATGGAGCTGGAGAAGCTGCGTTCGTTTGTCGGGGAAGGGAAGCCGGCTGCCGCCGAAGACCTGACCGCCGTGGTGGTCGAGGCGCGCCAGTTCATCATTTTCGACCTGCTCGACCTCATCGCCGAGCGCCGCCGCCCGGAGGCGCTGGCGATGCTGAGGCGCCTCCTGACGCAAGGCGAGGCCCCTATCCCCATTGTCGGCTTGCTGGCCTGGCTCTACCGCCAGTTGCTCATCGCGCAGGCGCTGCCCACGGGGATGCCGTCGTGGAAGGTGCGCGCCCAGGTGGGCGGGCCCATGGAGCGCCGGGAGCAGCTCTTGCGCGTGGCCCGCAAACTCAGCCGGGAGCAGTTGCGGGAGGCGTTCGCGGCCCTCGCCGATGCCGACGTCGCGCTGAAGTCGTCCGCCCCGGACCCGCAGGCGGTGGTCGAGCTGCTGGTCGTTCGCCTGACCCAGAGCCCCGCTCCGGCTCAGCCGGCATTGGCAAAGGATAGGGGCGTTCGGGCTACAAGGGGCTAAAGCCCCGGCAAGAGAGGAGAACCCTCCTCCATGTCGCCACTGAAATGGCGACCCATCCTCGGCCCGAGCTTGATGGGGTCGCCGCTCTAGCGGCGACATCAAGCCATGCCTAAGGGGCTTTAGCCCTGAGGGACGGAGAGACGCGCTAGCGGGCGGCGGCTGCCTGGCCGGCGAGCTCGTTGAACCGGCGCACCAGCCGCGACTTGGTGCGCGCCGCCGTGTTGGCGTGGAGCACGCCTTTGCCCACCGAGCGGTCGAGGAGGGAGACGGTTGCGCCCAGGAGCTGCTGGGCCTCTGCGGCGTTTCCACTGGTCAGCGCGCGGCGGAACTTCCGGATCTGGGTGCGCAGCCGGCTGCGGTTGGCGCGGTTGACTTCCGTGCGTCGCTCGGTCTGCCGGATGCGCTTCAGCACCGAGTGCTTGCGCTTCTTGCGTTTCGGGGCTACAGCCGTGGCCATCGAGTCTCCTCTCCCTGCCGGTTGGAATCTTCCAGCTTAGGGGAGTTCGGCGCGGCTGTCAATCGGGCCCGCGCGGCTCTTGTGTGCGGGCCCGGAGGTGGTATAGTGGGGCCCGTCGGGACGAACCATGGAGAAAGTCTTCCGCTGCGCCGCCTGCGAGCTGCCGGAGGAGAAGTGCCCTTGCCCGCGCTACTGCATTCTCTGCCAGAATCCCGATTCGGTGCGGCTGGTCGGGGACGGGTTCTATTACTGCGCCGATTGCCGCGAGGCTTGCGAGTACAGGACGCAGGAAGAATCAGCCTGAGCCGGGGCCGACGCGCCCGGATTGAAACTGGCGTGCGCGGCGACTTTGGTGTATGCTGAGCCGGGTCGTGGGACCATCCGAGACAGGTTGAACCGCCACGGCGGGAGTGGGGCCGGTTCTCCGTGATGACGAATCAGCGTCGCATTGCTCTGGCGATGACCCTGACCCCCGACCCGGCGCTCGTCCCGGCGGTGCAGGGAATGACGGGGCGCCTGGCGGAGCAACTGGGCTTCGCGGAAGAGCAGCGGCAGAACCTGACCCAGGGCATCGGGGAGGCCTGCCGCCAGATGATGCGCAAGGCCAGAGGGATTGAGGACGAGGATGTGGAGCTGGAGTTTTCCGGCTATGACGACCGCGTGGAAATCCACCTGGAGAACGGCCATGCGGCCACTGAGCCGCCGCCCATGAGCGACGCCGACTCCTACCTGCTCAACCAGCTTCTCGACCGGGTCGTCTTCGACGACAACGGCAAGGGTAAGTTCCGCCTCACCCTTGTCCACTTTGTGGCGGGCGCGGAGAGCCAACCGTGAACATCAGCATACGCGAACGTGGGCCGGCCACCATCCTGGACGTGGACGGCCAGATCACCTTTGAGAGCACTCCGAGCCTGCGGGAGAAGATCCTGGGCGCGCTCAAGGGCAAGGACAAGAGCGCTGTGCTGGTCAACCTGAGCGCAGTCGCCTACATGGACAGCTCCGGCATCGCCACCCTGGTCGAGGGGCTCAAGGCCGCCCAGGCCCAAAAGGCCGTCTTCGGACTCTTCGGTCTGACCAAGAACACCCGCAACGTGCTCGAGCTCGTCCGCCTCGACAAGGTGTTCAAGATCTTCGAGACCGAGGACGACGCCGTCCGCCAACTGGCGGAGCCCGCTTCCTGACTTTTCCATGACGGCTATCCTGGCATTCTTCGGGCAGCGCAGCCTCGCCGCCCTCCGCTATGTCGGCGGCCTCGCCATTCTGGGCAAGGATGCCCTCTACTGGACCTTTGTCGCGCCCGTCCAGGGCAAGGGCCTGCGCGGGCGCGCCGCCATCCACCAGATGGTGCTCGCCGGCGTCAACGCCATCCCCATCGTTTCCTTGATTGCCCTGTTCGTGGGACTGATTCTTGCCTACCAGACGGCTAATGAGCTGCGCAAATACGGCGCCACCATGCTGGTGGTGAATATCGTGGCCATCGCCATGTCCCGCGAACTGGCGCCCTTGATGACGGCCGTTATCGTGGCCGGCCGCTCCGCCTCGGCTTTTGCCGCCGAGCTGGGCACGATGAAAGTGGGGGAAGAGCTGGACGCTCTCGACACGATGGGATTGAGCAAGACCAAGTTCCTGGTTGTTCCCAAGTACCTGGCCCTGATTCTGATGATGCCCTGCCTGACCCTGGTGGCGGACTTTATGGGCATCGTGGGAGGATCGATCTTCGCGCTGACGGAAATCGACATGCCGCTGGGCCTCTATTGGATCCGCGCGCTGGACGCGCTGTTGATGAAAGACATCCTCTCCGGCCTGGTCAAGAGCGTCATCTTCGGCATCATCATCACCGAAATCGGGTGCTGGGAAGGTTTTTCCGTCAGCGGGGGGGCGGAAGGCGTAGGCCGCCGCACCACCAGCGCGGTGGTGATATCCATCACCGCCATCATTGCCGCCGACATGTTTTTCAGCGGGCTGTTCTACTACATCTGGTGAGCGCCGTGGCCGACGAACAAGCCGCCATCCAGGTTGAGAGCCTCACCACCTTCTACGGTGAGCGCCGCATCCTCAACAACGTCAGCCTGGAGATCCGTCCGCGGGAGACCATGGTTCTGCTCGGCTCCAGCGGCACCGGCAAGAGCACGCTCCTGCGCCACATCCTGGCGCTGGAGAAGCCCGCCCTGGGGCACATCTACGTCCGCGGCGTGGACGTCTGCCACTCCCACCCGCGCGAGATGGAAGACCTGCGCCGCCACATGGGCGTGCTCTTCCAGTCGGGGGCGCTGTTCGGCTCCATGACCCTCGGGGACAACGTCGCCGTGCCCTTGCGCGAGCTCACCAAGCTCGACGAATCCACCATCCAGGTGCTGGTGCGCATGAAGCTCGGCTTGGTGGGGCTGGGCGGCTACGAAGACCTGATGCCGGCGCAGTTGAGCGGCGGCATGCGCAAGCGCGCCGGGCTGGCGCGCGCGCTGGCGCTCGACCCGGAGGTGCTACTCTTCGACGAGCCCTCCGCCGGCCTCGACCCCATCACCGCCGCCGGAATCGACGAGCTCATCCTCAAGCTCAAGCAGACTTTCCCCATGACCATCGTGGTCGTCACCCACGAGCTGGCCAGCGCCTTCCTCATCGCCGACCGCATCGCCGTCATGTTCGCCGGCGAAATCGTGGCCCTGGGGACCCCCGCGGAGATTCAGCAGAACCAGCACCCGCGGGTGCAACAGTTCTTGAAGCGAGAACCGGAGGAGCCGGAGCGCGACTCGGAGGCCTACCTGCGCTCGCTGACCGGCCCCGCCTGAACCCTGGAGACGAGGTGACCCATGCACCGCGCTGAAGAAGTCAAAGTCGGCCTGTTCCTCCTGGCGGCCCTGGTGCTGTTGCTGGCGGCCTTCGCGCTCGTGGGCGGTGCCAACATCTTTGGGAGCCCGAAGAACTACTACACCGTGCGCACCAAGTTCGCCGGCGGCATCGAGTCCGGCTCGCCGGTGCGCTACGCCGGGATGAAGGTGGGCCGCGTGGAAAAGCTGGACTTCGGCGGCCCCGATGATCCTGGCCGCGCCGTGGTCACCATCAGCGTCGACCCGCAGACGCCCGTCCGCGAAGACAGCACGGCGAAAATCACTTCGCTCGGGATGCTGGGTGAGAACTACGTCGAGATTTCCGCCGGCACCAAGGAGAAGCCCGCGCTGCCCTCGGGCAGCGAGATCCCCAGCAAGGAGTCGGTGCAATGGGGCGAGCTGGTGGACACCTTCGGCGGGGCCACCGACGAGGCCAAGGCCCTGCTGGCCGACGCCCGGCCCAAGGTCAACCAGGCGCTCGACAACTTCAACGACCTCACCAACGAGGAGAACCGCCGCCGCGTCCGCGAGTCGCTGCGCAAGATTGATGAAATCCTCACCGACGCCAAGCCGCGCCTGAAGTCCATTATGAGCAACGTCGACAGCGCCAGCGCCAAGGTGGACAAGTTCATGGACGAGATCAAGGACACCCGGGCGCGCCTCGACACCCTGCTCGAGAACTGGAACAAGCTGGCCAAGGACGACGACGCCGAGGTGCAGCGCACGCTGCGCGAGCTGCGCAAGACCTTGGCGCGCGCGGAAGGGGCGATGGACGAAATCCGCCGGCTGCTGGTGGCCAACCGCGACCAGATCGACACCACGCTGGAGAACATCGAGGTGAGCACGGAGAACATCCGCGAAATCACCGACACCATCAAGCAGCGGCCCTCCAGCCTGGTGTGGTCGAAGGACCCGCCCGACCGCAAGCCGGGGCAGACGAAGAAGTAGTCCGCGCGCTAGAGAAGGGAACGGCGCTCGAGCAGCGCCTTGAAGGCGCTCTCCGCGATGGACACCTCGAGCTCCAGCCGCGCGCCCGCCGTATTCACTGCCGTCTGCCCCAGCACCGCGCTCAGCACCGGGTCGGATTCCCTCACCTGCCAGCTTTGCGCCAGCAGGCCCGCCTGCAGCAGCAGCGAGAACGACTGCGCGTCGGCCGGCTGCGCGCACCAGGCCTGGAAGTTCACCGTGACTTCGCGGTCGGGCTCCACGCGCAGCAGCCCGCCGCGGAAACGCTCGGCCGCCTGGGCGAACTCGGGGAACTTGGCGGCCTCGGGAAGAATCTGGCGGAAGGCCAGCCGGGTGTAGTTGTCGTCGAACACCGCCCAGATGGGCGCGTCCCCATTGACCTCATAGATGCGAGAAAAAAGGGCCTGGTTCTCTCCCAGGTTCTCATGCCCGCCGAAGCGCGTCTCCAGCATCAGCTCCAGGCTGGCGCGGGTGCCGAAGGCGACGGTGGAGGAGTCCAGAAAGATGAAAAGCAGGTCCTGCTCCGAGGCGCCGCTGCCGAAGGGGTAGAGAGTCATCCCGCGGTAGTCGGCCAGAGGCAACTTCTGCTTGCGGTAGTAGTCCTCGACCTTCTCGGGGTCGAATTGCCCCTGCGCGAAGCCGAGGAAGAGCTCCTGCGGCCGCTCCGGGCCGGCAGGCACCAGCGCCCAGGCCAGCCAGTCGGCATCCTTGTCGACTTCGACCCCGGTGGAGCGCAGGAAGCGCTCGAAGTGCAGGAAGCGCGGCGGCAGCAGACGCGACTTGACCAGCGCGTAGTGCGGCGACGCCCGCAGGATCTGCAGGTCGAGGAAGGCCACCTCGCCGCACTCTTCCGGCAGCAGGAAGAGCACGTCGGTGCGCAGGGAGGAAGCGCCGGCGGGAACTGCCGCCAGCAGCGCCACCAGCGCGAAGAAGGCCGTCGTTCTCATGGTGGGACGGGGATCAGGGCCCGAGCAGCCGCACGCGCTTGGTCACCAGCACGCCGTTGCCGCCCAGAAACACCAGCACGCCCCGGACTTCTACGATGCTGATGTTGGGTTGCAGGCTGCCCAGTCCGGCGGGCATGTCCTCGAATTCGGTCTCGACGTTGGTGCTGGCGGTGATCTGCCCCAGTCCGTTCATCACGAAGAAGTCGCCGTCGGGCACGAAGTCGAAGCTGTTGACCCCGACGGAGGCGCCCACCGTGCCGGTGAGGGAGAGTTCCTCCAGCGTAACGGAGTCGGCGGTGAAGCCGGCGGCCCCGGCGCGCTGCACCACGTGGACGAACTGGCCGATCTGCAACGTCTGGCGGTCGAAGTCCATGTTGGGGAACTCGGCGGGAGGAAGATCTTCGGTGCTGATGCGGAAAGTGGTCAGGTTGTCCACGGTCACGGTGACGATTTCGCCGGGCTCCTGTGCGCCCGTGGAGGGCGCCGGGATGACGTCCATCACCAACAGGTTCAGGCTGGTCAGGTCGCCTATGCCCAGGTCGGGCGTGCGGGCCAGCACCATCCCGCGGAGTTGCTGGGCGGTGGTGTTGGTGGTCTCGCGGATGACGTCCAGCGCCAGGAAGTCGCCGGTGGATTGTAGCCGCGCGTCCACCAGCACGCGCTCGCCGTTGGCCAGGTTGCCCAGCCCGGTCGCCCCCTCGAAGTTGGTGTTGCCGTCGGTGAGGACGGTCACCAGCTCGTTGCTGGAGAAGGCGGTGAAGTCAAAGCGGCTGCCGGCGGCGCTGAGGTTGCTCACCGTGCCCAGCACCCCGTCAAAATCTCCGGGCAGTTCGCCCACGACGAACGAAGTGGGCACAACGTCAAAGAGCGGGCGCAGGCAGAGGTTGTTCATGGCGTCGAATTCGATGGAGTCGCGCAGGTTGAGGTCCAGCCGCGCCCCGGTGACCGTGTCGGAAGCCAAGGTGAGGTTGATGGGGATGCTGACATTGAAGGACGCGCCCGAGCACGCCGTCGGCGTGACCGCCGGGAACGACCCGGTCAGGGGGTCGAAGACCGTCAGCCGGGGGCTCACCACGGTGACGACCATGGTGGTGTAGGTCCCGGCGGCCAGGGAGGCCGTCTGGATGATCGTCGGCGCCACCGCCAGATGGCGCCACTCGAGCTGCACCGCCTCGGCGCTGGGCAGCACCGTCACCGGGCTGCCGGTGGCGGTGGACATGGTGATGCTGCTGATGGTGAGCTCGAAGGAGAGCACGTTGCCGGAGGCCTGGTCTTCGGCAAAGAGGACCAGGTTCGGGGTCGTGCCTGCGCCGCCTCCGCCGCCATTTCGGGTGAACCCGCCGCCGGCGCCCTGATGGCAGCTCGTCAGCGCCAGCCCGAGCCCGACCACGACGGACAAGCAAATCCACTGCGCCTTGCCCTGTGTTGTTGTCACGGCACTCCTCACTCGTTGGTCTATTTGCTCACCGCAACCGCTTCGCCCAAGCGGGCCTCCAACGGCGCCGCCCGCGCCCTCGCCTGCTGCTGAAATGCCGCATCCCGGATGGCGTCGAGGTTGATTCTGACATTCTCCAGCGCTCCTTGCAATGCCGCCGTGGCCAGGTGCTGCCCGGTCTTCCAATCGGAGGCCAGGAGCGGCGCGCTGATGGGCGCGAGCTGCGCCAGCAGCTCGAGCACCGCCACCGCGGCTTCGGCGACCTCCAGCGGGACTTCCGTCGCGCCGTGGGTGGCACGCTCGAGCGCCTCCTCTCGAGCGTGTTTCCCTGCGTCGCTGTCCTTCGGCAGCCGCATCGCGGCCATCACAGCGTCAAAGCTGGCGGCGTCGCGGTCGATGGCGCCCTGCAATTGCGCCCGCCGCGCGGAAAACTCATCCGCCAGCTTGTGGAGCGCACCGGCGTGCTGCGCCAGCGCTTTCTTCTTCGCTGAAAGCCGCGCCACCATCTCGCCCAAACCGGCCGCCAGCGCGCCGGCCAGGGCGGCGCAGGAGCCGCCGCCGGGCGCCGCTGTGGGCGCGGCCACCGCGCTCAAGACCGGCTCGGCCTTCATCCCCAGCGTCACCGGCTTGCCGGTGGTGGTGACTTCGCCGGAGAGCACCGCCGCCAGCCGGTTCTCCAGAATCTGTTGCCCGGGGTTGAAGTTCTCCAGTTGCAGGTAGAAATCGGAGGCGGCTTCCAGCGCCCGCTTGGGCACCAAGCCCACGATTTCGCTGCCGACGATGGAAGCGCCGTAGCGCGCGGCCTCGCGCTTGACGATTTCGAACACGCGGAAGATGGGCGTGCGCTCGAAGTCGGTCAGGTTGATGGAGACTTGCGCCAGGTTGCGCGCCTTCAGGTCCACGCCCATGGCCTTGACGTAGCGCAGCCCGCCGCTCGAGAAGCGAATCGTCTTGGCGATTTCGCGCGCCACCTTCATGTCGTGCGTGTTGAGGTTGATGTTGTAGGCGATGAGGAACTTGCGCGCGCCCACCACCGTCGCGCCGGCGGTCGGGTGCAGCCGCGGCTCGCCGAAGTCGGGGGCGCGGTCGGGGTTGGTCAGGACTTCCTCGCGCACGCCCTCGAACTGCCCGCGGCGGATGTTCTCCAGGTTCTCGCGCTCCGGGCGCGTGGCCGCGGCTTCGTAGAGGTAGACCGGAACCTTGTAGCGCTCCCAGATTTGCTGGCCCACCTGGCGGGCGAGCGCGACGCAGTCGTCGATGGTCACGCCCTCGATGGGGACGAAGGGGACGACGTCGGCGGCGCCCAGGCGCGGGTGGGCGCCCTGGTGTTTGGTGAGATCAATCAGTTCCGCAGCCTTGCCCACGCCGCGCAGCGCCGCCTCGCCGATGGCCTCCTTGGGTCCAGCGAGCGTAATGACGCAGCGGTTGTGGTCGGCGTCCATCTCGCGGTCGAGCAGGCTGACGCCCCCCACCGCCAGCATGGCCTCGACGATGGCGTCCACCTTGGCGGCGTCGCGCCCTTCGCTGAAGTTCGGCACGCACTCGACCAGGGTTCGCATTCCCTTAGCCCGCCTTGCCCGCCGCGGCCGGCTCGCTCATCTTGGCGGTGTACTTCTCGAACCACTGCCCGGCCTGCTCCGCGCCCACGGCGCGCACCAGGTAGCTGCGGTAGTCCATCAGCAGCGCCGCGGTGCGGCCGGGCGGGCGGCGGCGGTTCGGGTCCATGCCGCGCGACTCGAGCCAGCGGTGGAAATCGAGCGGGCGCGCGTCAGCGGCTTTGGGCGGGGAATTGCCCGGCGGCGTCATGTATCACCTGTCCTTTTTTCACCGTCCACCGACAGCGGTTAACTCCGAAATAATACGGGATTTCGCGGTAATCGCAAAGCGCGAACGCGGCGAGGTCGGCCTGCTTGCCGGTTTCGAGCGAGCCCAGGCGCCCGGCGCGGCCCAGAGCCTGCGCGCCGTTGAGGGTGGCGGCGGTGATGGCCTCGGCGGGCGTCATGCGCATCTCGTTGCAGGCGAGCGCGAGCGCCATCGGCATTGAAACCGAGGGCGCGGTGCCGGGATTGAAGTCGGTGGCCAGGGCCACGATAGCGCCAGCCTCAATCAGCTTGCGCGCGGGGGCGTAGGTGCGCTTGCCGAGATGAAAGACGGCGCCGGGGAGCAGGGTGCAGACCGTGTCCGAGGCAGCCAGACGGCGGATGTCGCTCGCGTCGACGCGCTCGAGGTGGTCCACGCTGGCGGCGTGGAGCTCGACGCCGAGGCCCGCGCCGCCGGTGCGGGCGAGCTGTTCGGCGTGGAGCCGCGGCTGGAGCCCACAGACGCGCCCGGCGGTCAGGATGAGCCGCGCCTGTGCGGGCGTGAAGGCACCGCGGTCGCAGAAGACGTCGCAGTTTTCCGCCAGCCCGCGCGCCGCCACCATGGGAATCATCAGGTGGACCAGCAGGTCGACGTAGCGCTCCGGGCGCTTCTTGTATTCCGGCGGGATGACGTGGGCGCCGAGGAAGGTCGGAACCAGCTCCAGCGGCCCTTCGCGGTTGAGGCGTTGGATGATCTCAAGAATCTTCAGCTCCGAGTCTACGCTCAGGCCGTAGCCGCTCTTGGCTTCGAGCGTGGTGGTGCCGTGGGCGGCAAACTCGCGGAGCCAGGCGTGCCCCTGGCGGAGCAGGGAATCGGCCGGGGCGCGGCGGAGCTTCTTGACGGTGGAGAGGATGCCGCCGCCGCGCTTGGCGATTTGTTCGTAGGTCGCCCCGGCGATGCGCTGCTCGTATTCCTCGGCGCGGCTGCTGGGAAAAACCAGGTGGGTGTGCGAGTCAACGAATCCGGGAAGTACGACGTAGTCCTTGGCGCTGACCTTGTGCGCCTGGCGCGCCAGCCGGTGCCGCTCGACCTGGCGGGTGGTGCCTACGGCGGCGATGCGGCCTTCGTGGATGAGCACCGCCCCGTCGCGGATGATGCCGAGGTCGCGCAGCGCACGCCCGCGCCGCGGGCCTTTCGGCCCGCGCAGCGTCACAAGCTGCCGGCAATGCGCTATCAGCAGGGGTCGCGGCATAACGAAGCCGCGCTAGGATACCAGAGGAGGGAAGCCACAAGGCACGAAGACACAAGTGAAAGGCTTCTACGGTTTCGCGAGTGCGAACAGAACAACATCACGAGCGAGTGCCGACCTTTTGTCTCCACGGGCCTTCGGCGCCCGAAACGTTTCAATGTTTTCCTTGGCAACTCCAACCGCGTCCGAAAACTGGTCCAAGGCTCGTTTGTCCCAATCTTTCTCACGTCGGGCGTGTTGGTAGAGTACAAGCCAATCACCCCGGGCTAACTGTTGCAAGACCCGCTGGATTTCATCGGTAGTTGCATGGGTCTCATTCCAACGCTGAGGGGCAATTCCTGTGTCCGGGTCTAGAAACACAAGGAGGCGTTTGCCTCGGAGCGTCCGTACTCTCTCGAGGAGGGATTCCAAATAGTCTTTCCGCACATCTCGCTTTTCTGTTGCGCTCTTGGCGCGGTCGGTGATGGGTTTCACGAAAACTTCTATGCGCAGATTAGCCGCTCCGCCCAGTCGAGACACAGCGTTCAGATCCCGAAAGTACTTCCATACAACATCTGGGAATTCAACTGTGCCATCCGAAGTCTCAAGTTGGTACCCACTCTCCTCAGGGATGTAATACGCTACCTGTAGAATTGTCTTTAGATCACGCTTCTTGGCTAGGTGGATGAGAGTGCCCCATTTGACGACGTCTCGTTTGTCTGAGTACCAACGGTCTCTCAAGGAATCTCCCGTAAGCTAGAGCAATGGGGCCTTGATGTCTTTTTGGCGGGCGAAGGAGAGGGCCTCGGGGTAGCCGGCGTCGGCGTGGCGGGCGACGCCGATGCCGGGGTCGTTGGTCAGGACGCGCTCGAGGCGCGCGTCCATCTCTTTGGTGCCGTCGGCGACGATGACCTGCCCGGCGTGCTGGGAGTAGCCGATGCCCACCCCGCCGCCGTTGTGAATCGAAACCCAGGAAGCGCCGCTGACGGCGTTGAGCAGAGCGTTGAGGAGAGCCCAGTCGGCCACGGCGTCGCTACCATCCTTCATCTTCTCGGTCTCGCGGAAGGGCGAGGCCACCGAGCCGGTGTCGAGGTGGTCGCGGCCGATGACGATGGGCGCCTTGAGCTCGCCGCGCCGCACCAGGTCGTTCAACGCCAGGCCGAACTCGGCGCGCTCGCCGTAGCCCAGCCAGCAGATGCGCGCCGGCAGCCCCTGGAACTTCACGCGCTGCTGCGCCAGGGGAATCCAGCGGGCGAGCACGCGGTCCTTCGGAAACAGATCGAGCACCAGCTTGTCGGTGCGGTGGATGTCGGCGGGCTCGCCGGAAAGCGCGGCCCAGCGGAACGGCCCGCGGCCTTCGCAGAACATCGGTCGGATGTAGGCGGGCACGAAGCCGGGGAAGGCGTAGGCCTCGGCGACGCCGTGCTTGTAGGCCATGGTGCGGATGTTGTTGCCGTAGTCGAAGGTTACGGCGCCGAGCCGCTGCAGGCGCAGCATGCCTTCGACGTGGCGGGCGATGGAGTCCATCGAGCGCTTGAGGTAGTCGTCGGGGTCGCGGCGGCGCAGCTCGGCGGCCTGTTCGACCGTGAGCCCGGCGGGAATGTAGCCGTGGAGCGGGTCGTGCGCGGAGGTCTGGTCGGTGAGCAGGTCGGGGACGACGCCGCGCTCGGCGAGCGCGGGGATGACCTCGGCGCAGTTGCCGACGAGGCCGAGCGAGACCGCATCCTGCTTGCGCACCGCCTCCTTGAGGATGCGCAGGGCTTCGTCGAGGTCGTTGACCATGATGTCGCAGTAGCCGGTGCGCAGGCGGCGCTTGATGCGCTCGGGGTCGACCTCGACGCCGAGGAAGCAGGCGCCGTTCATGGTGGCGGCCAGCGGCTGGGCGCCGCCCATGCCGCCGAGCCCGCCCGAAGCGATGAGCTTGCCGCGGAGGTCGCCGGCGAAGTGGCGCTCGCCGGCGGCGGCAAAGGTCTCGAAGGTGCCCTGCACGATGCCCTGCGTGCCGATGTAGATCCAGCTCCCGGCGGTCATCTGGCCGTACATCATCAGGCCGGCGCGCTCGAGCTCGCGGAAGTGCTCCCAGTTCGACCAGTGGCCGACCAGGTTGGCGTTGGCGATGAGCACGCGGGGGGCCCACTCGTGGGTTTGGAAGATGCCCACCGGCTTGCCCGACTGCACCAGCAGGGTCTCGTTGTTTTCGAGCTCACGCAGCGAGCGTACGATGGCGTGGAAGGAGTCCCAGTTGCGCGCCGCCTTGCCGGTGCCGCCGTAGACGATGAGCTCTTCGGGGCGCTCGGCGACCTCGGGGTCGAGGTTGTTCATCAGCATGCGCAGCGCCGCTTCCTGGTGCCAGCCCTTGCAGGAGAGCGCCGTGCCGCGCGGGGCCTTGACGGGCGCGTAGGTGGTCGAGTTGGTTGCAGCCGGATTGCTCATGGGGAAACCTCAGCGCCATCTTAGCGCAGGGAAGCAGCAAGTGGGTAGGGCAGGGGTTTATCCCCTGCCGATGGTTCCGCGCGGCAAGCGGCAAGGCATAAAGCCTTGCCCTACCCAAGCGCAAGTGGATGTATGGCGGTAAAATGATTTCGTCGAGAGAGGAAACTGAGTTAGATTTCAGGCGCGAATGGCTGAACGACCCACCCTCAACCAACTCTGGCTCGACAGCCTGCACCGCCACCCGCGGCCGGACCTGCTGTGGGCGAAGCGCGACGGGCGCTGGCAGGCGATTTCCAGCCACACCTTCCTGCGGCGCGCGGCCTCGCTGGCCGAGTCGTTGCAGAAGCTCGGGGTTGGGAAGGGCGACCGGGTGGCGCTGTTCAGCGAGAACCGGCCGGAGTGGCACATCGTTGACCTGGCCGTGCTCGGCCTGGGCGCCATCAACGTGCCCATCTATCTCTCGGAATCGGTGGAGCGGCTGCAGTACATCCTGCAGCACTCCGAGGCCAAAGTCTGTTTCGTCTCGACGGCGGAGCAGTTCGGCAAAGTATCGCTCCTCTGGAATGAGCTACCGGCGCTGGAGCATGTCGTCAGCTTCGGTGTAGTGGGCGAGAGCGGCCGCCGGGTGCTGGCTTGGAGCGCGCTGGTGCGCGACGACGCGCCGGCCGAGGTGGTGGGCGTGTTCGAGGCCACGGCACGCGCGCTCCAGTCCGACGACGTCGCCACGCTTATCTACACGTCCGGCACGACGGGTGTCCCCAAGGGCGTGCTGTTGACGCAGGACAACTTCGCCTCCAACGTGCTGGCGCTTTCCGACCTGCTGCCCAAGAAGTCCGACAACCTGGCGATGAGCATGCTGCCGCTGTGCCACATCTACGAGCGCACCAACGCGTATCATTACTTCCACCACGGCGTCTCCATCGCCTACGCCGACAGCTTCGAACGGGTGGCGGACTACCTGCTGGAAGTGCGGCCGACGGCGATGGCGGCGGTGCCGCGCTTCTTCGAGAAGGTGTACGCCAACATCCAGAAGAAGGTGGCGGCCAAGCCGCCGCTGCTTCGGCGGGTGTTCGACTGGGCTGGGCGCGTGGGGCGCGAGACGCTGCCCTACCGGCTGGCGCTCCAGCCGCTGCCGCTGGGGCTGCGGCTGCGCTACGCCCTGGCCGACCTGCTGGTCTACCGCAAGATCCGCGCCCAGCTCGGCGGGCGCTTCCGCTACTTCATCTCCGGCGGCGCGCCGCTTTCGCCCGGCATCAACGAGTACCTGCACTCGCTGGGGCTGACCATCTACGAAGGCTACGGGCTGACCGAAACGTCGCCGGTCATCTCGGTGAATTATCCCGGTCGCACCAAGCTCGGCACGGTGGGGCCGCCGCTGCCGGAAGTGGAAGTGAAGATCGCGGAGGACGGCGAGGTGCTCTGCCGCGGGCCCCTCATCATGAAGGGCTACTACCGGATGGAGGAGGAGACGCGCGAGGCGCTGCGCGACGGCTGGTTCCACACCGGCGACATCGGGGAGCTGGACGCCGACGGCTTCCTGCGCATCACCGACCGCAAGAAAGACCTCATCAAGACGGCGGGCGGGAAGTACGTGGCGCCGCAGCCCATCGAGAACGAGCTCAAGCAGAGCCCCTACATCCAGGGCGCGGTCCTGGTGGGCGACCGGCAGCGGTTCGTGGCGGCGCTGCTGGTGCCGAACTATTCGGCGGTGGAGCGGTTTGCGGCCGAGCAGGGAGTGGCGGCGGGGACGCGCGGCGAGCTGCTGGCGCAGCCCAAGGTGCGCGCGCTTTTCGATGCGGAGATCGAGAAGGTGAACGGCCACCGGGCGCAGTTCGAGCGCATCAAGCGCTACGCGCTGCTGGAGCACGAGTTCAGCTTCGACGGCGGGCAGTTGACCTACACGCAGAAGGTGCGGCGGCGGCAGGTGGAAGAGCAGTACAAGGAATTGCTGGAGAGACTGTACGGGGAGGAAAACACCGTGCAGGTGTGAGGGGGAAAGAAAAAGATTACCGCAGAGGGCGCAGAGAGGCGCAGAGGACGCAGAGCACGGAGAGAGAAGAAAAAGCAGATTCCTCGCCTGCCCTCGCGCCTTGCGCGAGGACAGACTCGGAATGACAGGCGCAGGACGGGGCGAGCGCGGATTGCGTCCGACGGCTACTGACCGTAGAATGGGAGTTGGAGAATCCAAGCATGGCTACCACGCAAACCAGTGTTGCCGCCGAGCAGCTCGTCATCGCCGGGCGGAGCTTCCGCTCGCGGTTGATTGTCGGCACGGGGAAGTACCGCTCCTTCGAGGAGATGGTGCGGGCGCACGAGGCCTCGGGCGCGGAGATGGTGACCGTGGCGGTGCGGCGGGTCAACCTGACCGACAAGTCGAAGGAGTCGCTGCTCGACTACATCGACCGGAAGAAGTTTTTCCTTCTGCCCAACACTGCCGGCTGCTACACCGCCGACGAAGCCATCCGGACGGCGCGGCTGGGCCGGGAAGTGGGGCTGTCGAACTGGGTGAAGCTCGAGGTCATCGGGGAGCCGGCGACTTTGTTCCCGGACACCGAGCAGTTGCTCGAAGCCACGCGCGTGCTGGTTAAGGAAGGTTTCGTGGTGCTGCCCTACACTAACGACGACCTGGTGGTGGCCAAGAAGCTGATTGACGCCGGGGCGGCGGCGGTGATGCCGCTGGGCGCGCCCATCGGCTCGGGGATGGGAATTCAGAACCAGGCCAGCATGAGGATTCTGCGGGAGATGATCACTGAGGTGCCGCTCATCGTGGACGCGGGCGTGGGCACGGCGTCGGACGCGGCCATCGCGATGGAGTTGGGCGCCGACGGCGTGCTGATGAACACCGCCATCGCGGAAGCGAAGGACACAGTGCTGATGGCGGAGGCGATGAAGGCCGCGGTCGAGGCGGGCCGCAAGGCTTTTGTTGCCGGGCGCATCCCGCGCAAGCTCTACGCTTCGGCGTCGAGCCCGCTCGACGGCGTGGTGCGGTAGGTCTTGACAAGCCGACGATTTTCGCTTACTATTCGCCTCTGGAAGGGCCGGAATGGGCTGCCCGCTAGGAATCCCAATCCCCGAGGACTCTGACTTCTAGAGTAAATGTGGCGCCGAAGGTAGAACGCCCAATTGTATGAAAACAAACCAGTTAGTTGCGGAGAAGATTGACATATGTCAAACTCGTAAGCTATTGGAAGCAAAAGGGGTTGTTGCGAAAAACGTCCTAGAATGGGACCAAGGGGGGAGGGGGGTAAAAGAAGGCTGGTGGACCACGATGCCTAGAAGCCCCATCTGTGCTTTCTTGGTCAGGCGTAGCTGAAGGACCTGGCGCACAGTTGCAGCCAGCGAGACCTCAAAGGGAGCTTTGAGGGCGCCTGGTAGAATCTGCGCCCCAATCGAATGTACGACAGAATCCAAGCTCGACTTGAGAAACGCCAACCCGTGCTGCTGGACGGACCGATGGGCTCGGAGTTGGTGAGGCGGGGGGTGCGCTGGCGCAAGCACGGGTTGCTGACCGACGCGGACAAAGTGCGCCGGCTGCACGACGAGTACCTGGCGGCGGGCGCCGACGTGATCCGGACCAACACCTTCCAGCTCAACCCGCGCATTTTCCTGAACGTCTTCCGCAACCGCGAGCATATGGCGCACATCGGCGCGCCGGGGCTGGCCGAGCTGATGCCGAAGCTGATTCGCACCAGCGTGAAGGTGGCGCGCGAGGCGCGCGCGGCCGCAGAAGCCGACAGGCGCGTGTCGATTGCCGGCGTGCTGTCGCCGCTGGAGCATTGTTTCCGGCCGGACCTGGCGCCGCCAGCGGAGCAGGCACGGCGCGAGCACGAAGAGCTTGCGCGCGTGTTCGCCGACGAGAAAGTTGATTTGATTCTTCTGGAGAGCATGAACAACCTGTCCGAGGCCAAAGCGGCAGCGGCGGCGTGTAGCGCGGTTGGGTTGCCGTTCTGGGCCGGCTTTGTGCTCGGGCCGGAGGGCGAGCTGCTGAGCCGCGAACCGCTGGCCGATGCAGTGAAGGAGATGGAGAAGGCGGGAGCGAAGGCGGTACTGGTGAACTGCGCGCCGCCAGCGGACATCACCAAGGCGCTGGGCAAACTGAAGGCGTCCACCGCGCTGCCGTTCGGCGGCTTCGCGCACATCGGGCGCTTCTCGCCGCCGAGCTGGAAGTTCGAGTTCTTCCCGCAGTTCACCGACACGGGGGAATGGCCAGCGAGCCGCTACCTGGAGGAGGCGCAGCGCTGGAGGGAGCAGGGGGCGACGATTCTCGGCGGCTGCTGCGGCACCGGCCCGGCGCACATCGGCGCGCTGCGCGGCTGGCTAGGGCCGAACGGAGGCGCATGAGCTACCAGCCCATCGGGGAGAAACTGGCGAGCGGCAAGACGGTCGTGCTCGACGGCGCCATCGGGACGGAAATCCTGCGCCGGCAGGTCACCTGGGCCGACCATCAATTGGCGAACCGGCCCGAGGTCGTCCGCAGCATCCACGAAGACTACATCCGCGCCGGGGCCGACGTGCTCAGCACCAACAGCTTCCAGCTCTGCCGCCGCGCGCTCTACAACCACTTCCGCGACGATGCCCACCGACGCCACATCGGCGCGCGCGACCTGGACGAGCGGGCCGACAAGCTGCTGGCGGCGTCGGTGCGGCTGGCGATGGAAGCGCGCGAGCGCGCAAAAGCCGGCCGTCCCGTGGCCATCGCCGCCGCGGTGACGACGCTGGAGTGGTGCTTCCGGCCCGACCTGGCGCCGTCGGCCGAGCAGGCCAAGCGCGAGTACAAGGAAATCTTTCAAGTGATGAAGGACGCGGGCGCCGACCTGGTGCTGCTGGAAACGGTCAACAGCATCGGGGAAGCGCGCGCGGCGCTGGAGGTGGCCAAGGGCCTGGGGCTGCCGTGCTGGGTCAGCTTCGTCTGCGACTCCCAGGGCGCGCTGTTCACCGGCGAGACGATGGCGCAGGCGGTGGCGACGCTGGAGCCGCTGGGCGCGGACGCCATCCTGGTGAACTGCGCGCCGCCCGACGACATCCGCGCCGGCATCCGCGAGCTAGCCAAGACCGCCAAGGTGCCTTTCGGCGCCTACCCGCACATCGGGCGCTTCGACCCGCCGGAGTGGATGTTCACCACGGAATATCCGCCGGCGCGCTATCGCGAGGAAGCTGCCGGGTGGAGGCAGCAGGGCGCGCGCATCCTGGGCGGCTGCTGCGGGACCACGCCCGACCACATCGCCGCCCTGACGACCATCCCGTGATGCCTTTGCCCTGAGCCGCTCGTGGCCGAGCGCCTACCAACAACCGCAGCGCAGAAAGTCGGGCTGCTGCCGCTGGTTTTTCTTTTCTACGCCTACACCACTTCGGGGCCGTTCGGCTACGAGGAAGCCTTCGCGCGCTGCGGGCCGGGGATGGCGCTGCTCTTCATCGTCGTCGTGCCTTTTCTGTGGAGCATCCCCATGTCGCTGGCGGCGGCGGAGATGAACAGCTTCCTGCCGGTCGAGGGCGGGTTCTACCGCTGGGTGCGCGCGGCCTTCGGCGACTT